>Ga0326727_10002076_pt1 | contig 70635 bp, 59 predicted proteins | sample MB2enrmetagenome_FD_207643 | JGI IMG/M metagenome (GOLD analysis project Ga0326727, IMG submission 207643) | Lab enriched peat soil microbial communities from McLean, Ithaca, NY, United States - MB29MY | ecosystem: Environmental > Terrestrial > Soil > Wetlands > Peat | place: USA: New York...
GTGGACCCTGCCACAGACGCGCCGTGAGATCCAACGCCTGTTGTTCACCTGGACCGGAGAGTGTGCGTATTGTGGCAGCATGATTCGCAAGCGGAACCGACCACCTTAACTTAACGTAGTAGTATTAAAGGGCCATGCGCTGATCCGCGGCGCGTAGAGAATGGCCAGGGTCGGTAAGCTGGTTCGTTTGCTGTTGCCTGTGCCTGTACGATAAGGGCAATTGTAGCATTCAAACCTGACTTGCCGCAACAGGGCAGAAGTCGTTAAAACAGCTTTTTTGCGTTACTGAAGTGTGCAATAGCAAGATTTATAGCGGCGGTCTGGCGCCGCTGAGGGCGGAGCTTCGGACGGCACGCTGGCTTCGGAACGCTTAAATCCTTGCACTCGGCTCGCAGGTGTTTCTTCTAGCGAGCCGTTGCTTCCGTCTCGATTGAGCATGTGTTTTTGAAGGCTCGCTTGGTTGCAAATAGGAGTTCACTTTTGGCTCGCTGAAATCCAAAAAACAATTCCGACTAAGGAGATCACCATGAAGAATATGCGTACGATGATGAGGAATATCTCTTCCGTAGGGTGCCAAAAAACACTCCAATGGGCCGCTTACGGGTCGATCTTAGCGGCCGCGCTTGTGGTGCTTTGGAACCCTCCTGCGGCTTCTGCGCAGACCTTGACAACCTATGACGCCACCGCGACCGATACCGGAACTTTCCCCTCCGCCATCAACCTGGGAGGCACGGTCGCCGGAGTATATGACGACGGCGCCGGGCAGCACGGTTTCCTGCGGGCCCCTGATGGAACGATCACGACCTTCGATCCCGGCCTCGCGCCCACACCATTTTGCACTACTGGCTCGACGAGTATCGTCCCTTCGGGCGCGATCAACAGTGCGGGTGCGGTAGTCGGGGACTGTAACGGCGTGACATCTGGCACCCAGGTTGTCTTCCTGAGGGATCCACTGGGCAACTTCACCGAAATCACTCCGCCAGAAAACAACGTCCACGATGGTATGGGCGTCTTTCCCACCATCAACGACAGCGGCGAAATCGCCGGGTCCTATACGGACGTAACGGCTAAGGTCCACGGATTCGTGGTCACACCGCCGTACGGGCCCGGCAACTACACGAACTTTGACCTGCCCGGCGAAACGTTCGGACTCGAAGTCGTTAGCATCAACAACAGCGGTCAAGTCGCCGGCTACTATTACACCAGTAGCTCCTTTTCCACCGCCTATGGATTCCTGATGGTCTCGCCCGGCATGTTCACGACTATCCCCGCCCCGGGTTCCGACCAAATCCTCGAGGTCACCAGCATGAACGACAACGCGGAAATAACAGGGTTTTCCCTGCTGAACTACTCTAGCCCTTTTCACGGGTTCACGTGGCAGAGCGGCACAACCACCCCGTTCGATGTTGCTGGAGAGACCTCCACTGAAGCGGAAGGCATCAATTTCTCCGGCACGATTGTGGGGAATGCATATGACGCCTCCGCGGGCGAGGGTTTTGTGAGGAATGCCGCCGGCACTATCACGACCTTTGTTGCAGAGCCCACTGCGTCTTATACGCAACCACAGGGCGTGAACGCTCTCGGCACGATCGCGGGAATATGGCTTGACTCGGCCTTCATGCGCCACGGGTTTATAGAGACACCCGCGCCGGCCGCGGCTGTCCCCAACTTGATCAGCCTGCTATCCAACCCGAGTTTGGGGCTGAGGGCAGGGGAGGTCGTGGCCCTTTCGGACATATTGCACCTTGCGCTAGTGTCGATTAACGCCGGGCAGAATGACCTAGCGACCCTTGAGCTCAACGGTTTCATCGTCGCAGTCCAGGTACTGCAAAGACTCCACCAGATCAGTGCCTTAACTGCCAGCACTCTGATCACTGGGGCTCAAGCGACCATCGCGCTGTTGTAACTGAACGACTCTTTGCGAGAGTGAGTGCGCCCAGCAGGCGCACTCACCCCGCGCGTACGCAGTTCCTCCACGTTCGGGAGGTTGCTATTGCTGCCAGGGAAGCAACGCGCCCGGCGCCGAGACTTTGTGGCCAACCAGCGTGGCGGCGGCTCTGCTCAACCGACTGGCTTTCTACGGCCTCAGTTGGAGGGCGAACTTTGGTGCTCGCTTGCTCGTCTTAGACAAGCGCGTGAAAGTGGCGTAAAGCCGCCTTTACATCAAACGGTACCACTAGGACAGAATTAAAACAGCTCACGCCAAGACGCCAAGGCGCAAAGAAGCGCGAAGGCGGAGCCGGCGCTTTTCTTTGCGAACTTTGCGTCCTTTGCGGCTTTGCGTGAAACCGGGTTGCCGGCTTAGAGACTAATTCACGTGGCGTGTCAAAACCAGATTCAGGTACTTGTCCACCTCGCACCTGAAATCCGGCGGGACGACGGTGGTTGAACTGTAACCGACAATTATGGCCGGGCTTGTACTCCGTGCTCCCGCCGCAAGCTGTTCCCGATCGGAGACAGGGGTGGCGCCGAAGCGCCCGTCAAACCCGACCGCGGCTGGCGCAGATCTGCGTTCTCTGTTCATTCCGGCTCCCCGCAACACAGGGCTTCGCCCTGCGCCGGCCGCGCGCAAGAATTATTCGCTGTCGTGACGGTTTTTGCCCTGCTTTTGCGCATAGCATAGTGCAGGGCGATACATTCCTTCGCATAGCGCACCTAAAATCCAGAACAGGCGAGCCCGTTTTTTGGGGAGATTCCTGTTCCCTCTCGGTAACAGAGTAGCGCGAACCATGCCATCCGCATCCCTGCCAAAGAAAGCCTGGAGCAGGACATTGCAGAATTGCTGACCCGTCGGGTGGGACGCCCAACCCCAAGCCGTGGCCTGGTGCAAGGGCTTCCTTACCTGGATTCCAAAACCGAAATTCCAGTCTAAAAGGAGAGTTTTAGATGATGAGATTGCGACTCAGCCTTGTAGTGGCCTTAGCTGCTGTTGCTGGGCTTGTAGTGCCTATGTCAGCGCAGCAATACACCATCACCAACCTCGGATATTTGGGCGGAAGTTGGGGGTACACGTTCCCGAACGCCATCAATAACATCGGACAGGTGGCGGGGACGGCGGAGAACGCTGATGGATCTCTGTCCACCCCGTTTCGCACTGAGGCAAACAGCCCCATCAACCAACTGACGGACAATCTGGGTCTCCTGCCGGGTGTGGGCGCGACCACCGGCTCGGCCACCAGCATTAACGATTCTGGTCAAGTCACTGGAAACGCCTTTACCCCGGTTCCCGCATTTCCGGGTTCCGTTTTCACCACTGCATTCCGTGCCGACCCCGGCAATTCGACTTTAGTGAATCTCGGGACGCGCACCATTTCCGGCTATTCCGGAACTCCCACCAGCCTTGGCAACCACATCAATAATTCCGGCCAGGTGACGGGCGGGACGACAACGGCAGAAGCCGCTGTGCCCTGTGGGGCTACAGTTAATGGTCAGGCTTACCTCACCGTCGCGGATGGCACAGTATCAACTTCAGAAGATCTGGGCACTTTGCAGGTCGGTAATTGCGGTTTCAGCTTTGGGTACGCGGTCAACAACTCGGGTCAAGTGGTCGGCTTTAGCAACGAGGGAGGGTTGTCTAGCAGCGCCACCCACGCTTTCCTCGCGACTCCGGACGTGGCGCTTCAGGATCTCGGCACTTTGGGCGGTAATAATAGTACCGCGATTGCCATCAACGATGCCGGCCAGGTGGTGGGTTCCTCGGATTTCAACCCCAGCATGCCCTACCATACCCACCCCTTTCTGGCAACGGCTACCCCCCCCATGAAGGACCTGGGCACCTTGGGAGGCACGTATGCCCAAGCCAACAGTATAAACAACGCGGGCCAAATTGTTGGCGTCAGCACCCTCAGCGGGGACACCGTAAGCGACACTTTCATCTACCAAAACGGCACGATGACAGATCTGCAGACCCTGATCCCGGCTGGTTCGGGCTGGGTTTTGCAAAATGTCCAGGGCATTAACGATGTAGGCCAGATCGTGGGCAACGGGCTTTACAACGGAACCGAGGCGGCATTCCGGCTCGATCCGCCGCTTAACGTCGGCGTCAGTAACCTGATCACGGAGGTCTCCACCCTGAATCTGGGACTGTCAACCGCTGAAGTCAGAGTTCTCAGCGCGACGCTCGATGTGGCGCTGGCGGAGGTTAAGCGCGCTAACGAAGGCGCCTCGGGCCTGGGAGGAGAAGCCGGGGCCAACCTCGCTAAGCTCGTCGCCAGAGCGGATCTCGAGGTCTTCATCGCGGAGCTTCGCGCTCTCGCGAACAACGGCACGCTAAACGCTGCAGGTGCCGCCTCGATGACGAGTGTGGCCATGAACCTCATCTCGGCTCTGTAAAGCAACCACCCTTCCAGGGCTCAGCCCCGCAGGGGCTAAACTTGAGTAGCCGGGGGGAACGCCCCCGGTAAACGTCTCCCCCTCAGCCCACTTTCCCCTCTCCCCGCGGGCGGGGAGAGGGGTGTCCGTCAACTGACGGACGGGGTGTGGGGCTGGGTCCGGGGGTTTCACCCCCGGCTACTCAATGGGCTCCCCTCCGGGGAGCGCATGTCAAAACCAGACCAGGGCTGGCGCAGATGTGGGTTCTCTGTTTATTCCGGCTCCACGCAACACAGGGCTTCGCCCTGCGCCAGCCTCGACCTAGAATGCGATGGCGTCGCCGCCCGCGGCCTTTGCGGCTCTGCCGCCGTGTCTTGCGGAAAGGCTTTGCCTTTCCGGGCCTTCCCTACTCAATTGTTGTTTTTTCGGCGAGGCTGCGCCTCGCCGGTTGAGGCGGAGCCTCCACCAAGAACCGGATTCAAGGCCGACGCCGGAAAGGCAAAGCCTTTCCGCAAGGCAGAGCGGCGGAGCCGCTGCCCGGACAAAGCGCCATGATGGCTGCGGTGCACCACCTGAAATGTAGAAACTCGAGACGCAGGGCCTCGCCCCGCGCCAGCCGGCCGTAGCAAATTAGTACCGTACTCATCTAGCTATTGACAAGAGCGCTCTACTCGTGGTAGTCTATACTGTTGTGAACGTTATGTCTCACCTCGCGTGGGGACGGCTTGTCTGTCGCCCCTGCTTCCAATCTTCCAATTCATGGAGTCACTATGTCTCTACTCAAATCTACTTGTCTTACTCCCCAGCGGCTCGACGCCGCTCGGCGCAATTCGCTGCGCTCCACCGGGCCCCGCAGCGAGGCCGGCAAAGAGCGCATGAAAATGAACGCCCTCCAGCACGGCTGTGATGCCGCGCCCGAAAACGAGGCCGCCGTCATGCGCGCCCTGGGCGAAGATCCGGAACGGTATGCCGCCTTGCAACGGGAACTCGCCACCACCTACGGCCCCGGCGACGCCCTCTTGAACCAGCAGGTGGCCGACCTGGGCAAGCTCTACTGGCGGCGCAACCGCATCGAGCGCATGGAGACGGGCCTGATGCGCCGCGCTCTCCTGGCGGTCGAGGAGCGGAAACGCACCCGCCGCGACCAGATCGCTGCCGCCACCTTCGATGCCTCAAGTTCTCTCGCTACCGACCCCAAACTGGCCGTGCCCGCCGAGCCGTGCGCGCGTCTGCGCCAACTGCTCTCGCGGGTGGAGGGGATCCGCGAGCGGCTCCGCCGGGAACGTGTCACGTCGATGAAACAGTTCGTGATCAGTCAGTATCTGGCGCCAGGCCGCGGCTGGCGGCCGGTGCGGATTGACGAACTGATGGGGATTTTTGTGGAGTGGACCGGCTACACCGTGAAGAAGGACGAGAAAGCCTTGAACGACTTCGTGAACCAAGAGATGGGCGGCGCGGCGAATGTGGACATCCTGTGGCGGGAAATGCTGCGGCTGCTGGAGGAGGAAATCGCGGCGCTGAAGGCGGCGTTCGAGGAGGAGGTCAAGGTGCAGGAGGAAATGGATGAGATCGAGCGGGACGCCTGCCTGGCTCCGGCGGGGGAGACCTGGGAGATGCTACTGCGGCAGGAAGCGGCGCTGGACCGCTCGATTGACCGCAAGGTGAGGATTATTTTGACCATGCGCCAAGAACATGCCCGCCGGGGTGGGGGCGGTTCGCCAACCGCCCCTACGCATGAGCCGGACGACCGCGCGGCCGAGGAACTGAGTAAGGTCGTAGGGCTGGACGCTAGGACAGAAAGTCCGGCAGAGGAAAACGCCCCAGAAACACCAAAATCACCGGAACAAAGCCAGGGAGTCATTGAAAACAAAGGACCGGCGGCAGAGGGGGTGCGCGCATGAGGCGTGGTGCGGGCGTCCCGCCCGCTGTGGCACGGGCATCTTGCCCGTGCCGATTCACGGCCAAGATGGCCGTTCCACAACCGGCAGGCAGTGCCAAAGGCGGCGTGTTGGGCCGGGAGCGGGGGTTTGACCCCATAGGCGCTAGATTAAGGTCCGGTGGGGGCCGCCAAACATGCCCGAGGGGCATGAAGGTCATTAGCCGTAGGTGAAACCTACGGACGAGGAGGCATACGTTGAGTATCTCAGCGACCCCGAAGGGGTCGAATTCAACCCCTCCGGGGTTGAATTGAATGCTTTGGAACGGCGTTTGCCGTAGGTTTCACCTACGGCTAATGATGTTGGGTCCCTTCGGGACCCCGTCGCAACGCTTAATCTAGCGCCTATGGGGGTTTCACCGCCAGGCTACTCATTGGGCTCCCCTCCGGGGAGCGCGTGTCAAAACCAGATTCAGGTACTTGTCCACCTCGCACCTGAAATCCGGCGGGACGACGGTAGTCGAACTATACTCGACAATGACTGCGGGGCCTTGCAGCCGCGCGCCCGCCGCAAGCCGCTCGCGGTCGTAGACGGGGGTGGCGCGGAAGCGCCCGTCAAACCAGACCGGTTTGGATTTCATCTTCACCGGAACTGCGGCCCGCGTCGGATGGACGTGCAGTCGCGGCTTGGGAGTTCGAATCACCAGGCGAAGGCGCAGGTTCACGATCTCGATCCGCCGCCCCGCATGGGAATACCCGTAAGCCCGCATGTGTTGCTGATCGAACAGCCTGCGAAAGTCTCTCTTGAAAGGCACCGAAAGCTCATAGGACTGGCCGGCGTAGCGAAGGTCCAGCCGCCGCTCGGCCCGCGCCGACTGGGAGGGAAAGCCTTCCTGTTGAAGCTCCGTGCGTGAGGCGCGCTCCATTCCTGCAAAGCGCTTCTCGAGTGCGAGCCAGAGGCCGGCTTGCCCTCCATCGGAGGCTACAGGAAGGAAGGCCGACCGCACGGAATCTCTGACGATATCCGAGAGCAGGATTCCGAGTGCGGAGAAAGCGCCGGGATTCCGCGGCACGACGACTTTGGGCAGCCGCAGGGCGCGCGCCAGGTCCGCGGCGTGCAGCCCTCCTCCGCCGCCAAAGCAGACGAGAGCAAAGTCCCTCGGGTCGTGGCCGCGCTCGACGGAGATCACTCTCAACGCCTTCTCCATCGTGGCATTGGAGACGGCCACGATGTCAGCGGCCAGTTGTGGGGCAGTCTTCGAGCCAATCTCTCTTCGGTGCAGTCGAAGGAAATCAGCGAAACCCCGCTCCGCCGCTCCGAGGTCCAGGTCAAACTCCCCGCCCAGAAAGAGGCCGGCGTCGAGGCGCCCGAGCAACAGGTTGGCGTCCGTGACGGTTGGTTGAATGCCGCCGCGATGGTAACAGATCGGCCCAGGTTCTGCGCCGGCGCTTTCCGGACCCACGCGCAATGCGCCCCCCGCGTCCAGGTGGGCCAGCGACCCGCCGCCCGCCCCCACCGAGTGGACATCCAGAACAGGAACTGCCACCGGAAAGCCGCCCAGGGTGGTCTCCTTGGTGGTGCGGGGCAGACCGTCGATCAGGCACACGTCCGTGGACGTGCCGCCCATATCGAAGCTTATGGCTCGGTCCCATCCAAGTTGCCGGGCTAGCCAGGTGGACGCCACAACGCCTCCGGCGGGCCCGGAGAGGATCGTCCGCACAGGCTCGCGCGCCGCTCGCTGCGCGGTGGTTATTCCCCCGCTGGATTGCATCACGTACACGCGACTTGACTCCCCTCCTTGGGAAGGAGGGGGCAGGGGGGTGGTTGCTTTCTGCGTTTGGCTTCGCTCCCACCACCCCCTACCCTCTCCTCCGCCGAGGAGGGGAGCCGACGTCTCTCTGGCGCCACGCTCGAGCCGCTTAAGGTATTCACCCATACGCGGGATCAGATAGGCGTTGATGACCACCGTGGCCAACCGCTCGTATTCACGGAACTCGGGGAGAATCTCGTGGGATACTGACAAGGGCAGTTGCAAGGCCCTTAGCGCTGCCGCCACCACGCGTTCATTCTCAGGATTGAGATAGGAGAAAAGGAAACAGAGAGCGACGGAATCGGCATTCAATCGCTTGAGCTTCCGGGCCAACCGGGCGATGGCGGCTGCGGACGGCCGCTGTAGGATCTTCCCGCTGGCCGCGGTTCGCTCCTCGATGCCGAAGCGGAAATCGCGCGGCACGAGCGGCGGAGCGTGCCGCGCCTCGAGGTCATAAAGCCGGGGGCGCGCCTGCCGGCCGATTTCGAAGAGGTCCTCGAAACCCGCGGTGGTGACCAGGGCCACGCGCGCGCCTCGCCGCTCCAGCAAGCTGTTGGTGCCGACGGTTGTGCCATGGATGATGTCGAGTGAGTCAGCAGGCCGAAACGGCTGGGCCAGGCGGCGCACGCCCTCCAGGATGCCGCGCGAAGCGTCGTCCGGCGTCGAAAACACCTTGAGGATCTTAACCTCGCCTCGTTCGAGGATCACGCAGTCCGTGAACGTTCCGCCCGTGTCAACGCCAATGCGCATAAGTGCAGGATTCAGGATTCAGGAGTCAGGATTCAGGCAGACCGTAGTTGTTGATTGTCGTACATGACCGACGTAAAGCTGCATCTGGCGCGGGCAAGAAACCTCGGAAGGAACGCCATCCCCGAGTCCTACGCCGGTTTTCCTGAATGCTGAATCCTGAATCCCGAACCCTGTTTGTCCCCTGAATCCTGAATCCTGGATCCCGAATCCTGCTTCTCCCCGAGCGGAAACGCCGCATGTGCGGTCAGACTCGCATCGGCAAGCTGCCCGGCTTGCAGCTTGTAGTAGCCCGCCGACGCGATCATCGCCGCGTTATCGGTACACAGCCCGGGGGAAGGGAAGAGAGCGCGAATTCCCTGGGCTCGAGAAGCCTCCAGCATGCGTGCGCGCAAAAGGGAATTGCAGGCCACCCCGCCGGAGACAAACACCGAGTCGACGTGCGCGGCTTCCGCTGCCGCCAAGGTGCGCTCCACGAGGTTGTGGACGACAGCGTTCTGAAAACTGGCGATAAGGTCCAGGGTGGCGTGCGAGCAGCGGGCCCGCAATTCGTCGATGGAGACGTTGTCGCGTGTCGTGCGCCACGCTCGCCGCTCCTCCGCCTCGAGGGCCAGGGGAGTGCCGCGCACACGGTAGAGAACCGCCGTCTTAACTCCGGAGAAGCTGAAATCCAGCGGGTTGCCCTTCATCCTGATGCGGCCAAAATCCACCGCTTCCGCATTTCCCCAGCGGGCCAGTTGATCGATCAGCGGCCCGCCCGGGTACCCCAAAGCGAGGAGTCTTGCGACTTTGTCAAAGGCTTCGCCGGCGGCGTCGTCGCGGGTTTGTCCGAGGCGCCGGTAATTAAAGGCAGCCGAAGGTGAATGGGCAGAGGGGCTAACTGCCTCAACCAGGAACAGACTCGTGTGACCACCCGAAACGACTAGCACCACCGCAGGGAGTTGCGCCTCTTCCGCAACTTTTCCGGCCTGCAGGTCCATTTTGCTTTCCAGCAGCACGGCGTGGATGTGGCCTTCCAGGTGGTTCACGCCCACCAGCGGTTTGGCCAGGGCGTGGGCCAGCGCCTTGCCGTAAACCAGACCCACCAGAAGCGAGCCGATCAGCCCCGGCCCCTCGGTGACCGCGATGCCGTCCACCTGGCTTATGTTCAATCCCGCCCGCGCGCAAGCTTCGTTAACCACCGGCTCGATCTTGCGCAGGTGCTCGCGCGAAGCCAGTTCCGGCACAACCCCGCCATACTTCGCGTGCATTGCCACCTGCGACGCAACAACGTTGGACAGTATCTGTTCCCCGTTCGCCACGACCGCCGCGGCCGTCTCATCGCAACTCGATTCAATGCCGAGAACCAACATGCCTAAATGCTAACACAGGTAGGAGTCAGGAGTCAGAAAAGCAGGGGCTAGGGGCTAGGGACTAGGGGCTGGTGAAACAAACCTCGGACAGGGTACGGTGTTCCGGAAGTCCACGCTCCACGTTTCTCCGCGCGACGGAGCGATTTCTGTCCTTCCCCAGCCCCTAGTCCCTAGCCCCTAGCCCCTGCTTTTCTGATTTTGACTCCTCTCGGAGGGTGGCGGTACACTGGCCTTGTAGGGAAGCTCGCTGAGCCTGTGAGATGCTGAGGTGCTTATGAAGCTTCGCAAAGCGGTTCTGCCGGTTGCTGGTCTTGGCACGCGATTCCTGCCCGCCACCAAAGCGCAACCCAAGGAGATGCTTCCCATTGTGGATAAACCTCTGGTGCAATACGCCGTCGAGGAAGTTTCCGCTTCCGGCATTCCCATGGTGATCTTCGTCACCGGCAGGGGAAAGACGGCCATCGAGAACCACTTCGACGTGTCGGCGGAACTCGAGCAGGAGTTGGCGGGAAAAGGCAAGCAGGAACTCCTGGAGCAAATCCGCTCGATCTCGGGGCTGATGCGATTTGCCTACGTGCGCCAGCAAACCCCGAGAGGCCTCGGCCACGCGATTCTCACGGCGCGCGACGTCGTGGACGAGGAGCCCTTTGCCGTGCTGCTCTCTGATGACGTGGTCGTGAATCCCGTGCCCTGTTTAAAGCAAATGTTGGCGGTCTTTGAGCGCTATGGCCGAAGCGTTATCGCGATCCAGAAGGTGCCTCGCAAGGCGGTGGGGAGTTACGGCATAATTCGCGGCCGGACTATGCCCGACGCGGAATGGCAAGGGCGGCTGTTCCGCATCGACGACATGGTGGAGAAGCCCGCGCCGAGCGAAGCGCCCTCCAACCTGGCCGTCATAGGACGATACATCCTTACACCGACAATTTTCCATGAACTCGCGGCCACCACGCCAGGGTCGGGAGGCGAAATCCAACTCACCGACGGCTTGCGGCGCCTGCTCGCCAAGGAGCCGATTTACGGTTACCTGTTTGAGGGGAAGCGGTACGATGCGGGCGACAAGCTGGGCTTCCTTCAAGCTACGGTGGAACTGGCGTTGAGTCGCCCGGACCTGGGGAGAGAATTCCGTAAGTATCTAAGATCGTTGAAACTGTAAGAGAGATCAGGCGGAGCGGGTGGCGGAACAGCGGGCTGATTTCTCTTCAGGATTCTTTGCCGGCCGCAGGCTTGTCTGCGGATTTCTTCGACTCTTCCGTCTTTGCGCCCTTGGTGTCTGGCCCCTTGTCTCCATTGCCAGATTCTGAGGAACTGCCCGAGGGAAGGGTAGAAGACTTGTGAGCATAGTCCGTCACATACCATCCGGTCCCCTTAAACTGGATGGCTGACGACGAGATGAGCTTTTCCAGCTTGCCTCCGCACTTCTCGCATGTGGTCAGGGGAGAATCCGAGAACTTCTGGATTTTCTCGATGCGCTTTCCGCACCGCGCACACTCGTACTCGTAAAGCGGCAATTTGACCTCCTTGCAAAAACCCTTCCACCCTATTATATCGGCACCGTCCAGCCGCGTCAAAGCCGTGCCGTCATCCAACTCTCCGTTGTCATTGTGTAAACGAGTTGATACACTAGAATAGATAGAGCATACTTGACGCCTATGCCGCGAACCTCTGCTTCCGCCAAGCCGGATCTGATGGATCCTCTGGAGGATTCCACCAACGGGTCGAAGGGCAAGCTCTTTGTAGTTGGCACACCCATTGGGAATCTGGAGGACATTACTCTGCGCGCCATCCGTATCCTCAAAGAGGTGGATCTGATTGCTTGCGAGGACACGCGCCGCACGCAACAATTGCTCAACCACTATCAGATTCACACGCCCACCTTAAGTTACCACGAGCACAATGAGATGACGCGGGCCCCGGAGTTGGTCATCAGGTTGGCGGAGGGAGAGAACATCGCCCTGGTCAGCGACGCGGGAATGCCCGTGGTGTCCGATCCCGGCTTTCGCTTGGTTCACCTGGCGGTTCGCCACGCGATTCCGGTGATCCCGGTTCCCGGCGCCTCAGCCTTTGTGGCGGCTCTTGCTGCCTCAGGGTTGCCGGTGGACAAGTTTCGTTTTCTTGGTTTCCTCCCCGCCAAAAAAGCGGCTCGGCGGCGGGCCTTGGAAGAGAACAAAACGGCCACGAAAACGCTGGTGTTTTATGAGGCCCCCCACCGCATCCTCGAAATGCTGCGCGACCTTCGGGACGTTCTGGGAGAGCGCGACGTGGTTTTGGCGCGTGAAGTGACCAAGGTCCACGAAGAATTCTGGCGTGGCACGGTCTCCGTGCTGTTAGAGCGGCTGAAAGGCAAACCCGTCAAAGGCGAGATAACCCTCCTGGTGGGGGCTGCCGCCGCGGCGGGAGAGGGCCAGCCTGCCGAATCGCCGATCCAGGCCGAAATCCAAATGCTGATGGCCGAACGCGGACTCGATGAGCGCGCGGCTTTGAAGGCCGCCGCCAAAGCACGAGGCATCTCTCGCAGCCAAGCCTATCGCCTTTTGCAGGGCGAGAAAACCAAGCAAGGTTAATTTCCACTGGTTTCCTTTCTTCCCCAACCGGTTCAATAGATACAACGGTTTGCCGTGAAGCCACCCTAGGCGATGAGGATTGCCCGCCAAAGTCTGGCGCCCCACGCTAAAGACCTGCTTTTGCTTGCCGATGGAGTTATCGAAGAGAGGCCGGCATGCCGCCAGAGATCAACCAAGCGGAATCAGCGCGTTTGGAGAAGGAACAGAGTCAAGAGGCGAGGGTCCGGGCCCTGCTCGCGGACGGCATCCCCACTCTTCCCGCCTATGTTTTTGAGCTCAGTTCGCTATTGAGTTGTGTCCCGGTGGACCTGAGGCGGGTCTGCCGGGTCATTCGAACTGACCCTAGCCTCGCCGCGCAGGTCATACGCCTATGCAATTCGGCGATGTTGGGTCTGCGGGGGAGAGTCTCGCACATCGAACACGCTGTCGTCCTCTTGGGGACGGAGCGGCTGAGGACCCTGGTGCTGACCTGTTCGCTGGTCCAGCATTTGGGGAACTTGTTATCTTCCGCGGATTTGCAGTCCTTCTGGCAGCACAGTTTGCTGACCGCGACCCTGAGTGAGCGTTGCGCATTCTGTCTCCGCTACCTGGAAACTGAGCAGGCTTATCTGGCCGGGCTCCTCCACGATTTGGGGGTTCTGCCCCTGCTCCTGCTCTCGGCGGGATCGCGAGACCCCAAACTCGCTCCGGGCTCCATCGCCTGGGGAGAATCCGTCGAGCTCGAGCGTCAACACAGCGGCGTTGATCACTGCCTGGTGGGCAAGTGTATTGGTCTCAGTTGGAACTTTGCGCCGCAGATTATCGAGGTCCTGGAATATCACCATCGGCCGCAGGACGCAAGGTACGACCGGACTCTGGTGGAGATCGTTGTCGCTGCCGATCTGGTATGCCAGGTGCACGGGGTGCGGGTTGGTGGAGCGCCTTCTCAAATCGCGCTCGCCGACCGAAACGTCTACAAGAGCCTCCTCGATAACTCCACTCAGAGCTTGACCGACGCCGAAAAAAACGAGCTCGCAAAAGTCCTGGAGCTTGAGTTTCCCGAGATTATGCATTTATTGGAACTGCCCATCGCCGTGATGTGGGGGTGATACAGGGATGAAACCAGCACGCGTATTGATTGTGGACGATTCTTCCGTGATGCGCAAGATTGTAGGGCGCTCGCTACGCCAGGCAGGTCTGGACGTGCTCCAGGTACTCGAGGCTTCAAACGGGTCGGAAGCTCTATCCCTTGCCCGAGACAATCCCCTGGATCTGATCCTGAGTGACATAAACATGCCCTTGATGGATGGGTTGGAATTCGTGCGACAACTCCGCTGTATCGAGTCCGCCCAACAAACCCCGGTGGTCATGATCACGACGGAGGCAGGGGAGGCCCACGTGGTGCAGGCCCTCTCTCTGGGCGCGTCCGGGTACATTCGGAAGCCCTTCACACCTGAACAGATCAAAGAACGCGTTATCCCGCTGCTTCGAGGTTAATCATGGATCAGGCGACCACTGCCGAACCGGAAAGAGTTAAGATCCATCTTTCCGCCCGAGCCGCCGGGCCCGGCGCCCAAGCTGTAGACAAAGCCGCTGGCGCCGAGCAATCAGTCGCTCAGAACGATTGGCGCGAGGAACTGTCGCAGGCGAGCCGAGAAGTCTTTGAGATCATGGTGGGGGCCTCTCTGACCATGCCCAGCGAGCCGGTGCCGCTTCTGGTCCCGGATTTCGCCGCGATGGTGGGCATTGCGGGCAGTTTATGTGGCTTGGTGAGCTTGCGTACGACGACCGAGTGCGCTAGAAGAATCGCGGCCAAGATGCTGGGCGACGACGAGGTCGGCGCCGGTGATGCTGCACAAGACGCTTTCGGAGAAGTGTGCAACATGATCGCCGGCAGTTTTAAAGGGAGGATTTCCGGCCTGGCGGACGCTTGCGCGCTCTCCGTGCCCACCGTGATCTTCGGGAGAGATTTCACCCTCTTCTCACTTGCCCGCGGAGAGCATCACGAAGTGACCTTCGAATTTGAGGGTAATCTGCTTTCCGTGAGCTTGGACCTGCATAGTTAGTAGTTCGTTGGATCCTCGCCGCGGAAAATACGAACGGTCACTGGGGTTTTGGCTGGCCGATTACGGAGGTTACGCCTACATGGTACTTCTTGTAGTCGGAGTAGCGTGTGACGTCCGTGGCGCGGAGGCCCTTGACTAGCAGGACTCGCGCGCTGACGTGGATTTCCACCAGTGTGGGCAGCCAGACTTCGTTGTTGACGTACTCCTGCTCGAAACCAAAGTTCGATCCTTTCTGCACACTGGCCAGCGCGCCGCCCGCGATTTTTGCGTCGTCGGCGAAATAGGCTTCCAGGCGAACCACGTCGTGAGCCTTTTCGTCGACCCAGATTGAGCCCGCGAGCTTCTGCACGATACGTTCGGTGAGATTGCGCGGCTTGTATTCGGGATTGGCCTCGAAATCGAAGACGAGCAAGTCCTGGCCGCGGAAGCGTTCGCGGCGCGGGTTGACGAACTGGCAGGCGCGCAGAAATTTTTCGATCCCGACGTCGTTATCGTCCTTCTGCTGCTTGCCTTCTTCCTCACTCCTCGCGCAGCGCCTTTAGCGGATCGATCTGAGCCGATCGGCGCGCCGGCACGTAACAGGCGAGCATCGCCACCGCCGCCAGCAGCATGGGCGCGCCCACCAGCAAGCGCGGATCGTCCGTGCCAACCCTAAGCGCCTCGACAAAAATGTTGGTCAGCGCTGAAAGGATTTTTGCCATCGCCAGCGCGCCCGAGAATCCCAGAACCGTTCCGACGACGACCAGCGCCGTGCCTTCGCGCAGCACCAGTCGCAGCACCTGAGCCCGGCTTGCGCCCAGCGCCGTGCGGATGGCGATCTCCTTGCGCCTTTGCGCAACCCCGTAGGCCGTGATCCCGGCGAGTCCGACGGCGGCCAACACCAGGCCGAACACCCCAATTCCGCCGTATATTTGGATAGCGAATCGCGTGGAGGAGCGGCTGCGATCCAGGTAATCACTAAGCGTTTGCACATTGAACAGGGTCAAATCGGGATCGATCGAAGCGATTGCGCTCCGAATGCCGCCCAGAGCATCCGTTCCCGCCTCCGACCGCACCAGAATGGTGATGTCACCCGCCGGCGGCCGCGCAAAATCGCGTGGCGTCAGCGGCAGGTAAACTACGCCTTGACTCATCCCCGTCTCATTCTTCGAGTCGCGGACCACGCCCACCACTTCATAGGACTGCTTGTCGTCTCGAACGCGCTTCCCGATGGCACTCTCCTTTCCGAAAAGTCTGCGTTCAGCAGTCTCATTCAGCACGACGGGCAAGGAGAAGGTCTTCGATCCGCCTGCCGGGCTGCGTTGGTCGCGCTCCTCGAACTCCCGGCCCGCCAGCATCGGCTCTTCGAGCGCGGCAAAATAGCCCGCGCCCACAGTCTCTTCAATCACGGACTGCTGCACTTCTGAGGATTTCCCTGCGTCTTCCGCAGTCACGGGGGTGGTGTCATCCTCGGTCGAAAAGGGCGCTTGCGCCGCCAGGGCGACGCTGCGCACCGGGCCGGCTGACTTGAGGCGTCCGGGAAGTTCCTCGAACAAAGCCTGCGCTTTCTCGGGCGTGTAGCCGTCATGCACCGGATCGATGGACAAGAGATACATCGCGTGCGGATCGAACTTGGTTTGGATGTCGCTTGCCTTGCTGATTCCCAGCACCAAGAACCCCGTGATCAGCAGCAGCATGAGCGACCCCGCGACTTGAGCCACCATCAGCAAGTTGCGCAGACCCAAGCGGCGGTAACCAGGCAGCCTCAGGGCCGAGCCTTCTTTGAGCGCCGGGGCCACGTCGGCGTGCGTCGCCTGGAGGCCAGGCGCCAGGCTGAATCCGATGCCGCACAGGAGCGCGACGCTGAACGCGAAAACGGCTGCGCGCCAATCCAGGAAGCCGCTGTCGATCGGAACTCCAACGGACGGGCGGAATTTCAATCTCAACGCCGAGAGACCATGCGCGAGTGCGAATCCTGCCACGCCGCCCAGCAGTGAGAGCAAAATGCCTTCACTCATCATCTGCCGGACAAGCCGGAAACGGCTGGCCCCGACGGCCAGACGGATCGCCAACTCCTTGCGGCGATTGGCGCCGCGTGCGATCAGCATGTTGGCCACGTTCATGCACGCAAGAGCCATAATCAGGCCCATGAGCGCGCCCAGGAACCCGGCCAACACGGGCCGCAATCGCCGAGGAAGCGGCACCCGCGTGCCGGCCGGAAATAAGGTTACGTGCCTGCCTTTGTCAATTCGTGCCGGCAAGGAAGGATCCTTCTCGTCGAGGCGGCGTGTGATGGCGTCCAAAGCCGCTTCCGCGGAGTCAATCGTGACGCCTGGCTCGAGGCACATCATCGCCAGGAATTCCTTGGCATTGCGTTGATGCAGCACGTCGTTCGCGAGTTCCGGAGCGAGCGTGGCCGGCGCGGTAATGGGGACGAACAGCTCCGTCGGGTTTGCGTCAGGGTCGTCCAGGGCGCCGTTGAAATTCTCCGGCGATATTCCCACGATGGTCGCGAGTTGCCCATTCAGGCGTAGCATCTGTCCCACCGCGTCGGGAGAGGAGTTAAGGCGATGGCGCCAGAAACGATCGCTGATCACCACCACGGGCTCGTCTCCGGGCTTGTCGAGTCCGGCGCTCAGCACTCGTCCACGCTGCGCTTGGACGCCGAGCACGGAAAAATAATCGGCTGATACAAGCTGCCCGTAGATGCGCTCGGGTTTCGCATTCACATCAACTTGGAAGGCAACATTGAAGGGGATGCCGGTCTCGAATGCAGCCACCCCGGCAAACAGGCTCTTTTGATACCGGTACTGCTCGATGTAGTAATACGAGACCGGCTTCTCCGGCATAACCAGACGCTTGGCATTCGCCGCTGCCGGCAGTTCACGAAACAGGAATGCCCATTTTGAGCTGTAGATGTTGGTCGTCAGCCCAATTCCGATTCCCATCGAAATGATACCGACCAGCGCAAATCCGGGCGACTTGAGCAGCGCTCGCCACGCATAGCGCAGGTCGCGGCGCATTTCGCTCAGGTATTCGAGCGGCACCCGTATCGCGATGTCCGCGAGTAGCCGGACCAGTCCGGCCGCTCCGTGCCGTTTGGCAATCTCTGCCACCACATCTTCACCGAGTTGCATTACCTCCGTGCCATAGGCCAGTTTGAATTCATGCGGAAAAGCCTCCGCTAACCGCCGGTAGATCCGCCATGCGAACTTCATTCCGTCACCATGCCTTGCTTTACTCGAATCGTACGAACCAATTCCTGCAGGCGCTCACATTCCGCGTCCAGCACTCGCTTGCCGAGCGGAGTCAGCCGGTAATAGCGGCGTCGTGCGTCGTCGAACTCCGGCGCGGGCCTTTCGTCGGATTCCTCGATCAGTTCCGCCTCGATTAGCCGCTTGATCGATCCATAAAGTGTGGCGGGCCACAACCGCACTTTTCCGGTAGTGCGATTCAGGACTTCTTGCATGATTCCGTAACCGTGCTGCTCTCCACCGGCAAGCGACAGCATGATGTGAAACCAATGGGTCTTGAGTGGAATAAAGCTTTGAGGGTCAAGATCAGTCATGTGAGTATCTATATCATGTGATATCTATATGTGTCAATAGGGATCGAGGCTTCTTCTCGATTTCTGCAGGTCGCCGGTTGGCTCGGGGTAAAACCCTGCGCGATCACTCAGCGAAACGCACAGCTTCGTTGTGCGCCAGCCGGCGAATCCTGAAAATGGCACCTGGAAGCTGTGAAAAAATCGTCTGTCATTCTGAGCGAAGCGAAGAATCTGCTTTTATCTTCTTGAAAACAAACAACTGCAGATTCTTCGCTTCGCTCAGAATGACAGGAATTGGTGATTTTTTCACATGTTCCTGAAACCTCTTCCCCTTAGTCGACTCTTCTCCGGGGAGCACCGGCGGCCAGCACCTCCGAGGCTTGCCATGCGAACGCGCTGACGCAGCGAACGAAGGGAGAATTCACGGTGAGAGTGGGTTAAAATACCTGGAGCCGGTCAAGCACCGTCACCGAATCGCGGGGAGAGTGGCCGAGCAAGACCGGCAAGCCGAAGTCACGAGTAACCCATGAGTACAACTGAGCGGCACGTCTTCATTAGTTACTGCCACCGAGACACAGCTTGGCTCGATCGCCTCAAGATCCACCTCCGCCCTCTCGTGCGGCGAACTTCGCTTGATCTCTGGGACGATTCGCGAATTTCGCCCGGACAAGCATGGCAAAAGGAAATCGCTGGAGCCCTTGCCCGCGCGGACGTTGCCATTCTTCTAGTGAGCGCCGACTTCCTCGCATCAGACTTTATTGTCAACAATGAACTGCCACCCCTGCTCCACCGGGCGGTTCGCGGTGGCCTGCTCATTGTGCCGTTGATTCTCAGCCCCTGCCTTTTTTCGGAACAAGAAGAACTCTCAAGGTACCAGTGCGCCAACAATCCCCAAAGGCCGCTCTCCGCAATGTCATTGACTGATGCTGAGGCGGCTTTCGTGTCTCTCGGGAGAAGCATTGATCGATACTTCCGCTCCCTTGACACCTCACCGAGGCCGGGAGGCTTCGCCGTAACGCCTTCTGGCCCTGCTGTCGAAACGCTCTCGATTAACGACGCGAGAGAGCAATCATCAACCACCGGCACTCCGGCGCTGCCTGCGGCATCGCTTTATGGCCCCCTAGTGGTTGACCGGCCGCTCAATCTGAATTTCGACGGCTTCGCGCCGGATGGGATCCCCGTCGGCTGGTTCAACAGCTTCGGTCATGTCTCAGGAGTGTCAACTGATTATCGTATCCGCGTCGTTCAACGCGCGGCAGATCCTGCGGCTGGAACATGCGCTGTTCTGGAGAAAGCGAGAGCTGCTTTCGACGAGTTCGGGTCGCTCATGCAGCGCTGCCCAGGGCGCTTTTTGGCCGGAAGGACCATACGCATCGAGGGCGAGTTGCGGACGGAGAACGTCTCCGGCTGGGCTGGGCTATGGCTTCGAGCAGATGCTGTCCAGCAACCGAACCTGTTTTTCGATAACATGGCTCGGCGACCCATCATTGGCACTACCGGCTGGGCGCGCTACTTCATTGACGCGCCATTACCTGCTAACACCGACTGGCTCAATTACGGAATAGTGTTGTCGGGGGCTGGGGCACTCTACGCAGATAACATACGCCTGCTTGTTTGGTTGCCTGAAGGAAGGTGGGAGGATGTGTAAGTCAGTCGCGGGACGGCGCAGGGTGAAACCCGGCGGAATCACTCAGCGAAACGCACAGCTTCGCTGTGCGCCAGCCGGCGCCTCTCTGCGTCATGGCGGGTCGCGCGGCTGCATCAACTTATTTTGTGCCGGCGATTCGGGAACGGACCACTCGCCGGGAGCGCTCATCCCTCTGGGCGTGATCGGCACGACCGCCCGCGTCGCGGACAACGCACACTTAGTCCTCCCGGCTGGACTCGGCAATATCTTTTCCCGCGAGCATCCTGACGGCACATATATTCACTTTTCCATCGGGGTATTGTTTGACGCCGGCAAGAGACGCAAATAGGGCTTTGATGCTTAAATCGGCGGGCTGGCGACGCTTCAACGGGGAGGGTAGGCCGTTTATCAGCAACTTGACCGCCCGTGTCCAACTTCCGGGTTGCCGGTAATACGAGCGCAATTCGTAAATCCGGGATTCCTTGCCAGCGAATAAGCAGCGGACATATAATCGGATTCTAGGAACAGACAGTTCGAAGTAGCCTAATTGCCGTTGATGGATTGGGATTTCTGTCGCTTCGGAGGATTCGGTTTCTCCCACCATAAATCCTATGGCTCGAAGGGAGCTTCTGCCCCCGCATGGACGACGATCCGACACTTCCGCTGGACGACAGTCAACACGGCCTGGCCGATCCGCTGGCAGGGCGCGATTCCTGGGGCGACTTCCGTTTAGTTGCGCGCGTCGGACATGGAGGATTCGGCGAGGTTTACCGCGCGTGGGATCCCCATCTGGAACGCGAGGTGGCGCTGAAACTGCTGCTGCCCGGCTCGGTGAGCGGCGACGAGGCATACCAATCACTCCTTCGTGAAGCGCGCGTCCTGGCTTCTGTACAGCATCCCAACATCGTGCATGTCTACGGCATTGACCGGCACGACGGGCGGGTGGGTTTCTGGACGGATTTCGTGCACGGCAAAACTCTGTCAGCGCTTATCCGAGAGCAGGGGCCGTTTGGCCATCGCGAGGCCGCGCTGATCGGCCTGGATGTGACGCGAGCTCTGAGCGCGGTGCATCGGACGGGGATTCTGCACCGCGATATCAAGGCCGAAAACGTGATGCGCGAACATGGCGGCCGCATTCTGCTGATGGATTTTGGTCTGAGCGCGTTGCCTCAGATCATGGGGAATATTTCGGGAACGCCAAACTACATGGCTCCGGAGTTGTTCCAGGGACGCGCGGCCACAGTAACGACAGATATCTACGCCATGGGAGTGCTGCTGTATTACCTGGTGACAGGAGAGCATCCGGCGAATGTGAGTGGACGGCCGTTGGCACAAGCTGCGGTTGCCATCAGCGAACGAAGGCCGCTTATCGATCTGCGCCCGGACTTGCCGGGTTCGTTTCTGCGGATCGTCAATGGGGCGACGGAAATCGATCCGGCGAAACGATTTGCGAGCGCAGGACAATTGGCAACGGCGTTGGCAGAATCTCTGGGGGCTTCGTCGCCGGCGGAGGTGTCGGGGAGTTCGTCACAAGCGAAGGGGGGAATCCGGAAGAGGATGTGGCTGGTGGTAGCCGGAGTGATGGTTGCCGCGGCGGTTGTCAGCGTTGGGCTGCGTACCGGGGTGGTGCGGCGATGGGCGCATCCGGAAGCGGCGAGGGTTCCGGCAGGAACTCCGGCAAACGTGTATGACGACTATCTGAAAGCGCAGGACCTGATTCAGCGTTCGTATAAGGACGCAAATATTGCTGATGCGGCGAAAGGCTTTCAGCAGGTCCTGCAGAACGACCCTTCTTTTGCGCTGGCGGCGGCGGGGCTGGGCAATGCATGGTTTCTGCAATATCGCGCCAGCAAGGATCCGAAGCTGCTCGACATGGCGCGGGCAGAGACGATGAAGGCACTGCAACTTGATCCGAACCTTGCCCCGCCGTACGTTACGCTGGCGCGGATGGCAGGGATGCAGGGCCAGATTTCGCTGGCGCGCCAGCAGGTACAGAAGGCACTGGCGCTCGATCCGCACAGCGCTGAGGCGTACAACGCCCTAGCCCAGGTCGATCAGGAGGACGGGCGGACAGAGGACGCAATCAACGCGGCGCAAAGAGCGATCGATCTTGCGCCGAATGACACGCGATGGAAAGTGCGGTTGGGGGTAATCTACTTTGCCAGCGGGAAGCTCAAAGACGCCGCTTCGGAGTGGCAAAAGGCGGTTGAACTTGATCCACAGAATAATTCTGCACTCTACGATCTCGGTCTGGCCCGGCTGCAGCTTGGTCAGATCGATGAGGCACGGAAAGACCTGGAGAAGGTTCTGTTACTCCAGCCAGACGCGGATGCCTATACTGCGCTTGGATCGACGTTTGAAATTCAGGGCAATTACGGCGAGGCCGTCAAGATGGACCAGAAATCCATCGCCCTGAGGCCCGGCGATTATCAAGTGTGGGGAAATTTGGGCAGCGCGTATCTGTGGGGTGGCAATCACGAGCAGTCGGTGCAAGCGTACCGCAAGGCCATCGAGGTGGCGGAGGCGCAACGCACCAAAACTCCCGAGGATGTATCTCTGCTCGTGCAGCTTGGCGATTACTATGCATCCAGCGGACAGGCAGGGCACAGCGAGGTGCTTCTTCGCAAGGCGCTGGCGCTTTCCCCGGATGATCCGGATGTAGAGTACCGCGCCGGCGAGACATACGAGATTCTCGGACAGCGCGCCAAAGCCATCAAACTGATCGCGAAAGCCCTCGCGCAGGAGTATCACTCGGCGGAATTCCAGCGCAGCCCGGAGCTGGCTTCCTTGCGTGCCGATCCGGCCTTCCAAACGGCGCTGAACCAGGCGAAAGCGGAAAGTGCCTTGAACAAATCCGGCAAATTGAAGTAACGCCACCGCCAAAGCAGGAATTGATATCACGATTTTCAGGGAAGATGGTGTCCTCGTTCCCAACCAGCGCTCAGCCCCAGCGGTCGAGGGGAGCGCATCCGCACGTGCAGCTAAATCATCCAGTCGATTCTGCGAGTCGAGCGGCAGTGCCCGTCGTTCCCTCTGAATGACAGGCGACACGCTGGAAGGCTTCCGTTCGTGTGCACAGGCCGAGCCACTCATTGAGAGGAGTTCGTCCCCAAAACCCGAGTTTCGGTCAGTTTGTCGGCCACTCGGACAATATCCGGGCGATCAGTTGACGGTTATGTCGCAAACCGTAGATGTGACCTCTGGGGGAACAACCGGCGTTCGGTGGCAGGGGCAAGCTGTAATTCCCGGGCTACGGCCGACCCGCGAAATGACATATCCTTACAGTCACGGTTCCTGGCGCGTTCTGCGGGCGGCTTGGGCGAGGAAATTCGTGAAAGTCCGCAAGCTTTTTGCACTTCCCGCTTGACAAGGCCAGGGGTATTTGATAGCCTATAAGTGTGGTTATTTTGCGGACACATTGTCGTGGGCAGGCTTCGGACCGCGAGGAAAAGCGCAATAGTCCAGGCACTGGGGAGGACTGGGCTCTGACAACAACAAAAAATAGTACGATCAAAGCCAGTAAGTTACTGAAAACAAAGGATGGCTTTGCAAAACGAACTCAAAACGAACTCGAATTGAGTTCGCAAATGCGTGCCGTAGACTCAAAACTTGAACTTTTTGGCATCGCACACGTTCGCAACGAGAAACGGGCTGGCGCAGACGTTGCCTTTGATCGTCTGCGATGCGCCGAAGGCGCAGGTCGGTCAAATTGTGCCGCTCGACCTGACCTGTCCGTTCGGGACATCGCGGACCCCACACATCGGGGTCTGCGCCATCCAGGAATGGAGTGGCTGGGACTGAAAGCTGGTTGTTGAGAAATGTTTCTTGGCGAACAAAGCGAGAATGTCTATGAAAACAAAGGACAACGACAATTAGTCCGATACTTCCTCCATGCCGCTGAGGCCAGAAGCGGTGTCACGAACGTGTGAAGAAATCACCAAGTCCTGTCATTCTGAGCGAAGCGAAGAATCTGCAGTTGTTTGTTTTCAAGAAGATAAAAGCAGATTCTTCGCTTCGCTCAGAATGACAGACGATTTTTTTACAGCTTCCACCTACCATTTTCACGCCACAGAACGTAGAGCTACCCGCCTAGCAACTCACCCCCGGTAGACTTTGCCCAGTGCATCCTGGTTTTCCGGCAAATCCTCACCAGAAGCTGTCCCAATCTGCCTGCCCTGCATGTCGGAAGATCGTTTAAGTTGCTGTCCCACAACAAGTTATCCCTATGCCCGGCGGTTGGCGGTTTGGCCGATGCGCTGCACTGTTCTTGCACGGAGACAAGAAACGTGGACAGCGGCTTCTACGCAGCATTTACGGGCCTAGCGGCGGAAACTCAGGCGCTGGAACTGGCCGCCAACAACCTGGCGAACATCAGCACCACCGGCTACAAGGCGCAACGAGAGTTCTACAAGTCGCTCACCGCCAGTCTTGGGAATACCAACCCAAGGCCATTGAGTTCATTGAATCAAGCCATCAACAACTACGGCGTGCTGGGCGGCGCCACGGTCGACGTTCAGGCCGGAACGCTGGAGCGCACCGGCAACGACCTTGACGTGGCCATGGAGGGCTCCGGGTTCTTCGTCGTCCAAACGAAGGCAGGGCTGAAGTACACACGCAACGGGAACTTCCGAGTTGACACGGAAGGGCAGGTGCAAACGGCCTGGGGAGACCCCGTGCTGGACGATCAGAACCGTCCGCTCGAGATTCCCAGCGGGCAAATATCCGTCAGTCCGGACGGCACAATCTCATCTCAGGGCGGCGTGGTGGGACGCTTCCAGACGGTAGACTTTGCGCCGGGTACGGCCTTGGCCCCCGAAGGTAACTCGATGTACTCCGCCCCCAAGGGGACTGCCACACCCGCCACCGATCCGCGGGTTCGCCAAGGGATGCTCGAGGCGTCCAACATGAGTCCGATCACCGGCACGATCGGGCTGATCATGATTCAGCGGCAAACCCAGCTTCTGCAACAGGCGCTCTCGATATTACATAACGAATTCAATAAGAGCGCCGCGGAGGACTTGCCGCACGTTTCGTGAATTGGTAAGTAGGGGCGGTTCGCGAACCGCCCCTACGTAGCTTACGGAATGGTCCCGACAAGGAGAGAGCAATGTTCCGAGCTCTATACACTGCCGCCAGCGGCATGATCGCTCAACAATACAACCTCGACAATGTGGCGAACAATCTGGCCAACGCCAGCACCGCCGGTTTCCGAGGCCGCAGACTGCAATTTGAGGATCTTCTATATCAGGACCTGGTGACGCCCGGGGCGGCTGCGACCCAACAAACGAACTTCTCATCGGGCCTCCAGATCGGATTGGGATCGCGCACTGCCACGTCGGAAGTCCTTCAGACTCAGGGGGACGCAACCAGCACGGGCAACCCGCTAGACCTGATGATCCAAGGCCAGGGATATTTCCAGGTACAGCAACCGGACGGCCAGATCGCCTACACGCGTTCCGGCGCCTTTCAGTTGAATCAGCAAGGGAACGTCGTGACGGCGGACGGCAATCCTTTGCAACCCTTGATCACAATCCCTTCCAACGCACAAACCATCACCGTTGGCACAGATGGTACGGTTTCCGTTACCCTGCCGGGCCAACAACAGTCGCAGCAATTAGGGGTTATTCAACTGGCCACTTTTCCCAACCCTGGCGGGCTACAGAGCGCGGGCCAGAACCTGTTGACGGCGACAACCGCCTCGGGCGAACCTGTCGTGGGCAGTCCAGGGGGATCCGAAGGCTTAGGCACCCTCCAGCAAGGGATGCTGGAACAATCCAACGTCGACGTGGTTTCGGAGTTTGTCGAGATGATCCTCACCCAACGGGCTTATGAGGCCAACTCGAGGGTGGTCGAGGCCGCCAACAGCATGTTTGAGAACCTGAACAATATCAACCGGTGAAAAAGCAGGAGTCAGGAGTCAGGAGCCAGAAGGCCTGGTACCACGAGTCGTGAGATGGGAGAGCAAGGCCATTACCGCCGTTTACTGAGTTACCTCCGAGCTGCAGGAATGCATCGTAAGGAGCTCTGGCTATTGGTTACCGAGTTTAGCTGCTGGCTCGCAGCTGCCGCTCTGGCGCTTTTCCTGGTGCCATCGCCGATGGGCGCGGCCGGCTCTCTTCAACCTCGAATCCGCATTCCGAAATTCGCTGAGGTGCAGGGTGAGACGATTAGACTTTCGGATCTGCTTCCACCGGACGCTCCGGCCGATTTGGAACAATTAGCCGCTCGGATCGCCTTGGGAGACTCTCCGGAACCCGCCCGCCAACGGGTCCTCTCCAAAGACCAAATTGAGCTGCAACTGCGCGAGTTTCCTTCTATCCGTGAACAACTCGAACTCCCTGAGCGTCTGATTGTTTTTTGCAAGCAACGCCGCCTTTCACCTGATGAGATCTGGACGGCGATCGAGAGCTTCTTGGCGGCAGAAGGACTGAGCGCGATGGGCGCGCTTCTAAAGAAATTGCCCACCTATCAGGCGGCGGTGTTTGTGACCAAGCAGGATGCCGGGCTCGTGGTCAAACAGATGGAGCCCGATCGCGTCCGGCGGCAGGTTCGTTTTTTGTTATGGACATCCAACGAGCCGCAAGTCTTGCCGTTTTACGTAACCCTTGAGGAACCGCCCGGGACCGCGGGCGGGTTGTGGTCGAGCCACGCAGATGCCGCGCCGGCAGCCAACCTTGCCGTTAACCCGGAGGGGCTCGGGAAGACAGAGGAAGAGAGTTTTACGCGCTTGCTCCTCGGCAGCCGGTCCGGTGTCCCTGCGCACAAGGCCAGGCTTACCCCGCCGGTGGCGCCGCCAGCCATCATTCTGGTCAGCAAGGGCAATCCGGCAAAGTTGGTGGTTGAAACGCAGACGCTGCGCATGACCACGCTGGTTACTCCGCTCGAATCCGGCGCCAAAGGCCAGGTCATTCGAGTCAAGAACTTGGACACACAGCGCGTGTTTAAGGCGGAAGTGGTCGGCAAGGACCTTTTGCAAGCAGAACTCGAAGGAGAATGACGGGGAATAATCTTATGGGGCTAGATTCGCACCAGAGCCTTAACTGCTTTCTATTGATTCTTCTCGTTGCGGAGGGCTCCGGGGCCGCACAAACCAAGAAAGAGAAAAACGTCAATGACGCGGCGGCAGAAAGTCTGGCTCAGTACATCCAGCGGGTTCGGGCGACCGCGGCGTCCAACACGGCTCTCGGAAGCCTCTGGGTTCCGCAAGGGCGTTTTTGCAATTTGCCCTCCGACGATAAGGCAATGAACGTCAACGATACCATCATCATCAACGTGGTCGAGCAGACGACAGCCGAGGGAGATGCGAGCGTCAAGTCCGCGCGAACGTTTGCCGCCAGTTCCAGCATCAGCGCCCTCGGTGGCCTGCTAAAGTCAAATAATGGGCTGCAGAATATCTTCTCGCCTCAGTCCTCCCAAGCGCTGAACGGCGCAGCACAGACAACCTCGGACAGCAGCTTCAGTACCGCCTTAGCGGCCCAGGTAGTCAGCGTGCTGCCCAACGGCTATCTTGTCATCGAGGCCGCTCGACATATGGACATGAATAACCAGCGCCAGACGCTCCTGGTTCATGGAGTAGTTCGGCCAAGTGATATTTCGGTGGATAATTCGGTGTTCTCGTACCAGGTTTTCAATCTGGAGGTTCAACTGATCGGGAAGGGAGTGCTCAGTGACGGCGTCAGGCCGCCCAACAAGCTTATCAACGCAATTCTGAAGTTAGTGGGGTTTTGAGACGCAAGGGCGCCTGGGCGGACCCCGGAAGAAAGAGCTGATCGACTTCTGGGTTCGTGACGACCCGTTTTCGTAAGATATCTGGAGAGGGGACATGAGATTCTGTAGTTACTTGCTCGTAATGAGTTGGCTGGTGGCAGGCGCGCAGGTGATGGGCTCGAGTCACGACCCGGTGATTCGGCCCGTGCGCATTCAGGACATCACAACCGTCGAAGGGGTTCGCGAGAATTCTCTGATCGGTTACGGAATGGTGGTGGGGTTGAACAAAAGCGGCGATTCGCAGCAAACCCTGTTTCCCGCGCAGACCCTCGTGAATATCCTGCGGAAAATGGGCGTCCAGTTGTCGGGGTCATTGTCCTCAATGCAAGTGCGCAACATGGCAGCGGTATTCATTACCGCCACTCTGCCGCCGTTTTCAAGCCCAGGGACCCGGATTGACGTGGATGTTTCGTCAGTCGGCGACGCCAAAACTCTGGAAGGCGGAGTTCTACTGCTCAGCCCGCTCTACGGAGCCGACGGTCAAACCTATGCAAACGCGCAGGGTTCGGTGGTGCTGGGCGGCTACACCGCCGGCACGCGCACGAACTCCGTGCAAGTCAACCATCCCACGTCCGGCCGGGTAATAGGAGGGGGATTGGTCGAACGCGACACCTCGTTCGATTTGGGCAAACTGACCCTGGTGGCGCTGGTACTCCGCAATTACGATTTCGCGACCAGCTTGAAAGTGGCCGAAGCCATCAATGGCCGGTTCGGGCAGGACTTCGCGCACGCCGTGGATGGCCGCCGGGTGGAAATCAAGCTGCCGGAGGCGAACCGGGAAAGCGTGGCGCGTTTTCTGGCGCAGGTTGAAGAATTGACGGTTGGCGTCCAGGAACCCGCCAAGGTTGTGGTGAATGAGCGAACCGGAACCATAGTCCTGGGACAACACGTGAGCTTGAGCGCCTGCTCGATCCTGCACGGCAACCTCGCAATTGAAATTACCACCCAATACCAGGTCTCCCAACCTGAAGCGCTGTCCCAAGGGCAGACCGTCGTCGTCCCGCAAACCACCGTCCATGCCAAGGAGAGCCCCGCTAACCGGGTGGAGTTGCGCGAGGGCGCCACCGTGCAAGAGTTGATCAGCGGACTTCAGGGCATCGGGGCGACAGCGCGCGACATCGTGGCCATCCTTGAAGCCATTAAGGCCGCGGGAGCTCTGCAAGCCGAACTCGAGGTGATCTGATGACAACACCGTCCAACTCGTATTCCCTCGGGATGCCGGCCTTGTCGCTCCGCGCAAGCTCAGATCGTATTACGGACCTGGCAGGAAAGCCTGATGCCGGAGCCCGAATGCAGAAACTGACCAAGGTAGCGAAACAGTTCGAAGGGATACTGCTTTCGACGTTATTGCAGGAGGTCCAGAAAGGCACGCTAGACCCATCGGATGGGGGTCTCGGGGCCGGCTCAGAAACGCTGAGTAGCCTGGGGACCGAGGCCGTCGCCGAAGCTATAGCGCAGAAGGGAGGTTTGGGCATCGCACGAATGATCGTTAACCACTTCCGATATTTGGCAGAAGATGGGTCGTAGTCTGGAATCTCCCTCCTGCGACCAACCACTGGCCCCCTCACCCGCCGTTAAAGTTCCTGGGCCTGTTGCCGATAAGGGGATTGAGATTAGAGGAGACTGAATAAAATGAAGATTGATGCGCCCCTCACATTCCCGCAACAGGCTGAGCCACAACGAGTTGGTACGACTGCCTCCCCGCCGGCCGAGAAACAGAGCGGAACCGCAGCACTCACTCCGGACTCGGCCCACCTGTCGGTGGACGGCGGAAAAGTTCAACAACTTAAGACTGACTTGGCGCCGGTACCTGACGTGAGACAGGACCGTGTTGCTGCGCTCCAAAAGGCCATTAGTTCCGGCAGCTACAACGTGTCCGGCCAACAGATTGCGCAAGCAATGTCTTCCGACTTGCTCGGCGGAGAGTGATGCAGGGCCCGACATACGGTGCTCGCAGACTTAGAGAACCTCAGGCGTGACAGACTGCCAGGAGGTTGCCCCCATGGAAGAGTTCTCAACTGCTCCCATCCCTGGGTCCACTCGCGCTGAAGACCAGCAGCGGCCACCGGCACATGCAGCACGTCGTCACCAGGAGAACCGGCCCCCAGTACAGAGTCTCGAGTTGGAAACGAATCAGGAGGATGACGAACCTACGAACAATGAGCCAAAGCATCATCTTGATATTTCGGTCTAAACGATGAAAAAGCCAGAAACCCGGACCTACATCGAACTTCTTAAGAGGCGCGTCGCAAGCCTGCGCCTGATAGCCAAGGAATTGATTGATTGCCGGCAATCATTTGTCCGCATGGATCTTGAATCGGCGCGCGAGCACATTTCATATCAACAAGCTTTGTGTTCCGAGATCCGCTTCCTGGACCACGAACTAGGGGTACTGAGGGCACAAATCATTGGGGCTGCGGGCCTTCAGGCGGGAGGGTTGGACAACGCCGCCTTTGCAAGTCTGTTCGACAGCGCCTCCGCCCTGGAGTTGCGCCAGGTTATTGGCGAGCTTGCGGATGTGCAGAAGTGTACAAGGCGGCTGAACCGGGTTTACTCTGGGCTGATCCGCCGCTCCCGGCGCTCCATTAACGTCCTGATCAACGTGATGGCAAGCTACATGGGTACTTACCCTCCGTCATCGCGCCACGCGTATTTATTTCCAAGACAGGCAGGGATCTGAGTCATGTCGAGCCTCTTCGGCGCCCTTTCCATTGCGGTACGTTCCCTCTACGCACAAGAGGGCGCAATTGACACTACTTCCAACAACATCTCCAACGTCAATACGCCCGGATACTCTCGAGAAACTCCCATTCTGACCGAGTCGCCTCCGCTCGACTTGGGACAGATTTCTATAGGAAATGGGGTGGAGTTCGATGGGGTTCAAAGCATCCGCGACAACGTCCTGGACCTTCGAATCGATCAGGAAACCCAGCAACAGAACCAACTCCAGACGTATGTAAACTCCATGAATCAGGTCCAATCCCTGTTCAACGAAACGCAGGGTTCTGGGCTCAGCGACGCCATAAACTCGTTTTTCAATAGCTTCCAGCAACTTGCTGATAATCCAACTGATACCCCAACTCGACAAGCCGTAATCTCGGCGGGGCAGAACCTCGCCTCGGCTTTCCAGCAGACGGGACAACAATTGACCACGATCCAGCAAGGAGCCGACCAGGAAGTCGTCCAGACGGTCCAGCAGATCAACGCAGACACCACGCAACTGGCCGGCCTCAATGAGCAGATCGGAGGGCTCCAGGCCAATAGCGAGCAGGAGGACATGCTTCAGGACCAGCAATACCAGGTGCTCAACAACCTTTCTCAGCTCGTAGACGTCGCGGTTACGCACACCAGCAGTGGCGGCCTCACCGTCACCACAACCAACGGCACAGCGCTCGTGGCCGGAAGCCAGAGTTTTGCCCTGAGCACCGCTACGAATACCAGCACGGGATTCCAGGACGTTTTCTCCCAAAGCTCGGACGTGACTTCGAGCTTTACGGGTGGACAACTCGCGGGCTTGCTGGAGGCGCGCGACCAGTCCATTCCTTCCATAATGTCGAATCTTGATAACCTTGCGGCGGGTATCGTTAACTCTGTCAACGCACAAAGCCTGAAAGGACACGATTTGAACGGGGCCAAAGGGGTGGACTTCTTCCAGCCCGTGGTCCAACCGACTCCTGGATCGAACGCCGGCGCGGCGGAGAACATGGCTGTGGCGATTACGGACCCCTCTCAGGTGGCCGCCAGCTCCGATGGCACACAAGGGGACAACGCCAACGCGCTGGCTCTGGCGAATATACAAAATGAAGCTGTCGTAGACGGCCAAACGGCGACAGACTTCTACTCCGACCTGGTTTCCACGGTCGGCAATGACGTTTCAACCGCCACGGATGAGCAGCAATCCGTGGGCCTGGTCCTCAGCCAGTTACAAAACCAACAGTCGGACACCTCCGGCGTGTCCTTGGATGAAGAGGCCGCGAACCTGATCCTCTACCAGCGCGCCTACGAGGCCGCGGCGGAAGTTGTTTCGGCGGTGAATGACATCACAAACTACTTTATCGAGAACACTTAAAGGAGATGAAGTGGGCATCCGCATCAACCCGAATCCGTGGACCGATCTGTTGAGAGGACTGGCACTCGACCAACAGCAGGAAAACCAGGCCATTCAAGAACTTTCCACGGGCAAGAAAGTGAACCAGCCGTCTGATGATCCCGCGGCAGCGGCGGGCCTGATCGTGAACAATGCCGAGACCAGCGATGTGAACACCTACCTGAGTAATATCTCGACCCTTCAGAACTCGATGCAGGAGGCGGATTCAACCCTCAATTCCGTGGTGACGGCGCTCACGCAGGCAATATCTGTCGGGACCGAGGGAGCCAGCGGTACCTTGAACCAGACGGATCGCGATGCCCTCGCGCAGCAGGTGAATGGCATCCAACAGCAGATCCTGGAGTACGCGAATCAGTCGTTTGAGGGCAATTACCTTTTCGCCGGAACGGCGGTAAACACCACGCCTTTTGTGGCTGACTCTTCTTCCTCGGGTGTCAGCTACGTGGGCAACTCCGGCGTGAACAGTGTCCAGATCGGCGATGGTCAGACCGTCCCCGCGAACCTCCCGGGCAGCCAACTTTTTACGGCCTCAGGTTCAGATGTGTTCCAGGCCTTGTCGGATCTTTCCAGCGCTCTCTCGAGTGGATCCAATGTCTCCAGCGCGGAATCGGAAGTGCAGACCGCTTTCAACTATATTAATGCCCAGCGCGCGTTCTATGGCACCACCCTCGATCGCCTCAACACGGCCACAAGCTTTTTGAATTCGGAGAGCACACAACTGGCAACGGAGCAGAACAACCTGGTGGGCGTTGACATGGCGACTGCCGCGAGTCAGCTCACCCAGGCCGAAGTTGCCCTGAACGCCGCCATGGCCGCGGGAGGGAAGATCTCTGAGACCACCTTGCTGGATTACTTGAAGTAGAGCGGGTTTGTGTGCGCCGCAGCTCGCCTGACGCCGATCTCTCAGAACCAAGCATCGGCGCTCCCGCACACCACCGGAGGCTCAGAATGGCCCGGCTCGGGGCTTGCGAACTCAAATTCCTCTAAGCAGTACCTGTGGCCCGAAATGCTTCCACCCAGGCGCGTGTCGAGTTCATGTGAGCGAGGTCTTTCTTGAGTTCGTCGCGCTGTCTGGCCAAGGTGTCTTGAAGCTTGACGAGCACCGTCTTGAGTGACTCGAGGTTGGCAAGGTACTCTCCCAACGCAGATTGTAGCTCCGGCCCTTTAGGTTGCCCGGGAGAGAGTCGGCCCACGCAGGCTGCGATTCGCGCCAGTTTTCCGTTCAAGTCCTGCAATTCTCCCGGCGGGAGGGCCGTATAAATCCAGGCCACGTCTTTTTCCGACAACCTGGATACCGTACGGCGGATCTCTTGATTGACTTTCTGCAAGGCGCTGATAAGTTCTGACTGCATTGAACCTCCACAGTTCCTTTTGAGGCGGGATCAGGTCGACGAAGGACCTAACCATCAACTAGCTTTACGACGAAAGGCTCACCCTGACAAATAAAGGCCTGGCGCGAGAGCACGGACGAATCGGCCATCCCGGGCGGATCCTGCGCGCGCTCGGCCACCTCCGGCGTGGAGAGTTGACCGTGAGTACACCCCAATGACTTGAGGTTGCCTGCCGTGACGTTGGTGATTTCGGCCAACGCGTCGCGGATTTCGTCAGGTGTGGGCTTTTGCGATTCGAGGCCGAACATGGCGCGCGCAACTTTTCCGGCCAACTCCTCGGTGCATTCCAGGCACACTGCGCGGTGCCAAGCGCCTACGATCTGAACTTTGCCGATGAGCGTGCAGGCTTTTTCCTCGGCAGGACTCAATCCCGGAATCGGCTGCACCTCCAAGCCTAGAGTCGACTCCCAGATTGCTCGCGTAAACTGACAGAGATCGTCGCTGGTGATTGTCATGTGAATGTTCAGGCTTTCCGCACACGATAGCAGATGGTGCGTTCGAATTGGACACGCTCGAAGGAGTCGTCCAGGTTAAAAGTCGTTTCGGCGCCGCCCAGGAACAGCACGCCGTCCTGCTTGAGTAGTTGCCGCGCCTTACGCAGGATCTGCTTTTTAGTTTCGACGCCGAAGTAGATGAGGACATTGCGCATGAGAATAATGTCCATGGGCGGAAGCGGGGGCCAGAATCCCGCCAGATTGATGGCCTGGAATTCCACTCGCTTGCGAAGCTCATCCGCAATCTGCCAATCAGCCCCATGCTGGCGGAAGTACTTGACCAGGAGTTTGGCCGGCAGGCCCCGGTTCACCTCGAGCTGGCTGTAGCACCCTTCCTGCGCCCGAGCCAGCATCTCAGCAGAGAACTCCGAGGCAATAAGCCGGACGTTCCAGCCAGCCATGCCGGGGAAGTCTTCATGCAGTAACATCGCAATGCTGTAGGGCTCTTGGCCCGACGAGCAAGCCGCGGACCAGATGTTCAACTCCCGGTTCGAAACGCTCTTCAGCAAGAGCTGCGGCAGGATCGACCTGCGCAGCGCCTCGAAGGGGTGAAAATCGCGGAAGAAGGAAGTCTCGTTCGTGGTCATCGCTTCAACGACGAGGCGGTGGAGGCCGTTGAACTTCTTCACCAGCAGGCTTGCGACCATGGAACTCAGCGAGGCGAACCCCTCGCGCCGAGCCAAGGGCAATAGCCGGGACTCAGCCAGGTATTGCTTATCGTCATCGAGCACGATAGCGGACTGTTCGAGTACCAGGCGCCGAATGTAATCAAATTCCGCCGCGCTCAAGCTCATTCCATGCTCCGCTAGTCCCGGTACGATCTCGGCGTCGAGTCGTGCCGGCGGTTCCGGGTCTCTGGCATCTCTGAATTACGGACGAGCGCCGCCTCCACTTCCAACCGAGAGAAAGCCTGCTATGCCTGCCGAACCCGCGTAGGAGCTGAGGTTGCCGGTGTCTGGCCCGCTCGCACTTTTCGTACGATCTCACTGCCCAATTCGTTGAGCGGTAGAACCTTGTCGGCCAGGCCCGCATTGGCCACGTACCCCGGCATTCCCCATACCACGCTGGTTGCCTCATCCTGAACAAACACCTGGCCGCCCGCCTTCCGGATCTCCTCACATCCCCGCAGTCCATCCTGGCCCATGCCGGTCATGACGACCCCTAAGACGCCCACGCCGTAGGTTTGCGCCACAGACCGAAAAAGCACGTCGACGGCAGGCCGGCAGGAGTTCTCAGGAGGTTCTTGATTGGTCCTGATACGTACGGCTTGATCTACTTTTTGCACGATCATGTGGAAGTTTCCAGGCGCGATGAAGGCGCGTCCAGCTTCGACCGCCTGGTCGGGCGCACCTTCCTCAACTTGAATCTGAGATTTCGAATGTAGCCTGTCGGCCAGAAGCTTCGTAAAGATCGGAGGCATGTGCTGGACGATCAGGACGGGAACTGAGAAGTCTGCCGGGAACGTCGGAACCAGTTCGTGGAGGGCGTTGGGACCGCCCGTGGAAACCCCGATGGCAACGATCTCCACTCTTTCGGTGCGACGCCAAGGAGCGGCCATCCTTTTGCTTCCGGAAGTAGCCGTCGGGGCCAACCGTGCGGCGGCCGCAAAGTCGCTACACGTTCTTTTGCGGCCGAATTCCTTGATCTTGGGAATTAACTCGGCGCGGATGTGCTCCAGGGCCTGTTGCAAGCCTCCCACGTTCGCCGGCTTGGTCACGTAGTCGTTGGCGCCCAGCGACAGGGCGTCTAGGGTTGCGGCCGCCCCGCGTTGCGTCAGCGTGCTGAACATGATGACCGGTAGAAAAAGGTGTGTCTGCCTTATCCTCTTCAGCGTTTCGAGCCCGTCCAGTTCCGGCATTTCCACATCCAGAATGACGATGTCCGGATTAAGCTGTGGAATTCGAGCCAGAGCGATGTTCCCGTTCGCAGCCGATCCAACGACTTCGAGTTGCGAGTCGGCGGAGAGCGAGTCGGTGAGCATCCGCCGTACCACCACCGAATCATCAACTACCAGTATCTTGATCGGAGAGTTCAACTACGCACCTGCCATCCCGAAAATCTGGAGTTTCTCCAGGATGATTTCTTGCGTAAAGGGCTTCATAACGTACTCGTTGGCTCCGGCCGCGAGGGCCCGCACCACATTCTCCATCTCGGTTTCGGTAGTCACCATCATCAGCAGCACGCCGTCGTACGACTGTTCAGCCCGAACGGTCCTGATGAACTCTAACCCGTTCATTTCAGGCATATTCCAGTCAACCAGAGCCAAATCGACTTTTCCAATTGCTTGCAACCGCTGCAGCCCTTCGCGGCCGTTGCTCGCTTCCAAGACTTCAAAGCCCAATCCCTGCAACATTCTGCTCAAGATACTGCGCATGGCTTTCGAGTCATCAATGATCAGTGCCTTCACGAAGGCGCCCTCCCATAGCGATTCGTCACCTCTAGGCAGACCGTGGGCTTCCGCATCTCGCCTCCACGGCTCTTCCTTAGCTATCGGCCAACGCAGGGTCAATCTTGATTCCCTTTGGTCAGAACCCGCGGCTTAAAAAACGAAGGTGTAATGCGCCGCCAGCCCCCCCCGTTCTTCTGTCGGAATTGGCCTGCAAGCTCGTTTCGAAGCCTATCCCACTACGGAGATGGTTCGCCTCACCAAGAGAGGGCGCGGCGGAGGCAAGGGAGGTGGGGGACCGCGGACCGAGGATTTGCCCTTCCGGTCCGCGGCGCCGCGAAGGCTCCGCGTCTAGTGGACGCGAGTCGGCGTACTCGATGGCGACGGGGTTCGACCCGCACTGAGCGCCTCGCGCGTCTGCTTTGGCATGCCTCGGAAACCACCTGCCTCGCCGGACGCCTGGGCGCCCTCATAATCGAATTGCCCGACGACTCTTTGTAATTCTGCCGCCAGGCGGGCCAGTTCACCCGCTGCGGTTTGCGTGTCGTTGGCGCCTTGGGTTGTGCTCTTTGCGGCTTGCGCCACAGCGGTTATGTTCTCGGTCACTTGCGCGCCGCCCTTCGCCCCCTCTTGAACGTTGCGAGCGATCTCGTTGGTGGTCGCGGTCTGCTCTTCGACCGCACTCGCGATCGTGTTCGAGATGTCGTTTAACTGGTTGATGATGCTGGTAATCTGGCCAATCGCCTCCACCGCCCCCTTGGTATCCCCCTGAATGGCCTCGATCTTCTGGCTGATGTCTTCCGTCGCCTTAGCGGTCTCTTTGGCCAGTTCTTTCACCTCGTTAGCGACCACCGCGAAGCCTTTGCCGGCTTCTCCGGCTCGGGCGGCTTCGATGGTTGCATTAAGGGCCAGCAGATTCGTCTGTTGCGCGATCGAGGTGATGACCTTGATCACTTGCCCGATCTCGGCGCTTGACTCGCCCAGCTTGGCCACCGTGGCGTTGGTGGTTTCGGCATTCTTCACCGCGGCAGTCGCCACACGCGCGGCTTCGTTGGCATTCTTGGCGATCTCTTTAATACTCGCGGTCATCTCTTCCGTGGCGGTCGAAACGGTTTGCAAGTTCTTCGCCACTTCCTCTGCCGCTGCCGACACCACGTTGGACTGCGTGGCCGTTTCTTCGGCGTTGGCGCTCATCTGGTGGCTGACCGCAGTGAGTTCTTCCGACGAACTCGCCAGCATCTGGGCGCTCTGCCCGATCTCTGCCATACTGCCGGAGAGCTTTTCCGCCATCGTATTTATATCGTTTTTGATTCGGGCGTGGTCACCCTGGTAGTTGCCCTCCACGCGCGCCCTTAGATCCCCTTGGGCAATCTTCTGCAACACCGTTCCAGCTTCCTGAACTGGGGCGACGATGGCATCGAGCGTGTGGTTAAAGCCCTGAAGGGCCTCGCGGTATTTTCCTTTGAGCTTGGAGAGGTCGGCACGAGTGCTGAGCTTGCCTTCCACGGCCGCATTGGCGAGCATCTCGGTCTCCTCAACTACACCGTCAACGGCCTCCATCATGGCCACGAAAGCCGGCATGAGCTCGTCCTGATCTGACCGTCTGCCGATCTTCCGTAAACTCTCCAGATCCGCGCTGAAATCTCCCGCCGCCACGTGCTGGGCGAAGCTCTTCGTGCTCGCGATCCGTTCCAGCGCCAGGTTCGTCGCGTTGGCCACCTCCGCGAAGATTCCCTGGTACGATCCCTCCACGCGCTTGCTGTGATCGTTCACCGAGATGCGTTGCAGGATCTGGTTTGCTTCCACCAACCCGCCCAAGCCGTCGATGCAAGCATTAAGGTTGTTTTTGAGAGCGTTGAAGTCGCCGTTGTAGCTGTCAACCACCTTGGGTGGGATATCACCTTTACCGATGCGGGTAACATAACCAGAGGCCATCTCAATCGGTTCCACGAAAGCCTCTATCAACGCGTTGATGCCGCTCACCAGTTTCTGCCAGTCCCCGACAACAGCGTCGGCTTTCCCGCGGGTGGTGAGGTTCCCTTTCAATATGCTGTCGGTGAGTTCTTTGACTTCTGTGGAAACTCGCTGGAGGTTGTTGCGGAGCAGATCCATCTTCTGGTTGGCGATGACTTGCTTACCGGGCAACTTCTCCAGCACGGGGCTAAAATCACCGTCGGCGTAGGCCGCGAGGACGTTAAGAATCTTGAGAACATTGTTCACGATCAGCCGCACGCAACCATTGACGCCGGAAGCGATCTGTTTGTAGGCGCCGGCGAATTTGTCTTCGGACACGTAGGCTTCAATATCGCCTGCCTTCTGGGCCTCCGCCATGCGCGTCATTTCGTTGATCACGCCCAGCAGGTTGTTCCGAAGCAGATCCATTTTTTCATTGGCGACGACCTGTTTGCCCGGCAGTTTCTCGAGGACAGGGCTAAGATCGCCTTCCGCGTAAGAAGTGAGAATGTGAAGGATCTTAAGGAGGATGTTGACGTGCAAGCGGACGCCCTCGTTGGCCCCTGCCGCGAGCTGGCGCCACGCCCCTGAGAACTTTTCTTCCGACACGTAAGCTTCGATGTCGCCTGCCCTCTGAGCCTCCGCCATGCTCGTCATCTCGCTGAGCACGCGCAGCAGATTGTTGCGGAGCAGGTTCAGCTTTTGGTTTGCGATGATGCGCTTGCCCGGAAGGTCAGGAAGAACCTGGCTGAAATCACCTTCCGCGTAGGTGCCGATAAGGCCGAGAATCTTCAAAACAATCGCGTTGAACGCGCGCACAAAATCATTTGCTTCCGTAATCATGAGCCGATATAAACCAGCGAAATTCTCCTCCGGCGCAAAGGTGTCGATGTTGCCTGCTTCCTGCGTCGCAAACATTTTGCTCATCTCGGAATGCGTAGCGGTGATGGCATCAATACACGCATTCAGATTGTTCTTGATGGAGCCGAATTCCCCCTTGTGCTCCTCAGTAATCTTGGGAGGTATGTTGCCTCTCCCCAACCGGTCGAGATAGTCGTTGGTCAGTCGTAGGGGAGCCGCCATAGTATCCAAGAGCGCGTTCAACGCCGCCAGGACTTGACGGTCGCGGCCTCGAAAACGTTCCAAGTCGGCCCGCTCCTCCAGGAGCCCTTCGCTTACGGCGGCGAGCAGGCGGCTGGTTTCCTCGATCAACCCATCTTGCGCCACCACGGCGGGCGTGGTTCGCTGCGCAGCGTTTTTCCCTCGTCTCATTTTGTTCCTCCTCTAAAATCATTGATCGGTCATGGCGCTCTCGCCGGCCCCACGACGAGATTTTGAAATTCGTAACTGTCGCTCCAGTTCGCGCCGGCGGTCAGCCGAAGATTTGATTGATCAGAAGTGGGGAGCTTCCTTGCCGGTAATTTCCTTCACGGCCGCCATGAATTTCTGAATTGTCTCCGCCGAGTCCTGTTCCATGGCCGCTCGGGTGGACGGAATCTTGGTCTTCATGGCGAGCTGGGTTCTGCCCACGGCTCCTAACTGCTCAGAGATATACTGGTAGTACTGCATCAGTTTCGTGGCCACATCGACCTCTTCAAACGCTGAATTCCTGGAAGGCTTCGAGATAGGGCACAGCTTCGGCGCCCCAAGCCGATTCCGGTAGGATCTTCCATTCGCAATGGTCCTCCCCTTTGCCGACGCAGGCGGGCTCAAGAGCGAGCAGCCGCTTGCCAAAGAACGCCGTGGCCCACCCCGAGGCATAACCTACCAGCGTCCAGCAGACCGGCTCCGTTGCAGGTTTGTTGAAGCAGAGGAACTGTTCCGCCTCATAGGAATTCTTCCACACTCCTGTGAAGTAGAATTCACCTGTACTGCGGTCAAACCTGACTTCTTTGGGCGTGGCCTGGACGATGCCCTCCCAGGTGTGAATGACAGGGCCGGAAGCGAGCAGGTCCATTTCCGTATCGAATTGGTACGCTAACTTCATCTGCATAAAGTCGGCATATCCGTTCTGGTAGCCAAACTTCAGAAACAACGCCCGCGTCTTCTCCCATCCCAGCGTCTCGAGCAGCTTTTGCCGCAGCAGGCCCATGGCGTTTGCGTCCAGAATGATCAGCCGATTACTCTTGAAAGTGGTCAGGCCGCTCTGAAGATCAAACCTCATGTCCCTGGACAGATCGAAATCAATGGCTTTCACTCGCCCTCCTTCGCCGAAGTCTTCGCATAGACACCGCAGAGAGCCGGTTTATGTTGTGATGGCGAGCGCTCATCACAGATTCTCTCCATTACCCCTCATACCGTCGCAGGCGCCAAGTCGAGTACTTTCTCGGTGTGCAACACGATGAGGATGGTATTTTTCAATTTGTAAACTCCCTGTATGAGCTCCCTCGCCTGGAGTGAGACGGTACCGGGTGCCAACTCAAAGGACTCTTCCTCCACTTCCAAAACGTCTCCAATTTCGTCCACCAAGAAACTCACCGCACCGTCGTTATGGCGGATTACGACGTTCATCGGCAGATCAGAATCCGGGCGTTCACGAAGGCCCAAGCGGCGTCTGAGATCAATGGCCGTGACGATCTGTCCGCGCAGGTTGATCAGGCCCTTGACGACCGGAGGCGCCAGCGGAACACGGGTCATTTCCTGGTAGCGGATTACCTCTTGCACCTTCTCGACTGCCACCCCGAACAGCAGCCGGTCGACCAAGAAGGTTGAGAACTGTTTCCTGCCTGCCATGCGACCCCCAGGGCGAAGCTCCAGCTTCGATGCTCAATCGAAGGAGTTTGACATCTACCAACCCCTTGTATCGGCAATCGTCGACTGGACATCAGCCGGTACTCGCCGTCGCCCCCTCCGCAAAAAAACTGGAGTCCGCTGCCTGGATGATGCCTTTCACATCGAGCAGTTCCGTTACCCGGCCCTGCACCACCACCGACCCTAAGGTTCCCGGGCGCCCCAGATGTTTGTGGGCTACCGCACCTTCGTGCGCGATGTCGAGAATGCGATCTACAACCAGCCCGACGCTTCGGCCGTGGCCGGTATAGACCACGACCTGGATCTTCTGGCTTTCCTCGGTCGATTCTGTAGCCTCCGAGCTGCGCGCTTTCTGGCGCCGCTCCGGAAGCGCCGAGGAGAGGTAGATGAGCGGCAGGATCTGTCCTCGGTATTGGACCACACTTCGTCCTTCACTCCACTCCACGCTGGCGCGATTGAACTCCTCCAGGCGTGCCACCAGCGAAAGGGGCATCGCCATACGCCCGTCATCAGGCCCGCGTAAAAGCAGAAGTGATTCTCCATCTTCGCTCTGGACCTGCGCCTCAACGGTCTTCTCCCCGACGGTTCGATCGCGGACCCCGGAGACCACGTTGGCGCGTTGCGCCAGTCCCAGCACGTCCAGGATCAGCGCTACCCGGCCGTCGCCCATGATGGTGGCCCCTGCGAAGCAGGAAACGCCTTTCAGTTGCTTGGCCAAGGGCTTGACGACAATCTCCTCTGTATCGTTGATGGCATCCACCACCAAGCCGAATTGGCGGTCGTCCGCCTGCAAAACCACGATATTCACGTTCTGGGATTCCAGGACTTTTCTCTCCGCCTTGGTCAACAGTTCAACGATCCTCGCGGAGGTGGGCTTGACATCGCCGTACTCTTGCTCGGCCTGCGCGCGGTGATCGGCCAACTTGAGGACCACGATCTGCTTGACCAGGGCATGGAACCCCGCGTGAGTCTTCTCGAGCTCCACAATTTCGGCAATGTCCCCGTACTCCTTGAGCCCCCTCGAATAGAGCCACTTCCCTAAGGCGCATTCTTTATGGGAGCCCGCTTGCTCTACCGTCAGGGTGGTTGTTCCGTCCAGGAACTGACGTAAGCGGTCCGTCCACTCCAGGTGTTTGCGCCGCACCAGAGCGAAATCCAGCAGCTCGGCGGCGCCGCCCTCGCAGGCTTGGACCTCCGCGGTTCCCTGGAGCTCGCGCTTCAGGTATACCAGTGGCAGCAGATGCCCCCTCAGTCGATATACGGGTGCGCCGTGTATCATCTCCACGCCTCGACGCGCCTGCTCGCCTTCCAACCTCACCAGTTCCAACAGGCTCACCTGAGGTATGGCGTACCGGTCCCCCCCGCTGGTCACCGTCAGTGCCGGAATGATCGCCAGGGTCAGGGGGATTTTGATTTTGAGCGTGGTGCCTTTTCCACTTTGGCTTTGGATATCCACGACCCCACCGATCTTCTCGATGTTCGTCTTGACCACATCCATGCCCACACCGCGACCGGAGACGTTGGTCACCTTTTGAGCGGTGGAAAACCCGGGCAGGAAGATCAGGTTGACCATTTCCCGCTCGCTCATGCGCGCCGCGTGATCGGGGGTAATCAACCCGCGTTCCAGGGCCTTCTGCTTCACGCGCTCCAGATTCACTCCTTCCCCATCATCAGAGATCTCGATGTTGACTTGGCCGCCCTCGTGGAAAGCGCTCAGGAACAAGCGCCCCTCGGCGAGCTTGCCACAAGCCACTCGCTCCTCCGGGGTTTCGATTCCATGATCTACGGCATTGCGAACCACGTGGGTCAGCGGATCCTTAATGGCTTCCACCAGCGTCTTGTCGACTTCGGTCTCCTTACCTTCCATCTCGATTCGCACTTGCTTCCCGCAACTCATGGCCAAATCGCGCACCAGGCGCGGAAACCTCGCCCAGATGTTCCCGATCGGTTGCATGCGGGTCTTCATCACCCCCTCTTGCAGTTCGGTGGTTATCAGGTTCAGGCGCTGCGACGTATTGAGGAAGACAGGATCCTGCTGGGTGGTCGCGAACTGGAGAATCTGGTTGCGGGCCAGCACCAACTCCCCCACCAGGTTCATCAGCTTGTCGAGCAGCCCCACGCCCACTCGGATGCTGCTGTCGGTGGCCGCCAGGATGCGCACTTCTTTCTGTTCCTGAATAGCCTCCAGAATGTCCGGCGATGTGGCCGAGCCGTTCTCGACCAGAATTTCGCCCACTCGCCGTGGGTCTCCCAGCAGTTGCTTGTCGAGCGCTGCGCTGACCTCGGAAGGTGAGGCCTTGCCGTGATCGACCAGGATTTCACCTAGACGCCGTTCTTCGTCCGGCCGCTCTTCGATCACTGCCTCCGGGGAGGAATGTGGAGGGGCGGCGGCCAGCGGTTGTGCCGGAGCGGGCGAAGATTCGGGCTTGGAACTCTGCAGGCGCGTCAGGGTTTCAACCAGCGCCTGGTAGTCTTGCTCGCCTTCCTGTCCCGTGGCCTCGATGTTGGCCAGCATTTCCCGGACCGCATCCACCATTAACAGCAATCCTGAGGTGATCTCGGCGTTCAAGAGCAGTTGGCCGTCCCGCATTTTGCTCAGCAGGCTTTCCCCGACGTGGGTTACCGACTCGAGTTTGCCGAATCCCAGGAAGCCGCAGGTGCCTTTTATGGTATGAATCGTCCTGAAGATGCCGGCCAACATATCGCGCGCCTTGGGGTCTTTTTCCAAAGCCACCAGGCTGCGATCAAGTTGATCCAGGTTCTCATTGCTTTCCACCAAGAACTCTCGAACAATGTCATCCATGTCGGTTCATACCTTGTAGCAAGCCATAGTCACGGTCATATCGTTTTTCTATCGGCATTTCGGGGCGGAAGAGTGAGCGAATGCATCTCCGAAACACCAGATTCCAGAAGCGCGGGCTGAGATTCGGCGTGGCGCGGGCGTCCGGTTTCGTAAATCGAGGCCCGGCATGGGCGGGTGGGCTAGAGGCCTTCGCGGCACCGGGCACAGGTCCAGCGGCTCCACTGCTCAGGTGAGAATGTCCGAGGGGAATCATGCCGGGAACGTCAGAATATAGCCCGTTGAAATGGGCGGCCAACACATCTCAAAGAGCGGCAGTCTCGCCAAACCACCCGCGCCCTAGGCGTGAATTTCCACGTCGGAGTTTCGTCCCTGGCTTTCTTGGATGGTCAGGCGGCGTTCTCCCTCTTTCCAGGCATCGCGGAGGGTCGTAAAGTACTCGATCAGGGACCGGAGGGCTTCCGCCGAACTCTCGATATTGGCTTTCATGATCTTGGCGCGCGAATAGACATAAAACCGCTGGAGATTGCGCGCAATTTCCCCGCCGAGCTCGAAGTTGAGGGTTCCTTCGAGCTGGAGGATGATGGCCAGGGCGCGATTCAGGTGTTGGCACTTTCTTTCAATGTCATGCGCCTCGACCGCGTCGATGCCGCGGAGCATCGCCGTAATCAAGCCGTCGTAGAGCATCACGACCATTTCCAAGGGCGAGGCGCCTTGGACCGAGAGTTGGCGATAGGTGTGGGCTGGGTGTCTCATGTGGTTGAATTGGTGGTCGGGTTCAAAGAGTTGAGTTGCTGGTTAACCTGGTTGATTAATTCCGGCAATTGCTCGAGCGTGGTGTTGATGGTGGAGTATTCCGAGGTCAGTTGCGTCTGGGTCTGCTGGAGTTGATATTGAAACTCGCTGATCTGATCGTTGAGGCTGCTGACCTGACTCGAGATCGAGCTCATATCCAGATTCAATGGGCCGTTGGTTGAGTCAGTGAGGCTGGTGAGATCCGTGTTAAGAGTTTGCGCCACCCCCGCGGGGGAAGTGGACTGGAACAGGTTCTGAACGGCCGCAAAGTCGTTAGACAGCGCGTCGTTAAGGTCCATGCTGTCGGAGGATGAGCTGCTTGAAACCGATAAGGTACCGTCTTGCTGAAGCTGAATCCCGATCGACTGAAGGTTGACGGCCGCCCCGTTGCCGCTGAGGCTGGTGGTGATGCCGTTCAGCAACTGCGACTGGAGCAAGTCTAGAGAAGGGTCGCCCATGAGCGGCGGCGCGCTGCCTGAGCCACTATAGGTGTTCTGGGCATTGATGTCGTTCATGAGCTGGTTCCAGGCGCTGACGAAGTTGTTGATGCCTGTAGAGGCCTGAGTCAAGTCAGGCTGAACGTCCAGCGTCACCGGATCGGAGGATGTTCCGGATAACGTCAAGGTCACACCCGGAAGTACCCCTGTAACCGTGTTGCTACCGCTCGTGACGGGCACGCCATCCACGGTGAGCGAGGCGTCGGTCCCGAGGGGTGCGTCATTGCTGCCGACGGCGGCAGTGAAGTCCATCCCCTGGACCTTCGGTGGGGTATACGCGCTGGTGAAACCCATGCCGTTGCCGCTCCCCGTAGTGTCGCTGGAGATGGTGATCGCTCCCGCCTGGCCGGAACTCTGGGGGACCAAGGCCAACTGGGCTCCGGAAGCGTTGGTGATTACCGAGGCTGTGACACCCTGCACATTCTGATTGATATAGGACGCAAGTCCCGTCAGCGTGTCAGTGTTGTCCGGGCTGCTGTCCACGGGGATGGTCACCGGGTTGCCCGAGGAGCCTACCGTAAGATCAAACGAGCCGGTGGGGAGCGCCGCCGATGGCGAGCTGAAGCTGCCAGAAAGGTCCGCGCCCGTGGTGTCGCTGGAGACGGTGATCACTCCCGCCGTGCCGGAGGTTTGGCTGACTAGAGACAAGACGGCCCCGGAGCTGTCGGTGATGACGGAGGCCGTAACCCCCATGTTTTGCTGATTGATGTAAGAGGCCAGGCCACTCAGCGTGTCCGTGTTGTCGGCGCTGTCCACGGGGATGGGAACTGCGGTATTGTTCCCCACCTGAAGATCAAACTCTCCCACAGGAAGGGCGGAGGTCGAGGACGTTTGGGGGGCAGAATAGACTGCCGAGGTAGTGGCCAGGCTGTTGACCGTAATGGTGTGCGAACCGGCGGACGTGCCGTTGGCCGCGGTGGCGCTCACCACGTTGTTATTGGAAGAGTTCACCGTGACATCGCCAAAAGCGCCCATCGGGTCGTTCAGCGCCTGCACCGCAGTTTGCAGGTTCGTCAGGTCGGTTTCAATGGTCTGCAGGGCGGAGGTCTGCGAGTTCAAGGCAGTCACTTGATTTTGCAGGTTTTCCTCAGGCTCAGCGTCGAGTTCCAGGATGGCGTCCACGGTGGACGTCACATCAATCCCGGTACCGGAAGTGTTCGTGGCAGAGTTGAGGATGGCGTCCACGGCATCCAGGACCGCCGCGTCGGTGCTGGAGTTGTTCGAGGTTGAGTTGGCGGTGCTGGATTCCCCCAGAAGCTCCGCCAGCGACTCGTTACTCGGATTCAAGCTGTTCAGGAGCGAACTGATCGAGCTCGAGGTGCTCATTCCTTTTCTCCTTCAGAAGGCCGCAGGGTGTGATCCTATAGGCCGTACCGCCCTTAACAATCTGGTATCGGCAATCCGTGCGTTTCACTTAAGCACCGTGTCGTGCGGCTCCGGGGGTCACGGCTGGCCGCAGACTGGCGGAGGGGCGGGGGAATGGTGGCTCAAGAGTCCCGGAGAGCAGGATTCCACCCCCCGCCCCTCCCCACCTCAGGAGAAGGGAACTAATTCGGCGGAGGGGATCCGAAAGGATCCCCTCCGTCAGAAACAACCGTGCTGCGACTACTGGAGCAGTTTCAGGATGGCTTGCTGGTTCTGGTTAGCTTGAGCCAGGGCGGAGATGCCCGTCTGTTCAAGGATTTGGTACTTGGACAGGCTGGCAACTACTTGCCCGACGTTCGCGTCCTGAATCGAGCTTTGGGCGGAAGTCAGGTTTTGCACCTGGGTATTGATGACGTTGGTGGCCGAGTTCAAGCGGTTGATGCCGGCGCCGATGGTGCCGCGCATGCTGGCCACGTCGGAAATGGCGCCGTTGATGACCGTCAAGGCCGCGGAGGCGCCCGTCGATGAACTGAGGTCGGCGGTCTGGAGGGTGGTGGAGTTGGTGCCGATCTGGGTGGTGCTGAGGCTTCCGACCGCAACCGAGATGGTATTGTAATTCGGATTGGTCACGTTGCCATCACTGATGAAGACGTTGGCTCCGCTCGATCCGGTCATCGCGGGGTTAGCGAAGGAGTTGGTGTTACCGCCTTGCAGTGCGACACCGTTAGCATCCGGAACGTACCCAAATGTAGCGTCATAGTTCCTCACCTGAAGGTCGCCCCGGTTCTCGGGATCAGTGATCTCCAACTGAGTTGTGGCCGCGGGCACGGCGAGGTTGCCCGTGACGTTCGACACAGAGCCAGTGGCAGCGAGGTTGCCGCTGTAACTACTGTCCGTGATCTGCAGGTTCCCGGCCGTGTCAAGGAAGGCATGAAAGGGAGTGCCGGAATCGTTGATATCGTCGATCAGGCCCTGCACCGACTCGTTGCCCGTCGCGCCGGTCACCGGATCCTTAGCGGTGCTGGACGCGGTGTAGGTATAGGTATTGGCGTAAAGTCCCGTCACCGGGTTTTGGGCGCCGCTCGTGATCGTCAAGCTTTCGCCGCCGGTAATCGGAGTGCCGGAAGCAACCGTGAGCCCTCCCACTAGTTGATTGGGGTTGGTGACCGACTGCAAACTCGCCGTAACGCCCAGGCCGCTGCCGTTGATGCCGTTGATCAGGTCTTGGATGGTGTTGGTGGCATTCATGGTGCCCACGGCCGCTGCCATGGTGTTGCCGCTTGCCGTAATCGCGCCGTCGGTACTGGTGATCTGCAAGTGGCCGCCCGCCAGGGACGCCGTCATGTCGTCGGCGTTGGAATTGGCGTTGATCTGGTTCATGATGTCGCCCAAGGTGTCGGTGTTGTTGGTTACCGAAAACGTTCCAAAGTCGGTGCCGAAGTCGCCACCCCCCACAACCGAGGTTACCGAGCCTGAGGCGAGCTGAATCACCAGCGCGTTGTTGCCGTTGAGAGACGCCGTCACACCATACGCTGCGCCATTGGCGTTGATAGTATTCAGGGCTTCGCCGATGGTTGAGGCGCTGGCGTTGGAAGCGGTGAATATGGTGTGTTGCGCGCCGCCGCTCCAAACCGAGAGAGTATCCGCGGTGGGGCCGGAATACGAGGTGAGGGCAGTTCCGGTCGCAAGACCTGTAACGGCACCTGTGTAGGTGAGCGGATTAGCCGTGTAAGTGACTGTTCCGGCGCTATTCGCAAGGGTGATCGCGGCGCCATCGGCCAGCTGTGTGCCCGTGGCCAGAGATCCATTCGCCGAGACGAGGGTGGTGGCATTTTGGCCAGCCGTATAGGTGTATGACTCGCCCCCCAACTGCACCGAAGTGGCTTTACCGGAGGTTAAAACAGTATTGACCCCCAGGTTGCTGGTGGCCGTGGTTACGACTTCGTTGGGATTCGCGGTGTTGGTGGCGGAAAAGACCGCGTTGCCGTTAAAATTCGTGGCATTGCCAATGCGGTTGATTTCCGAGAGGATCGAGCTGTATTCATTCGTGATTGAACCGTACTGATCGGCGGTGAGTCCGCCGTTGGCGGCTTCGGTGGCCAGCGTCACGGCGCGATTGAGCAGGGTGGTGACCTGGGAGAGGGCGCCATCTGCCACTTGCAATTGTCCGACGCCGTTGGTGGCGTTCTGTGCCGACTGTGTGAGCGCGGTGATATTGGCCTGCAACCCATCAGCAATGGACAGTCCCGCCGGATCGTCGGCGCCACTGTTGATTCGCGAGCCGGAAGACAACTGGAAGAGGGTGTTTTGCAGGTTATTGTTGGTGACTGCGAGTTCGTTCTGGGCTGTTAAGGACGCGATATTGTTAAGTACGCTAAGTGCCATGTGGAGGCTCCTTTTGTTAAAGTTTCCGTTTCGGCCGGAGCCTCTACGTCGCGCCGCAGGAGCTCTGTTCCGACTCACGGAACCGTTTCCAAATTCACCTACCCTATCGGCACCAGTCTGCAAAGCTTTACGGACACCGCGTGATTTGTGGGTAATATCAAGCTTGGAAATTCGCAGATCGAAATTGGGAATTTGATAACTTGAGTTTGCCTTTCAGATTGGCCATCTCAGGTTGGGTTTTGCGAGGCAGGCCCTGATAATTCCATGTAGCAGCGCTGTAGCCTCTCGACGCCGGGGAACAGCGTCAAGCCCACGCGCAGGATCAGCACCGCCTTGTCCAGGTGCTTGAGCTGGGCATGGATGCTGGCGGCGCGCAGGAATGACAGCGGGTCGCGCGGCGCCACGGCCAGCTTGTGATCGGCGGCATTGGCCGCTTCCTCCAGCATGTTCAGCCAGCAGCAGGCTTGAATCAAACGGTCGTGAATGTCGCTCTCCCAGGGCGCCCCCTCGACGGCCTGGCGCAGCCGCTCGAGGCCCGGCCGGGTGCGCCGCAAGCGAACCTCGGTCAAGCCGAGTTTGCTTTCGATGGCCGGCCACGGCTGACGGTAGGAGAGAGCGCGTTTGTAGCAGCGGCGGGCGGCGTGGAAATCCTGCAAATCATAGTAGGCGTCGCCCAGGCCCTCGCAGAGATCGGCGCTTTGGCCGGAGACGGACTTGGCGTGGCGCAGCGCCTCGAGCGCCTCCGCCGGGCGGCCTAGAGAGCGCAGCACTAAGCCTTGATACAACCAAGCCGTTCCCAGGCGCGGGTTGAGCCGGCAGGCAGCCGCAAAGCACTGGAGTGCAGATTGAAAATCGCGGGTTACGTCCATCTCCGCCAACCCCAACTCGAGATGGGACTGGGCGTCATTCGGAAGGTCCTGCACTTTCTTTTGTAACAACTGCCGGTAGAAGAGATTTTTCCGAATTCGAGTGGCAGGATCGCTCACGATTCCAAAGTGGTGGATCACAAAACCCGCCCTGTGTACCACGGCTCTCGTGTCGCGCAGCCGCGGCCAGACGGATTCGTGGATGCATCCCACAAAATAGAGCTCGGGGCAACGGTGAAACAGCCTGGCGTTGATGTGCTCGACGTAGGCGGGAAACCGCTCGGCGGGCGCGAAGCCGGTCCGGTTGACTCGAGTTGGGTAATCCCAGATCTTCACATCCATGCCGAGCACGTAGTCGAAGATGGGCACGATATACGCGTCGATTCCGCGAGCTGCGATGAGGCGCGGCAGGGCGACCTTGGCCTTGTCGTCCAATTGCTCATCGGCATCCATCCAAAGCACCCAGTCGGAATGCACTTCCTCGAGGGAGCGGTTGCGGGCGGCCGCGAAGTTGTTTTCCCAGGGAATGGATATACACCGGGCGCCAAAACGCTGGGCCACTTCGACGGTACCGTCCTTCGAGCCCGTGTCCGCAATGACGATCTCGTCCACGAGATCTTTCACGCTCTCCAGGCAAGCAGGCAGGTTCTTTTCCTCATCGCGCACGATCATGGACAGGGCTAGTGTGGGCATGGCGATTCCTCCGTAGAAGCCTTCAGCTCTCAGCCTTCAGCTTCCCGCGAATTCTCCGCCGTCAACTGACGGGCGCCGCCACCGCTACGATGGGATGCCTGGTGATAGCGGATGGCTGAGAGCTGACAGCTTCTTCCCGCAGTTCCAACATCCTCTCAAAAAAGTGGAACCAGTAGACCGAAGGAACAATCTGATCGAAGCCTCTCAAGACCGTTTGCGCCTCTGTCGCCTCTCCGTTTCTGAGAGAGTACAAAGGGGCGAAGTCGAGCTTATCGAAACGCGCGATGGCTTGGGTCCACTCCTCGACCTGGCGGCGGGATCGCTCCACCTTCGCCCGGACTTCGGCCGCCCAGGCGGCGTCGAGACGGCCGAAGAAGCCTGTGCCGTCGCCCAAAAGACGCGGATGCTTCCCGTACAACAAGAGGTCGGCTTGGGCGTAGGCATGCGCACGCTTGATTAAATCAGCGACGGTGAAGATGATGTGGTCGTGCCAGGCTAGGGCTTCAGGACGATAAAGAATTCGATAGCCTTCTCGTTCCAGGCGGGCGCCGAGTTCCGTATCCTCCGCCACCCGGAACTGCGGATCGAAGCCTCCCACGCTGAGCACCGCATCGCGACGAATGCTCAGATTGCAGGTAATGAAGAGCCCCGCATCCCGGTAAAACCCCGGCTTCATGGCAAGGTAGGGAAAAAGGAATGGCCGGGTGGCGAGAAAGGCGCTCAAAGCGCGTTTGCGAACCTCGTGGCGATAGGGGAAAAAGCCCAGCACCGCACATTTGTCGCCGTTCAGTGCCCGCTGCGCCTGCAGATGCTCGGCCAGCAGGTCTGGCGTGGCCAAGGTGTCGTCATTGAAAAACAGCAGATACTTTCCCTTCGCCATCTCGCTTCCAAGTCTCCTCGCAGCTCCTGCCCCGGCATTCGTCTGCCGGAGATAGACTAGCGGAAAGCCCAGGGAGGATCCCCGGCAGAACTGCTCGGTGCCATCGGTCGACCCGTCGTCAACGACGACTGCTTCAAATGAGTCCTTTGACACTGTTTGCAGTTGCAGGGCGTCCAGGCAGGAGGCGAGCAATGCGGAGCGGTTATAGGTTGGGATGATGACCGACAGCTCGGGCTGTGCGTACGACCTTCTAATTCCCCTCATTCCCGAGGAGGGTGGCAGGGGGTGGTGGTCGCCAGAGTGCCCCCTCCCGTCACCCCCTCTGGAAGAAGCAGGTGAGCAACGACCCGACGCAAGGCACTCTCGAGCCTCCCGTACAAAATCTGCCGGCGGTCCTGATGTCCCGAGTGCCCGGTAGCATTGATCGAAGTTAAGCAGGACACGGGCAAAAAAGGGGTCGCGCGGTTTGCCGTCTGGAAGGAAGCTGAGGATATGACGTAATTGTTCGAGCGCCGCCGCCGGGTTGCCATCGGCCAGAAGGCATTCTGCGAGGGTGCAGTAGGCGTGGAGGCGAGACGGAATTCGCTCGCGCGCGGGCCGGCTGACGACATCAGGAAATTCCTTTTCCACCCGCAGCACTGACCAGACTTGCCGGGTATCATGCCTCTTGGGTCTCAGCCCGCGAGCTCGTTCGGTTACCTGCCGGATTTGGGCGGCCAAGCGCGCGCGCGAATACCGGCGCTGCACGAAGTCGGCGCCGCTCTGGGAAAGTCTCTGCCAGAGATGCTCATCGCAGTAGAGGCGCTTGGTCTGCTGGGCAAATTCTTCCGGGGCGGAAGCGAGCAAAACCTCTTTCTCATTTTGCAGGTTCAATCCCTCAGCGGCCGCGGGCGTCGTGACCACTGGGAGTCCGCGCGCCAGGGCCTCCAGAACTTTGGTCTGGACTCCACCGCAACTTCGCACGGGGGCGACGAATACGCGGTGTTGCGCAAAGGCCGCGTCCAGGTCCTCCACGTACCCGAGCGGGACAATGCGCTCCGCCTCGAGACCGGCGGGCAGATTGTGGCCTGCCAGATGCAGTTGAACCTGCGGCAACTTTCCGGCGATGCTCGGCCACACTTCCTTCAGCAGCCAGCTCAAGCCCTCGCGATTCGACGCATTCTGGAAGTTTCCCAGATACAGGACATCAGCTCGCGATGCGAACTCCGGAGCGCGGGACGGGGTTGCGGCCACATTCGGCAGGACTTCGATTTCCAGATCGGGCGCAATGGCCACGATGCCTTGGCGCACCTGCTCCGAGATCGCCAGCACCATGTCCGCTTGCCGGTAAGCCTCGAATTCTCTCTGCTCGAAATCGCGTGCCCTCTCGGCGTCTGACCAGAGCCCGCTCTGTTCCGCCAGCCGGCGGTCGCGCAGACCCTGCAGGTCGTCGGTCAGCACCGCCACGCGGGTTTGAGGCGAGAGGCGACGGATTTCGTTAAGGTAGTCTTCCGGCACCGAAATAGAGTTCCAGAACCACAGAAAGAGAATCGCCAAATCAAATCGGCCGTCTCTCAGCACGCTCTCGAATGTCCAGGCCGGGATGCCGTCTGCTCCCAGGCGGCGGACCCTCTGCAAATCCTGGCTATACACCTGGATGCCCATTTGTTCGAGCGGCGGCGCGTAGCGGTTGCGTTCCAGCTCGAGTCGACCCACATAAGTAAGTCGGTGGCGCTGTGCCAAGAGCTCGCTCAGAACCTGCATGAGTCGCAGATCACACGCATTGCGATCCGGATGCGGGAGCGCTTCGTGGACCACCAGAATGCGGCTGCCTTTTTCTCCCTGCATCAAATCCTCCCGCGAAACTTCCACCCGTTCGCCGCCTGCAGCCTTCGCGAACAAATGGTTGATGGCGAGGCTGAGAGGCGGAGGGCCGGGAGGGAAGCTGGCACTTGCACGGCCAAAGAATATTAGGAGAATCACACGATGGACAACGACCTGGTTCAGCAGCCGTCAGCCGCGTCGTCGGCTCGGATGGCACTGATCCTGTGCCGGTTAGGTTCGTCTGAGCCTGTTTCCATGCCTCGCCCGTGCGGCAGAACGTGGAGACGCTTCCGTGTTCCGGAGCCCCCTTCTCGGATGGCTGGCAACTTGCTTCACATGGGTCCGAGGAGGGTCGCAATTCGACAAGGCGCCAAAACTTGGGCAAGAGTTGCCTGGTACCCTGCCGAATTCAAGACCCCGTGAGGAAATCTTAACCATGGTGGAAGCTCCCCAGCTTGGCATCGAGTTTTTGCAAGAACTCGTCCGGGATATTCAAGCCATTCCCGGAGAAAATCCCAGCTTGTCTGCCCCGGTTATTCTCGCGACTCGAATGATGCGGTTGGACAGTGAGTACTTCGTCCGGAAATGCCTTGAGCGGCTGGTAAGGGTGCCTTCTGTAGCTCTCTCCATGGCGCTGGATGCCATTGGGCAGCGGGCCAGAACTGATTACCGGTTGTCGGTCGTCCTGGCCTGTTGCTCTATGCAACTGGCCGACTACGAAGCGGCGGTGCGACACTCGCGCTCCGCCTGCGACCGCTGTCCGACCGACCTGTTCGCCCAGAACACCCTGATCGCATGTTCTCGCGGGAGAGCAGCCCAAACCGGGGCCTCTTGCGAGTTCGACGGGATCGAGGAGTACCTGGCTGGGAGCTTTTGTGAAAGACCCTGGAGCCATCTTGAAATCTCCTGGGAAGGCAACGCCTTTCTCTGTTGCCCGCACTGGCTGCCGCTGCGAATAGGAGACGCCCGCAGTCAATCCCAGGATGAGATTTGGAACTCCGGCTTTGCGATGAACATCCGTGAGTCTATTCTGGATGGGTCATTTCGGTTTTGTAGCAAGATCTACTGTCCGAAGATCGCCGGCAGGAGTCTTCCCAAGAGGCCCGGCAACTTACCTGAGAGTCGATCAACTCCATCCTCTATGGAGCAATTGTCCGAGTTTCCAACTCGGGTTAGGCGCGGACCCAAAAAGCTCGCCTTGTGTTACGACAAGAGCTGTAATTTGGCATGCCTGCAGTGCCGCAGAGAGTTTTACGTGGCTAGCCGGAAAGAACAGGAGAGCATGGATCGGGACTTCTTGCCCCTGATTTTGCACGCGGCCGCGGATGCAGAGTCGGTGTACATGAACGGCGGGGGAGATGTCTTTGTCGGCAAACACTCCCGCCACGTGCTCAAATTGCTCAATCGACAGCAGTTCCCGCAACTGAGGTTCTCATTTATTACCAATGGACAGTTGCTGAATGAGAAGACGTTTCGCGATTTTGACCTTTATGGACGAGTACGAGAGATAGAGATTTCCGTCGATGCGGCCCGGCCGGAAACCTACCGAGCGGTTCGGCGGGGAGGCGATTTTAAGCGGCTGGAATCCAATCTGGCTTTCCTGGACCACCTCAGGTCCGCGGTCGGGGAGAAGTTCAACCTGGAATTGAACTTCACCGTCTCGAGCCTGAACTTCCGCGAGGTACCTGAGTTCGTGAAGCTTGGCAAGCGATACCGCGTGGATGCTACCCACTTCAGCGTGATTCGATGTTGGGACCATCTCAGCCCGGCGGAGTTCGAATCCCTGAGCGTGGCCAATCCCTCCCATCCCGAGCACGAGGAGTTCTTAAGGGTTATGCATTCCCCCGAACTCTCAGATCCGATCGTAGACTATGGAAGCGTGGCGCCTTACCGGCGACAAGAAATGCAGTTGAGGGAGCAACTGCCTGTACGGGCGCGCGGCGCAGGCCAGTCCGTAAGCTTAAAGCCTTCACTGCGAGTACCAGAGGCGGAAATGGTCCTGGCATACCGCCAGTTTGACGGGGCGATCGCCGCCTTGCGGAGCGTGGGACAAAGTTTGGTAAATCGCTTTCCCCGGGACCCGCAAGCCCGTTTCTACCTTGCGGATGTTCTCAAGGCTGGCGGTCTGGATGACGTTGCCCGCAAGCAATATCAGGCCCTGCTCGAGATGGCTTTGCCCAACGAGCGCCGACGAATAGAACAAGCGATTAAGCAGTGTGAGTCGGACCGGGACTGTTTTCCTCCCGACTTTGCGGCATACGTCGTGGCGGGTGAACTCGGCGCCGGTCCGAATTTGCAGACGTGGCGGGACTACATGACACGAGATGTCCAGCGGGGCAGGGAGATTGTCCGCCAACTCCGTCAACGAACGCCGTTGCGGGGCAAACGCGTTCTGGACGTGGGTTGTGGGTACGGCGGAATGCTGACCGTTCTTGCGGAACAAGGAGCTCAGGCGGCGGGAATTGAGATCGGTGATTGTCCGTCTCGCGTTGGGCAACATCGGCTGCGCGATCTGGGGCTCCAGGTTGATTGGCATCAAGGCGATCTTTGCGACCAAGAGTTCATCCGTCGATTAGGGACTTTCGACGTGATCGTTTGCCAGGATGTGCTCGAGCATGTGCTCGACACGTCGCGGGCCATCACGAATCTTTGCGCTCTCCTTCGCAATGGCGGGGTGCTTTTCGTGCAAGTCCCGAATAAATACGCTGCTGAGTATATCCTCGCTGACCATCACTACGCCTTATTTGGGATTTCACTTCTCTCGCGCGCACAGGCCATCGAATACTGGCGGCTCCCGTACGCGCAGGCCAGGGTGGACTACACAGTGGGGTATTTGCGCAGCGAAAAGTACTACCGGCAGGCATTTGCGCGGCAACGGGTCACCCTCGAGCCCACCGATCATTCCCGTGGAATTGGAGACTTCCTGGTCTATGGCCCGCAGATGTCATCGCTTGCGGCTCGCCTCCGCCAGGATGTTTACCCGGGCTTGCGGCCCGAGCTCCAACGGAGAATCCAAACCCGTGCCGCCAAGGTTGCCAAACTGTACGCACATGCCGGCCAAGTGCTGAAGTCCCTGGAACGAAATCCTGCGCAACTGGGGAACGCATGTGACCAGGTCGTGAGACGCCTGTGCAGAGGTGTCTGGGGTTTTGTGGGAGCCAAATCCCTCTAATGGGGTGTGCGTGTCGAGCCGCCGGAGTTCGTCCGCTTGGGAAAGGAGCCCAGTGTAGACGCCGTCTTTTTCGGCATGATACAGAACTGGCGGCACCTCTCACAAGCTGAGTTTGCAAGATTAGACATCGCCGACCCCGCCCACCCGGAGCACCAGGAGTTTCTGAATGTTGTGGAATCCGCCGAGCTCGTCGATCGTCTCGTGATGTGCGGAAACGTGGCACCTTACCGGTGGCGCGAGAAGGAACGGGAGGCAAGGTACAATTCCTCCCTCGCCACGGCAAACGGTGACGGCGCTCAGGAGAATCATGAGTCCAGCTAGCTTCATCAGGAGGGAAGCAGATCAACGTGGCACGGCGCTCGTTTCCCTCATCCGTGAGCTGATTTCGGAAATTCGGGCCATCCCAGGCGAAGACCCGTCCCTTGCCCCCAGCGTCCTTGCCGCGCTCCGGGAGACTCGGTTCGACAGCGGATATTTTGTTGAAAAGTGCCTGCAGCGTTTAGGGAGGCTTCCTCTGGGGGCCCTTCCGGCGGCCTTCGAACTTCTTGAACACTGGTCGAAGGTCGACTACCGTATGGCCATCGTCCTGGCCCGTTGCTTCATGCAAGGGCAGGACTACGTCACGGCTCTGCGTCACTTGCAGTTTGCTTGCGGCCAGAATCATTGTGACCTCTTTGCGGAAAATACACTGATCGACTGCACGCGCCGCCAGGCGGCCAAGGCTGGAACCCGGTGCGAATTTGACGGCCTCGAGGCGTACCTGGCGAACAGCTTCTGTGACGTGCCATGGCGTCGCTTCGAAGTTTTTCATCAGGGCCATGTGTACGTCTGTTGCATGGGGTGGCTGCCGCTTTCAGTGGGAAACATTCACACGGAGTCCTTAGAGGGGATATGGAACTCCGGCCTTGCTCAGGAGATTCGCAGGTCGATTCTTGACGGGTCATTCAGGTATTGCAGCAAAATCCAGTGTCCGCATATTGCTGCCCGGGATCTTCCCCAGAGGGGTGCTTCCTCCCCCACCAAGCTTGCGCGGCCATTGGCCGCCGACCCCACGGAGGGTGTGTCGACCCAAGCCACTTTACCGTCCGGGTGCCGCACGCTCCGGCGATGCTTCGGTTGGGTTATGACAGGAGCCGCAATTTGGCATGCCCACAGTGTCGTAGAGACTTCTTCGTGGCGAATGACGATGAGCAATCGAAAATGGACCAGGAGTTCTCACCTTTCATCCTGTCGGCCGCTGCGAATGTCGATACCTTGTATATGAATGGGTCCGGGGAAGTCTTCGCGAGCAAACACTGCCGGCGCCTGCTGAGCCTGCTGACGCGTGAGCAATATCCCCGACTAAGGCTCTGGTTCACTTCGAACGGGCAATTGCTTAACGAACGCGCTTTTCGCGATTTTGACCTCTACGGCCGTGTGCGCGAAATCCAGATCTCAATCGACGCGGCTCGGCCGGAAACGTATTCGGTGGTTCGCCGAGGAGGAGATTTTAAGAAAGTACTCTCGTGCCTGGCTTTTCTAGACGATTTAAGGCGCAAAAGGAACGAGAAGTTCACCCTCGAGATCAGCTTCGTGGTCTCCAGCATGAATTTCCGCGAGATACCGGAGTTCGTCCGCTTGGGAAAAGAGCGCAATGTAGACGCCGTCTGCTTCGGGATGATACAGAACTGGGGGCACCTCTCTCAAGTTGAATTCGCAAGATTAGACATCGGCAGCCCAGACCACCGGGAGTACCCGGAGTTTCTGAATGTCCTGCAATCCGCCGAGCTTGCCGATCCTATCGCGATGTGCAGATGCCTTGAACCCTACAGGCGAAAAGCGGCTCTGCAAGGGCCACCCTGTTCAAAGTAGAGATGCCCACCACCGGCCCCCACTGAGGCTTTAAAATAAGTGTCAACTTAGGCGCCAACCTTCCGATAGCAAGCTTGGAGATGTGTCGCCAAGCCCCGTGCCTTGGTTTTCAAGCGGATTCGGCCCCCAGACCCGGCGCGGCGCTGTGTCTGCGCTCATGAATGAAGACACTCTGCGGATCGCCGATAGAATATGCGGAAGAATGCAAGCCGTGGCTGACGGGCGAGAACATTGTATGGAAGGAACGGTAGTCCCCTCGCGGGCGCGCCCTGCCGGACTCGACAGGGTCCGGATCCGGAGTTGAAAGAATGATTCTACTCACGAGGCTCAACAATCGACCGTTGGTCGTCAACTCCGACATGATCAAGTTCATTGAGAACACGCCGGATACGGTCATCACTCTGGTTTCCGGGGAGAAGATAGTCGTGCTCGAGACCGTTGCCGAGGTGATGGACGAGATTATGACTTTCCGTCGCCGAATTATGGCGGGTGCAGACCCTGTTGTTCAGGGGCAAGACGCCGGAGAGAAGAATCGCGGCAAGTTTGAAGGCTAATACGATGACCCAAAGGCGAACTTTGACGCTTCTCGGCAAGGTCAACGACTAACGCAATCCGCGGCCTTTGCGTACCGCGGCTTCTTTGCACTCGCCTGAACCGGCCTCGGACTCCAACGCCCGAGGTTCGCGCCTCGTGGAGGAACTAGGAGATCGGAAAGTGGACAAAGCCAGTGTGGGCGGAATCACGCTAGCAATTGTCGGAATCCTGACGGCCTTTTTTATCGAAGGCGGGACTCTCAGCCAGATCATGCAGCCCACCGCCGCCATGATAGTTCTGGGCGGCACAATTGGGGCCACCATGATCCAGTTTCCACTCACCGTAGTTTTGTCCGCTTTTGCAAGTTTCGCACGTGTTTTCCTGGAGCCCAAACGAGACGGGCAGGCGGTGGTTCGAGAGCTTGTCGGCTTTGCCCAAAAGGCACGCAAGGAAGGAATTGTCTCGCTTGACAAGGACCTGGAGAGGATCGAGGACCCCTTTCTCAAGAAGTCGCTCATGCTGGCAATTGATGGCACCGAGCCACAGGAGCTGAGAAAAATGATGGAACTGGAACTTCAGAACCGGGAAGAGCAAGAAGAAAAAATCCCCATGGTGTTTGAGTCAGCGGGGGGCTTTGCTCCGACCATCGGTATCATCGGCGCCGTTCTGGGCCTCATCCAGGTCATGCAGCACCTGGACAAGATGGATGAAGTGGGGAGGGGAATTGCGGTGGCTTTTGTGGCCACAATCTACGGCGTTGGGGTGGCCAATATCTTCTTTCTTCCCGTGGCCGGCAAACTCAAGATTCGGATGCGCGAGGAGCAAGTGGCGCGCGAGATGATGCTGGAGGGAGTGGTCTCGATCTTAGAAGGCCTTAATCCTCGCATGGTCGAAATCAAGCTGAACAGTTACTTGGCCGAGGCCTCCAAGAGCGCGGAGTCCAAGCCGGAGGAGGCGAAAGCGGCATGAAGCGGCGACCCAAAGGCCACGTCAACCACGAGCGCTGGCTGGTATCCTACGCGGATTTCATGACACTCTTATTTGCTTTTTTCGTCGTGATGTATGCTTCCTCGCAGACGGATAAGGGGAAGATTGGCAAACTTGCCGTCGCCATCGAGACGGCCTTCAAAGACCTCGGAATTTTTAATCTTCCCTCCTCGAAGGTTCCACCCGTTATGTCAGGGCCAACCCAGGAAGGGCTTCCTACGGTCACCGCGCTGCGCGAACAGAGCACCGTAAGCAATCTTGCCAAACTGCAAAACGAGCTTGCGGCACAACTGCAAAACGAACTTACCCGCGGAGAAGTGGCCATCAAGGTGGGCCGCGAAGGCTTGGTGGTCAGTCTTCGAGAAGTCGGTTTCTTCGGCAGCGGCTCCGCCGAAGTCAAGCTGAAGTCAGAGCCCACGGTGGCGCGCATCGCGAGAGTTCTCGCGCATGGCCAATATTTGGTTCGGATCGAGGGGCACACCGACAACATCCCCATACACACTCAGCGCTTTGCCTCCAACTGGGAGCTTTCCACCTCCCGCGCCACCGAGGTGGCCAAGTTGTTTGTCACCCGGTACGGCTTTCCCCCAGAGAGCTTGTCGGCGGCAGGATATGCCGAGTTCCACCCCGTCGCGCCCAACACGACACCGGAAGGAAGAGCACAAAACCGGCGGGTCGATCTGGTGGTTGTTGCCCCGCCCACCAAAGAGAAGCCCAGCCTGCTGGGCAGAGAGATGGACGACCCTTCACACCTCAAGGTCCCCAAGGAGTGACTTCCGCGATGGCAACACTTGTGGAGAGCGTAGATTCAAGCGGCGGGCGCGGCACAGCGCGCACCTTGTCACCCGACGGCTCGAACGCACGAGAGGTGATTCGCGCCCGGCTGGAGAAGTTAAACTCGATACCGACTGTTCCTGCCATTGTCCGACCCTTACTCCACTACATGGAAAAACCTGTTGACCAGATGGAAGTGAGAAGGGTCGTGGACATGATTTCTTGCGATGAATCCGTTGCTGCCCAGTGTCTGCGCATGGCAAATTCGGCCCTCTACTTCCTTCCCCAGATTGTGAAGACGATCCATGGGGCGGTGATTGTGCTCGGCGTGAGACAGGTGCGCGAGATCTTGCTGGCCTGCTCGTTGCTCAACCTGGTTCCAAAAGACCAGAACCTGACTCTGGCCATGGCCCTCTGGGAACATTCCCTGGGGTGCGCCCTGCTGGGCAGGGAACTGGCTCGACGTATCGATTTCCCTGACCCCGAACGGGCGTACTTGGGAGGGCTCTTACATGACCTGGGCGAGATCATCAACCTGGTGGCTTTTCCCGAGGAATCCTCGGCGTGCCTGGCGCGCGCCGCCGCCGAGCAAAGAGCGCTTCATGAAGTGGAGACTCATTCAATGGGTTTTACGCACTGCGACAGCGGCAGCGTAGTGGCTGAGATGTGGCGGCTTCCTTATCACCTCAGCGAGGTTCTTCGTTACCACCATGATGTCCAGCAGAGCAAACTCTATCCCGAACTGGTGGCGCTGGTAAGCATCGCTGACCTTCTCTGCCGGGCTAACGAGCTGGGGTATGGCTATCGCGAGAAGAGACTTCCGGACCCTTTTCAGGCGATTGAGTGGGAGATCCTTGGCGAGAAATATCCCAAAGTGGTGCGTCGAGGCCCGGCTCCTCTGGTCCAAGAGCTGAGCGGGAACGCCAAACAAATCCAGAAGCATGTTAAGTCCGTATTTCAGGGTTGAGGGCCAGGAGGGCCTCCCCTTGAGGAGGGCTAGGCAAGAGCCACCTGTGGAGATAGTAAGAACATGGTTTGCCCTTCTCCGAAGCGGCTCTATGTCCTGGCTTTCATTTAAGATTAAATCCTGATTTGCCGAAAGACAGATCGAGGTCTGGAATGCCGGAACCAACAGTCACCATGTCGTTTGCCAATCCATGCATCGAAACTTGTCCTTCCGCGGTTTCCACCGGCGGCCAGATTGGCCGGGTTGGGGATTCTGGCCACGCATCACCGGAGCGGCCGGAGTTATGTGCGCACTGCAAACTCCAAGAGAAGCTCTCCCAGGCACAGAGAACCGAGGCGCTTGGCACGCTGGCAGGCGGTATAGCGCATGATTTCAATAACCTGCTGGGCGTCATTCTGGGCTTCGCCTCGATTGTGCGCTTGCGCCTGGCTCCTTCCGACCCGCTGATCGAGTTCGTGAAAATGATCGAACAATCCGCCCAGCGAGGCTCCGAACTTACCCGGCAGCTACTTGGCCTGGCGCGGCAAGGAAAGCAAGAAGCACTCCCCATTCGTGTAGGGGATGTCCTGGGTCGCGTTGTGAAGATCATCACCAGCACCTTCGACCGTCGCATTCAAGTACAAACTCGCAGCCAGCCGGGTCCGCTCTGGGTTGACGCCAACCCTGCGCAAATCGAGCAGGCGGTCCTGAATCTGTGCATTAACGGCAGAGATGCCATGCCCGAGGGAGGAGTTTTGACGCTCGAGAGTTCGCGGGTAGTGCATCGCGAGAATGATCCCGCGCTTCCCAGCCGTTGCCTGCCGGGTAGTTATGCGTGCCTAACCGTTCGAGATACGGGTGTCGGCATGCCCCCGCAGGTGATGAGCCGGATCTTCGATCCCTTCTTCACCACCAAGGAACCCGGCAAAGGTTCAGGGCTGGGACTATCAATGGTGTATGGAATGGCAAGCAGTGGGGGTGGGTTCGTGCAGGTGGCAAGCGAGGTTGGCCGGGGATCCACTTTTTCGCTCCACCTGCCGCTGAAGCCTCCTCCCGTGGAACAACGAAGCTTAACTCGAAGTTCTTCACTCGAAGCCGGGAGCGGAACGGTCCTGGTCGTCGACGACGAGCCTATGGTTCTGGCGTTTTCCAAGGAGGGACTGACGAGGCTCGGCTATGAGGTGCTTACGGCCGCGGATGGCCAACAGGCCTGCGAGGCTTTTCAATCACACTCCGGCCAGATCGATATCGTCTTACTCGATTTGGTGATGCCCGGCATCACGGGTTTGGAGACCTGCCGGCGGCTGCGCGAGATCAAGCCCAGCCTTAAGGTGCTTCTTTCCTCGGGCTATACCTCGGCCGAGGTGGTCCATGAGGCGCGCCTGGCGGGCGCCGTAGGTTTCATCGGCAAGCCTTACTCCCTCGAGGAACTCTCCGCGGCATTACGCCGGCCCGAGTCGTTGAGTCTCCGGGCCCCCAATGAAGACTTGGACCACGGAGGTTAGGTGGACGCAGGAGGAGTACCATGCGGGTCCTGATCGCCGACGACGAAGCCACGACGCGGCATCTGATCCAAGTAACTCTGGGCAATTGGGGATTCGAGGTTCTGGTAGCGGAGGAGGGCGCCGGTGCCCTGCGCATCCTGAAAGGATCGAATCCTCCTGAAATCGCCCTCTTGGATTGGGTTATGCCGGGGGTCGATGGCCTGGAAGTCTGCCGCCGCATGCGCGCCGCACCGATGAGCGCCCCGACCTACCTGATCTTGATCACGGCGCGCGGGGGGCTTGAAAATGTCGTACAGGGGCTGGAAGCCGGGGCCAACGATTACGTCACAAAGCCCTTTGATCCTCGCGAACTGCGCGCCCGGCTGCACGCCGGCGCGCGGGTTGTGCAATTACAGAAAGCCTTGCTGGAACGCAATCAAGCACTGGAAGAAGCTTTGAAGCGAGTGAAACTGCTTCAAGGACTGCTCCCCATCTGTTCTTACTGCAAAAAGATTCGCAATGACCGAAACTACTGGGAACAAGTGGACGCTTATGTGGCCAGCCATTCCGAGGCCCAGTTCAGCCATGGAGTCTGTCCTGATTGTTTCGAGGTGCACCTGAGGCCCCAGTTGGAGAGGCTCGGTGATGTTCCCTAGCCTTGAACTGTGGCTGCTGGCCGTCACCGCCGCTTTCTTGTGCGGCGGGATCGTATGGGGCGCGGTTCTCCGCACCCAGGTGCGGCAACAGTCCCGGACCTTACGCGAATGGATTCGGCGCGAGGCGGCGCTGAGGAGACAATTCGTCGATCTCTTCGAAGACTCCACCGACGCCATCTATACCCACGACCTTGACTACACCATTACCTCCTGGAACCGCACTGCCGAAACCCTTACGGGTTTCACCCGCGATGAAGTGCTGAGCAGAAATTTCGCCGACCTGCTCACTGCGGAGTCACTGGAGCGGGCTACGGAGATGACGAAGCTGAAGCTTCAAGGCTGCGCGAGCACTACCTACGAGATAGAATTCGTCGCCAAGGATGGCCACGCGATTCCGGTCGAAGTCAGCACGCGCTTAATCGCTGAAGACGGCGACGTGGTGGGAATACAAGGCGCGGCTCGTGACATCAGTAAACGCAAGAAAGCCCAGGAGGCGCTCCGTGCCAGTGAGCGGCGTTACCGCCTGTTGTTTGAGCGGAACATGGCGGGAGTGTTTCGCACCACGCTGGATGGCCAGCTTGTTGATTGCAACCAGTCACTTGCGCAGATTCTTGGTTACTCCTCTCCGGCGGAGGTGCTTCGCCATGGCGCACAGGTGTTGCACATTGACGAGGGAGGCCGCGAGGCGCTGCTTTCGCGCTTGAAAAAACATAAGGCGGTGACTTTCTATGAGCTCTGCCTGCGTCGCAAGGATGGAAGCTGCGTCTGGGTGCTTGAGAATTCCAACCTGGTCGAGGGCAACGGTGCGGGTCCCGAAGTCGAAGGCACGGTGATCGACATAACGGATAGAAAGCGCGCCGAAGAGGAGTGGCGCCAGGCCAAGGAGGCGGCGGAAGCCGCCAGCCGCGCCAAGAGCGAGTTCCTGGCCAACGTGAGTCACGAAATTCGCACGCCTTTGAATGGCGTTGTAGGGATGACGGAACTCGCTCTCGAAACCTCTCTGACTTCGGAACAACACGAGTATCTGGAGGCCGTCCGGTCGTCGGCCTGCTCTTTGCTCGGCGTCGTCAATGACATCCTCGACTTTTCCAAAATCGAGGCCGGCAAGCTCGAATTGGATTCGGTGGAGTTCCGGTTGGCTGACACGCTGGCCGAGGCGATAAAGCCTTTAGCGATTCGTGCTCAACAGAAAGAACTGGAGTTCTGCCAGGAGATTTCGTCCGGCGTTCCGGCGGCTTTCGAAGGCGATCCCGGGCGGTTGCGTCAGATCCTCGTTAACCTTTTGGCAAACGCCGTAAAGTTTACAGAGAAGGGGCGGATTCGCCTCTCGGTCGAACGAGAGAGTGCGGACACGGAGAATCTGCGCTTGCATTTCTCTGTCCGGGATACGGGCATTGGAATTCCGCCGGAGAAGCACGCCTTGATCTTCGAGCCCTTTGTTCAAGCGGATGGCTCGACAAAACGCCGATTCAGAGGGACGGGACTGGGGTTGACCATCTGCGCCCGGCTGGTTGAGATGATGGGAGGCAAGATCTGGTTGGAAAGCGAAGTGGGCAAGGGCAGCACTTTCCACTTCACCGCTTGCTTTCGCCCCGCTTCGCCGCTCCGGGCTGAATGTCCGCCACCCGACCTTCAGGAAGAGCGAATTCTGGTGGTGGATGACAGTGCCGCCCGAAAGCTCCAGATTCTCCTGGTCGAGGATAACGACGTAAACCGTACGCTGGTGACGCATTTGCTCGCTAAGCGGGGACACCACGTGGTGGAGGCGCAGAGCGGCAAGGAAGCCGTCGCGGTGATCGAGCACGCCCTCGGGGGAGTATTTGATCTGGTCTTCATGGACGTACAGATGCCCGACATGGATGGATTCGAAACAACTGCTGCCATACGCGGTCACGAGAAACTGTCGGGTGGCCACGTGCCCATCATTGCCGTCACTGCCTACGCAATGAAAGGCGACCGGGAACGTTGCCTGTCGGCGGGAATGGATGGGTATCTGTCGAAGCCTGTACAACTGCGGGAATTACGTCAACTCTTGCGACGCTTTGAGGGAGAGCCTTGTGTCGAGGCGGGGCTTGCCTCACCCCATGAGGAACTGTACGCCGCCTCCGACGCCCAAGAAGCAACTGGATCTCAGCCGCTCGGCGGCGAACACGAGCCAGTCGTAAGAAGCGCCCTTCTGGATCGTCTGGGAGGGGACGTCCAGCTCATGAGCGAGCTCATCGAGATTCATTTGAGCCAATGCCCCGGCTTGCTGGCGGCGGCGCGACGCGCCTTCGAGGAGAATAACGGACCTGAACTGGCACGCCTGACGCACACCCTCAAAGGATCAGCCGGGAATCTTTTGGCCCTTGAGGCGGCTGAAATCGCTGGACGGCTGGAGGCCTTTGCCGAGCAGGGGGACTTCGAGCGAGCCCGCGAAACCATGGCTGCTCTCGAACGCGAAATGGATCGTGTCGAACACTGCCTGCGGGCGCTTCAGGCTCTGGCAGTGCCATAAAATCTCAATTTTAAATGTCAGCAGCGGACTCCTCCCCAAGGCACCCGAGAAGCGGGAACTCGGCGGTGCCCCTCCTTAATAAGGAGGCGTGCTGCCTGTAGGGGCGAGGCGCCGCTGCGCCCCTACGTCCTCGTGGTGTGCCCGCACGTTACCGGCGGATTGGGGACGGTAGTAAACAACCTTGACAATTCGTCCTCTTTAGGGTAAGTGTAGGATGTTGGGTAGCAGGGCTGAGCCATTCCTACAAACTAGCAGCGAATATCGCAACTTCGGACGAAACTCGAGCCGGAGCTTGTAGGCGTTAGCGACTTGGCCCACCTTGGCCGTCATCGGCATTCCATTTGTACTCTGTCGGGTCGTTTGGCGAAGGGCGAGGATCGTCCTTCACACATCCGTATTCCGGGACAGGAGAATCGCTATGCGCACAATCCACATGCTGAGTTTACATTCTCAACGCTTGTTCACTCTGGGGCTGCTGTTGGTGCTGGCAAGCCCCTTTGCCCGCGCCGGCGTCACAGGCAGTATCTCAGGAACGGTCACGGACCCCACCGGATCAGTCGTTCCGGGAGCTTCGGTAACTGCCCTCAATACCGATACGGGAATTTCGACCTCAACCCAGACCAACACTCAGGGCTTCTACTCTTTTCCGGTGCTCCCCACCGGGAAGTACGAGGTCACCATCCGGGCCGCCGGATTCGAGGAATACCGGCAGACGGACTTGGTGCTGGACGTCAACAACGCCTTGCGGATTGACGCCGCGATGCAGGTGGGGGGGGTGACGCAGGTGGTCGACGTCTCCGCCACCGCGGTACACGTTGACACCAGCAGCACCCAGATGGGTGAGGTGATCGGAACCAACAAAATCACTGAGGTTCCATTAAACGGCCGATCCTACACCGATTTGCTTTCACTGCAGCCCGGTGTGGCGCCGGCCTCCAGTGGAGCGGCCAGCTCCAACCCGGTGTCAGGAGATCTGGATCCGGGAGCTATTTCGATTAGCGGCCAGCGCGAATCTGCCAACGGATTCATGATCAACGGCGCCAATGCGGAGGAAAACTTCTATATGGTTGCCGGGATCATTCCCAACCTGGATTCCATCGCTGAGTTCCGCATTCTCACTAACAATGCCGACGCGGAATACGGCAACTACTCGGGGGGGCTGGTCAATGTCATCACCAAGTCCGGCACCAACCAGCTTCATGGCAGCGCTTTCGATTTCCTGCGCAATACTTCCTTGGACAGCAGGAACTTCTACGACTACAACCAAAGCAATCCCCTTACGGGAGCGGTGATTCCCGGATCGGCGATCGGCGCCTACCATCAGAACCAGTTTGGCGCCACGGCGGGAGGGCCCATCCTGCATGACAAACTCTTCTTTTTCGCCGACTACCAGGGAACGCGCCAGGTGATAGGCCAGTCTAGCGGCCTGAAACCTGTTCCCTCCATGGCCGACCGGCAGGGCAACTTGGCGGACGGCATCGTCGGACAACTGACCGGCGTCGTAACTGGTGCTGCCTGGGCCAACACGCTTTCGAGCGAGCTTGGCTACCCTGTCACTGTCGGCGAGAACTACTCAAGCGTCTTCCCCGGGTCGATAATTCCCCAATCCATCTTTCCCGCCCCTACACAGTTCCTGATGAAGTACATTCCCCTTCCCAACGTTGGTACGAACTTTTCAACCTCCGCCTACAAGTCAACCTTGGGCGACAATAAAGGGAGCGGGCGCCTTGACGCCAACACTCGCCTGGGCATGGTGACCGGCTATTATTACTTCGACAATTACGCAGATGTTAACCCTTACGGAGGCGCCAGCCTGCCGGGGTTTTCCAACACGAACAATGGCCGCAACCAGATGGTCAACTTCGGCATCACCAAATCGCTGGGCCCAAATTCCGTCAACGAGCTGCGCCTCAGCTACATGCGCGATGTCCTTTTCCAGGGTTATCCGCAGGGGGGAGTGGGGGTTTCCCTGGCCTCCCAGGGCTTCACGGGCATCTTCCTGCAAGAGCCTAACCTCCAGAGTGTCGAAAACATCGGCTTCAATAACTACAGTATCGGGGCCTCCGACTCTTGGAGCCAACTGTTTGACAACACTTATCAAATCGCCGACAACTACTCGAAGGTGATCGGTACCCACACCCTCAAATTGGGTGGGAACTTCCATTACGATCAGGTCACTTTTGACTACGTCATTCAACCGAACGGAGCGTTTAGCTTCAATGGGAGCGAGACGGGCATTGATTTTGCCGATTTCCTGATCGGAGCGCCGAATAACTATAACCAGGGTCTGGATTTGCCGCTCCATTCCCGCGCCCGTTATTATGCTCTCTATGCCCAGGATAGCTGGCGGGCGACGCCCAACCTGACCCTAAATTATGGGCTGCGTTGGGAAGTCACCACGCCCTGGTGGGAGACCAACGGCGAATTGGAGGACCTAGTCCCGGGCGAGCAGTCGAAGAGCTTTCCGGGCGCACCCGTGGGCTATGTTTTCCCCGGCGATCCGGGCGTTCCCTCCACTCTGGCCCCCACTCGCTATGACAATTTTGCCCCACGCATCGGACTTGCCTACTCTCCCCATGCCGGCGGAGGGTTCTGGGGTAAGGTGCTCGGGGGGCCAGGCCGCTCCAGCATCCGGGCGGCATGGGGCAAGTACTACACCTCCTTTGAAAATATCGTTGACAAGCAAGAGCAAGGGGACGCTCCCTTCGGATACTATTGGGGCAGTCCGTCTCCCCCTTTGTTTACGACACCGTTCATCAATCGGCAAACTAATTTTAACAACGGCCAGCGGTTCCCCGTCGCCTCGCCTCCCCTTCATGTCAGCCCCTCCCACCCGGACACTGCCATAACGGCCGCCGACTGGGCCCGCGAGTTCGAGCCCATTTCGTATTCGCCGGGCGTCTATCCGGGGAATCACGTTCCTTATGGGGAAGACTATAATCTTTCCCTCCAACGGCAGTTCGGGTCTGCCACGATCCTCAGCTTGAGTTACGTGGGCTCGCAGGGCCACAAGCTGCTCTCAACCATCGAAGCGAATCCTAGCAATCCCGCCCTGTGCCTGAGCTTGAGCCAGTCGAGCGAGGTGATGCCGAATACCCCTACCTGTGGGCCCGGCTCTGAAGACGGTTTGTTCTACCCCGTCACGGGTGGATCCGTCGCAGTACGACAGCGTTTTGGCGCGGCATTCGGCGGCGATGGCTGGTTCTCGACCATCGGAAATTCTGACTACAACTCCCTTCAGGTTTCGCTGCGCCACTCGGTGGGCGGCCTCGAGTTTCTGGCGGGTTACACTTACAGCAAGACCATGGATAACGCTTCGGGCGACGGCCTGGGTCAGGGCGACAACCTTAACCCCGAGAACCCCAAAATTACCCGCGCCTTGTCTGCCTTTGACGTCGCCCAGAACTTTGTGATTAGTTACAACTACCGCCTGCCTTTTGAAAAGCTCTGGCGGCCCAACCGCCTCACCAGTGGCTGGCAGATTTCGGGAATTACCCGGTTTGCGACTGGCTTTCCGGTTTACATCCTGGAGCCCGACGACCATTCGCTGCTGGGCACGAACCAATCAGGACAGGGTAACGCCATCGACGAACCGAACTACACGCCGGGGAACCTGGATTTTACCAACCCTCGGAAAGCGGTTTTCCCCGGCGCCAGTCCCCAGTGCCCCAATGGCTGCAATCCCTACTTCAACACTTCCTTGTTCAGCGAGGATAAGGTGGGGCTGCTTGGCAATGCCAACCGCCGGTTCTTCACAGGACCGGGCTGGAACAACTGGGACATGGCGCTAGTCAAAGATCTCCGGCTGACGGAAACGAAGTCGCTGCAATTCCGGGGGGAGTTCTTCAACACCTTTAACCATACCCAATTTGGGGGGGTTACAGGCAATTACCAAAGCTCGGCCTTCGGCTTTGTGACCAGCGCCAACTCCCCGCGCATCGGTCAAGTCGCCATGAAGTTCATTTTCTAGCAAACCTCCGCAGCCCGGGGCGGGACCTGTTTCCGCCCCGGGTCGGCTGAGCCCCGAAGGGGAGTCGGAGCTATCACCCCCTTCAGGACTTGAGCCGGAAATGAAATACTCTCTTAACACGACCACCCAGGCCGGTGGCCCATAAGCGTTAACCTAATGGCGCAACTCGCACTTCGTAGCACTCACTGGCCGCTTCCAAAGGCCCGGAGGGCCGACAGAGAGTAGCCCATGGCGTAAGCCGTGGGATCGAGGAGCGGCCCCGGGTTGTGTAAGCCCCGGAGGGGCGACAGATCTCGCGGCACTGTCTCTGTCGCCCCTCCGGGGCTGCGGGTATGAACGCCGTGCGGGGTCCCACGGCTTACGCCGTGGGCTACTTTCTGGCGCCGCTCCGCGGCTCTAGTAGCCCTCGCGTCTTTAGGTAAACGCCTATGGGCCGGTGGCCTAGGCTTTGCTAGTCCGCCCTTTCAGGGCTGAGACACCATCGGCAATGACCAATCCACATTTAGGGCACGATTTCTTATATGCAGATTCTTGCATATATGTGTCAAAATGCCACACTTTGGACCCTGATTTTCACATTGTGAAAGCTCTTCATCTTGCCAACCCCTTGATTCCATTGCAATAAATATTTATTTTCTCATTATTCTCAGCTTTTGCCACTCTCTCATTTTCTTTTGATAGGCTGGAAGATGGAGGACTGTCGGCAGTCGGCCTTCGGCGCCCCGTACGGGCACGCCATGGCGTGCCCCTACAGAAAGGAAACGAGACATGGAAGATTCAAACACTAACCCGGCGATGAACTCATCGCCCATCATCAGCAACCCGTCGCCAACCGGCAGGCGCGGCTGCGGCCCGCGCACGGCGGAGGGCAAGCGGCGCTCGTGCCAGAACGCTCACAAGCACGGGCTTTATACGGACGAGAGCTTTCTCGAAGGCGCCGCCCTCGAGCTGGGCGAGGACCCGCGGCAATTCCA
>Ga0326727_10002077_pt1 | contig 70630 bp, 60 predicted proteins | sample MB2enrmetagenome_FD_207643 | JGI IMG/M metagenome (GOLD analysis project Ga0326727, IMG submission 207643) | Lab enriched peat soil microbial communities from McLean, Ithaca, NY, United States - MB29MY | ecosystem: Environmental > Terrestrial > Soil > Wetlands > Peat | place: USA: New York...
AAGAAGGTTTATGTCGGCAACATGAATTACGCCACCACTGAGAACGCTCTCAGGGATCTCTTCACCCAGTATGGCGAGGTTCAGTCGGTCAACATCATCGTCGACCGCTACACGGGCAAGGCCAAGGGTTTCGGTTTCGTCGAGATGAACACCGAGGAAGAGGCTCACACTGCCATCGAGGCTCTCAATGGTTTCGAGTTCATGGGCAGGCAGCTCCGTGTTAACGAAGCTGAGGATAAGCCGAGGCGGGACAACTTCCGCCCCCGCAACAACTACTGAGACATGTCGTTCGCGGGCAAGCGAGTGCCGCTCGCTTAAGCGCCAATGACAGTTTCCCGCCGAAATGAGCCTTCTTCGCTCGCTTCACCGCGGGGAACCGAGCCACGCGAGGCCGCCGCGTGGCTCGTTTTTTTTACGGTTACGAGCCACGCTACAATCATCTTCCTCTCGGCCAACACCGAAGGTCTTACCGGCTCGATCCTAAGTCCTACTGATCCATTCGCTGTCAGCACCTACTAGCCTAGTCCTACCTACTCAGCTCGGGCGATATGGTGTCATTGCATCGCTTACGCCTTGCGGCGAGTTAGGCCTTGATCCCGCGTGAGCCCTAGGTCCCTCGGCTTTCGTCATGCGCCTTCTGGATGAGAGGTTTTAGTATCGCATCCTCCAATCCCCGTTTCGATAGCTCCCGAAAAAAACATGCATAGGAGCTGCGGGGTATTCGACCCACCTGTGAATAAAGGTCTTTACTGTTTTAGGGGCATCGCCGCTATGGCTCGTTCAAAAATATCAGCAAGATCGTCAGGTCTTCTGGTGGTGCCTTCGTGCATCCAGAAGATGAGCATATTCCAAAAACCACCACAACCGAAGGCGAGAATATAGCGTCGATCGTCAGCATCCCCGTACTCATTTGGGTTTTTATTGACGCGGGCATAGATAAGGGGAAGGGTATTGTTCATGGCCTCGAGGAGAAAAGGGAGAAGGCCACTTCTATCAAGGGACCTGAGTAAGGTAAGCCGGTCCGACCAGAAATCGAAAAAGGCCCGAGCGATAGTCTTCATGGAGAGGTCCTTCTCGGCGCTCAGTCGATTGGTGTACTCGTCGAAGACTTCACTCAATGCCGCGGATAACACAGCGTCCTTAGAAGGGAACTGCCTGTAGAACGTCCTTCTCGAAAGCCCCGCCTTTTCGGCGATTTCGCCAATCGTTAGCTCATTATAAGTCTTCTTGCGCAGGAGCAGGAGCAAAGACTCGGCCAACCATTTCTTCGATCGCTTCGCGATCGGGCTTTCTTGTTCCCGCATGCCCACCTCTACTCCGAATTGTCACATTGTGTATCTCGCTGTGCCACTGCGAATAAAGAATCTTGATCCGCTTGTTTAGCCACAGTATAGTCCGGCATGAATAGTGGCGCAAGTGTGACGGCGAGCGTACGCGAAGCCAGGGACTACATTCCCCTTTTAGATTGGAGGTGCAAAATGCTTTCGCATGTATCGATCGGAATTTTTTTCGTGGTAATTCCCTTGGTATTGTTCATTCACGAAATGGAAGAATGGAATATCGTAAAATTCCATAGGGAAAATTTTGCCATTCAGTTCGACGAGACTAATATGAGCGAACGACTTTGGCTATTCATCCTAAGCTTGATCGGCTTGTTCTTCAGTATCATCTGTTTCAATATTTCCAATGCGGCAATAGCCAATTCCATATTTCTGATCCTCGTGACGTTCACGCTGATCAATGGCATACAACACCTGCTGATGACCATACTCACAAAGAAGTACAATCCTGGGTTCATTTTCGGAGGTTTATTGGGAACCACATTTGGCGCTATGTACGATGTAAAATTGGTAGCGGAAGCAATCGTCCCCCTGTGGGTCTTTATTCCCATTACGATACTAATTATTCCCGCTATGATTGATACGGCGAAAAGCAGGATAGACAATAAACTTCCTGCGATGATTGCTCAGATTCTTCGCTTCTCTCGTTTTGTCGAGAGGAAAATGAGCGAAGGGGACCTCTAGTGTCCTGACACCATGAATATCACGGAGGGGAACCATGTTGTATGAGCATTTGTGAACTGCATCCCAATGGTAGTGTCGATTTCACACGCGGAGAGAATTGCTACCTTTTATTTGGAGGAATAATATGGATCTTGAACATATAAATGCTTATATTAACGATTTTTATGCTAATACAGCCCAGTTGAGCAAAGAGAGCTACGCAAAAAGCACAGACTACAAAGACTTTATTCCTACTATTGATACAGAAGTAGCTAGATTTATATCACTGATAATTGAACTGAAAGATGTAAAAAGTATTCTTGAAATTGGAACTAGCATTGGCTATTCAACTACAACAATGGCAAAGGCAATAAAGGGGAAAGGTGGAAAAGTAACTACAATAGAGTATGATGAAAAAGTAGGTGAAAAGGCTAAGCAGAACTTTATCAGGGAAGGGGTTTCGGATGTAATTGAAGTAATTAATGGTGATGCACGGAGAATATTACCTCTGTTAACTACAGAATATGATCTCATATTCCAAGATGCTGAGAAAACGATATATCCGGAAGTATATGAAGACTGTATACGGTTGTTAAAAATGAATGGCCTTCTAATCGCTGATGACACATTATTTGACATTATTGACCTAGATGAAAAATGGGACCACCTAAAAGAACCTATAAGGAACTTCAATAAGCTTCTAGCAAATGATAATAGACTTAGAAGTACAATACTACCTATTGGAGATGGAATTAGTATAGCAGTCAAAATTCCAACCTAACAATCGCTTCGACCTGACAACCCGGCGTGTTATGGTTCGTGCTAGATAATTGCCGCACGAACCACGCCAGTCTCAGGTTCATGTCAAGCGTATATTACATTTTAATCTGTATTCCTCAATTCTTTTGGCTTTTGCGCGCCAGGACGATGCGCAAACACTTGAAGCTCTTTCATAATGATAACTCAAGGGTCTAAAAGCGAATATGGTCGACCTTTTCCGGTAGAATGTGGGTTACGAGGGCCACAGTCGCGAAGAAGGAGACTTTATCCATGAAACGGCAACGGAGATGCTATTGGGACGCACGCTCTGATGCGGCAAAAGCGCGAGGCCGCCGCCCGCGCTAGCGGGCACTACAATCCCTTCCTCTCGGCCAACGCTGAAAGCGTAGGCCGCCGCCCGCGCTAGCGGGCACTACAATCCATTCCCCTCGGCCAACGCTGAAAGCGTTGGCCGCCGCGTGGCTCGTTTTTCGGCTATTCTTTGGCCCTGAGCCAAACTCTCATCTCTCCGCCCAAGCGTCTGTTCCCCCATTGATGATAGGGAACCGCCACGATCCGAGCGGGAATGGAACGCCGCTCGGCTGCGTCCCTATAGGGAAGCATCCCTGAGAGGGAATCCGCCTCGCCCATCGCCCCGATATACCGCGACCCTTCAGCGAGCACTTTGACCGAACCGCCTAGCAAACCGCTCTCGTACTCGGCAGTGAGCTTCGCCTTGGGATCGAGCGCGAGGGAGTGCAAGCCATCGCCATTGTCGCAGGACTCGACGCAATAGACCAAGGGACCGCGCTGGATCGCGAGCTTGCCCGCAAGCTCCGGTACGCGCTCGTCCGCGCATAGGAGGCGGCTTTCCATCGCGAACGATAGGTCGACCCGGTCGCCTGGCTTCCACAGCCTGCGCAACTCGAGATAGCCGTTCTTCACGGCGAACGCAGGGAAGGAACGGCCGTTGACCAAACATGCGAAGTTCGAGCACCAGCCAGGTATCCTGAGCTTGAGGCCGAACTCGAGCTCGCTCTCGGGATCCACGAAGATGACAACCTCGCCGGACCAGGGGTAATCCGTACGCTGTGTTACGCGAACCCGAGTCCCGGCGACGCTCGCTTGGGCCTCACTCTCCGCGTAGTGGTGAACCCAGAGCGCCCCTTCGGAAGAACCATATAAATATGAGGCTATCGACGCGATGAGCCTGGCTATGTTCGGCGGGCAGCACGAGCATCCGAGCCACTGCACGCGCTCGCTCTTGACGTGGTCGAGATCGTAGCGCGAGCGTGCCACCGAGGGTATTACCTCGAGCGGATTTACGTAGAAATAGCGAGTGCCGTCGAGCGACACGCCGGAGAGAATGCCGTTATAGAGGGCGCGCTCGAAGACGTCGGCGTAGCGCCCGTCGCCCTCGATGGCGGTCATCCGAGCGGCCCAGAAAGCGAGACCTATGGAGGCGCAGGTCTCGGCGTAGGCGCTGTCCGAGGGCAAGTCGTAGTCGACGGTGAAGCGCTCGCCGTGGGCCTGGGAGCCGATGCCCCCCGTGATGTACATGCGCTTGGAGACCGCGCTGTCCCATAAGGCATCGAGCGCCGAAAGGAGAGCCGGATCGCCTTTGGCTGCATACTCGTCGGCCATCGCCGAATAGAAGTAAACGGCGCGCACCGCATGTCCCGTCGCCTCCTTCTGCTCCCTCGACTCCTCGTGCCCGACGAAGTAGTCCGCCTTGAACCAGCGCGTGTTCGGTATCTCGAAGCCGAGGGGAACCTTGCCCTCGAACGCGCCGGGGTCCCGGCCCCGCTCGTCGACGAAGAAGGACGCGAGAACCCGGTAGCGCTCCTCGCCCGTCGCGCCGTAGAGTCGGAAGAGAGCGAGCTCTATCTCGGGATGACCGCAGACCGCTCGCCTCTTGCCGTTTTCGGGTCCGAAAGTCCTGTCGATGCAATCCGCGTAGCGCCGCCCCACATCGAGAAGGCTCGTCTTGCCCGTGCACGCGTTGTGCGCCACCGCGGCCTCGATGAGGTGGCCGGCGCAGTACAGTTCGTGCCCCCAGGCGAGGTCGGTCCACCTCTTATCGGGAGCGACAACGATGAAATAGCTGTTCACATAACCGTCGGGTCGCTGCGCCTTTGCTATAAGGCGGATCGCCTCGTCGACCTTCGCCTCGAGATCGGCGTCGGGATGATGCTGGAGGCTGTAGCTCGCGGCCTCGAGCCATTTCGCCACGTCCGAATCCTGCCATATATTACCCTTGAACTCGCCTTTCGATTCCCCCGCGGCGATGCGGAAGTTCTCGACGGCATGGGAAGGCTCGGCCCCCGGGATCTCGTCGTTCAGAGCCTTCCATTGATATGGGAGCATCTCCGACGCGACCATGTCGGTCTTGCGCGCCCAGAATCCGCCGGTTACGCGGGCCTCGTGTGGCCCTAGCGTTCGTATACTTGTCATCGTACGTTCCTCGTTTCGCTCGGGCGCCCCCTTCGCGGACCGCCCGAGTGGTTATTTTATGCGCCTGACGGCGTCAGGACTTGAGACCCGAGAGCACGATGCCCTCGATGAAGTACTTCTGGCCCGCAAAATACATGAGCACGGCCGGTCCGACGGACATGCAGGAAGCGGCCATGATCGCCTTGTAGTCGGTGCCATAGCCGGCCCGGAAATTCGCCAGGCCCTGAGCGATCGTGTTTTGATCGTTGCGCGAAATGTAGATGAGCGGCCCGATCAGGTCGTTCCAGTACAGGATAAAGGCGAAGAGCCCGATGGAGATAAGCACCGGCTTGATGAGGGGAACGAGTACCTGCATGAGTATCCTGACATGCCCCGCCCCGTCGATCCTCGCGGCTTCGTCGAGTTCCTTGGGTATGCCCATGAGGAACTGTCTGCACAGGAAAATGTTGAAGGCGCCGCCTCCGAGGAAGGCGGGAAAGATGAGCGGAATGAAACCGCTCGGGATGCCGACGGCCACCCAGGCCTTGAAGATAGGGATGATCGTCACCGTGCCCGGCATGAGCATCGACGCGATAACGAGAGCGAAGATTATTTTCTTAAAAGGGAACTCGATCCTGGAGAGGGCGTACGCCGCCATGGTCGAGGTAAGCAGGATGCCGAAGACAGAGGGTATCGTGATAGTCAACGTGTTGAGCAGATAACGGCCGAAGGGGAAGATGGTCAGGGCCGACGTGTAGTTGTCGAACCTCAACGTCTTCGGAAGCAGCTTCGGGGGATAACCGTAGATCTCGACATTGCTCATGAAGGAGGAGCGCAGCATCCAAAAGAACGGGAAAATACACGCTAGGCCGAGGACGACAAGAATGGCAGTGGACAGGTAATCGTAGCGCCTTAACTTCATCATCTGACTGCCTCACTCGCCCTCGTAGAACATCCATTTTCTGGACGTCACGAATATAATCGCCGTCACCGCGGCGATGAACGCGAAGAACAACAGCGAGATCGCCGCTGAGTAGCCGAATCGGTTGTTCTGGAATCCGGTGCGAAAGATGTAGTAGACCATGTAGAGGGTGGAGCTGTTCGGCCCGCCCCTCGTGATGGCTTGAGCAGGAACGAATATCTGCAGGTTCGCGACGACGCTCATGAGGACGTTGAAGAGGATGACCGGCGAAAGCAGGGGCAGAGTGATATGGCGGAACTTGTGCCAAGCATTGCCCCCGTCTATCTCCACGGCCTCGAGGTAGGTGCGCGGTATCCCTTGCAGGCCTGCCAGATAGATCACGATAAAGTTGCCGAAGCTCCAGATCGTCATGATGCCGAGCGCCGGCGTGGCCGTCAGGTTGTCGCCGAGCCACCTGATCTTTCCGATGCCGACGAGGCCCAGAGCATAGTTGAAGACGCCGAAGTTGGACTCGTACATCCAGGCCCAGACGATCGCGGCGCCGATGCTGGGGACGATGTACGGCAGGAAGAAGATGGAGCGCAGTGCACCCCGACCCGCGACATTTCGATTGAGCAGGAGCGCCATGATGAAAGCGTAGATCGTCCCTAGTACGACCGTGAAGGCCGCGAAGTAGAGTGTCGCGACCACCGACTTCGGGAAGAACATGTCCTCTGTGAAGATCTCCCGGAAATTGCCGAGCCCGATGTATACAGGCGCCTTCAGGGCGTCCCACTGCGTGAAGCTCATCCCTACGACGCCGAGAATGGGCAGAAAAGTATAAAGGATAAGGCCGAGCAGCGCCGGCGCGAGGAAGAGATACGCCGCGAGGGCGTTCTTAGATCTGGCTCTATTCATGACGGATGGCTCCCTCTAGTGCGATCAGGCCGCGCCGCGAGGGCCGGCCGCCCGCGGCGGCCGGCCGATGCATTGAGCGAAACAAGAACCTATTTCGCCTTGTGCTCGTCGAAATACTTCTGGAGCTGCGGCATGATGGAAGCGATATAGGCCTTGGCCGTGGTCTGGCCGTTCCACACCGCGTCGATACCGGAATCGAGGATGTCATTGAGGCCGGTATACCCGTTGAAGTAGTACCAGGGGACCTGGACTGCGTTGTTCATCGCGTAGTCGATGACGGCGGTCTTGTACATGGCGAAGGGGGGACGGGGCGGGTGATCGGCCCACTGGCGCATGGCCGCCTCGTTCGCGTACCACTTGGCCATGACAGGCATCAGGATGCCGTTCGTGATGTTGCCCCACTGATTCTCCTCGGCGGACCACCACTTTATAAAGTCCATGGAGGCAGCGAGATTCTTCGTAGTCTTGAAGATGCCGTAGGGCGCGCCGGTGTTGTACGTGACGGCCTTCTTGAACTTGGGCAGGACGCCGACGCCGTACTCGAGGCCGTCCTTGAGGGAGTTGTTGAGCGACACACCCATTTCCCACTGGCCGCTCACGGCCATCGCGACTTTATTGGACAGGAGCGTAAGGTCGAGGCTGGGCATGGCGGACCAATCGGCCGGCGACGGCGCAACCTTCTCCTTGATGTAAAGGTCCGCGAGCTTCTGCATAGCCTCGATGGACTCGGGTTTGTTGATCCACAGCTCCTTGCCGTCGGGGCTCATGAGGCCGCCGCCGTTGGAGTAGCACACGATGGGCCACATCCACCACAGGCGATTGAAGTCGGCGCCATAGGTGATGATGTTCTTTGGATCGAACCCAGCGTCATTCGCGGTCTTGCCGTTCTTGTCCTTGGTGAGCTTCTTGGCCGCGTCGATGAACTGCTGCCAAGTCCAGGCCTTGTTGGCGGAGGCGGGGGGATAGGGCAGCTTAGCAGCGTCGAAGAGCTTCTTGTTGTAGTAAAGGAGCAGGACTTCGTCGCCCGAGCTGTAGCCGATCGGCTTGCCGTTATACGTGAAGGTGAGCGATTTCAGCGGCGCGGCGTCCTTGGGATACATAGCGCTCACGTCGGCCAGGAGGTTGTCCGCCGCGAACTGGATGGCCATCGCCTCGGAGAGCTGAGTGCAGTCCGGAAGCTGGCCAGCGGCGGCCATCGTGTTGACCTTGGTCTCGTAGCCGTCGCGGGGGATGGCCATCATGGTCACGTGGACCTTGTCCTGAGAGGCGTTGTACTTGTCGATGAGGGCCTGGTTGCCCTGGGCCTCGGACTGAGTCGTATTGTACCAGCACATGTAGGTGACTTCGGTCGGCGCAGCGAAGACGAAACCGACGGTCGCCATCATAGCGACGAAGAGTGATCTTCTTGAGAATGACATTCTTGCTCTCTCCCCCCAAGAAATGATGCCTATTATCAGCATCAACCGTGCCGAAGGCCGGATGTCCCGTCTTCCGTGTTTCGGCAGAACACGTGCGCCTCCTTTCATTGATTCTGGAGCGGCGCACCCTCCTATTTGCGGCCTCTGTTGGCCAGGCCCTCTTCGCGACTCGCCCAAGATCGGGACTCATCCTCTCGGACGCAGGTCGCATTTCCCCTCCACCTCCTTACCGTTTTCTACGGCTCATCCCTTCAACCCCGATGTCTTGATGCCCTCGACGAGCTGCTTCTGAGCCACCAAATAAAGGGCGATCGGAGGAATGATCATCAACACGCACATGGCCATCTGCCAATCCCATCGCGAGATGAAATTAATCTTGAAGATGGACAGCGCCGCGAGGACCAGAGGCTTGAGCTCGTCGGAATCGATATAGATGAGCGGCGTGAACATCTCATTCCACCAGAAAACCGACGAAAGGACTCCTATGGTCACGAAAATCGAGCGCGACAGCGGGACGATCATCTTGACGAGTATCTGGAAGTGGCTGCAGCCGTCGAGGAAGGCCGATTCGCTGATTTCAATGGGAATGGTCCGGTAGTATTGACGGAAAAGAAAAACGTTGTAGGGATAGGCGAAAAAAGCCGGTACGATCATGGGCAGGAAGCTGTTGAGCCAGCCGACCTTGCCGAAGAGGATGTACTGCGGAATGATGATGGCCGTGCTCGGAACCATCATCGTGGCGAGAATCAGGCCGAACACGATCTTCTTCCCCCGGAAGCTCATGCGGGCGAGGGGGTAGGCCACGACGGCGCTCGAGACGAGGGTTCCGAGTGTGTTCCCGACTATCAGAATGAGCGTGTTGCGGAGATAGCCGGCCATGTTGACGCGCGTCAGCACGGCGATGTAGTTATCCATCGTCGGGTGCTTGGGAATGAAGGCAGGAGGCCAGGCGCTGATGCCTACGAGCGTCTTGAAGGAACTCGAGACTATCCAAGCGATGGGGAAGAACATGATGAGGGCGACCAGGATCGAGAGGACCAGGGTCAGGGCCGAAGCCCCACCGCGTCTTCGCCTGCGGACATCAGTTCTCATATTGCACCGCCTTCCCCGACAGACGGAACTGTAGCCAAGCTATGGCGGCGACAAGGGCGAAAAGGATTGTGGAGACGGCCGAAGCGTAGCCCATTCTGAAAGACTTGAAGCCCTGATGGTAGATGTCGAGGCTGATCACTTCGCTCGCGAGGGCAGGGCCTCCGTCCGTGAGGGGATAGATGATCGAGAACGAGCCGTTCAGAGCGTTGATCGTCGCGATGACGAGGTTGAAGAGGAGAATAGGCGATATCGACGAGAGCGTGACGTGCCGGAATTTCTTGAAAGCGCCGGCCCCGTCTATGTCGCATGCCTCATAGAGTTCCTTCGGGACGTCCTTCAGGGCGGCGAGAAAGATGAGCATCATCTGGCCCGTCGAGTAGGTGAAGAGACTCACGAAAATGATGCTCGGAATGACCAAGCGATTGTCCATAAGCCAATTGGGACCGCTTTTGACGCCGAGAAAACCGAGAAAGTAATTCAGGATGCCGACATCCTGATTGAAGATGAGCTGGAAGACGAATGCGAGGGCGACGCTCGGCACCACCGCTGGCACGAAAAAGAAAAATTGGAACAGGCCCGTAGCCGTCCGCTGCTTGCTGAGGAGGACGGCGAGAAAGAGGGACCAGGCTACGGTGATGACTACGCTCAGTACCGAGAACTCGGCTGTATTGAGGAATATGTGCAGGAAAGGCGAGCCTGCCGAGAACATCTCGGCGTAGTTTTTAAGCCCGATGAAGACGGGCTGGCTTATAAGATCCCAACGCGTGAGGCCGAGTAGGAATGACGCCACAATAGGAAGGCCGGAGAACAGGACGAAACCTATGATCCAAGGAGAAAGAAATAGATAGGCCGTTACGTCGACCTTTTGCCGCCGCGATGAAAGCGGACCGTTATGCAATCTCATTGAAACCTCGTGTGGTCAGAAAACGCTCGAGCCGCCCAAAGCGGACTAGCTACGGCTCGAGCGTCCTAGCAGTCGCCGCTCTTTACTGCGCAGCGCGCTTCGACTCGGCGTTCGCGTCGTTGACGGCGTCCTCGATCTTCATCTGGCCTAGCATGGCCGCGTTGAAGTCGCTCACCGCCTTATTGGTCACGCCGGGACTCGCCATGACGTAACCGAACTGCCCCCCGGCGACGCTAGCGTCGAGGGCGCCCCAGTTAGTCGGGCCGCTCTCGCCGCCGGAGCGGTAATATCCTTTGGCCGTCACGCTTGGGCGGGCGGAGGGATTGGAGGAGTTCTTGCCGATCTGGGCCTGCCCTTCGTCGCTCAGCGCGAACTCGATGAATGTCCACGCGGCGTCCTTGACCTTGCTCTTCGCGTTGATGGTGTAAAGTCCAGTGTGGAGCGTTGTGTAGGATCGATCCTTGCGGGGCAGGGGGACGATATCCCACTTGAAATCCTTGATGCCTTTGTAGGTGCCGATCATCCAGTTGCCGGTCCTCGTCATGGCGGCCTTGCCCGCACTGAAGAGATCGACAGCGTTGGTTCCGGAAGGCGAAGGCGGAGGACAGACCTTGTATTTATTAGTCAGGTCGTATTGCCATTGGAGGGCGGTCTTGGCGCCCTCGCCGAGGACGAGGTTGCCCTTGTCATCGATAATATTCTCGCCAGTGGCGCCGATCGTCGAGTACCAGAGGCCCTGAAAAGAGAGGGCATCGCAGCCCCATTGAGTCGTCTTGCCATCCTTGACGACCGTGAGCTTCTTGGCCGTGTCCACGAAGTCCTGCCAAGTCCAATCGTCCTTGGGATAGGGAACGTGCGCCTTATCGAACAGGTCCTTGTTGTAATAGCCAATTTCGGCCGCGAGGCACCACGGAAGGCCGTAAGTCGCACCAGTCACGCTGCCGAGCTGTTTGAGCGCGGGAACGAAGTCGTCGGCCTTGAAAGCGGTAGTCTTCTTCACGTAGTCGTCAAGCGGAATGATGGCCTTGCTCTTCGCGAATCGCCCTATGTCGCACTCCCAGGCAAGGATGACATCGGGAGCGGTGCCCGCGGCTATCATGGCGTTGAGCTTCTCCGAGTAATTCCCTTCAGTCACCGCGATGTAGTCGACTTTGATGCTCGGATACTTCTTCTCAAAAAGCGAAATATAGTCCTCGGACGTTGTGGCGTCACCCCTGGTAGCCCACGAGGCGAATTTGATTGTCGTGACGCCGCCGTTCCCTCCTTTGCCGCAGGAAGACAAGACGGACACGGCAAGGCAGACGCAGGCGACCGAAACCACCACGGTGGCGAGCTTCTTCTTCATCGCTTTACACTCCAACGGAATAGAACGCCGGATACAACCGGCGGCCGGAGCCATATACGCTCGATTGCCTCGCGGCTATAATCAGCGTACCCGATAGCTTGCGGTATCGGGGCTATGCTTCCAGGCGGGCCTCGATACTGCGGCTGTTGGCCTTATGATCCCTTCGCTCAACCTCCTTGCTTCACCTCCTTGCAGGATTCTCGAACGACGAGCTCTATTGGATATTCGAGCCGTATAGGCGGCAAGGCGCCGCCCTCGATGCGCTCGAGGACGCGCTTCACCGCCGAGCGGGCCATGTCGCGCGAATAGATGCGCATGGTAGTAAGGGGCGGCGCCGAATGGCGCGACAGCTCGGTATCGTCGAAGCCGACGACGCTGACGTCTTCAGGGACGCCGAGGCCCAGCTTGCCGAGAGCCGAGAGAGCGCCCACCGCGAGCAGGTCGTTCGCACAGAAGAGAGCCGTTACGTCGGACCTCCTGCCGAAGAGACCGCGGACAGCTTCGTAGCCCGACTCAGGCGACCAAGCCTCGCCTCCGCAAGAAAGGCCTTCGTCGACGCTTCCGCGCGAAGAGCCCATCTCATCTTGCCAGGCGGCGTAGCGCACGCGGGCGGACTCTATGTCCAAGGGGCCGTTCACGATGCCGATCTTCTCGTGCCCGAGATGGCGGAGGTAGCGGACTGCCTTGCGCACGCCTGAGCCGATGTCCATCGTGACGCAGTCGAGGCCTTCGCGCATCGCCGTGGGCCCGAGGAGGGCGGCGGGAAGCCCGGAGCGCTCGATCATGTCGAGCAAGGCGGGATCGCGAGCCTCCTCGACGACGAGGCCATCGACTTTGTCCAAGAAGCCCCGGAAAGCGGCGACCTCGTCGGCGTTCCCCTCGTCGAGATACGAGAAGAGCATATGCCTGCCCGAGCGAACCGTCTCCTCCTCGATCCCGGCGAAGACGTCGAAATAGAAGGCCTCGGAAGAAATAGGCTTGCGCAGACTGCGCGCCTTGCAGATGACGTAACCGAGCGTACCCTTCGAACCGCCATGGCTAACTCGGCAACCAGGAGAGCTTAGGCTTTGGCGTACGAAGGTCCCCTGCCCAATCTTGCGGTCGAACATGCCTCGCGTCGCAAGCTCCTGGACGGCGTTTCGGACCGTGGTACGGCTCACATCGAGCTTTTCCGCGAGATCCCGTTCAGATGGAATCTTGGAGCCGACGGGCCACTCATTCGATTCGATTTTCCCCAGAATGAAATTCTCGACTTGCGTCTGCATCGAATCCTGAACATTTCGCCTAATGGTATCCAGTGGTTGCCCATCGGCTTGTCTATTTGTCTTTTTTGATACCATATAGAACCACATTATAGCATTTTTTTCACTTGTCAAGCAGAATTATTCGTAGGCACGCCACAAACTGGAGACAATTGGTATTATTTGGTATTATGATGACGAACAAAGATACGATCTAGATCCTGGATCATCGTATTGAAGCGCTCAGGTGGAGGAGAAGTAAAAAGTTCGGCCTCCTCCTTGCCCGGCAGACTAATCTTGAGCCTATAGGCATGGAGCATGAGCGTAGCATCGGGGAAACGACCATCCTTGCGACCGTAGATCGGATCGCCGAGTATGGGCGTGCCGAGGTCAGCCATGTGTACGCGCAGTTGGTGGGTCCTGCCTGTCTTGGGCCTGAGGGAAACGAGACTATAGGATTCGCCGCCCCCATCGGGCCTTTCCGCATTTTTCCAATAGGCGAGCACGCGGTAGTCGGTGACCGCGACCTTGCCGCCTTCGGCAATGGAAGCGAAACGCTTGCGGTCGCGCCGATCGCGGCCCAGACGATCGGAAATCCTGCCTGCGGGAGGCGAGGGCAGGCCGCGCAGTATGGCGACGTACTCCTTACGGGTCAGACGGTCTTTGAACTGCGAGGCGAGGAAAGTTTGAGCATCGAGGTCTTTCGCGACTATTATCACGCCTGAAGTATCTTTATCCAGCCGATGGACTATGCCGCCCCTGACGGCCCGGCCATACGAAGATGCTGCGCTCTTCGTCGCTCGGTCCCGCTCGATGATAGCGAGGGCGGCGTTCGCCAAGGTGCCGCGCCGGTTGCCCGCCCCTGGATGGGTGACCATGCCCTGGGCCTTGTCGACGACGATCACTCGGTCGTCTTCGTAGAGGATGGAAAGTTCGATGTCCTGCGCCGTTATGCCGAGGGGCGCCTCGTCGGTCCAGAGGACTTCGAGCTCCTCGCCTTCCTTGAGCGGCCGCGAGGGCTTAACCGCCTTGCCGCCGACGAGGATGACCGCCCCCCTCGCCTTGATCTGCGAACGACTCAAGATACCGATCTTCTCCGCGATATAGACGTCGGCCCTTGCGGCGCCTCCGGAGCCGACCCTCCCCTTCCAGTTTCGCTCGAGATCGGGAGATGCGGGAGAGACGGGCGGCGCGGCCTTCTTGGACTTCTTCATTATAGTTTTTATACCATATAAGAATCGTTCCTGCCTCCGGCGCTCGGCTTTCCTTTGGATCAATATATATGTATTTTATTAATATATGATATTCCTAATAATAGGAATATCGAGAAAGGAGCTACGTTATGTCGTTCGACCTTCCAGAATTGAGATATTCCTTCGACGCCCTTGAGCCCTACATCGACGCTCAGACTATGCAGATCCACCACGACAAGCACCATGGGGCTTATGTCGCAAACCTAAACAAGGCAATCGAGGGCAGCGAATTCGCCTCATGGAGCATCGAGGCGATCGTACGCGACTGGGCCAAGCTGCCAGAGAGTATCCGCCAGGCGGCACGAAACAATGGAGGAGGACACTATAATCACAGCCTTCTCTGGGAGCTCATGAGCCCCGGAGCTGGAGGCCCTCCCTCAGGCTCCTTGGCCACGGCGCTGGACCGGGACCTCGGTGGATTAGAGGCCTTCAAGGGGGAATTCACGAAAGCCGCTCTCGGCCGCTTCGGCTCAGGCTGGGCTTGGCTTTCGCTGGGTTCGGACAAGAAACTCCTTGTTGAATCGACGCCCAATCAGGACAGTCCCCTTACCGAAGGCCGCTATCCACTGCTGGGAATAGATGTATGGGAACATGCCTACTATCTAAAGTACCAGAATAGGAGATCCGATTATGTCGAGGCTTTCTATAAGGTAATCGACTGGAAAACAGTAGCCCAGAGATACGAGAAAGCGATGGCATAGAGATCTTATACTGACATTCGCGTAGGAAGCCGAATTTGCGCCTACGCGAATGTCAGTATTGAAGTAATACGAATATGAATATCTAATTCGAGCCTTGACGTTCGTTATAAGTAACTAGTACTGCTATCATTAATTACAAATCAGTTTAAATAAGGACTTTATTTCATCGAAAATGGCACAAAACTTGCATGACAACTAATTGCGTCGTTTGACGCTGCGGAAATCCTGCAAGGAGATACAATGGCAGCGACTCCAATCTTGAGTGGAGGCAATACAGCTTGGGTGCTTATTGCCACCGCCTTGGTCATGTTCATGACAGTGCCCGCACTCGGACTCTTCTACGGCGGCCTCGTGCGCAAAAAGAACGTTCTCTCTGTTCTCATGCAGTGCTTTATAACGCTCGCCCTCGTCTCGCTGATCTGGGTGGCTTTCGGCTACAGCCTCGCCTTTTCAGACACGGAGCTCATCCCGGGAGTGCTCGGAGACTTCAAATGGGCCTTCTTCTCCGGCATTTCGCCCGACCAACTCTCGCCCTACTACATTTCCGACCCGATCGGCAGAGTGCCGCACCTCGCCTTCGCGATGTTCCAATGCATGTTCGCGGTCATAACGCCAGCCCTCATCGTCGGAGCCTTCGCCGAGAGGATGAAGTTTTCTTCCTTCCTCGTTTTCACCACCCTCTGGGAAGTCGTGGTATACAGCCCCATCGCGCATATGGTCTGGTCAGCGAACGGTTGGCTCTACAAACTCGGGGTCCTCGACTTTGCGGGAGGCACGGTCGTCCATATAAGCGCGGGCTTCGCAGCCCTCGCCGCGGCCCTCGTCATAGGCAGGCGCAACAACTTTAAGCCTTTGCCGCCGCACAACCTGCCTTATACACTGATCGGCGCGGCCATGCTTTGGTTCGGCTGGTTCGGCTTCAACGCAGGCTCGGCCCTGGCCGCGGACGGCATAGCCGCGAGTGCTTTTATGGCGACTAACGCGGCCGCAGCGGCAGCGGGCCTCGCGTGGCCGATCCTCGACAAGCTCGTGAATAAGAAGGCGACCATACTCGGCGCGGCCACAGGCGCGGTTGTGGGCCTCGTCGCGGTGACGCCCGCCGCGGGCTACGTGAATGCCCTTGGTGCCATCGCGATAGGCGCCATCGCCTCGGCGATCTGCTTCGTGATGGTCACCTTCGTAAAGGAGCGCTTCGGCTACGACGACGCGCTCGACGCCTTCGGCTGCCACGGCATGGGCGGGCTCGTGGGCGCTGTCCTCACCGGCGTCTTCGCCGACCCTGCCGTCTGGAAATCCTATGGCGGCAGCTACTCGGGCGCCCTCTACGGAAATGGCCGGCAAGTGGCCCTGCAGCTCCTAGGCTGCGCGGTGAGCATTGGGATCAGCCTCGTGGGGACCTTCGTCCTCCTGAAGCTGGTCGACGCCGCGATAGGCCTCAGGGTCGACTCGAAGGCCGAGGCCATAGGCCTCGACATAAGCCAGCACCACGAGCGCGCCTACACGGTGATAGACTAAAGGAGACGGCCATGAAGATGATAGTCGCGATAATCCAACCCTATAGGCTCGACGAGGTGAAAGAAGCGCTTTACAACGCGAACGTCAACCTCATCACCGTGTCGGAGGTCCTCGGACACGGCAGGCAAGGGGGGCAGGTCGAGGTCTACCGCGGCAATAAGGAGACGGGGAACCTCCTGCGTAAACTGCGCCTCGAGATAGCGGTCAACGAAGCCTTCGTCGAGCCGACGATACAGGCCATACTCGCGGGGGCGCGCACAGGCGAGGTTGGCGACGGCAAGATCTTCGTCTACGACCTCGCGGAGGTCGTGCGCATACGCACAGGCGAGCGAGGCACGGAAGCGATCGGCTAGGAGCTCCTAGTATTGACTGGTGCGCCGGCTTCCCCTATCTTTTGTGAGAAGGAGTCAAACAATGGATAAAGAGCAGGCCCTCGCCCAAGTAGGCCTTTTTGAAAGTCTCAACCCCAAATTCATCAAGGGTATCGCCGGCATCGCGGCCGAGCGGGACTTCAAGGCCGGCGACTACCTTATGCGACAAGGCGAGAACGGCATCGGCCTTTTCATTATCCTCTCGGGCAAGGTCTCGGTCGAGAAACTCGACGCTTCGGGCCGCAAGGTCGAGGTTGCGTCCAACGGCCCCGGCGACATACTGGGTGAGATGGCGGTCTTCGACGGCGCTCCCCGCTCCGCGAGCGTCTTCGCTTCGGTCGATACAAGCTGCCTCGTTCTCGCCTCATGGGAGTTCAACGCCTTCCTCAAGGCCCATCCCGAGGCCGCCCTCGAGCTTCTGCCCATCGTCGTCAAGCGCTTCCGCGAGACGAACGAGGCCCTCGTCGGCCTCAGGGCAGCGAAGTACTAGCCCTCTTTGCCTATAGACCAGTAATCCCCGCGGCCTGGACGCGTGGGGCTCGCGTAGTATTCGACGTTCCATAGGAAAAGGCCGCGCGCGGGAGCGGTCGGGCCGGCTAGGCCGCGATCCTTCGCGGCCAAGGCGGCTGCCATGCGGCGGCCGCAAAGATCCGCGCGCTCGGCTTCGCTCGAGATAGCTCGCCCGCGAGAATCATTGCCGAAGGCTTCGGCAGGGCAGTCGACGCAGGAGGCTGCCCACCCCTCGTAGTGCAGCATAGAGCCGACGAGAGAGCGCACCATCCGCCAGAGGAAGGCGTTGGCCGCTATCTGATAGACGAGCATGTCGCCCTCCCAACGCCAGGAGGACTCGTGGACGAAGCGGGAGCGGCTCGCACAGGCGTCCTTGGCGGCGGAGAAGGTCGTGAAGTCGGTCTCGCCGAGTATGACGGAAGCCGCCGCGTTGAGACCCTCGAGCGAGGGCCTGCGGAGAAGCTGATGAGCGTAGCGCAGGCGCATGGGATCGATAGAGCGGCCGCAGGCGACGAAATAGCGATAGCGCCGCAGGCGCGCGTCGTAGCGGGAGTGGTAGTCGAAGTCGGCGTCGGAGGCGGAGAGCACGCGCAGATCGCGGGGGAGCAGCCTGTTGAGCGCGGGGAGGAAACGGCCGGCCTCGATGCTCGCGATGTCCGTATAGAAATTGGCGACCTGTCCCATGGCGTGGACGCCCGAATCCGTCCTGCCCGCGCCGATCGTAGGCACGGGGCGGCCGTGCATCTTCTCGAGGGCGGCCTCGAGCTCGCCTTGGACGGAGCGATCCTTATCCTGCCTCTGCCAGCCCGAGAAGTCCGTGCCGTCGTAGGAGAGGACCAGGCGTATGTTGCGCTTACTCCCCATCCTCTTCGTCTTCCTGATGCAGCTCTTTCTTGAGCTGCTCGTAAAGGTCGCGGACCTTGTCGACGAGGGGCCCTGGCTTCGACTTGCTCTTCTTCCCGATGCCGAACATCTTCGCGATGGTCCGTTTCGAGCCGTCGAGAAGCTCTAGACGCTTCGCCTCGTCGTCCTTGGGGCCGTACTTCAGCTCGAGGATAGCCGAGAGGTAGAGCACCCCCTCGAAGCCATAGTTTTTGTCCGTATCGGGGCCGAGCCATTTGACCGTGGTCAGTTGCTCCTTGCCCTTCTGTTCGAGCTCGACGGCGAGCTTGTAGAGGAAACGGGCCTTAGCGTAGAAGACACGGCCTGCGTAGAGGTAGTTCTCGCCAGGCTTCTTCTTGTCGAGGTAGCCGCAAAGCCAGGCCACGCGGAGAGCCGAGATCCCCTGCTTTATCGCGGGGCTGAACTCTTTGGGCATCTGTTCGTAGCAGAGCATCGCGAGATAGTAAGAGGCGGCGCCTTCGATGAGAGAGCGCGGCGTTGAGAAATCGGAGCCGGGGAAGATGCGTTGCACCGCCTCCACGCGCGCGGCAGTCAGGTCCTTGAGGACCGGGGCGAGCTTGGGCGAAATGGTGGCGAAGTCGTTCTTGTAGGCCGAGTACCAGCAGGAGGGGCAGACGGTGAGCTCGTAGACCAAGGGGAAGACCTCGCCGTAATTATGCGTCGGAATGTAGGTGCGGTGGAGCTCGTCGGTGAGATCGCCCGCGTTGACGCGGCCGGAGAAGAGCTCCTCGCGGTTGAAGGACGCCTCGCAGACAGGGCAGACGATGGGCTCCTTTGAGTTGAAGGTGACCTTCTTTTCCTTCTCGGTCTCCGGCTTCTGGGCGTAGCGTACCATTTTTCACCCCTCTATGATCGCGACGGCCACCGCGTTATCGCTCTCGTGGGTGAGCGAGACATGGACGCGCGCGCCGCCTGCCGCCTCGAGGCGAGCCAAGGCGGCGCCGTGCAGGACCATCTCGGGCCTGCCGTTGCGATCATTGACTACTTGGATGTCACCGAGCCTCATGCCCGAGAGCCCCGTGCCGAGGGCCTTACCGAAAGCCTCCTTCGCGGCGAAGCGGGCAGCGAGGGAGAGGCTCTCGCCAGAGCCGCGAGAGCGGGCGTCCGCGATCTCGTCGGGATGGAAGTAGCGCTCGACGAGGCCGGGCACCGATTCCCAGTGGTGTATGCGCCCGACGTGGACGATGTCGATGCCGACGCCGAGGATCATCGGCCCGACTCCTCGATCGAGACCTGGACCGATTGCGGCTCGAAGCGCTCGATCGTAAAGCCGTCGGGCGCGCGGGCCTGCACTTTCAGTTGATAGCTGCCCGGCTTCCTGACGGCGGAGAGGTCGATGTAGAGCAGGCCCTGGTCGGGGGAAAAGCCGGAGATGTCGGTAGTCGAGGAGCGGATGCGGACCTTGCCCTCGGGCAGCTCGGAGGCAACGGAAAGGCCCGATTCGAGGGACTCGGGCTCGATCGCTATTCCCTCGAAACTCTTGATGGCGAGGGAGCGCTGGACGACTGCGCGGAACTCCACACTGTCCGACCCCGAGATCGACACGAGGCTGTCCCTCTTCACGATGCGCGCCTTGACGATGAAGTCGGAATTGCGCCCCGCGAGCTCGATGAAGTCGGTCTGCACGTCGCTGGAGCGCGCTACCGCGCTCGCAGGGCCGGATATCTCGACCTGCGATGGCGTGAGCTCGAAGGACACGAGCTCGTAGCCCGGCTCGAGGAAGCCTTTGAAGGAGGGCGTGACGGGCACGACGCGCGTCATGCGTTTCTCCATGGTCACGGACACGTCGGCTGGATCGGTACGTATCTCGAGAGGATCGACGCCGAGGGCCGAGCCCTTGCGCTCGATCTGCACGGGAGCTCGGTACTGCCCCTCGGCATGGTAGCCCGAAAGGTCGAGGCTCGCGCGCACATCGTCCTCCTGAATGGCGAAGAGGGCGTTCGACTCGCCGCGCAGCGTAGCGCGGACCGAGCGGGGATACTGGCTCGAGGGCACGTACTCGTCGTTCATCGAGACGGAAAGAGGCACGGATATGTAGCGGTCCTCAAGGCGGTTGAGCCTGTAGAAGGAAAAAAGGAGCAGCGCTGCGGCGACGGAGAGCACCTTGGCCGGCCAGTTCGCGAAGGCGCGCTTCAGGAAACCCTTGTTATTCCGCAACGATAGCCTCCTCGGCCTCGTCGGCGCCTTCCTCCGGGAATTCCAGGAGCTCTCCGAGGCGCTTGCGCACCTGTTCGGGCGAGAGCCCGTAATAGAGCTTGGACTCATAAGCGAGGGAGAGGGCTCCTGTCTCCTCGGAGACCACAAGGATCACGGCGTCGGCCTCCTCGGAGAGGCCGAGGGCGGCACGATGCCGCGTGCCGAAGCTCTTGCGGATATCCTGCTGCTCGGAGAGCGGGAGGAAGCAGCCGGCCGCGGCGACCCGGCCGTCCTGGACAATGAGGGCGCCGTCGTGGAGAGGCGTGTCGTAGCTGAATATCGTCACGATAATGCTGGAAGAGATGAGGCCATCGATCCTCGTGCCCGTATCGATGATGTTCTTCAAGCCTACGTTGCGCGCGAACACGACGAGGGCGCCGCGGCGCATCGAGGAAAGCACCTCAGCGGCGTTGATCACTGCCTCGATCTGCGTCACGCGGGGGCGGGACGCTCCTCGGAATATCGAGCCCTGGCCGAGGCGCATGAAGATCTTGCGCAGCTCGGGCTGGAAGACTATCGCTATGGCGATAACGAGGCCGGGGGCGAGGACGTTGAGGATCCAAGTGACCGTCGTGAGTTGGAGGAAATAGGCGGCCGCGTAGAAGGCCACGAGGATGAGGGCGCCCTTGACCAACTGGACGGCTTGAGTCTTCACGAGGATCTCGTAAGTCTTGTAGACAAGGAAGGACAACAGGAGTATGTCGAGGGCGGGCCGCACATAGGTCGTGAAGAAAAGGCCGATGGCCGCGGCGCTCATGCGCTCCTCCTTGCCGCGTCGCCGTCTATACCGCCGACGACTGCGACGTAGGCTGCCAGGGCATCTACGGTAGCGGCGACGTCGTGGACGCGGAAGACACGGGCTCCGCGAGCGTAGGCGGCGCAGGCCGCCCCGAGGCTGCCCGCGAGCCGGCCCTCCGCGTCCTTGCCGGTGATCGCGCCGACGAAGGCCTTGCGCGAGAGGCCCGCGAGGACAGGGTAGCCGAGATCGGCCACTACGTCGAGACGGGCTAGGAGCTCGAGATTGTCCGCCAGCGTTTTGCCGAAGCCTATGCCCGGGTCGACGAGTATGCGGGCCTCACCGATCCCCGCGGCCCTGGCGCGAGAAGCCGCCCTAGCGAGGAAGTCGCGGACCTCGAGGGCGCAGTCGGCGTAGGAAGGAGAGAGCTGCATGGTTTTGGGCTCGCCTTGCATATGCATAAGAACGACCGCGGCGCCCTTCGCGGCTACGACGCCTAGCATCGCTGGATCGCCGTATAGGGCCGTGATGTCGTTGACCATGTCCGCTCCCGCGTCGAGCGCCGCGGCGGCAACCGAGGCCCTTCGCGTGTCCACTGAAAGAGGGATGCCGCTACGCGCTCGGATGGCCGCGATCGCAGGCACGACGCGCTCGAGCTCCTCTGGCTCCTCGACGTAGTCCGAGCCGGGCCGCGTCGATTCGCCGCCGACATCGATGATCGCGGCGCCCTGGGCCTCCATGGCGAGGGCCGCAGTGGCGGCGGATATCGCGCTCTCTCTCCGCGACGGCGAGAAAAAGGAATCGGGAGTGACGTTGACTATGCCCATGACGAGGGGGCCGGAGCTTAAAGAGAGCTCGCGGCCGCGCGGGAGGGAGATAGCGCGAGAAGAGTTCACGATCCCTCCTTCGCCGCGCGGAACACAAAGATGCGGCCGCCCAAGTCCGTGGACTCGGCCTCGCGCACGCGCTCGGCTATGCCCCGGGCGTCGAGGCGGACGGAGGCGAGTTGCTCGTCGCGGGTGCCCTGAGGGAGCGGCATGGAGGGGAAGCCGGCTGCGGAAGCCTGGACTTGAGGCAGGCGAGAGGCGATGAGCGAAACCAAGTATTCGCCGAGGCCGCCGCCGGCTACGCCCTCCTCGACGACGAGGACGCGCGCGTAAGGCGAGACTGCCTCGAGGAAGGCGTCCTCGTCGAAGGGGCGGGCGAAGCGGAGCGAGTACAGATCCGCGCCTCCGAGGCAAAGACCTGGTTGCGCGAAGGAGGCTGAGGACGCGGCCGAAGATGATGCCTCGGCAAAGAGCGCGTCCGCAGCCTCGACGGCGATCGGGACAAGGCCGCCCAAAGCGACGATGAGACACTCTGCTCCCCATCGTCGGACGAAGACGCCCCTGCCCTCCTCGAGAGGCTCGGCGTAGGCGCTCTCCTCGACTGGGCAGTGAGCCTTGGGATAGCGGATGATCGCGGGCCTACCTGAGTCGAGCGCCCACTCGAGGCATGCTTCCAGCTCGACCGCGCTTGCGGGAGCGAGTATCGAGAGGTTCGGGAAAGGGCGAAAGAGGGAGATGTCGTAGATGCCCTGGTGCGTCTCCCCATCCTCCCCGACGGCGCCCGCTCGGTCCAGGGCGATGACGACAGGGAGACAGGGAAGGGCGACATCGTGGAGGATCTGGTCCACGGCGCGCTGGGCGAAGGTCGAGTAGAGCGCGACTACGGGCCTCAGGCCCGCCGAGGCCATGCCCGCGGCGAAGGTAACGGCGTGCTCTTCGGCAATGCCCACGTCGTAGAGGCGGCCTGGGCAGGAGACCCGGAAGCCATCGAGCCCGACGCCGGTCGTCATCGCGGCGCTGACCGCGACGAGCCTCTCGTCGAAGAGCCCGCGGCGGACCATAGCGCGGGAGAAGATGGCCGTGAAGGAAGGCGGATCGGGATGCTCTGTGTCTGCGTCGTGGGCTCGGACTGGGGCGACGCCGTGATAGCGGCTCGGATCCTCCTCCGCCAGGTCGTAGCCCTTGCCCTTGCGCGTGATGACGTGGACGACGACCGGCTTCCCGAGCTTCCGCGCCTCGCGGAAGACGTGGCCCATAGCGGGCATGTTGTGCCCATCGATTGGACCTGCGTACTCGAAGCCGAGGTCGGAGAAAAAATTCTCTTTGAAGAGGAGGGCTTTGACGGCGCGCTTGGCCCTGACCATGTGCTTGTAGAGGAAGTCGCCGATGAAGGGAAAGCCCTTCACCGCGCGGTCGATACGCGATCGCACTCCTTGATAACGTACCGTCGCCGAGAGACGGGAGAGGTAACTCGAAAGTGCGCCCACGTTCCGCGAGATGGACATCTCGTTGTCGTTGAGAACGACGACGAGGGGCAATCTCATCTGCCCCGCGTGACTCAAGGCCTCGAAGGCCATGCCGCCGGTGAGGGCGCCGTCGCCTATGACCGCGACCGCCACGCCTCCAATCCCCAGGATGCGGCGCGCCTCGAGGATGCCGAGGGCCGCGGATATCGATGTCGAAGCATGACCGGTGTCGAAAGCATCGTGGGGGCTCTCGGAGCGTTTGGGAAAGCCCGAGATGCCTCCGCGCCTGCGAATGCCCTCGAACTCCGCTCGCCGCCCGGTGACCAGCTTATGCGCGTAGCTCTGGTGCCCCACGTCCCAGACGATGGCGTCACGGGGCGAATCGAAGACCCGATGCAGGGCGAGCGTGAGCTCCACGGTGCCAAGATTGGAAGAGAGGTGGCCGCCATTGCGGCCGACTACGGAGACTATGCGTTCGCGAATCTCCGCGGCGAGGTCCTTTAGCTCAGAGAGACTGAGTTTCTTGAGGTCCTCCGGCGAATCGATCGAGTCCAAGAGTGCCACGCGGGATACGATAGCACAGGAAGGTGGCTTTTGCTACGCGCCGAGCGGCCGGCGAGGACTTGCCCACCGCCCGCCTCCGGGGGCAGGATACTGGCCATGCCCGAACTTGAGCTTTTCACCTTGGACCTTCGCTCCCCCATCGCGTACGAAGGCATGGAGAACCCGCCTATCGCTGGCGCTCCCATGACCGGCTCCGCGCTCTTGCCCGCCCGCGAGGGCGGCTTCCGCGAGGTCGCCCTCGGCTCGGACCTGGGCGATGGCGAGGAAGAGCTCTTCCTCTTCGATGCCGAGGAGCTCGTCGCCTTCGATCTCGACGAGGGTCCGAGCCTGCGCCGCCCCCTCCCCCGAGCGCGCTACTATGGACGCAGGCTGGCGCGAACCCCGGCGAAGGCTGAGACGGTGTTGGCCATGGGCAGTTATGCCTTCCTCCAGTGGAGGCCCGACGACGAAGAGGAACTTGTCGACGGGCTCGAATGGTTCGCGCGGGAGAGTTGGTGGGAGAGGATCGACGCGAGGGGACCGTATATACTGAGACGAGTCCGCGAGGACGGCAAGCTCGCGACGCAGGCGTTACGACGGCTTAAGGCTTAAGGCCGTCGCACGACGGCCTAGAAGGCTAGCTCGGTCTCGCCGGAGAGGCGGGGCCTAGCGGATCCCTTGGCTCGTTTATTCTCGTACATCCGCTGATCGGCCAGCTCGAGGAGCATGTCGACGCTACGTTGCGAAATGGAGTCCTCTCCCTGCAACAAGCGCTCGATCTCCCCCGGCGACGAGGTTCCCCAGGAGAGTCGCGGCCTATAGTTCATGTCTTTAGCGCTCGCGGCGAGCTCGGTATTCACCCGCTCCATGATCGTAGCGACAACGTCCACGCGGCAATCGGGGAAGATGACGAGGAACTCGTCGCCTCCGATGCGGCCGACCGTATCGGAGCCACGCACCGCGCCGACTAAAGTGGCGCTCGCCCTACAGATGTATTCGTCGCCCGCGGCGTGGCCGTAGGCATCGTTCACCATCTTGAGCCCGTCGAGGTCGGCCAGGCAGAGAGTGAGGGCCGAGCCCGAGCGGCGGCACTGCGCGAGGCATTTTTCGAGGATGATGAGAGCCGTGCGGCGATTCACCGTACCGGTAAGGGAATCGGTCGACGCAAGGAGCCTGAGCTCGGACTCGGCGCGCTTTAAACTGACGAGGTGGCCGACGACCCGCGCGAATAAAATGAAAATCTCGCGCTTCTCCGGGCTGAAGCCCCGGTGCCGCAAGAGATCGTCCGCACCAAGCTCGCCCACGAGTCCATGTCCATCCCACAACGGGGCAATGAGCTTACTCCCCCTCCCTACCAAACCATCGATATCCTTGAGTTCTTCGTCCTCATAGACGAGTAGGGGGACCTTCCCCTCGCTAAACTCGGAGGGCAGTTCGCTGGAAACGCAGGGTAAGCGCAGACCCCGCTCGTCGCGGAGCTTACCTTGGGTGTCGGTACCCCAACAGCCGAACTTCCACGCATGGTCGTTCGGATCGATGAGCCAGATGCCTATCCGATCGAAGTCCAGGCGCTCGCGGCCAACGCGCACAACCTCGCGGCAGAGGTCGTCGACATTTTCAAGGAGCGACAGATCGAATGAGATATCGTGGAGAGATTTGAGATCCCGTTCGTAAGGATCGCGTTGTAGCGGCGAAGGCGCAGCGACGACGGCAACCGCTGGCTCGCCGTCCCAAACACCGCGGACGAGCTCAATTCCTTTCTCGGCCTCGAAAATCGTATCGCTGGTTAAGCTGAAGACGGCGAGGGTCGAGAGCCCCCCCGACATCGAGGCCCGCAGATCGACGTTCCCAGGACAATTTTTCATAACGGTAGAGTACCGCACAACGTCGAAATGGAACAGTGAGTGTCGCACTTTTTTCTATTATTTCTGTAAACGACGGGGCACTCAAACTCAAGCAAGGAAAGGCGTCCTGCGAGCAACTGTCCATTTATATCTTATCTAGTTTAGATTAGGCGCACGCGATGCATGGCTCATGTACAACCGACAACAATCTGGAGAGCCGTTTGACTACACGGCTCTGTAAAAAAGGACCTGCGCCCGACTTTCCTCGGAGGCGCAGGCCTTTTTTGCAGAGCCGCGCAAACAGGCGGATGACTGTTGCTTATTCGAGCACCGCGTAGATGCGGCGCACGCCCGCCGAGGAGGACTGCTCCTTCTGGATGCGGAAATGTCCGAGGAGCCCCGTATGTTCCACGTGGGGGCCGCCGCAGACTTCCTTCGAGAAATCACCCATCGTGTAGACCTTCACGTTCTCCTCGTACTTCTCGCCGAAGAGGGCGCGCGCTCCGGCGGCGCGCGCGTCGTCGAGCTTCATGATCTCCATGGTGACAGGAAGGTCACGGGCGATCTGCTCGTTCACGATCTTCTCGACCCTCTCGAGCTCTTCCTTGGACATGGGGGCACCGTGGGAGAAGTCGAAACGCATACGCTCGGAGGTGATGTTCGAGCCCTTCTGCGCGATGTGCGGGCCGAGCACGATCGTAAGCGCCTGCTGCAAGAGGTGCGTCGCTGTGTGGTACTTGGTCGAAACCTCGGAATGGTCCGCGAGGCCGCCTTTGAAGAGCTGTTCGCTTCCCGCGCGGGAGAGCTCCTGATGCTTCGCGGAGGCCTCGTCGAACTCGCTCCTATTTACCTTCATACCCTGCTCTTCGGCGAGCTCTTCGGTGAGCTCGATGGGGAAGCCGTAGGTGTCGTAAAGCTTGAAGGCGAGGCGACCGGACATGATTCTCTGCGGGTTCTTGAGGAGGTTCGGAAGCATCTTCTCGAACTCCTTCTCGCCCTTTACCAAGGTCTCGAGGAACTTGGCCTCTTCGTTGCCCAGCTCCTCGATGACGCGAGCGCGGTTTTGCTCGAGCTCGGGGTAGGGGCCCTTGAAGTTGTCGACGACGACGGACGCAGGCTTGGCGAGGAAGGAGCCCTCGATGCCGAGTTTGCGGCCGTGGCGAACGGCGCGGCGGATGATTCGCCTGAGGACGTAACCTGCGCCAACATTAGACGGAAGCACTGCTTTCGGGTCGCCGAGGATAAAGGTCGCCGTACGGATGTGGTCGGCGATGATGCGCATCGAGCGGTCCTTCTCCTCGTCGCCGTTTTTATAGGCATACCCCGCGATCGAGCCGATGGCCTCGAGGATCGGGCCGAAGGCCTCGGTGTCGTAGACTGATTTCTTCCCCTGGAGAATGCATACTGTGCGCTCAAGGCCCATGCCCGTATCGACGTTCTGGGCAGGGAGCTTGACGAGGGTCTTCTCGTCGACACGGTTGAACTCCATGAAGACGTTGTTCCAGATCTCCATCCAGCGCTTGGGGTCCGTGCCCTTGTTGGAGCCAGCGGGAGGCAGGCCCTCGCCTACCCAGTAGAAGATCTCGGTATCGGCGCCGCAGGGACCGACCGGGCCCGCGGCCCACCAGTTGTCAGAGGCGGGCAGGTAGGCGATGCGGTCCTCCGGCATGCCAAGGGACTCCCATGCGGCTGCGGAGACCTCGTCGCGAGGAGCGTTTTCGTCGCCCTTGAAGACCGTGACGGATATCATCTTCGGGTCGAGGGCAAGCCATTTCGGCGACGTTAGGAATTCATATGAGAAGCCGATTGATTCCTTCTTGAAGTAATCGCCCAGTGACCAGTTGCCCAACATCTCGAAGCAGGTGAGGTGGCTTTCATCGCCGACCTCTTCGATATCGCCCGTGCGGACGCATTTCTGGTAATCGGTCAGACGCTTGCCCGCCGGATGAGGCTCGCCCAAGAGGTAGGGTACGAGAGGCTGCATGCCCGCGGTCGTAAAGAGGACGGAAGGGTCGTTCTCGGGAATAAGAGACTTGCCGGAGATCTCGGCATGATTCTTGGAGACGAAGAAATCGATGTATTTCTTGCGCAGCTCGTGGGTCGTGATCATGGGGGCGAGTGTAAATTGAAGCCGCAGGAGGGGTCAATGACCTACGGAGAGGGAGACCAGGGCCTTAAGCCGGGGGAGGGAGCCCTCAGGGGCGGAGGCGAAAAATACCTCGTAGTCACGCCCCGCGGATGCGAGGCGCAGGACAGTAACCTGGGCGCCGTTCTCGAACCTCCTGGGCTCGAGGCCGACGCCCAATAAAGACGTGAAGGGCAGCCAAGTGATAGCATAACCGTAGCCGCGAGCGTTCTTCCGGCGCCTCGGGTCGTCAGAACGGCGGAGCAAGATGAGCTCCGAGTGGCCCTCGAGGAGCATCACGGGATCGATATAGAAACGGCGCAGCTTGTCGATGAGCCGCCTGCCCAGGCTCCTTCCCTCCGCCTCGGGGGGAGAGACGAAGACGCAGGCGCCCTGATAGGCCACGATGGACAGGGCACCCTCGCGCGCGCGGAACTCGGCAAGGAGATTTGCAGAGAGCATGTCTTCTTTCCCCGGAGCGCGGGCGAGGTCGGGCCCGATACTGTGCGGGGCGGAGGTCGCGGCTCTTCCAGCGGCCGTCATGTTTTCGCGCGCCCTGTCCACAAGATCCATCACGAGGAGAGAGGAGACCGTGTTGAAGCCGAGCTCGAGGCCGCAGCCGCCGCCCGAGTCCTCGAATACAAGGTGGCCGTCGAGGAGCTGGCTGACGAGGGAGATGGCGGCGATGCGGCCGTAGCCGAAGTCCCTCCGCGAGACAGAGTCGCCCTCGACGCTAAGGAGAATGAGGCCATCGGGACCGATGGCGAAGACCTGTTTATAGAGATCGCTCCCCGCGAAGGCCTCGCGGCGCTCGACACGATACGGAACCTTTACGATGCGTGTGGCGTTTGAGAGTTCGGCCCAGTAGGGATCGAAGCGCGGAGGCAAGTCAGAAACCTTTTTTACGGCTTGGACCCAAGGCCCGAAAGCATTGTATTCCTCTACCTCGCGAGAGCCCACGGGCCGCCTGATCGCGAGGCAGTATTCGTCTTTCATCAGCAGGCTTTTATAGCTGCGGGAGGAGCCGACCTATCCTCGGCCTCGGTATCGGGATAGCGGCTGCGTATCTCCTCGATTCGCGGCAGTATCTCGAAGAAGGCAGTGACGATCTCGGGATCGAACTTCAAACCTGACATGGCGCGGATCTCGTCGTAAACCTTGCCGGAGTCCCAAGGCTCCTTGTACACACGCTTGGAGATGAGTGCGTCGTAAACGTCGGCCACCGCGACGATTCGACCGCCCAGCGGAATCTCTTCCCCCTTGAGCTTGCGCGGACCGCCATCAGGGGCGCACTCGAGGGGGGCAGCGTAGTGGTCCTCGGCCCAAATGTCCACCATGCCAGGATAGCCGGTACCGTCCCAATTCTCGTGGTGCCGAAGAGCGACCTCGGCGGAGATGATGTCCAGCTCGGACTGAGGGTCAGCGAAGAGCTGTGCGCCGAAGCAGGTATGGGCCTGCATGATCTTGTATTCCTCGGGCGTAAAGCGCGCGGGTTTCTTGAGGATGAGGTCCGAGATGGCGACCTTGCCCACGTCGTGGAGCATCGCGGCCATCTTGAGGGTATCCTTCGTGCGTTCGCGCTCCTTGTCGGGGATGCCGCGGTTGAAGGCCCAGCGGTCGTAGATCTCGGCCGAGTAGCCGGCGACTCGATTGACGTGGGCGCCCGTCTCCTTAGGATCACGCATCTCGGCCATGCGGTTCATGCGCAGAATGATCGCGCGAGTCATGAAGGCGCGCTCGAGGGCGTCTGTCGCGCTTGAGGCGAAGTGCTCGAATATCTTCTCGTCCTGAGTGGTGAAGGCAATAGCCTCACCGGCCTCATTCATGGCATTGAGAACCTGGATGACGCCGAGGAGATTCCCTGAAGAGGTAATGAGCGGAAAGGCGAGAATCGACTTCGTTTTCCAGTTATTCTGCTTATCAAAGGAAGGATTGAATCCATAGGGCTTGTCCGCGGGAATGGTGTATGCATCGTCGATGCGCACGGACACCCGGTTCTTGGCCGCATAGCCCGCGGCGCGAGAATCGTCGATCGGCATCCGCAAGTTGCTGTAGGGAAGCTTTTGCCCCGGAGGTAATCGTTTCTCGAGGGTGGCGTTCTGGCTGTATTTAAATACAAGCTGATCGCCTTCGCGAACGTAAATCGTTCCTGCATCGGCATTTAGAACATGCCGAGCTTCCATGAGAATATGCTCGAGCAGGATATCAACATCCTGAACCTTGCTGAGCTCGGAGTCGATCTGGAGGATAATATCTCGGTAATCTCGCATCGTGGATCCCATTGCTTCACCAGTAATAGTGTCGACTAATTCCCACAATATATGAAAGTCTAAAATTTTGCAATTTACATTGATTCGCAGACAGGTCCATACCCCGCAGTTCCTGCGTATTGCTCTTTTCCCGCACAAGGGGATGACCCGCATATAATCCAATACCCTTACCTTGCAGAACGAACAATACCCCAGAGCTCCGGGGTAGCTCATTGGGCGGATACATTCTCGTTGTAAAGAATCTAAAAAGAAGTATATTTTGAATGAACGATCGTTCTTTTATAAAGGAGGTAATTACTTGAAGATTCTCATAACCGGCGCTTTTGGTAACGTCGGCAGGAGCACCGTCGCGGCTTGCCTGGCCGAAGGCGATGAACTGACCCTCCTCGAAGTTAATACAAAGAAGACGAGAACTCTAGTGCGACGATTCCTGAAAAGATGGGCGAAATCGAGAGACTTTCCGCGAATCGAATTGGGGGACATCCGAGACCCTGATGTCGCGCGGCGAGCAGTAGCCGGTCAGGACGCAGTGATCCACCTCGCCGCTCTCATTCCGCCTGCGGCCGATCGCCTCCCCGAGCTCGCTCATTCGGTCAACGTGGGCGGGACCGCGAACCTGATCGCCGCCTGCCTGGAGGCTTCAGGCTCCCACCCTCCCCGCTTCGTCTTCGCCTCAAGCATAGCGGCTTATGGCGACCGCGTGGAGAACTACTGGATACGGACTGAAGATCCCCTCGCTCCCAGCCCGGGAGACGAGTATGCGGCGACCAAGGTCGAAGCCGAGGCTCTCGTGCGTGGCTCGGGCCTGAGCTTCGCCATACTCCGTCTCGCGGCGATCATGTGGCGCAAGAAGCTCGATCCCGACCCCCTGCTCTTCCACATGCCGCTCAGCACTAAGCTCGAGATATGCCATACTGAGGACACGGGCAGGGCTTTCGCGCGGGCGGCCCGCTGCGAGGCGGCGAACGGCCGTACCTTCGATATAGGCGGAGGCCCTTCCTGCCGCACCGATTACCGCAGCTTCCTCGACAAGCTCTTCGAACTCATTGGACTGGGCGGCATCGGGGCATTCCCGGCGGCCGCCTTCGCCGCCTCTGGCTTCCACTGCGGCTGGTACGCAGACTCGGACGAGGCAGAAGCCTACTTGAGTTTCTGGCGAAAGGGGCTCGAGGACTTCTACGCCGAGGTGAAAGAGGAGATGCGCATGATTAAGCCTTGGGCAACCATTGTCGCGCCGATCGTCAGGGCGAGGATACTCGCCGCTAGTCCGTTTTTGAGGGGGAAGACGGATACTTGAGCTCGACGCCGAAGCTGCTCTGCACAGACAGGCGAATGAAGTCGATGAGATCCTCCGCGCCGAGATCGATACCCGCGCTGCGCGAGACGCGGAGAGTGTCGAGGCTTCCGAGCAAGTAGACCCCGATCGCCGCCATCGCGCGCTTGGGAGGGAAGTCGAACGAAAGGCCGCGGGAATCGGCGAGTTCGGCCATGAGCGAGGAGACGAGAGCGCCTAGGCGCTCAAGCTTGTCCTCGAGCTCGTCGTCCTTGTCCGCCCGAGCGAGGATGATCGAGATGAGGTCGAGATCGGAGAAGAGCTCGGGCAGGAAGCGATAGACGATGAGAGAGAGCCGCTCTTCGGGGCTGCCGGGTCCAGTAACTGCGGAGGAAAGCGTCTCGAAGAAGGAGGCCCATCCCTCCGCGACGAGGGTCTGGACTATGGCGTCCTTGTTCTCGAAATACGTGTAGAGCGTGCCGACGGGAAGAGCGACCTCACGGGAAAGGTCAGCGACGGAGGTGGCGTCGAAGCCCGTCTTGGCGAAGAGCCGCTTGGCGGCCGCGAGGATAGCGAGCCTTTTGCCTTCATCCCTCTCGCGCGCCATCTTCTCTAAACCTCTTCGAAAATCCCGCGCGAACGGTCCTTTCGAACATGGTCCCACTGAAAAACGCGGCCGTTCATCACGATGTACACGCCCAGAGGCAGAAGCTGGACCGCGGAGAAGGCCGTCCCCAAGTTGAACAGGGCGTCGGAGCCCTGCACTTGGTATGGCACCATGGCGCCTGTAAGCACTATAGTTTTAGTCAGATCGGAGCCCCCGAGGAGGCGGGCGGTTTCGGCCATAGTGTCGGTGCCATGGGTCACTATAACGCGCGTCTCGGCGGCGCGCTGGCAGGCCTCGAGCACGGCCTGGCGGTTGACGTCCTGCATGTTTAAGCTATCGATGAGCTGGTTCTGCTCGATCTCGACGGGGACGGTCACCCTGGTCAGCTTGAGGATCTCGGGCAGATGACTCTCCTTGAAGGTGAGCTCGCCGCGTATCTCGTCATAAGCTTTATCAAAGGTGCCTCCGGTAACGATAATCCGGATTGGCTGGGGAATCATGAGGCTACTATGCAGCCAGAAGCGAGCTTTGGGCAAGGCGCCGCCTAGGAGCATCCATCGATGGAAGTACTTGACGCTTTCTATCCGAACTGTAAAAATACCGACTCTTTCTGTCTACCATCTAATTCTTCACAAAGGGAGAGAGTATATAGCATGAGATGCCGACTTACCATTATCCCTCTGCTATCGCTATTCTTATGTAGCCTCGTACTTCTTTCTTGCGGCAGCCAGACGAAGCCCAGCAATCTCGAGGGAACGCTATCCGAAATCAGTTCTATAGAAGGGAGCGAGTTACCGAAATATCTCGAGAACCTAGACCGTGTCGATCCCATCGCTCCATATTATAAAGACCCCGCGACCAAAGAAAGTACCTTGCAGTTTTTCAGCTCGCTTACGCGTTCCGAGAACGTAGCCCGAGTAATATTGGATAATGCGGACAAATTCGGCGTACGCCCTTCGCTCGCCTTCGCCCTCGCCCTCGAGGAGAGCAATTTCCAGGTGGACGCTATCAATAAAAACGGGGACTCCGTAGACCGAGGACTCTTTCAGCTCAACTCGAAGTCCTATCCTAAGCTTGCGGTCCAAGACTTCTACGACCCGGAGATGAACGCGCGTTACGGGATCTCCCATCTAAAGAGCTGCCTCTCAGAGGCAGGCAACGAGGTGGCGGGACTCGCCATGTACAATGCAGGCAACGGCCGCGTAACGCGCGGCGCCACGCCTAAAAAGACCTTGAACTACATCTCGCGCATTTTCGCCTACGAGGACAACATCTCGAGCCTCTTCGCGGCGAAGGTCATGGCCGCGAACCGCCCTGCGACGCCGGGTCTGGCCAAGCTTGTCGCGGAGAGCGTGAGCATGGGGCTCATGGCCGATTCCGCGCAGAAGAACTAGCGCCCCAGTAGAAACTAATGAGCTAACATGCGTTATGGTGCGACACTAGAAATCCCCCTGTCAGGCGAAATACAGCCTTCCAGGGGGATTTTCGTTGCCGCGCGCCAATCAGCGGCGGGCGTTCCAGGCCAGGGAGGAGAAGCGTTCGGCCGCGAAGGATGCGGCGGCCTTGGCCTCAGCGGCGGAGAGTCCACCTGAAACGAGCTCGGCGCCCCAAGCCTCGGCGCAGCCCTCCTTTATAGAGGCGGCCGTTTCGGCCGCGCTCACTTCCCTGCCGAGGAGAGAGCGCAGACCCGTTACCCTCGATTTCACGTCCTCGATGAGTTTGCCCTTCAACTTTTCGGCCGGGACTTTCAATAGCGAAAACATTCGATCCGGATCGCTGTCGAGGAGGATGGTGCCGTGCTGCAAAAGGCAGGAGCCGCGCCTCGTTTGGGCGTTGCCGGAGATCTTTTTCCCCCCGACGGATATGTCATTGAGGGGCTCGAAGCTCGCCTCGACGCCGAGCCGGTCAAGGCCCGCGACAAGCCCCGAACAGATGCGGCGATAGGACTCGAGTATGTCGTCGGGGGCGAGCTCGTGGCTGAGAGGGAGAATGATCGAATACGTGAGCTCGGCGTCGTGAAAGACAGCCCCGCCCCCCGTGAGGCGGCGCACAGCGTCGACGCCCGAACGGCGGCAGGCCTCGAGATCGACCTCTTCCTCAAGGGACTGGAAATAGCCGACGGTGACGCAGGCGGGACTCCAAGTATAGAAGCGCAGGGTCGGCTCTGCCTCAAACCGAGAGACCGAGCCCAGGAGGGCTTCATCGATGCCCATGTTGAGCGCGCCGGGGATGCCCCTTTCGCCGCTTGAATCAATGACCCTGAGCTTCACGAGCCGCCCCTTCCAATGCAAACGCTATGTCCTCGGGGGTAGCGCCGAAGATCGCCAGGGGACCCTCGCCGAAAAGTCGGCGCGCCGAAGAGTGAAGCTCATCGATGCGAAGCCCAACGAGGCCTGCCTCAGCACGCTCAAATGCCTCCTCGGGATGAGCGAAGAAGTCGCCCTTGACCGCGGCGCGACGAACGATGCCGGCATCAGTCTCAAGCTCCACTCGGATGAGCTTGCCCCCGAGGACTTTGTAGTCCTTACGAGCGATCATTCACTGCCGCCTTCGAAGGAGGCCCGCGCGTGGTAGCTCGTGCGCGCGAGGGGCGCAGAGACCACGGAGGTAAAGCCGCGGCTGTGTGCCGCTTCCGCATAGCGCGTGAACTCGTCCGGAGTCACGTAACGCGAGACCTCGACCTGGGCCATGGTCGGTCGGAGGTACTGGCCGAGGACGAGACTCTCGCAGCCCGAGAGGCGCAGATCATCCATCGCACAGAGAACCTCGGCCTCCTCCTCACCCAGGCCGAGCATGAGGCTCGACTTCACGACGGGCGAGCCTCCATGGGCCTTCGAGCACGCGGCGGCGAGAGCAAGTGTGTGGAGGCTGGCCGCATAGGAGGCGCGCCGATCACGGAGACACTGGAGCCGCCTCACGGTCTCCACGTTATGCCCAAGCACATCGGGGAGCGCGTCGAGCACTACCTCGATCTCGCCCTCGTGGTAGTCGGGAATAAGGAGCTCGACACGGGGAGCACTCTTCAGCGCCTTGAGCGCGCGGGCGCAGGAAGCGAAGTGGGCCGCCCCGCGATCAACTAGGTCGTCCCGGTCGACGCTGGTCACTACCGCATAGGCCAGGCCGAGCTCAGAGACGGCGAGGGCGAGCTCCTGGGGCTCCTCGGCGCAGAGGGTGGCGCCGCGCTGCTGATGGTCCACCGCACAGAAGCGGCAGAAGCGCGTGCAGCAGGAGCCCATGACCATGAACGTGGCGGTGGCCATGCCCCAGCACTCGGCCTTGTTTGGGCAGCGCGCGGAGTCACAAACCGTCGCGAGGCCGCGGCGCTCGAGCGTCTCGCCGACGCGGCGGACGTTGCCTCCCGAGGGGAGGCCGACGCGCAACCACTCGGGCTTGCGAGGCGGCGCAGGTCGGCTCGCTCCAGCGCTCTCCCCCTCGCTCACAGCGTGCTCTCAGCGCCGCGCGAAGAGGCGGCGATACCCGTGGCGGGAACGCTCCCCGAACGGAGGGATGAGGCGAAAAGCCGAGCGCCCTCGACGAGGCTCTCGGCGTCCGCATGGCCGAGCACGGCGATGCGGAAGATGGCCGTCTCGATGAGGGCGTAGACGAGGTCGCCCGCCGCCTTCACCGAGAAGGGAGCGAAATCACCCTTCTTCTGCCCGTCGATGAGCAGGCCGATTATGATATGCCGCAAGCGGATCGTACGCCTGCGCACGCGCTCGTCCGGGTCTCCACCCGAGGCTCTCATGTGGCCGAGGTAGTCGAGGATTACAGTAAGCAGGCGCTTGTGGGCCGCGAAGGTCTCCACGACCTTCGCGACTATGTCGGCTATCTTGTCCGCTTGGTCCCGCTTGAAATCATTGCAAATGTCGAGTATCTCGCGCTCGAGCTTTTCGGTGAAGAGCTTGATGCTGAAGTAGAAAATTTCGCGCTTGTTCTTGAAATATAGGTAGAGTATGGTCCGTGTTATGCCGCAGCGCTCGGCTATTTTCTGGAAAGTAGTATCTTCATAGCCCTCATCGACGAAGACATCGAGGGCCTTCTCCAATATCTCCCGCTTGCGTTTTTCATGCTCGATCGTGATTGACAAGTTTACCGCCTCCGTCTTTGTGTTAGTATATCCTTTCCCCCTTTGACAAGGGAAGGGTACGGAGGCGGTTCCAGCGGTAACGGGCCCGGCCGAGGCCTGCCACCGGACAATCTTTACTTGACCTTGAAGACCATCTGAGTCGGACTCACGAAGCGCAGCGATACGAGGAGGCAGGTCATCGAGATGAGGAAGTAAATGACCGCAAGGGCGTCCACGCTCTGGGGCGGTCGGGCGCCGGCGGCATAGGCGTCGGAATAGAGCGCGACGACGATAGTCTGGCTCTTGCCGCCGGCGACGAGGTAGGTCAAGTCGAACATCGAGATCGACTTCACGAGCGAGAGGATGCCTGCCGTGAGGATACCCGGCGCCGTGAGCGGAATGAGGATCTTCCGAAAGATCGTGGAGCGCTTCGCGCCGAGCATCTTGGCCGCCGACTCAAGGTTCGTGCCTACCTGCTCGATAAAGGGCATGAGGACGAGGATCATGAAGGGCACGATGGGGACGAGGTTGACTATGATGGTGCCAATGATCTTACCCGCGAGCCTGAATTTGTAGCAGAGCATCGCGAGCGGCAACCCATAGGCCATGGGCGGCACGATCATGGGCAGAAGGAAAAGCGAGAGCAGGATGCCCTTCCCCCTGAACTCGGTCCGCGCGAGCGTGTAGGAAGCGGGAAAGGCGATCAAGAGGCCAACGAGCACGTCGGCTATCGCCACGACGAAGGTCACGTACAAAAGCTGGGGAATGTCGTGATCCTGGGAGACGTACTGGTACCATTCCGTCGTTATAGTCTTGGGCAGGAGCCCCGAGTACCAGCCTTTGGACACCGAGTTGAGCACGACGGTCAAGAGTATGCCGAGTACGATGGCCACATATACCACGATCATCAGTACGAAAAGCGCATTGCCCGGTCGCAGCTTGGAACGCACGTCGATCACCCCTTTCCAACGATGGAAGCGCCTTTGTACATCTTGCTCCTCCAGGCGAGGATGAGCGCGATGACCGCGAGCTCAATGGCCGCCATGACCATCGATATGGCTGCGGCAGCGTTGAAGTTGAATTTCTCGAAGGCCCATTGGTACGCCGCGTAGGCGATGACGCGTTGCGGCCCCGAAGGTTGCCCTAGGAGGACGGCAGAGGGGAAGACCGAGAAGGCCATGACGAAATTAAGGCAGAAAGATATCGCGATGCCCGGCACCATGAGGGGGAAGAGCACCTTCCAAAAAGTCTGCCACTTGTTCGCGCCGAGCATTTGGCTCGCCTTCTCGAGGTCGGGGTTTATGCCTGAGACGTATCCGAGGAGCATGAGGAAAGCGTAGGGGAAGCCCTGGAGCCCGACCGAGATCGCGACGCCTGTGTAGTTGTGCGTGAACCTGACGGGCGTCTTTGAGAGGCAGAGTGCCATGATGAGCTGATTGAGCCAGCCGTTCGGCCCCATGAAAGTGAGCATCCCTTCGGATACGAGGACCGTGCCAAGCGTCACGGGCACGATGAGGAAAAAGGTGATAAGTCTTTCTCCCGGAACGCCTCGCCTCATGTGATAGGAGAGGGGCACGGCAAGACCAACAGCTAGCAGCGTGACGGGCACAGCGATCCCGAGCGTCACGCCGATCGTCCGGACGTCGCGAGCGTCCTGGAAGAAGCGGATGTAGTTCGCGAGGCTGAAGCTCCCGTCGGCCTTGGTCAGGCTCATGAAGAGCCCGTAGCCGAAAGGGAAAAGGAAGAGCAGCAGGACGAAGACAATCGCGGGGATGAGGAGAGCCATCGTCCCGCTTTCGGACCGCCCGTTCATTGCGCGGCTCCCGAGGCGAAGAGGAGAACTTTGTCGGGATCCACGCTCGCCTCGAAGGACTCGCCGAAGCTTACCGATGAGCCCGAGCGCAGGTCGACTCGCGCCTCCTCGCAGCCCTTGATGCAGGCACTGATCGAATTCGCGTGTCCCTGGTATTCAACGAGGTCGGCGACGCAGCGGAAGACATTGCTGCCCGACCGGACGCCGGCGACTATATCCTCGGGCCGAATGGCGGTCGTCACGGTGTGGCCCGCCTTGAAAGCCGCAACGATGCCGGCCCGCCGGGGATCGCTCTCCGAGTAGGATAGCCTCGCCTCAAGGAGCCCGCCCTTCGTACGGACGCGCGCGCTAAGCACGCCGCCCTTCTCCTCGAGGGATTCTATCCTGCCATCCCAAGCGTTTTTAAAACCGACGAAGTCGGCCACGAAGGGATTGGCCGGATCAGAGAATATTATCTCGGGCGTGCCGACCTGCTGTATCTTCCCGAGCCTCAGCACTACGATCCTGTCCGAGAGCGCCAAAGCCTCGGTCTGGTCGTGTGTGACGTAGATAGTCGTCACTCTAAGCCGCTCGTGCAGGGCCTTCAGCTCGTAGCGGAGCTCGACGCGGAGCTTGGCGTCCAGATTGGACAGAGGCTCGTCGAGCAGAAGAAGCCGCGGCTCGAGTACGATACAGCGGGCGATGGCGACGCGCTGCTGCTCCCCGCCCGACATCTGCGCGGGAAACTTAGACGCGTAGCCATCGAGGTGCACAAGCCGCAGCGCGTCGCCGACGCGGCGCTCGACCTCGGCCTTACCGAGCTTGCGCAGCTTGAGGCCGAAGGCAACGTTCTCCTTGACGGTAAGGTGGGGGAAGAGGGCGTAGTTCTGGAAAACCATGCCGAACTCGCGCTTCTCCGGCGGAACGCTCCTATGCGCGTCGTCGATGCACTCGTCGTCGATGAATATCTCGCCGCTCGTGATAGGGATGAGCCCGGTGATGCAGTTGAGCGCTGTCGATTTCCCGCAGCCCGACGGCCCCAGGAAAGTCACGAATTCTTCCTTGCCGAACTCGAGTGAAAAATCATCGACCGCGAGCTTCTCCCCGAATCGCTTGCTCATTCTCCGCACGGAGATGCACTTGAAGTCCCTCATTTGGCCCAGTCCGTCATTTCTTGACTTTGGAACCGACGAGCTGGTCCCACATGTCCATCGCCTCGACGAGAGCGTCAGCCCCGAGCTGTGGCGTCGAGGGCAACTTCATTATCGCCTCGTCGTAGGCCTTGCGCATCGCGGCCTTTACTGCCTTCTGGCTCGCCGGCGGGGCCATATCGAGGGTGACACCCTTGATCGCCGGGCCTGGATAGAAGTAGCCGTTGTCGTAGGTGACGGCCTGCTCCTTGGGAGTCATGAGCCACTTCATGAGTTCGATCGTCACCGCGAGTCGGTCCTTGTCCAGGCCCTTCGGCACCGCCAGGAAATGCGTATCCACGACCCACGTCGTATTATTGAGGAAGAAACCCTGGTACGTGTCGGGAATCGTCGCGAGTATGCGCTGGTTCATGTCCCAGCCGATATGGCTCGCGATCATCCAGCGCGTGCCCTCGGCCAGCTCCTTGAAGGTGATACCAGTGCCGGAGGGATAGTAATCGACGTATTTATCGAGCTCCTTGAGGAAGGCCCAGGTCTTGTCCCAGGTCTTAGGGTCCTTGGGGTCCTTGTCCCCTAGAATGTAAGGAAGCCCCTGGAGGAAGGCGCGGCCCGGACCGGAGTTGGCAGGGCGGGCATACAGAAATTTGCCAGGGTTCGCCTTGGCCCAGGCGAGCAGCTCATCGGGCGTCTTCGGAGGATTGGGCACTTTGTCGGGGTTGTAGGTGAACATAGGGCCGCCCGGGCACAGGGTGAACGCTAGGCCATACCCATTAAACAGATCGTACGCGGCTTTTGCGGCCGGCTGATAGTTAGCGATAGTCTTCTGAAAGTCGGCGCTGTACTTCGGCATGATCTGCTCGTAGACGCCCTCGCTTACGCCGGCCGCCATAGCGTCGAAACCCGTAAGCACCAGTGTAGTATCAACGTTGCCCGCCATCTGTTGCGCCTTGAGCTTCGATGGCAGCTCGGGGGCGGTAAGGCTTATGTACTCGATGCTGGACACCAGCTCGGGGTGGGCCGCCTTGAAGGCCTCGATCGCGGGCTTGGAGAGCTGGAGATTGCCGGCCACGTCGATGACACTGAGGCTGACCGGCTTGGAGACTTTCACCTGCGCGCACAGTGGCTGCACGACGAATAGCGCCGAGGCCACGAGCGAGATCGCGAGCGCGGCGTGGCCGCATTTCGATACTGCCATGAGACCCTCCCTGAGTATTTACGTTAGCGCTAACGTCATATTACTTGCGTTCTCTCGTTTGTCAAGTTAATATTACACTATGAGCAAACCGCGATATACGGCCGAGGATGTCGCCCGAGCGGCGGGCGTCTCCATCATGACAGTATCGCGGGCGATAAGCGGCAAGCCGGGCGTCGGCGCCGACACTAAGGAAAAAATAATACGGACGGCCAAGCGCCTCGGCTATAGTCCGAGCAAGGCGGCCCGGGCACTCGCCCTGCACCGCAGTTCGTCCCTCGGACTAGTCATGCCGGACATGGCCAACCCATTCTTCGCGATTTTAGCCAAGGCGGCGATCGATGTCGCACGTGCAGCGGGAAAGAGCGTCTTCGTCATGAACACGGACGAAGATCCTAGGATTGAGCTCGAGGCGATCGAAGAGCTCAGGTCCGAAGAGATCGAGGGCGTAATCGTCGCGGGCTCTCGCCTTTCGGACAAGAAGCTCGTCGATGCGGTCGCGCCGTTCCGGGCCGCAGTGCTCGTCAATAGGGACTACTCTGGCAAGCACATCCGATCGGTCTATGTGGACTACCGAAGTGGCGCCAAGGAAGCCGTCGAGTACCTCGCATCGCGCTCTCGCGTGCGGATCGGCCTCCTGGACGGGCCTCGCGTTGCCGCGGGCTCGCGCCTAAGGCTCGCGGGCTACCGCGACGGACTCAAGAGCGTCGGCTTTCCCATGGATGAGCGCCTAGTCGCGCCTTCTCTACCCACTATCGAGGGTGGAGAAGCCGCAACGCGAGAGCTGCTCGAGCGCGTGCCGGACCTCGACGCGATCCTCGCCTACAACGACATGACCGCGATCGGTGCCCTGCGCCTCCTCGAGGAGCTCGGGAGGGGGGTCCCCGGGGAGGTCGCGGTAATCGGCACTGACGACATTCCCTACGCCGCTCTCGTTCGGCCGGCCCTCAGCACGATGGCAGCCGATATTCCGCGCCTGGGCTCGAGCGCTATGTCGCTCCTCCTATCCCTCGGCGAGAGCGAAGACGCGAAGGGACCGCCTCCGCAAACGCCCCACATCGTGATCCGCGAGAGCGCATAGCCTCCTCCCCAGCGGCGATCTGAGGAGTATCCACGCCGGCGCGCTTTTCGCCTTGTGCTAGGCATCGGGCCGGGCTAGTATGTCCTAGACGCCCTAGCGCGCGAGGAGGCGAGAATGATGAAGAGGGAACGGGTGCTCATCGTGCGGCTCGAAGCCCTAGAAGGACGAGGTGCCCTTGTCGCACGAGCGGGCGACCGCGTCATGGAGTTCCACGTCTCCCGCCAAGCCCGCAACGAGCTCGGCATCGAGCATTCGCTCTTCCGCAGTACGGGCAACCTCATCCTTCCGGACTTCCGCGCGGCCAGGGCACTCGCCCGCCGCATCAACGAGCGCTTCGTCGCCGCCGTTCTCCCCGAGCGCACGATGCGGGCAGGCCGGCTCAACGCCATGGCCCTCATCGACGAAATACTCCACGACGTCTCCCGCCTCTTCCGGGAAAAGGCCGAGCACGACTGCTTGAGCCGAGCGCTCGCCGACCTCGAGGCGAAGTTGGGGCGCAAGGCTCTGAACGGCCTCTTGCTCGCCTTCGTCGAGCGTTTCCCGCCCGTGGCGGTCTACGAGGGGAAGCTCTCGGCCGAAGCCTGGCTCTCGGGCGAGGGCCCTGCCGCTCCGCCCAACCGCGAGCTCGCCATAGAGGAGCTCATCCTTCTCAGACTAGCTAATGAGGATCCCGCATTCGAGCCCTTCCGCTTCCTTTTCGACGAGAGGATATTGGCCATCCCCGGCTCTAGCGAAGCCGAAGCCTACGAGGAGGCGGTGGGCGTCCTCGGGCAAAGCTTCGCCTCTATGAGCAAGTTCGGGCCAGAGGACCAAGACCTCCTCACTATGCTTCGGAGTCCGGCGGCGGCCGCCCCTTATTCCCTGCCCGGCCAGCTCGACTACATCCGCAGTCACTGGGGCCTCCTTCTCGGCGACAGGCTCTTGCGGCTCCTCGGATCGCTAGACCTCATACGCGAGGAGGAAAAGCCGCGTTTCCCCGGGCCGGGCCCCACGCGCGTGTACGCCTACTCGGGGATGGAAAAGGAGTACGAACGTTTCAGCCCAGACGCGGATTGGATGCCCAATGTCGTCATGATGGCAAAGAGCACCCTTGTCTGGCTCTCCCAGCTCTCGAAAAGCTATGGCCGCGAGATCCGCACGTTAGACGCCATACCCGACGAGGAGCTCGATCGCCTCGCCAGCCGCGGCTTCAACGCGCTCTGGCTCATCGGCATCTGGGAGCGCAGCCCCGCGAGCGCCGAGATTAAGCGCCGTTGTGGCAACCCCGAGGCCGCCGCCTCGGCATATTCCCTCTTCGATTACGAGATAGCGGGCGAACTGGGCGGCTGGGCCGCACTCGAAAGATTGCGCGAGAAGTGCTCTTGGCGCGGCATCCGCCTCGCGGCCGACATGGTTCCGAACCACAGCGGTATCGACTCGACATGGGTGCGCGAGAGGCCAGAACTCTTCATCCAATCGGACGAATGTCCCTTCCCGAGCTACAGCTTCAACGGAGGCGACCTCTCGGGGGATGGCCGCGTGGGCATCTGGCTCGAGGACCACTACTACGACCGCACGGACGCGGCCGTGGTATTCAAGCGCCTCGATCGAAAAACGGGCCATGTCTCCTACCTCTACCACGGCAATGACGGCACGGGCTTGCCCTGGAGCGACACCGCGCAGATCGACTTCCTGAAACCTCAGGCGCGCGAAGCAGTCAAGGAGCGCATCCTTCACGTCGCGCATAACTTCCCCATCATCCGCTTCGACGCAGCCATGATCATGGCGAAAAAAAGCTTCCGTCGGCTCTGGTATCCCGAGCCCGGCTCGGGCGGGGACATCCCGTCACGCGGCGAGCACGCTATGGGCAAGGCATCCTTCGACGAGCGCATGCCCGAGGAATTCTGGCGCGAGGTCGTCGACCTCTGCGCGAAGGAGGCGCCTGACACCCTCCTCCTCGCGGAGGCCTTCTGGATGATGGAGGGCTACTTCGTCCGCACTCTGGGCATGCACCGCGTCTACAACTCGGCCTTCATGAACATGATCAAGAAGGAAGAGAACGCGAAATACCGCGAGACGATCCGCAACACGCAGGAGTTCGATAAGGACATCCTCAAGCGCTTCGTCAACTTCATGAACAACCCGGACGAGGAGACGGCCGTCACCCAATTCGGCAAGGGCGACAAGTACTTCGGCGCCTGCACTCTCATGGCCACTCTGCCCGGCCTGCCCATGTTCGGCCACGGCCAGCTCGAGGGCTTCGAAGAGAAATACGGCATGGAGTATCGCCGCGCCTACCGCGACGAGGTCCCCGACCGGGCACTCCTCGAGCGGCACGAGCGCGAGATATTCCCCCTTCTCAAGCGCCGCCGCCTCTTCTCGGGCGTCGAGCGGTTCCTCCTCTATGACCTCGTCGGCCCCGGGGGAGTCAACGACAACGTCTTCGCCTACTCGAACGGCGATGGGCCTGAGCGTGCGCTCGTAGTCTACAACAACGCCTACGAACGGGCCGAGGGCCATATCCGGGAGTCCTGTCACTACGCCGAGAAGCTGCTAGGCGGGCAAAAGCGCATGGCGCGCTCCAACCTGGCATCCGCCCTTGGCCTCGCGCCCTCAAGCGGAACGCCCGCGACGCCCCGTTTCTGCGTCATGCGCGAGCAGAGAGCTGAGCTATGGTTCATCCGCCGTTCCCGCGAGATTGCGGAAGGCGGTCTCAAGATTATATTGAACGGCTACCAGAGCCAGGTCTTCCTCGATTTCTTCGAGGTCGAGGACGACGAACGAGGCCTCTACTCGGCCGTGTACGACGCGTTAGGCGGCGAGGGCACGCCCGACTTCTCCGCCGCCGTGCAGGATGTGGCGCTCAAGGAAGTTTACACCCTCCTCTCAGAATTGACTCGGCCCTTGCTCGCCTGGGCGGACTCGCTTCGCTTCCCGTACCCCAAAGGCGCCCGCGCCGCGGCGAAGGGCAGCCCGACCAACGCGTCCTTCATCAAGTCCGTGGCTCCTCCCGCTCTTGCCTTCTACTCGAAGACTCGCAGTCTCATGCGCGAAGAAGCCGCGGAAGAAGGCCTGCCCGGGGATGCTCTCGCAGGAAAGCCGATCAAGGGCGTGAAGGCGATCGAGTCATCCCTGGCCAAGAAGGACGAGGCGGCGGCGAAGGCCGGATCCAAGCGCCTCGCGTCCTCGCTCAAGGCTCTCGCCTCGCTCTGCGCGCTGCCCAAGGCGGCGGCCGATAAAGAGGCCGCGAAGCTACTCGCGTCCGAACTCGCCCTGCCTGGGGCCATAGAGCTCTCGCTCGCCTACGCGGTGCTCGACGGCATCAAGGCGCTCTGCTTCGCGAGAGGAGACGCCTCTTGCAACGCCCCCGAGGAAATCAAACGCGCCTCCGAGGGAGCGCGGCGCATCGTCGATCGCTATTGTTTCGACCGCAAGCTGCGCGAAGCCCTCCGTAACGCCGGAATGCCCGGCGACGAGGCATACAAGGGTATAACGCTCGCCAAGGCCTTTCTCTCAAAACTCGGCAATGCCAGCCCCGGAGAGCCTGAGCTCGCCTCCGTCGTGTCCTGGGTCGCCAACGACGAAGAGCTGCGCGCGATTCTCGGGGTCAACCTCTTCGGCGGGGTCACGTGGTTCAACAAGGAACGCTTCGAGGAAGCCGCGAAGCGAGGCGCGCTCTATGCCGCCCTCGGGCAGGAAATCGGCAGCGACGGCCTCGAACCGGCGCGTTGTGCGATAATGCTCATCGCTGCGGCCGCGAAGGCAGGCTACAGTCTCGATGCCCTCACTGCAGCCTACGCGCCACCGACGAGGGCGAGCCCGAGCCCGAAGGCGAAAAAAACCGTGGGGACAAAGAAGGCGAGCGCGAAGAAGGCAGTGGAACGCAAGGAATCGTCGGCTAAAGCGGCGACGCCCAAGAAAAAAAAGGCGGTAAAGATCGAGACGAAAAAGAAAAACGCGTCCGCCACTAAAAAGACGGCCAGCAAGAAGGCGAAGCGATGAGCAAGGATAAGTTCGAGGCTTTCGATTGGCAGAGCCTTCGCGAAAGCTCCCGGAAGCGCGACACGAACAGATGAGCCTTGGCATCGAAGGAATCCTCAAAGATCTCCTGCGCGACAGGTCCGTCCGTTTTGTGTTCCCGAGCGAAGTGTGTGCGGAAGCCTGGCTCGGCCGGGCACTGCGCTTCGAGGACGGCCCGAGGGCACTCGAGTCAGAACGCTTCCTCGGCTGGGACAGGCTCAAGGAGAAGGCGGCCGATCGGGGAGAGAAGCCCCCAGCCGACGACAGCATACGCAGGATTTTCGCTGCGCGCGTTCTCGCGGACAATGAGGAAGCGCCATTCCTCGTTTCCATACTGCCGCAAGAATATGCGGGCGAATGGAGGAGCTTCGCAAGCTACGTTTCCGCGAGGCTGCCGGTCCTAGGGGCACTGCCCGCAGCGCTTCGCGCTGCGGGATTTTCGAGCGGAACTTTCGACGCGAGGCTCTCGGATTGGCTTAAGCTGCGCGAGCGCTACGAGGCCTTCCTCGGCGACATCGGCCGCTTCGAGCCCTCCTTCGAGCCTCGCGCCCTGCGCGAGCTGTCCGGGACGACGATCATCTTCTTTCCCGAGCTCATCGAAGACTTCGACCAGTACGCGGCCGCACTCTCGTCCTGCCCTTCGGTGCGACTCGTAAGCATTCCCTCGAGCGCGCCCGAAGTCGAGCTCAGGCGGCCGGAGACGGCCCTCGCCGAGCTGCGCGAGACGCTATCGGAGATAGGCGCCCTTCTCGACGGCGGCCAGGGCGAAGAGCCCATGGAGGCGGCGGACATAGCGATCACGATCGCAGGCCTCGAGCGCTACAGGCCCTACCTCGAGCGAGAGGCCGCCCTCTTGTCGGTGCCCTTGGCCCTGCGCGCGGGTTCTCCCCTCGCCTCGACCCCGGGCGGCAGGCTCTTCGCCGCTATGCGTGACGCGTCTTCCTCGAACTTCTCCTTCGACGCGCTCAGGGACCTCCTCCTCTCGCCCGCCTGGCCTTGGAAGACCCCCGGAATGGGGAAAGCGATAATACGCGAGGGAATGAGGCTCCATGCGATAGCGAGCTGGCCGGAGTCCGACGGCCCTGGAGCTCAAGAGCGCATCGTCGACGCATGGGAGAGAAGCCTCTCGAGCCAGAATAAGTCCTGGTACCGGGCACTTCGATCGAAGATACAGGATATGGTGGGCGCGAAAGACTTCGCGGGCCTTCTGAAATCGTACAACGTCTTCAAGACCGAGTTCCTCTCGCCCGAAGGAGATGCATGGAACAAGGCGACGAACCTCACCCTCGCGCGCTGCATTGTCGAGCTCGAGAAGCTCGTGCTGGCCCAGGAGGAGACGAAGCTCGACGCGCCCGACGCCTTCGGCCTCTTCATGCGCACCCTCGAGTCCACGCAATACGTGAGCGCGAAGGACCAGGCCGGAGTGAGCGTCTACGACTGGCGCGTCGGGGCTGGCATACAGCCCAAGCGCCATTTCATCCTCCACGCCTCGCAGGAGGCCTTAGTCACGCGCTATCGCGGCTTCGACTTCCTGGGCGAAGGCCTCCGCGGAAAGCTCGGTTCGGACCGCGACGCGGCCAGCGACTTCATCGAGACGTACGCGCGCTCGGGCGAGAGGGTGAGCTTTTCCTGCCCGCAAGCCGGCTTCGACGGCGAGGAAGCGGCACACGGCAGCCTGGTTTCGCTGTCGCAAGGCGACGATGCCGAGGCGCGCGCGGGGAACGCCGATAGAGGCTATCGCATCGAAGCGGACTGGCTCTCGGGCAAGGGAAGAGCGCCCACGCGGCTGCACAAGGCGCAGTACGATGGCCTGGCGGCGGCCGAAGCGGCGCACGCCGTCGTCTCGGGAGAGGGAGCCTACCTCGAGCCTGGGACCGCTGCGAAAGCGGCCTCTCGCCTCGTCCGCACGGGCGAGAGCAGCATGAGCCTCGACGCTACGGCGATCGACTACTACCGCTCCTGCCCCTACGCCTACCTCTACCTGCGCCTCCTCGAGGCAGGCCCCGAAGCCTCAGGCATAAGCTTCGTCGACGCCTTCTTCCTGGGCGACGTCTATCACGCCGCGCTCGAGGCTCTCTTCTCGCGCATCAAGGCCGAGGACGACCGCTTCAGACCAGAGCGCGTCGACGCCTACCGCCTCTTCCTCGGGAGCTGCCTTGGTGAAGCCTTCGGCCGCCTCGCCGAAAAGCGCGGAGCCTTCGTGGCGGTTATCCTCGAAGCCTACCGCGGCAGGCTCGAGGCATACCTATCAGGCCTCCTCGAAACCGAGCTCGAGAAATTCCCGAACCTCGAGATCGAGGCTCTCGAAGAGGAACTCGAGCTCGATTATCCCGAGTTCGCCCAGAGTGGGCCGGGCTCGATGGGTGTCGTGCTTCGCGGCAGGATCGATCGCATATCGCGCTCGGAAAAGGGTGCTGTCATCATCGACTACAAGAAGGGCAGGGTCCCAGAGCGCCTGCAGGTCGCGCCCGACGATTCCGGGAGCATAGCGGAGGCACAGATACCCTGCTATCTCCGCCTCGTGACTTCTTCGGGCGAAGAGCTCGACTCGGCCTGGTATATCTCCATAGAGGGCAACGACCGATTGCCTTCTGGCTCCGCAGTCTGCGCCTTCGGCGACGTCGATGCCAAGGGCAAGGGCTCCTATGTAGGCCGCGAAGAGCTCGAAGGCCTCCTAGCATCTTTCGATGCTGTATTAGGCGATACGGCGAGGGGTATCGCGGCCGGATCCTATCCGCTCGCTCCGAAGGAGACGCAGAAGGATATCTGCCGCGATTGCGGCGCGAGGGGCATCTGCCGCGAGCGCTACGCGCTGCGCTTCGGGCAGGGAAGGCCAGCCTCAGTGCAAAAGGATCGATCGTGAAAAGCGCGCGCAAGTACAAGCGGGCAGAGGAGCTCGAGGGCGAGCAGAGGGCGGCGGCCGAATCGACGGCCAATGCGGTAGTCGCCGCGGGAGCGGGCTCTGGCAAGACCACGGTCCTCGCGGCGCGCTATGTTCACCTGCTCGAGAGTGCGCGCCTCGGTAGCGGCGAACGGTTAGAGCCGCGCAACATCCTGGTACTCACCTTCACGCGCAAGGCGGCCGCGGAGATGTACGGCCGCATCTACGACTCTCTCGCGGAATCCGCGGCCCTCGCCGAGGAGAAAGCCGCAGCAGAGGGCTCGGCGCCCCAGGCGGCCGAGCTTGCCGCTCACCTCAAGGACTGCCTTGCGCTGTTTTCCCAGGCGCAGATATCGACCTTCGACTCCTTCGCGTCGCACATCGCCCGCTCGGGATCGGCACGCTTCGGCGTGGTCCCAGACTTCTCGGTAGACGAGGACGAAGCGTGCAAAGCCGCCTCGGAGCTCGCCCTCTCCTTCCTCCTCGCGCATCGCGAGGAGGAAGCGATGCGCGACCTCGTCTCCGCCCTTGGGCTCGAGGGCGCCCAAGATGACGTGTTGGCTGACCTCGCGCTCAAGCGCATGAGCATATCCTCGCCTCCCGACTTTGCGGCCTTCCACGCTCTCCAAGCGAAGCGCCTTAGTAGCATGCTCGCCGAATCCCGACAGAGAATACTCGCGATGCGTGACGCAGCCCTCGATTATTCCGGGACGAAGACCACCGAGACATCCAAGCGCTGGCTCGACGCCATGGCGGAGAATCCCGGCGAGAACGAAGTGGACTTTCTCTCCTTCATCGCGCTCTTCGACGGCCTACGCAAGCCGGCCTCAAATTCGAAGGACGAAGCCTCGCAGTTCCTCTCCGATTCGGTGGAGGGCATCCGCGGGGCCATCGACACCTATCGGAACATTGCCATGACGAGGGAGGCCCACCCTTCGCGGCTGGCCCTCTATGAGCGCCTCGACGACTTCCGCAAGGAGTGGGACTCGTCGCGCAGGGCGGCCAAAGTCCTCACCTTCCGCGACGTCGCCGTCCTCGCACTCGACACGCTCAATGCCGACGATGAAGTCAGGCGCTACTACCAGAGCCTCTACCGCTACATTATGATCGACGAGTTCCAGGACGACGACGAGCTGCAGAAGCGGATCCTGTACCTCCTGGCTGCGAGCCCCTCTTTCGAATCATCGCGTCGTCCTGACGCGCCGCGCCAGGACGGCGCCGAGCCTGCGGCAGGCGACCTCGTCCCGGACAAGCTCTTCTTCGTCGGCGACGAAAAGCAGTCGATCTACCTCTTCCGAGGCGCTGACGTCTCGGTATTCCGCAGGCTTTCGTCCGAGCTCTCTCCTCTCGCGAGCGGCCTACGTCTTTCGCGCAATTACCGCAGCGAACCGGGCATAATCGACATGATCAATGCGATCTTCCCCGATGTCATGGCGAGCATCGATCCCGAGAAGGGGCACAGGGATTTTGAGGCGCAATTCGAGAGCCTCGAGCCCCGGGCGTCGACGCCGGGCGTCACGAGCCGCTTCGTCTACCTGGAATTGCCGCGCCGCGATCCGGCCGACGGCCGCGCCATGCGAGACCCGGCCGAGTGCGAAGCCTGGGAAGTCGCGCGCATCGTGCACGACGCAGTGGTGTCGGAAAGTTTCATGGTCGCCGACCGCAAATCAGGGACCACGAGGCCGGCCCGCTACGAGGACTTCGCCGTCCTCCTCCGCTCCACCGGTAACCAGGTCCACTTCGAGAAGTACTTCCGCCTCTATGGCGTGCCGTACGGCTCGGAGAACGCCTGTGGCCTCTTCTCGGAGGCGGTCGCCTGCGACCTGTACTACGCCTTGCGCCTCGCCCTCTATCCCGACGACCGCAACGCCCTGGCCGCCTACCTGCGCTCGCCCTTTGCGGGACTCTCCGACGAATCCGTCGCGCGCATCCTCCTGTCGGAGCGCGACACAGCATCTTCGGCGGTCGGCGCCCTCGAAGCGGCAGACTCCCTCCTCGGCGAGAAAGAACGCGGCGCCCTCGCGCGCGGGGCTGCGACTATGGCCGAACTCTCGGGCATGATCGACCGGGAGCCCATAGCCTCTTGCTTGTGCCGGCTCTGGTTCGAGTGCGGCTATCGCGCCGCTCTTCTGCGCGACCCCGTGGCATCGGCATTCGAAGAGCACTTTGAGCTTCTCCACTCCATGGCCGTCGACGCGGACTTGAAGGGCAGGCCCCTGGCCTCCTTCGTTGCCGAGCTCGAACTCTTCGTGGGGAAGCCGGACAAGCTCGAGGTGAACCTCCCGCGTGAGAGCTCGAGGGGCGTTCGCATCATGACCGTCCACAAATCGAAGGGCCTCGAGTTCCCGGTCGTCATTCTCTCGCAGGCCAACAATGTAGGGCAGGACGGCTCTTCCCGCGAAGCCTGGTACTGGGAAGACGAACTGGGGCCGACTTTCAGGCCGCCCGCGGGCACGGGGAGGAAATCAGGCGCGAGCGCCGCGCGGTCGCGAAATGCCTTCTTCGAAGCATCGAAGGAGCGGCGTACGGCGATGGAGAGGGCAGAGCTCAAGCGCCTCTTGTATGTCGCCCTCACGAGGGCCGAGTCCCACATTATCGTCACCGCGACGGCACCTCGATCGAACGACACTACGGGGAAAAGCTTCCGCGGCCTCCTCGCAAGGCCCCTTGGCCTCTTCGAGCCGCCATCGCCTCTCGTTCATAGCGATGGCGAGTTCCAGGCGAGAACGCAGGATATCGTCTCGCTCGAAGGCTTCGGCGAGCTCACAGCCCTCGCCTCGGGCGCTTTAGTCGGCATTATCCCCGAACGCAGCGACCTCGAGTACTTCAACCTCGTCGCAGGCTCGCGCAAGGGCAAGCTCCCGAAGATCGAGTTCTCCGGGATTCCGCTCGTGGAAAGGACTGCAACGAGCGTATCGACCTCGGTTACCGCCATAGCCGAGCGCTACGAGGGGAAAAAAACGCCCGACGAGGCTTCTCGAATCGAGCTCGCCGTCGATTCTGCCCTCAAGATGCCCCCGGGACTCCAGAGCGATGCCTGGGGCAGCCTCGTCCACGCGGCGCTCGAGGAGGCCTTAGGGCAAGGAAAGTCAGCCGGCCGTAGCCTCGGGGCGCTACAGAAAACGCTCGAGGACAAGCTCTCGTCCGTAGCGGCAGCAGAGGCGGCCGTACACCGTGCCAAGGCCTTGGCGAAAGTCTTCCTCGACTCGGAGCTCGGGCGCCGCGCCCTTGCGTCTGAAGAACGGAGGGTCGAGCTGAAAATCGCTATTTCGTTAAAAGACGATGCCTTGCCTAACTTGGGCCGCCGCTCTATCGGTCCCCGCTACGCACGGGGAAGCATCGACCTCGCATTTGTCGAGTCGGGTAAAGTCGTCGTCGTCGACTATAAAACCGATTCCTACCTGGCGATTGGCGCCCACGCGATCCAAGTGGCTGCCTATGAGAAGGCGGCCTCCGACATATTTAGACTGCCCTCCGAGGCATGGATCTTTTATCTATACGGCGGAGGCCGGGCGGTCCGGGTAGGCTCAGAGAGCGGCGTACCAGGTTTGGAGGCAGTCCTTCGTCTGTCGGAAGAATAAAATAAGTATATAAAGTATATGGATATATTCCTTCGCGCCAGGCTTTTGGAAAGGAGAGCGAGAGAGACGACTTGCGCATCCTCGCTCCCAGCCTATAATTGAGGCAGCGTCTATGAACAACGAGAACATACTGATCGTCGAAGACGAGAAGATCATCGCGCTCGACTTGCAGAGGCGACTGGAACGCTTCGGCTACTCCGTCATAGGCATGGCCTCGGACGGACCTGAGGCCATTACTATCGCACGCGAGCGCTCGCCGGATATAATCCTCATGGACATTATGCTCGCAGGGAGCATGGACGGTATCGAGGCGGCCAAGCAGATCCGCGCACAGCTAGCCATACCCGTCATTTTCCTCACCGCCTACACCGACGAGAAGACCCTCGAGCGCGCCAAGGAAGTCGAGCCCTTCGGCTACATCCTCAAGCCCTTCAAGGAGCGCGAGCTCTACACGACGATCGATATCGCACTCTATAAGAACAGCATAGACAAGAAACTGCGCAAGCAGGAGCGGTTATTCTCGGCCATCCTGCACTCGATCAACGATGGGATCATCGCGACAGACATGGAGATGTCGATCAACTTCATGAACAAGATCGCGGAGGACATCACCGGCTGTGACGAAGCCCAGGCGAAGGGCAGGCACGCTGCGGGCGTGCTCTCGCTTATAGACCAGCGCAGCCAGCGCGAGCTCCTCGCTGGCATTCCGCCCAACATCGACTCCAAGCCCTTCTTCTTCAGCGAGGCGATCGTAAACAACGCCAAGGGCAAGAAGCTCCTAGTCGACGGCTCGATCACACGCATCCACGAGAAGGAGAACGAGGCCGACGGCTTCCTAATCACGCTCCGCGACATCACCGAGATCAAACGCATGTCCGAGACGATCGACTATCAGGCGAGCCACGACAGCCTCACGGGGCTGTCCAACCGCGAGGAGTTCTCCTTCATGCTGGGCGAGCTCCTTGGCAGCCTCAAAACTTCTCCCTCACAGCACGCCCTCCTCGTGATCGATATCGACCGTTTCAAGGCTATCAACGATACCTGCGGGACCATGGCGGGCGACGAGCTCCTTCGGCAGATAGCCTCGCACGTGCAGGCCAACATCTCGCGCAAGGACATCTCCGCCCGCATCGGCGGGGACGAGTTCGCGATTATCCTGCGCGACTGCGAGCCGGAGGACTCGATCAACGTCGCTCGCCGCCTCAAAGAGGCGGTCGAAACACGCAAGTTCGCCTGGCAGAGCTCCGTCTTCCCGGTCACCCTATCGATCGGTGTTGTCGCCCTCTCGCAAGAGAGCGAGGACACGCACGCGATCCTCGCCGCCGCGGACGACGCCTGCCACCTCTCCAAGGAAGAGGGCGGCAATAGGGTCAACGTCTTCCACTCCCAGGACTCGAAGTTCCAGAAGCGCCGGGGAGACATGGAGTGGATCGCCAAGATCAACAAAGCGGCGGAAGAAGACCGCTTCATCCTTTACCAGCAGGCAATCGCCCCGCTCTCCCTGTCCTCGGGTCTACAGAACAAGGCCGAGATACTCCTCAGGCTCGTCAACGAGGACGGCAGCATAGCCCGCCCGGGTGACTTCATTCCCGCAGCCGAGCGTTACAACCTCATGCCTCTCATCGACCGCTGGGTCATCAAGCACTCGATGGCGGCCTATAAGACCCTTCGCGACCGCGGATCCTCGATCGCGTCGAACTTGATCTCCATCAACCTCTCGGGGCCCTCGTTGCTCGACGAATCCCTGGTCGATCTCATACTCTACGAGCTCAAGAGCCAGGGGCTCGAGAGCTCGAGCTTCTGCTTCGAGATCACTGAAACCGCAGCTATCCAGAATTATGCCGCGGCCACGCGCTTCATGAAACGGCTCAAGGACGAAGGCTTCACCTTCGCCCTTGACGACTTCGGCTCGGGCTTCTCTTCCTTCAGCTACCTCAAGAACCTCCCGGTCGATTACCTCAAGATCGACGGCTCCTTCGTCCAGACCATAGACGAGTCCTTAGTGAGCTACACGATGGTCGAATCCATCAACTCCATCGGGCACGTTATGGGTATGAAGACGATAGGCGAGTTCGTGAAGAACCCAGAGATCATGCGGAAGCTGACGGAGCTGGGAGTGGACTATGGGCAGGGCTACCATATAGCGGAACCAGTGCCCCTTTTATAGAGTACAGGCTATGTCTCAGCCGGAAGGTTCTCCAGCCGATAGCCGACCCCAGCCTCGGTCGTGATAAGAGAAGGCTTCGCGGGGTCCGTTTCGATCTTCTTGCGCAGGGCGTTTATGTAATAGCGCAAGTTCCCCTCCTCGCCCGGCCCCGCAGGGCCCCAGACTTCCTTGAGGATGAGGTCGCGGGTAACAATCCTTCCCGCGTGGCGAGCGAGGAGGGCGAGCACCGCGTATTCGGTGGGCGTGAGGCGCAGGCTCTCGCCTTTCAAGCTCACGTCGCGGCTCGAGAGGTCGACGACGAGGGCTCCCGAGCGGAAGACGCTCCCCGCCTCGGGCTCGCGCCTGCGCTGGACCGCCTCGATCCTCGCGACCAACTCACCCGTGTAGAAGGGCTTGACCACGTAGTCGTCGGCACCGGAGTTGAGCATTTGCACAATGTCGCCCTCGGAGTCTCGCACTGATACGACAATGACTGGCACGCTGCTCCAGCCGCGCAGGCGCTCAAGGAGCTCTGAGCCCTTCATGTCCGGCAGGTTCAGGTCGAGAAGGACGACGTCCGGCTTGCAGCCGCGTACGGCCTCCAGGCCCTCGAAGCCTGTGGCGGCCTCGAAGACTTCCCATCCCAGGCCCGAGAGGGCGATCTCGATGAGACGCCTGATCGGCGCTTCATCGTCCACGACGAGGACTCGCCTCATAGGCGCACCGTTTCGCCGTAAGGCAGGAGAGCCTCGATTTCGAGCCCCCCCCCGGCCGCGTTCCGTGCGGCGATGCTACCACCGTGGGCCTCGGCTATGCCCTTGCAGATAGCCAGCCCCAGCCCGAGCCCCTTTCCCTTCGCCCCCCTGCCCCGCGCGAACTTGGCGAAGACCGAGGAAAGCTCCTCGGCAGGCAAGCCAGGGCCGTGGTCCCGGACGCAAAGCGAGAGGGCCCGCGCCCCAGTCTCCGTCGCGCTTCCCGAGGCCCCGTCTTGAGCTGTACGCTCCTCGAGCCTACACGCGATAGGCTCCTCCGAGGGCGAGTAACGCGCAGCGTTACGAAGGAGGTTGGCGGCGAGCCGCGCTACGAGGGCCGCGTCGACGAAGGCTGCCGCGTCGTCCGGCGCGACGATCTCGACCCGACGCGCAGAGAGCTCGTTCCCCGCGCGATCGACGCCGGCCGCGGCGAGCTCGGACAGGTCGACCCATGAGCGCTTCAGGCGCAGTATGCCCGCCTCGATGCGGCTTAAGGAGAGGAGATCCTCGACGACGCCGTTGAGCGCGTCGGACTGTTCGAGGGCGTTCGCCACGAGGTCGCGCCTCGTCTCGGGCTTTGACGCCAGCTCTTCGTCCCCGAGGGCGCTGAGCGCACCGGTGATGGCGGTCAGAGGCGTGCGCAGCTCGTGCGATACCGAGTCGAGGAGGATGCCGCCAAGGCGCTCGGACTCGAGCCTGATCGAGGCGTCGCGGCTCCTCTCGTCCGAACGTCTACGCAGGATGGCGAGCGCCAGAGTTCGACCGAGGGACTGCAAGAGCTCGTCCGAAGCGCGAGTCCAGACGGCTTCGGGAGGGATGCGGACGCCGATGACACCGACGGCCTCCTCGCCCGAAAAGGCAGGGACATAATGATACTGTGCGCCGGGCAGCGTGCTGGTGCGAGCGCCGCAGACCGTGCGCTCGGCGTAGGCGTAGGAGGCCATGTCGAACTCCCGGTCCGGAAGGCCAGAAGCCGACTCGAGCGGGCGGGAGAGCCGGCCATCGCCGTCGTCGACGAGGATAAAAGCATCGGCCCCGAAATGCGCCTTGATCAGGTTCGAGGCCGCGGCCGCGGCCTCCTCGACGGAGTGGGAATCAGAGAGAACTTGGGAAGCACCGAAGAGGAAGCTCGCTGTAAGCTCGCGCTCGCGCAAAAGACTCTCTCGAGAGCGAACGCGGGATACGAGGGAACTCGTCTCGAAGGCCACGAGGAAGTAGACGGCGAAGAGGAGCCAGTCCTCGGGACTGCCGATGGAGAGCGTGTAGAGGGGCGGAATAAAGAAGAAGTTGAGCGCGAGGGCGCTCACTATTGCGAGGACCGCGACGGGTCCGGGGCTGGCGACTAGGGAAAGCCCGAGGACGGCCGCGAGGAAGACGAAAGCCAGTCCTCGATAGCCTACCAGGGGCGCGGCGAGCTCTCCCAAGCCTATGAGGGCCGCGAAGGCCGCAGCCAGGAACGCGTACTCTTTGGGCGGCGCGCCGAACGTCCTCCGTAGCCAAGCGAAGGGGCGCTCCTTCGCCTGTGAACCCGAGTCCTGGACGAGAGCTATGTCGATCGGCGCGGCCTCGCGCATGATGCGCTCGGATATGGAGGAACGTCGGGGGGGACCCAGAGCACGCAGGCCCGAGCGGCCGACGACGATCATGGAGACTTCCTTCGAGCGCGCGATCTCGACGACAGCCTTGGGAACGTCGCTCCCGCTCGCCACAACAACCTCGGCCCCGAGCCTGCGCGCGAGCTCGAGGTTGTCCTCGAGCCGCTTGCGGTCGGCGCTCCTCATCGGGACTCCAGTCTCGACGTTGAGCGCTATCCAATCGGCGCGGAGCGCGTACGCCGTGCGCCTCGCCCACCTGATGATGTGGGCCGAGTTCGGCGCGCTGCCGACCGCTACGAGGATGCGCTCGCCCAGGCTCGACTCGGAAGGGACCTCGTGATCGGCGCGCGCGTAGGCCGTGAGCTTGCGGCTCGCTGCCCGCGTCGCGTAGCGCAGCGATATTTCCCTGAGCGCGCCAAGATTCATGGGCGTGAAGAAGTTCTCGAGCGCGGCACGCGAGGAGTCGCCCGTGTAGACACAGCCTTCCTCGAGCCTGCGGATGAGGTCCTCCGGCGCTATGTCGATGAGCCGCACCTCGTCGGCCCGGTCGAAGACGGTGTCCGGAACCCGCTCGCGCACGGGCGCGCCGGTCAGCTCTTCGACGACGTCGGCATAGCTCTCGAGGTGCTGGATGTTGACGGCGGTCCAGACGGAGATCCCCTTGTCGAGGAGCTCCTCGACATCCTGCCAGCGCTTGACGTGTCGCGAGCCCTGAGCGTTTTCGTGCGCGAGCTCGTCGATCACCGCGATCTCGGGCCGGCGCTCGACCAGACCGTCGAGGTCGAGCTCCTCGAGCTTTATGCCTTTGTACTCGATACGTCGCTTTGGGAACAGCTCCAGGCCCTCGAGGACGGCGTCGGTATCGGGCCGGCCATGGGTCTCCACAAGACCTAGGACGACGTCGATTCCCTGGGCGCGGGCGGCCTTCGCCTCCTGCAGCATCGCGTAGGTCTTTCCCACCCCTGCGGACATCCCGAGGAAGATCTTGAGTGTGGCTCGCTTTTCCATGTCCTCCGCCCCTTCGACCCGAGACAAGAGCTCGTCGGGATCGGGGCGGGATCTCTCATCCGCCATGAAGCAATCCTACGCGTCTTGGGGCCGGGGCGTCCAGCGGCAGAAGGCGGGGAAGGACGCACGAGCGCGCTATTCTAACGCCGTTCTAAGGACCGACGCTCGATCCCAAACGCCCCTCGCATGGATAGGCGCGGCGCTGAACGGCATACTTTGCCTTGAGGTACGAACATGAATACGACACTGATCATCGCTCTCGTCGTCGCGATCGGCCTTCTGGGCTACCTCGGCTACGCGCTCGCGCGGCCGGAAAAATTCTAAATGGAGGGTGCGATGCGATCAAATGACATTCTTCAGATCGCGATAATAGCGATCGCTGCATGTGGCGCGGCGCCTTTCCTCGGCTCCTACATGGCCCGCGTCTACAAAGGCGAGAATCATCCTCTCTCCTTCCTCACGAAGTTCGAGGCTTTCTTCTATAGACTCATCGGCGTGGACAAAGACGAGATGATGGGCTGGAAGAAGTATGCGCTCGCCCTCCTCGCCTTCAGCGTCGCCTCGATCGCCTTCCTTTTCCTCATCCTCGTCTGCCAGGGCTTCCTTCCAGGAAACCCGCAGCATTTCACCGGGATGAAATGGGACCTGGCTCTGAACACGGCGATAAGCTTCGTCACGAACACGAACTGGCAAGCTTATTCCGGCGAGGCCGCGGCGAGTTACTTCTCGCAGGCGGTCGGACTCGCGGTGCAGAACTTCCTCTCCGCGGCCGCTGGCATGTCCGTGGCCGTCGCGGTCATCCGCGGCATAGCCGCCAAGCGATCATCCGACGTTCCGGCGCGGGGCGCGTCAGCCAGCATGGGCAACTTCTGGGTCGACATGACCCGCTCTGTACTCTATATCCTCTTGCCGCTCTCCCTTGTCCTCGCCATCGTCCTCGTGAGCCAAGGCGTCGTGCAAAACATCTCCGGGTATGTTCCGGTAGTATCGCTTGAAGGCAAGAGCGACCTACTTCCCATGGGGCCCGCAGCGAGTCAGATAGCCATCAAGCACCTGGGTACGAACGGCGGCGGCTTCTTCGGCCCCAACTCGGCCTTCCCCCTCGAGAACCCGACGCCCCTCTCCGACCTGCTCGAGATGATCGCGCAGATTCTCATCCCCTTCGCCTTTCCCTTCCTCTTCGGGCGCCTCGTAGGCGATAAGAAACAAGGAAGAGTGCTCTTCCTCGTCATGCTCGCCCTCCTTGCTGCGGGGATCTGGGGATCCCTCGCCTCGGAGACGAGCCTAGGCACAATGGAGGGCAAGGAGACACGCTTCGGCATAGTCCCCTCCGCCGTCTTCTCCGTGCTCACGACCATCACCTCCTGCGGGGCGGTCAATGCGGCTCACGATTCGCTCTCGCCCCTCTCCGGCATGGTATCCATGTTCAATATAATGATCGGCGAAGTGATCTTCGGCGGCGTCGGCTCGGGGCTTTATGGCATGCTCGCTCTCGTCGTGATAACCATCTTCATAGCGGGCCTAATGGTGGGACGCAGTCCCGAGTATCTGGGCAAAAAAATCGAGGCACGCGAAGTCCAGCTCTCGATGCTCGCGATCATCGTCCCCAACTTCCTTATCCTCGTCCTCGCCGCGATAGCTATATGCCTGCCCGCGGGCCTGACCGGCATTGCGAACCGAGGGCCGCACGGACTGTCCGAGATCCTCTACGCCTTCTCCTCAGGAGCGGGCAACAACGGCTCGGCCTTCGGTGGGCTTGCGGCGAACACGGTCTTCTATAATCTGATGATCGCCGTCGCGATGTTCTTCGGGCGCTTCGGGGTGATGCTGCCGATGCTCGGCGTCGGCGGGAGCCTCGGAGGGAAGCGCCTCATGGCGCAGGGCGCCGGTACATTCAAGACCGACACCGCGCTCTTCGGATCGCTCCTGTTCTTCATCGTCATCATCGTGGCGGGGCTCACACACTTCCCCGCCCTCACGCTCGGGCCCATCCTCGAGCACTTTCTCATGGTGAAAGGAGTCCTGCTATGAGCGGCGCGCAGGCAAAGCGCAAAAATACGGGCTTCACCCGCGAGATGCTCGGCCAGGCGATTCTCTCGGCCTTCCGCAAGCTCGATCCTCGCGTCGAGGCAAAGAATCCCGTCATGTTCATGGTCTGGGTCGGCACGGTCCTGTGCACGATCCTCACTCTCGTCGGTTGGATGGCCGGCAGCGGCATGGGGGACTGGTCCTTCGACACACAGGTGATAGCCTGGCTCTGGTTCACCCTTCTCTTCGCAAACTTCGCGGAGAGCACCGCCGAGGTCCAGGGCAAGGCAAGGGCCGACTCGCTGCGCGCGATGCGCGACACCGTCATCGCGAAGAAGCTCGAGAGCGACGGCAGGGCCGTGGACACGCCCTCCTCGCGGCTGCGCAAGGGCGATCTCGTGGTCTGCGTGGCGCTCGACATCATCCCCGGTGACGGGGAGGTCGTTGAGGGCGTCGCGAGCATCGACGAGTCCGCGATTACCGGCGAGTCCGCGCCCGTCATCCGCGAGGCGGGAGGGGACCGTTCGGGCGTCACCGGAGGGACCAAGGTCCTCTCCGACCGGATCGTCATCCGCATCACTGCCGACCCGGGCTCGGGCTTTGTCGATACGATGATCGCCATGGTCGAAAACGCGACGCGACAGAAGACTCCGAGCGAGATATCGCTCTCTATTCTCCTTTCAAGCCTCTCGATCATCTTCCTCATCGCCGTGGCGACCCTCTACCCCTTCGCCCAGTACATAGCGAACGAATCGAAGGCGCCTAACCTCCTGTCGATCATCGACCTCGTGGCCCTCCTCGTCTGTCTCATCCCGACGACCATCGGCAGCCTCCTGTCGGCCATCGGCATCGCGGGAGTCTCGCGCCTCATGCGCAAGAACGTGATGGCCCTCTCGGGCCGCGCGATAGAGGCCGCGGGCGACATCGACACACTCCTCCTCGACAAGACGGGTACGATCACCTACGGCAACAGGCGAGCGACAGAGCTCATTCCCGCCAAGGGTGTGGATATGCCCGAGCTCGCTCGGGCCGCACTCACGGCCTCCCTCGCGGACCAGACGCCCGAGGGCAAGTCAATCGTCGCCTTCATCCGCACGAGCTACGACGGCATCGCGAGCGAGGAGGGCGGAAAGTTCGTGCCCTTCAGCGCACAAAGTCGAATGAGCGGCGTCGACTTCGATCTCCCCAATGGGGGGATCGACGGCGAGCGCTCGCTGCGCAAGGGCGCGGGGGCCTCGATCGCCCAGCACGTCGCGACGCTCGGCGGCTCGATGCCCAAGGACGTCGAGGCCTCCTGTGAGAGGATCGCCATCAAGGGCGGCACGCCACTTGTCGTGAGCTCGGGCCCTCGCGTGCTCGGCGTCATCCACCTGAAGGATGTCGTGAAGGAAGGCATAGCCCTGCGCTTCGCCGGCCTCGCGGCAATGGGAATCCGTACGGTCATGATCACGGGCGACAATCGCCTCACCGCCCAAGCCATAGCCGCCGAGTCGGGAGTCTCGGACTTCATTCCCGAGGCGCGGCCCGAGACTAAGCTCGAGGCCATCAGGACTGAGCAGGCAGGCGGGCACTTGGTCGGCATGATCGGCGACGGGACGAACGACGCACCCGCACTCGCCCAGGCCGACGTGGGCGTGGCCATGGCCTCGGGAACCCAGACTGCGCGCGAGGCGGGGAATATGGTCGACTTCGACAACGACCCCGCGAAGGTCATGGACGTCGTCGAAGTCGGCAAGCAGCTACTCATCACGCGCGGCTCGCTCACGACCTTCTCGATAGCGAACGACGTGGCGAAGTACTTCGCCATTCTTCCGGCGGTCTTCGCGGGCTTCTATGCGCTGTCGGGCGTAAGTCCTCTGGCCCCGCTCAACGTCATGGGTCTCGAGACTCCGCACAGCGCCATACTCGCCGCCGTGATCTTCAACGCCCTGATCATAGTCGCCCTCATCCCCCTCGCTCTGCGCGGCGTGAAGTACTCGCCCTCGAAGGGCGCCGGTTCCATCCTGCGCCGCAATCTCCTAGTCTATGGGTTCGGCGGCATCGTGGCGCCTTTCTTAGGCATCAAGCTCATCGACATGGTCCTGCGGGCCCTAGGACTCGCGTGAAGGAGAAGATATGCATATTTCACCGAAATTTCCGAGATCGCTCACCTTCCTCATCTCGATGACCGTCCTACTCGGTGTCGTGTACCCGGCATTCGTCACGGTCATCGCCCAGCTCGCCTTCCCCGCGAAGGCCAATGGAAGCCTCATCGTTCAGGGCGGGAAGGTCCGCGGCTCGAGCCTTCTCGCGCAGAAGTTCGAGCGCCCGAGCTTTTTTCATGCGCGCCCCTCGGCGACGGACTATGCTTATATCGGCTCGGGTGCCTCGAACCTCGGCCCGACGAGCGCCGACCTCGCGAAGAGCGTCGCCGAGAGGAAAGCCGCATGGGAGGCCGCCTATGGAGCGCCCGCGCCCCAGGAGATGCTCTACGCCTCAGGCTCGGGGCTCGATCCGGACATCAGCCTCGAGGCCGCCCTCGCGCAGGAAGGGAAAGTCGCGACGGCCAGGGGATTAGGCGAAGCGTCGAGGCAGGCATTGGCCGCGGCGATAAACGCTGCGGCCGCGAAAGCAGAGAGCCTGATCGGCCCCAAGCGCGTCAACGTCGTCGAGCTCAACGCGTTGCTCGAGAGTGATCCTCGGTTCAAAGGAACAGGGGAATGAGCCTTGGCGGGTCAGGAGCCCGGAGTAGCTCGCTCCCCCGCCTCCATAAACGCCTTCTCCGCGCCGGACTTCAGGGTCAAGCTAGTCAAAAACCCTGAAGATCAATTCGCGATAGGGATCATCCGCAGCGGCAAAGTGGGCGACGGCTTCGCGGCAGAATCTTGGGATATGCGGGATATCCGTTCCGCGCTCTATGCCCCGAGCGAACTTCGGGATGTTTTTGAGCGGAGCTCGTTCGCAATATCTGACGGCTCGCTGCATGAGCGTCTTCCCGAGGACTTGCCTTATCTTAGTCATCGCGCTACCTCCATTGTTGTGGATTGGCGCGGGCTCTTCAGCCATGAAACGAAGAATGCGATTGCGAGGAAGACGATAGCAATGATCACCAAGTTAAGGATCGCTTTCAAATAGCCTCCCTCGTTAGCGCCCAGCAGCGCATTGCGCAATGCCGCGATCGATTCAGCTATGGGCGTGTACGCATGGATACTCTGAAAGAAAGGGGGAGACAATTCGATGGGATAGCTGCCTCCGGAAGCGCCGATCTGGACGATCAGGACTACTGCGGCTACAAGGCTCCCCATGTCGCCAAGAAGCATAATTAAAGCATAGATAACTATCAGATAGCACAGCGACGCTAGAATCAGCGAGACCAGTGCATAACCAGGAGACATGCACTTTATCCCCATAAGTTTAAGGCCTACGAAGGCGAGTAGCGATTGCGCAAGACAAAGCAAGGCAGGCCATACAAGGCTCTCTAGAATTGACGCCCATTTTTTATGCCAACCGCGCTGCTGAGCGTTCCGTACCCCGACTTTCTTGAAATCGAAGATTGAAATGAGTATCAGGATGCCTATCCAGAGAGTAATCGAAAGGAAATAGGGAGCAAAGGCTTCGCCATTATTGGCGACTGGCGAGTTTGTCTCTTCCACAACCTCAACGCTAGTTGAGCGGCCTGCGGCATCGCCTGGGAGCGTGAATGCTGCGCCTGACAACTCTGTGTGCATCACATTTGTCTTGAGCGATCCCTCCGAACTCCGAGCCAGGACGGTATCTACAGTCTTCCACCGAGCCTCCGCAAGTTGAGCATTCAGGGCTACGCTTGCTTTTAGTGCTATGGTCTGAGCTATGCGCGCCGCGAAATAGTTGCCCCCCTGGCTATCGTAGAGTTCGAGCTTGGCTCTATCGGAACTGTTCGCTTTCATTGCGCCAGAGCTAAAATCAGGCGGTAGAATGAGCGCGAAATATGCATCCCCACGGCGGACTGCAGCCTCGGCGCCATCCTTGCTCTGATAAAGACGAAAATCGGCAGGCTTTGAGTCGATAAGCTTCTTTACGAGCCCATCCCCTATGCGGAGACTATGACCTTGGTAGTCTACCCCCTGATCCAGGTTGACGATCGCCGCCGGAATCTTTGTAAAATTGCCATATGGATCTCGCATGCTCTCGATGAAGATCCAGCTTTCTAGTAGCGGCACGAAAGCTACAACGACAAAAGATGCAAAAAATAAAAACGAGAATCGTGTCTTTCGTTCCTCTTTAGCGAATGAACGATAAGTGAAAGAAAATAGACTCAAGACGACGTCTCCTTCTACGACATGTGTCGTATATAATTTCAAATGGAAGTATAATTATGGAGATGTAGGCTATTCAAACAACAGAAATACCACATCTGTTGGATATACAACTAATGTCCTAGCACTGTATTAGTGCTTGGGAAGCCGGGCATTCTGCGGCACATGAACAGGAGCGGCGCGACTATGAAAAATGTCAAAAAGATCATCAAAGGCGATCTACGAATTGAGCGCACGCGGGAGAATCTCTGGAAAGCGATGGTCGAGCTGATAGACGAACGGGGCTACTTCGCTTTTTCAGTCAAGGATATTACCGATCGCGCGCACGTTAACAGGACAACCTTCTATTACCATTACGAGGACAAAGACGATTTCTTCAGACAAGGGAGCGTCGATATTTGCGACTCGTTGCGCGAGAGGTTGCGCGATATTCCGGTGGGAGACATGCGCTCGGCCATCGCATGGACGCAGTATTTGGAGCGCATGTTCTCCTGCCTTGCGGAGGATAGAGATACGCTCCGCATTTTGATCGGTCCCAAAAGCAATCCAGAATTCAGAAGGATCATCGATGACAAGGTTTCCGCTTTTTTGATCGCCGAGCGTCTGGGCATGTGGATTTCTCCCGCCGCCATGCAATTCGATCCGGTCCTGAGCGATCTCTATGCCTGCGCGGCGACATCTCTTTTGACGAGCCTTGCGTACTGGTGGGTCAACTACCCCAAGCCCATCTCATCCATGCGCATCGCGAAGATTTACGCTACGCTCATCGTCGGCGGCTTCCGCGGGCTCTTCATGCCATCAGAGTAGCGGAAGCGATACCAGGTCACGAAAAGTTCCCACCCCAAGGCCCTTACGAAAGCCACTATCTGCGACTAAAAGGCCTTTCGCGTATAGAGATGAGCATCTCCAAGAGCACGCTTACGAGTGCGAGTTCTATACGAAACCGCTGAGCCTTCTGGGAGCAAAGAGGAGACGGCCCCCTTCCTCAGGCTCGCCGCGAAAATAGTCGATGGCTTCTGAGCCGTGAAAATCATGATCGGCGGTTCCTATTCGATGGACGGAGAGAGCGCCCGCAAGGACTACGGACTGAAAAAGGCCGATCCCTCCTTCATGAAGGCTTTCCTTTTCGAGCAGATCGTCAAGCAGAGCTTCTATCTGTCTGAGCAGCCCCTGGCGAGGCAGTCCGTCGAGGAGAGCCCTCCAATGCGGTGGTTGAATCGTCCTTAGCTGTCTTTACCAAGCGATATGAGAACGAAGCCACATGGAGAATCCTTGTTCAACGGAAAGGATTTAATTAAAAACTAGTCAAACGGGATTGACAAAGACAGTTTTGTTAGTATAGGCTAACTTATCTTCTCAATCAGCCCGCTTACCCGGGGAAATAGGGACATAGGAATGGAACTCTCGGTTGCCGATTTAAAACCAGGCGAAACGGCTAAGGTGAGAAAGCTAGCCGGAGCGCGAGGTTATGTTGCGCGCCTAGCGGCCCTCGGCTTCACGATAGGCGCGCCTATAAAGCTCGTCCGCAGGAACCAGGGCGGTCCCCTCCTGGTCAGCCTGCGCGGAACGCAGATAGCGCTCGGCTTCAGCGAGGCCGAGGGCATCCTCGTGAGCCCCGTCGAGGAAGAGGCGAAGGCGCCCCAGGCCAACTACACGATAGCGCTCGCGGGGCAGCCGAACGTAGGCAAGTCGACGGTCTTCAATCTGCTGACCGGCATGAGCCAGCACGTCGGCAACTGGACCGGAAAGACCGTCGACCAAAAGACCGGAACCTACGACTACCATAATAAGCAGTACTCGATCGTCGACCTGCCGGGGACGTATTCGTTGTCCGCCAACTCCGAGGAAGAGCTCATCGCCAGGGACTACATCCTGCGCGATCATCCCGACCTCGTCGTCGCCGTGGTCGACGCCGCGACGCTCGAGCGCAACCTCTACCTAGTCGCCGAGCTCCTTCTCCTTCCCGCGCCCGTCCTCCTCGCCTGCAACATGATGGACGTCGCCGAGAAGGAAGGCATCAAGGTCGAGAGCGCGGTGCTCGAGAAGGCGATCGGCATTCCCGTCGTGCCGATGTCGGCCGCGCGAGGACAGGGCATGGAAGAACTCGAGGCGGCCATCGAGGCCATGCTGCTCAAGAAGACGGAGTACCATCCGAACCTCCCGGCCATCCTGCCAGCACACAAGCCCGTCCTCGAAGGGCTCGAGTCCATGATCACGGCCTATGTCCCGGCCATCTACCCGAGGGACTGGGTGGCACTCAAGCTCCTCGAAGGCGACGATGCGCTTTCCGCTCTCATGAAGGGCGCGATGCCCGAGGCCGAGTGGAAGGCGGTCGGGACACTCCTGTACAAACACGAGGACGCGGTGCTCGACATCGCGGGGGCGCGCTACCAGTGGATCGGCCGCATGGTGCGCGCGGCGGTCGTCGAGCCGCCGGCTTCGCGCATCGGCTTCACTACACGGGTCGACCGAGTCCTCACCCACCCGCTGATGGGCACCGCGGCATTGATCCTCATCATGGGATGCGTCTTCTGGCTTACCTTTTCAGTGGGCTCCCCGATCCAGGAATGGCTCGGGAACATCATGGGAGGCCTCGGCGATTCGATCCGCCACGGGATGTCAGGCGCTCCTAAGTGGACGGGCGAGCTCATCGCCGGAGGCGTGCTCGGCGGCCTGGGCATGGTCCTCACCTTCCTTCCGATCCTTGCGATCTTCTACCTCGCCCTTGGCCTTCTCGAGGATACCGGCTACATGGCGCGCGCCGCCTACCTTACCGACCGCTTCATGCACATGATGGGTCTGCACGGCAAGAGCTTCATGCCGATAGTCCTGGGCTTCGGCTGTAATGTGCCCGCAGTCCTCGGGACCAGGATAATCGAGTCGAAGAAGGCGCGCATCCAGACTGCCCTCCTCGTCCCCTTCGTGCCCTGCACCGCGCGGCTCGCCGTCGTTTCGATACTCGCGCCCATCTTCTTCGGAAAGTCGGCATTCTGGGTGACCTGGGCCCTCGTCGGCGGCAACCTCCTCGTGCTCGCAATCCTCGGGCTCATCCTCCACAAGGCCGCCTTCGAGGACGAGCACGTAGCCTTCATCATGGAACTGCCCCTCTATCACCTGCCCAACCCGAAGACGATCGGCATATACATCTGGCAGAACCTCGTCGGCTTTCTCAAGAAGGCCGGCTCGATCATTCTCGTCGCATCCCTTATCGTCTGGGCCTTCTCGTACTTCCCGACAGGCAGCATCCAGACGAGCTATCTTGGTATCTTCGGCCAGTGGCTTACGCCCGTGAGCAGACTCCTCGGCTTGCCCTGGCAGGTTTTCGTCGCTCTCCTTACAAGCTTCGCGGCAAAAGAAAACACGGTCGCGACCCTGTCCGTCCTTTACGGGAACCTAACTACTGCCTTGCCCGCGGCTATATCGACGGCCGCTGGCCTAGGGCTCCTCGCCTTCCAGATGCTCTTCGTCCCTTGCGTTGGCACCATAGCGGCGATCAAACAAGAGACGCAATCCATCAAATGGACTGTCTTCAGCGTAGTCCTCATGCTCGTCTTGTCCTTTGGCGCGGGGTTTTCGATCTATCAGATCGGAAGGATCATTTAGCATGCTGCGCGAACTGCTCGAGCTTATCGCCTCCGGACGGGGCGGGACCGTCGAGGGTATCGCTCGTGCGCTGGGCCTTTCCGTAGCCGAGATCGGAGATATGCTGTCTCGCCTACTCTCCCTCGGCTACATCGAGGACTTCGCCGCATCCTGCGCATCAAGCTGTGCGGACGGCGACGAGAAGAAACGATCCGCCTGCGCCGACTGCTCAATGAGCGCGGCGTGCAATTTCGGGGCAAAGGCGCATGTATGGATATTGAGCGAGAAAGGCAAGAATGCTCTCAAGGCCGAGGAAAGGAGAATCCCCGAATGACGCGAGATGATCAGAAAGTCGAGTACGGAAACTGGGTTTCCTCTCGCATGATAAAGTCGTGGATAGCAGGGACTTTGATTGTCGATGGCCTCTGTGTTCTAAGCTTTTCGGCCCTCACGGCATCATGGCCCAGTGCGGCGCGCTGGATAATCCAGCTGCTCCTCATCGTTCTGACACTGGCCTTCATTTTCGTGACGGCCTATTTCTATATTTGCAGGGCCTTATTCTCATACGATGGAAACTACAAGATCCAAAACAAAATCCTCGATTATGTAGTTGGTCATTTCGAATGCAGTCAGGGCCGGATTCTAGATATCGGCTGTGGCAATGGCGCCTTATCCATCAAGACGGCGAAAAAGTTCCCGGCCAGCCACATCACTGGCATAGACTATTGGGGCTCAATGTGGAATTTCGCGAAAGAACAGTGCGAGCGCAATGCGGAGCTTGAAGGCGTCGGCGACAGAGTAGCTTTCCAAAAGGGCGACGCAGCCAAACTCGATTTCCCCGACGAATACTTCGACGGGGCGGTGAGCAATTTCGTGTTCCATGAAGTGAAAAGCCAGAAGGACAAAAGGCTCGTTGTCCGCGAAGCGCTGCGCGTCGTAAAGAAAGGCGGGACCTTCGCCTTTCACGACCTTTTCCTAGAAGAAATATTCTATGGGAATATCGAAGAGTTCATCGAAGAATTGCGGAAAGAGGGAATTAGCCACATAAGCTTCCTGCGCTCGTCTGACGAAAGCTTCATCCCCAAAATACTCAAGACTAGCTTCATGCTCGGGAGGATAGGGCTGATCTACGGGAGGAAATGAAATGGCCTCTATTCAGTTCAAGGTCGGAAGCTACAATCTCCACAAAGATCCTAATTTCAACTACCAGCTCAACCGGCTCGTGTCGTGGGGAGGCGGAGATCTCAGTGAAGTTCAAGAGGCGGCGCGGAGGATATCCGATTGCGCCACCTGGGAGCGGGAGCTCGTGGCCCTCGGCACGAAGGCGAAGGCAGATGGCAAAATCCGCGAGGCTGCCGGCTACTACCGCATGGCGGAGTTCTTCATGTTTCACGGAAACCCCGACAAGATGGCTGTCTACGACCTCTCGCGAGAGCTCTTCTATCAAGAGTACGCCTCCTGCTTCGGCGCGGGGAACGGGCAGATCGCTATCGATCGAATTCTCTATCAAGGGACTTCCCTCCCCTGCTGGCATATCAAACCCCAAGGCAAGGCGGAGGACACCATCCTCCTCCATGGCGGGAACGACAGCTCCATCGAAGAGTTGTTGTCTCCTGTCCTCTACTTCGCGGAGCAGGGCTTCGAAGTCTACTGCTTCGATGGGCCCGGCCAGGGAGAGACGCTTAGGAAAGGCTGCCTCACCTTCATCCCCGAATGGGAAAAGCCGGTCGGCGCGGTGCTCGATCACTATGGGCTTGAGGAAGTCACTATCATCGGCGTATCGCTCGGAGGAATGTTTGCGCCCCGGGCCGCGGCTTTCGAAAAGCGAATAAAGCGCATCGTGGCTTGGTCCATCCTCCCCAACTTCCTCGAAGTGAATCTCGCGACGCGACCGCCTTTCGTTCGGACCTTGGTAAAGTTCCTCCTCGCGACCAAGCAAGCCTGGCTCATCGATCTCATTTTCAATCAACTCGCAAAAAAGGAAGAACTCGTGAAGTGGGGCCTCAACCACGGGAAGTACGCCTACGGCGCGAAGGATGCCTACGACTACCTCCGTGCATGCACCTCATTCGATATGCTGAAAATAGCGGACAAAATCGATCAGGACTTCCTATTGCTGGGCGCACTGCAATCTCGGGAACATGAAGCTAGCGCTTGATACGATCATGGATTGGATTCGCTTCACGAAGGCGCACGATTCGGAATAGCTCATCCCGCATTCCTGCGTTTAAGGAAAAAAGCCGGCAGTACACTGACGAGAGTAACGAGTGAAGCGATCAGGAAGATATCATCGAGTGACTGCACGAAAGCCGCTTGATCCACCAGACCCTTGATGCCCCATAGCCTATGGAGGGATGGAACGACGCCCAATCGGTTGACGACTACGCTCTCCCTTAGCCGGGCAATATGAAAGGCGTCCCGGGTGTTCATGACGGTCGTCAACACGGCAAGCCCGAACGAACTCGATACTCTGCTAATGATATTGGATAAAGCCGAAGCCTGGCTCGCGAACTCGAGCGGGACGGATTCAATCGAGGCCGTCTGGGCCGGCATCTGCGCGAAGGACATGCTGAAATAACGGACGACCAACCATAGGGTTATCGCTCCGGTCGACGTCGCCATGTTTATCGTATGAAATAGGTAGGTTGTGGCTGCCAGGGAAAGAAGGCCGAATAGCGCCATGATACGCGGCCCTGTCTTGTCGTATATCCACCCGCTTACTGGCATCATCAGACCGGCGATAAGCGCTCCAGGCAGCATCAGCATGCCCGTTTCCATCGCTCCCATACCTCGGAGGGACTGAAGGAAGATCGGTACATAATACACCACCGAATAAAGACCGATTTGAATGGAGATTGAGATTAGATTCGCCATTGTGAAGGTCCGATAATGAAAAAGGCGCAGTTCGAGCAAAGGGTCATCTGAGCTCAGTTCGGAGATGATGAACAGTATGAATAAGACGGCGCTCACGTAGAACAGGAGCACGACCCGCTCCGAAGACCAGCCCCAATCGCGCCCCTTGCTCAACGCGAAGAGCAGGCAAAAGAGCATCGGCACCGAAGTAACCACGCCTGCGACATCGAGGCGAGCGCCCGACGAGCGAGGGAAAGCAGGGAGAATCACGGAAGAGCAAATAAGGCCGAGAACTCCGATGGGGAAGTTTATCGTGAATATCCACCGCCAGTTAACATACTCGACTAGATAACCGCCCAGGGTCGGGCCGAGGGCTGGCCCCATGAGCATGGCAATACCGTATATGCCCATGGCCGTTCCGTATTGCTTTCGCGGGACGATGCGCTTGATCATCGCCATCCCCGTAGGCAGGATCATGCCGCCTCCGCAGGCTTG
>Ga0326727_10002079_pt1 | contig 70592 bp, 74 predicted proteins | sample MB2enrmetagenome_FD_207643 | JGI IMG/M metagenome (GOLD analysis project Ga0326727, IMG submission 207643) | Lab enriched peat soil microbial communities from McLean, Ithaca, NY, United States - MB29MY | ecosystem: Environmental > Terrestrial > Soil > Wetlands > Peat | place: USA: New York...
AACACGGTCTTCACCGCGCACCTTGCGCTTCACTTCACGCTCACCCAGCGAATCCGCGCCGGCCAGCAACCAGCGGAAGACCGATTCGTGCTGGGGCGACGGAGCCTTCGGGTGGGCGAGGCGGAGCAGGTCGCCGTGAGACCAACCGTCGCGTTGCTGGTACTTGACTGCCTGGTGCGCGAGGTCGTCGGTAGCGCGGTCCGTGTACCAGTTGCCGACGGCGTTGCGCAGCCCGCGACCCCAGCCGCGCATGGCGTTGACGTATTCGGCGAAGTGGAACAGGTGCGTGCCGATGCGGCAGACCTTGCTCATGTTCGCGAAAGCGCACGCCTTCGCCTGCGGGTTGCCGTGGGTCACGACAAGCGCGAGGGAGAAGATGGCCGGATCGTTCTTTGACGCGCGACCGGCATCGCTGATTTCAACGACGCGGTTCACGACCCGCACGCCATCCGCCTTGATGCAACGGAGAATCGCGTCGTGGTTCTCCTTCACCAAATCGCGCTCGGCGATGTAGTAAGTGCCGCCTTCGGCGCCCAGGACCAGGAAGCGGTCGAGGCGCATCCAGTCATCCACCTGCCACGAATAGCCGCCGCCGGAATTTGGGACCTGGCTCGAGCCTGGGATCGGCTGCGACTGCGGAGTGAAACGCCGGTTGAACGTCTTTGCGTAATTGATAGCCATAATGGCCTCCTTCGATTTTCGCGCCGCCAACTCTCGGCACGGGTTCTTTAAGGACTGCGGACAAGTTGGTGAACGTGGGATTCATTCGTTTGAAGCGATAACCCATGTCCTTCGGCCCGCAGAAATATTTTCGCCCATGAATATTCGCGGAAAAAAGTGGTTCCGCGGCTTGCCGTCATAAGAATTCGGTCAATCTAAAAACGCCACATTGGCCATGGTTCGAGTCTCCGTTTCGGTGTTCATCGCGACCCGATGCCAGAAGGGCAAAGTGATCGTTGCATGATCGCTGTGGCGCACGGCGCCACGGGCGTAAACGCCCGGGTTGCGGCGCATGATCTGCCAGCCCCAGCGAGCCGCATCCGGATCGCGCTTCAGGATCGAACGATATTCGCTCAGGGTGACACCGTTCGGATGTTGCCGGCAGACATGCACGGTTTCTCCACCGGTGCGGAAAAGTTGCTCCACGATATGAGGTTTGCCACGCCCGCGGCGCAATGGCTCGCCTCGGAGGACAAGCTTCTCATCCACGACCAACGAGGGTTCCGGCACGAAAAACCATTCGCCTTGACGGCGAAATGCGCGATTCTTGCGCCTGTAACGCTGGCGCAACGAGACGGCGGTCTTAACCAGCGCATCATGCACCAGTTTGGGCTGCAAGGCATCCATCGCTTGACGCACGATCGAGGCGCCACCTGGCACGGCCGCGACGAACCATTCGCGCTCGTCGTGTCCGCACAGGAACCGGTCAAGTTGCGGCTTTCCTCCGGTCTTGCGGATGAGCAGCAACAGGTGACGCTGCTTTGGTTCGGCCTGCAGAACCGTCGCATCCAGCGAGTCACGCAAGCTGTCCGGAACGCGGAGTTCGAAGAATTGCCCTCGGCGGTCGCGGCGAATGTCGATGGCATATTCGGGTTGAGGGGAATCTCGCCGAAACCATACGGGCACCAATCGGCGGCGCGTCGGAATCTCTCGGACTTTCAAACGCGAGCCCATGGCAGCGAATTTGGATTCAATATGTGTTGCGTTCATAAGGTCTATTCGAAGGGCCAAACGCTACTAGAGCGGTGGCCCTGTTTTATCTTTCCCGGCCTGAACCGGACTGCGGCTTAATAAGCCGCATTTTAATTAGCGATAAACAAAGCGGTAACCCACATTCATCGGCCCGCTGGGTCGCTCGGGCGGCTTGCGCCGTCGTCGTCGCGCGCGGACAAGGGGGAACGTGGAGTTCGTTGCCATTCGGCAACTTGGCTCCATGTCCCTACGGCGGCTTATCCGCTCGACCGCGATGGCAATGCTTTTTCGTTTGTCGCATACGATTGTTCTGCGGCTCACCGCCTCGACGGCGATTTGATGAGGCACAATAAATCTGGTTCGCCGGCTTGTGTATGGTGAAAAACACAACCATGATGATTGGCCAGTCATGTTCGAGAATCTTTTCGCGCAATCAGGGCTGTCGCTGGAACGGTTGAAAACGTTCCGGGAGATTGTGGCCGCAGGCGGAATCACCGCCGCGGCCGGCGACGATTCGAATCGGCAAAGCCAGTTCAGCCGGCAACTCAAAGAACTGGAGCGTTACTTTGGGGTCGAGTTGCTCAAACGCGGCCACGGCCCGGTCACGTTGACAGATGCCGGACAGCGTCTTTATGAAATCGTCGGCCACACGCTTCGGGCTCTGGAGGAACTCCGCGGCACTTGCGCCGGCCTGCCCGTGGAATTGGTGGTCGGCGCGGGAGAAAGCGTCATTCAATGGCTTTTGCTTCCGCGGCTTCCGGGCCTTGCGCAGGCGCACCCGCGCCTGGCTGTGACGTTCCACAATCTCAAGACGGACGAGATCCTGCGTCACGTCCTGGACGGCGGAATTGACTTCGGCGTCGTGAGCCGATGTGAACCGCACCGGGCGCTCTCGGCTGCGCCGCTGGGCAAGCTGGATTTCTGTCTTTTCGCGCCAGCGGATTTGCTGCCGGCAAACCCCAAGCTCAAAATCAAGTCCGATATTCTCGGCGACTTGCCTCTGGCGATGTTGGACGGCAGCGCGGGAATTCGTGAGGCTGTCGAGAAGGAGGCCCAACGGATGGGAGTCAAACTCAACGTGCGGCTGCGCTTCAGCTCCTATCCGCAACTGGCGCAAGCCGTTCACCGCGGGAGGTGATAAATGAAGGCAAATAACCCTGCAACTTTGAGCCGGGCTCTGCATGGCTTTTTCATGGATTACCTCCCGCAACAGCGAGCCATGAGCCCGCACACAATCCAGAGCTATCGGGACAGTGTGAAACTGCTGCTCCAATTTGTGGCAGGTAAAAATGGCGACCCCTGTTACCTGACCACCGAAATGCTGACGGTTGAGCGCATCACCGCCTTTCTTCATCACTTGGAAACCGGCCGCCATAACCAAGCTGCCACTCGAAATGTGCGTCTCAGTGCTATTCACAGCTTCTTTCGCTATTTGGCGAGGGAAAATCCAGAATGCATGAGACAAGCCCAATGCGTTCTCAGCATTCCGTTCAAGCGCGCCAACGTCCGTGAAATACAGCACCTAGACTTCACCGAGATCCACGCTGTGATGGCCTCAATTGATCGCGCGCAAGGCAACGGTCTTCGCGACCGGGCACTGTTGAGCCTAATGTTCAATACCGGCGCCCGCGTGAGTGAAGTCGTCGGTCTGCAGGCACCTGATTTACGGTTGGCACCGCCGCCAAGTATTTTGTTGCGCGGTAAGGGTCGAAAAGAAAGAACCTGCCCGCTTTGGCCAGAAACGGCCGGTCTCTTGCGCCAGTTGATGGAGCAGCAAGGCATCCAATTATCACAACCAGTTGCCATTTTCCTCAACCATCGTGGAGTCCCCTTGTCCCGCTTTGGTGTCAGGATTATCCTGCAAAAATATGTTCGTAAGGCATCGGAAAAACTTCCAGGTCTGAAACGGAAGCGCCTTCACCCGCATAGTTTGCGGCACAGCGCTGCAGTCCACTTACTGCGTTCCGGCGTGGATATCAGCACCATCGCCCACTGGCTTGGCCATGCGAGTCTGAATACAACCAACAGGTATTTGAGCATCGATCTCGAAGCCAAAAGAGAAGCTATAGAAAAAGCACAGCCCCTGTTGACAGGAAACGGCAAACAACAGCGTTGGCGTAAAAAGGCCGATCTGATCGCCTGGCTCGAATCATTGTGAAATGGCAACGCAAATAATGTGGAGTTGAGGAGTTAAAAACCACTCCAGTTCCAAGGTCAATCACATTGGACTTCACATTTTTGCGGACTTCACATTATTGGAGACTCGGCCGCGTGCTGACGCTCAGCCTGTGAATATTTGGTGCGGTCGCCGGGAGTTGCGCCCGGACTTCCTCCGTGGCGGGGAGGCATTCTGCAAAGGTTAAATTACAACCGCGGAAATTAAGAGGGCCGGGAGCGTTCAGGGTCCCGGCCCATGCCATTTCAACAAAGAACAAACACCTCTTGGCGATCTACTCGATCCCAACCCGCGGTTTCACGGCGGCTGTTTCGGTGTTTAGGGGCACACCTCCTGCAAAGCCCTCAATATGTAAATTTAAAATTCGTCTCGTTCGTCTTGGTGACGCTGTCTTCCGGTCGTGGGCAGACCCCACCGGTGAGGCTTCTCTGCTCGTCCTCGCCAAATTCAAGTTGTCGCCAAAAGACATCACCTGGATGTCGCTCTATTTTTGTTCACAGATCGTTCGTCTTTCGTTATCTGCCATTCTCGTCTCAGTCATACAGGGAAAATAAAAAACCCTGCTCACACGCGGTAAGCAGGGTGAATAAATTCTCTTTCGATTCGTTACCTGCTTACAGCCAGTCTATCCAAATTGCCTTCGGGTTGCTCTCCAATAGGCACCAAGGATAGTCCAAGGCTAAACACACAGCCTTGGATGTGCCGGCTATGACGTGTCGCTTTCGCGACCGGCATCGTCGGCCAACTCGTGGCTGATATGTTTAAGCAAGTCTTCATCGAACTTAGAGACGTATAGCACATGCCACTGGTTACATGCAAGAAATATTTTGCAAATTTTACAAATATTTTGCGGGCGGGGCGGGTCTATCTGGAATTCACATATTCGGATTGATTGATGCGAACGTCCTTTATCCCAAGGTTTGGGAGGAAAGCAACTCAGGCGACCGACTCCTTCCAGCGAGACCGCTGGGAAGGAGGCAAGTAGCCGAACAGGAGATCCATGCTTTCTTGGAAGGTGGTCTCAGGTTCGGCTTGCTGGCAATAGCGGTGGTACACTTCGCAGGCATGGCGGCGCAGTTGTTCAACGGGCGCGGCATTCAAGCCGGCGTGGGCGAAGGTGCCGATGAGCATATCCAACAAAGGAACGAACTCGGCGTCGTCGAGGGGCTTTTGATCGTTGTAGCTGAACCAGTGATCGAGTTGGATTTTCCCGAACCGCAGCAAGGTGGTTTCCGTGTCTGTGGCCGAGTGGTTCGCTGTTTTGGGCGGAGGAGGGTGGATGATGGCAGTCTCCGTGGCACCCTGCAAAGGCGGCAGTTCTTCGGCGGGAAGGCGTAGCGTGATGCTTCGCGCCTGGCCCGGCGCGCGAGAAATCAGCCCGCGTCGCTCCAGGGTCAAAATCATTTGATGCACGCTCGGGGGTGTGACCTGGAAGAATTGCATCATCTCCGCCTCCGCCGGCGGACGTCCGTGCAGAGTGATGTAGTGGTTTATGTAGGCCAGGAACTGGCCTTGCCGCGAGGTATAGGGTGGTTTCATTGAATGTGCGTCCGCTTCTGCGACCGCGTGTTCTTCCGCAACTGCTGCAAACGTTCCAGATTGTTGGCAGGCAGATCGTAAGCAGCAGGGGCAAGCTGGACTGCTTTCTCCAAGGTCTTCTGTGCCTCGTCGAACCGGCCCAATTCTGCCAGTCCCCAGCCATAGTCATTGAGCACCGAGCAGTTGTTGGGGTCATTGGCGACGGCCCTTTCCAGCCACGGCAGGGCTTCCTGTTTTTTCCCGGCGCGGCACAAAGCCCAACCCAGGCCAATAATAAACTCCTGCTCGCCCGGGCTGGCCGCCAACGCGGCCTCATACAGGCGGCAAGTGTTGGCGGCATCGCCCGCGTCCATCAATGACTGGCCAGCCTTGTCGATAATTTTAATCCAATCCGTGGTCTTTGGGGAAAGCTGCGTCAACTGAAGCAGCAACCTCATGCCTTCCGCCTCGCGGCCGCAGGCATGTTCATAACAGCCGACCGTCAGCAAGGCAGGAGCATATTCCGGGTCAATGGCCAAGGCGGCAAATCCTGGGGGCCACTCGGGCGCAGGCAATCGCTCGCCCTGAAGGCTGGCCATCGCTGCCCCAAACAGGCTGTCACTTATGCTTTCATCATAAGCCCACTCCGCCGCCGCCCGGCGCTTCGAGGCGGGTTTTCGCGCGTTGTCGGCTCGGAGGGCTGAAAGTTCCGGGTCGCGGGCCAGCAGTTCGGCGAAGCATTGCATCGTGAGGCTGGCTGGCTTGGTTCTGGCGGTTCTTTTGGCCATGCTTGGGCGCCTCATTGGCGGCTTTCATGCATTTCTTCCAGCTTGTCCACGAAGCGGGCCATCTCTTCAATTTTCATGCGGCTGGGGCCGTTAAAGCCGTTGCCGTGGCGGGAATCGAAGTGCTGGCAAAAATCCGCCGCCAGTTTGTAGCCGAGCGCGAGCAAGTCAGAGTACCAGAGGTAGATGGCCATATAGTTATTGTCGGTTGAACTGGGCTTCCCAGCGACGCAGAAGCGCGATCATGGCATCGAATTCTGGTGGCTGTCCGAAAAACATTTGCTGCATTTTCTGGTAGTCCTCTCGCAAGGCTTTTAATCGGTGCTCCGGAGGCCCCACTCGCAATGTGCCCTTGGCCGCCTCACCATACCTTGCCCAGGAGGATTTGAAGAACAGGTTTTTGTGCTCGGCCACTCGCGCCAGCAAGTCCAGCTTCGCTGCCGCTGATTTTGACACGCCTTTATGAATCAACTCGTAGAAGTCGCCATAGTGGCGCGAGAAACGCTCCGGTATCGCCTTGTCCGCCGGCCGATAAAACTCCGCATGAAGGATGGTCGCTTTCTCCCAAAAAGTCCGCTCCACCGACAAAACCTTCACCGCCCCGCTTGGCTCGCGGAATCCGTGCGGGAACTGCTCTGCAACATACGGCGTCACGGATTTCGTCTCGCACGGCCAATGATCGGCCCGCGCACCCATTTCAATTTTCACAACTCGCCGGATGTAGCCTGCCGCATCTGCCGCAAAGCTCGTCGGATAATCAAACAACAAAGTTTGTTTGTCTGGATCATCATCATCGGAACGCAACGACCACTTCTCGTCATGGCGCACCTTTGATTTAATGGCCGCCTGGAATGCCGGCAGCAATTCATCCGCGATTTTGCGCTGGCATGCGGCTTTCAGTGCCTCAATGCGCCGTTGCTTCTCCTTGTTGCTCGCGCCCGCCTCCGGATCGTTCGTGCCGCCGAAGCCGAGGAACCCTCGATCAATCGAGACATCAATGTCCTCGGAGAATCTCTCGATGATCTTGAATACTTTGGACAACGACGTGCCGCCTTTGAAAATCAGGTGCTCGCCGATTGTCGGCAGCCGGAACAATTCCTTCAACGTCCAACAGACCCAAAAGTCCTTTTCGACGATGACGGCCACCATGCCGGTCAGTTGAGCAGTCTGCTCAAAAAGTTGAACACGCTGCGTTTGCGACAATTGCAGAACGGTATCCATTGTTTAATTGCGGGCGATTTCCTCCGCGAGCGGACGCATCCAAGCGGACAATTTGGGAGCGAGCAACGCCAAATCCTTCTTGGTCTTCGGATCCAGATCCCGTTTCAGCCGTGCCACATGCTGTGACATCTCTGGGCTGCCGTGCAGATGGCGCAATGCCTGAATCACCAGGCCCGCCCGTCGGCCCGCTCCGATCAGATTCCGCGGCGCGGCTCGCCGAAAGTCCAGTATCAACTTCCCCAGCGATATTCGGCGAGGCACACCGTCTGTCAAAATGACGATTTTGGCCGGAACTTGCTCAGATAACCCGAGCGCATTTGCCGCGTAGGCCCCGGAGAACTGCCATTGCGCGTGGCTTCCGTTCATCAATGCACGCACCGTGGCCATGATGTCCGGTGCCGTCTGGCCGATGATCGGGTGTTGACGAGGCAAATCGTAAAGGCCCCGCCGAATCCGGCGAATCCTGCCGGCTTTGGCCAGCCGATGCAAGGCCACCCCCACCGCCGAACGGGCTCCCAAATCCAGGAAATCGCCCGGCGAAAACACGCTGCCTTGCCGACTTCTGCGAATTCGGCTCAAAACCCTCTTATCCATGGTTTGCATCGTTTTCATAAGCGTCTTTGTAACAAAAACTAGCTAGTTTTTATTACAATAACAAGTCAATTTCACCTCGCATCAGATGTAGTGCCTGAACGGCAGCGGCGCTTTTGGCACGGCTGGGCCACTGATGAAAACTTTGCCTACGGCATCAGCGAATTTGAGCGTCACTGGTACTCCGTCGGCAGAATAGATCAAAATTGGGGCGCATCGTGTGGAATTGGTTACGACTCCCGAGATGTTCCGTCTTAATCGCCTCATGCACCGCAACACTTTTTGAATTTCTTACCGCTCCCGCACGGGCAGGGATCGTTGCGTCCGACTTTGGGTTCGGTGCGACGCACGGGCAGCACTGGCGCAGGGAGGGAGGTCGTCGGAAAAAAAGGCGCCTGTGGGGCCGGTCGCTGCCGGGCCAGGAGTTGAAGATTGTATAATGCCATGAACTCGTCCATGGCCTGCCGGTCGCCGAGATCAACGCCGGCTTTCAGGGCTGCCATCGCGAAAGTTTTGGCTGGTCCCCAATGGCGCTCATCCTGCGCGGCGGCAACGATTTCCGTATCCAATTCGGCCGCGGTCTTGGCTAAAGCGTGGGCATTGCTCAACAGGCGCTTCTCCGCCAGGAAGATGAAGAAGGCCGACAGCACCGGGGCCACTGCCTGGAAAAAGGCGGGTTCGGCTGACATTTTTCCGGGCAGAATCTCGGCACAGCACTCGGTGAGGCTGCCAGGGTTCCACTTCTCCGGCGCCACCCCGATGTGGCGGAAACTGTGTTCGGCAAAGCACCGGACAATGCCCGGCGCCTTGTCCTTTTGCGTTTCGGTCAAAAAATCGTACTGCGTGCTTTTAATGAAACCATCGAACCACCCGCCAACCTGCTGGTGGATGGCTTCCATTTCCCGATCCGTATATTCCTCGCTCATGATAAGATGTTCATTCAGCAACACTGGCGGACAGCGCCAAGTTTGTCCAGAATCGCCGGAGGAGAGGGTGCTCACAATTGTCGGCAGTCGGCAGCGGCAGTCGCCCGGTGCCCTGTGCCAGCCCGCAAGTTCGGCACTTGCGCCTTCCGGGAGCCTGAATTATTCACGGTAGGACGATGAAAACTGCCCCACCACGGGTTTTGTTGAAGACGAGCACCGACGAATTGTTTCTGCCGCCCCGAATCGTTTATCACGTGTGGGATGAAAAGGAACTGGTGACCAGGCTGCGTCAATTGCGGTGCATGGCGTTCGACCGGCCAGGGGGACGCTGGACCTGGAACTTCGAGCACGAAGCCAAGGCGATGGGCTTCCCGGCGATTTACGAATCCGGGCCGGCGGCACGGCAAGGGGTGGTACTGGCCTCCGGTTATTTGGTCGATGTTTCCACTTTTCACGTATATGTTCGTTGCGTCGAACGGCGGGTGAAATTCCTGGTTTTTTTCGATCGCGCCGTGTCTCGGAGCTGCGCCAAGGCGGAATTTCTGGACGAATTCAATCTGGTCACCACCGTCGGGCCGGGCGAGGCCATTCCAGCTCCCGAGGATTTCTTCCGCAACGAGCGGGAGTTCGAGTTCCTGGACATCGAAAAGGAAGTGCGGGAAAGACGCGATCGAGGGGAAGATGCGGCGGCTTGAATGCAGGCGTTGACGCGGCGCCCGCTCCAGGCGCGCGAGAGGCATCGAATGGACCTCTTCTACGAAGATGGCCTCACGAGTTTCCAGAGCAACATGCAGTTTCGAGCAATGCTGGCCATGAAGCAACACCTGGAGGGAAGGTCAATTCGGCCATACGACGTCATTCGTGAACTGATGGAAAGCGACCAAGCTGGTAAAAATCAATTTCCCCAGGGCTGACAGTGCTGGACGCGCAAAGTTGACGGAAGGGATTCGCAGCAGCGACTGGAAGCGGCTATCGTAAGAGGCATGGAGACCAATGCTCGATTGTTCGAAGCATATCTCAAGTGTCCGACGAAATGCTGGCTTCGTTCGCGAGGCGAGACTGGTGGAGGCAATCCGTACGCGGAATGGCTTCAGGGACAAAATGAAAATTACCGTGTCGCGGGAGTGCTGCGGTTGCAGGAGACGGTGCCGGAAGGGGAATGCATTGTTGCGCCGCCCATCGGTGAGATTCCGAAGGGGGGTCGATGGCGACTGGCGTTCAACGTTCAGGTGCCAGTGTCTGCTGGTTCGGACTGCGCCCCTCGGCCAGAGAAAACGCTGGACGAGATCCCTGGCCAAACCGCCGTTGGGATTACTGAGGCACAAACGCAGCCAGAGCCCCGTCTTCTGGAATCTCGACTGCACTCTGTCGAACGTGTGGCGTTGCACGGTCGAGGCCGGTCGGCGCAGTTTATTCCGATTCGCTTCATTTTCCGGAACAAACTGACACGGGATGACCGCCTGCTGGTGGCGTTTGACGTTCTGGTACTGTCTGAATTCCTCGGCCACGGCGTGAGTCAGGGCAAAATCATCCACGGCGATGACTGCGGCACTTTAAAGGTCAAGACCGAGGGTTTGTTGGGTCAAGTTCGAAAACTGACGGCGAAAATGACTGAGGTGGTGGCGAGCGGTTCGCCTCCGGATCTTGTCCTGAACCGGCATTGCGGTGAATGCGAATTCCAAGCTCGGTGCCGGCAGAAAGCCATCGAAAAGGACGACCTCAGCTTGCTGGCTGGGATGAAGGAGGACGAACGCAAGGAGTACAACAACAAGGGCATCTTCAGCGTTACGCAACTTTCCTACACGTTCCGTCCCCGTCGCCGACCCAAAAAGCTGCGCGACAAACGAGAGAAGCATCACCACTCACTAAAGGCGCTGGCGATTCGGGAAAAGAAAATTTACATTGTCGGCAGCCCGAAACTCCAAATCGAAGGCATTCCAGTCTATCTGGATGTCGAAGGCCTACCAGACCGCGATTTTTACTATCTCCTCGGCCTGCGTATTGGAACCGGCGATTCGGCGGTTCAGCACAGCCTGTGGGCCAACAGCGTCGAGGACGAGGGAGAGATTTGGAGAGAATTCCTTGGGATACTCGAAAGCGTTGAGAAGCCGGTGCTGATCCACTACGGGAGTTATGAAACGAGCTTCTTACGTCGGATGATTGCTCGATTCGGTGGCCCTTTGAACACTGCGGCTGGAGTAGCCCGTGCGATCGAACACCCAGTCAACTTGCTTTCCACTATTTATGCCCAAGTTTACTTCCCCACCTTCTCGAACGGTCTCAAAGAAATCGCCGGGGTACTTGGATTCAAGTGGTCAGAAGCAGATGCTTCGGGGTCGCGTTCCCTGATCTGGCGGGATATTTGGAACGGCTCAAGAGATCCCGCTTCGAAGGAAAAGCTGGTCACCTACAACGCCGAGGATTGCGCGGCGCTTGCGTTAGTCGAACGGACAGTCTCTTGCCTCTCGGACCGCAACGCACGACCGCAGGCTGGTGAAACCCTGGAAACAAATGTCGTCCGGACGGAGGACTTGAAACACCCGCTCGTTAACAAATGGCGCGAGTTCTCAAGTCCATTGAGCGAATTGGAATTCGTCACTAATGCCGCCCACTGGGATTATCAGCGCGATAGAATTTATGTGAGATCGAGCAAGCAACTGAAGCGCGCACGACGGAAAGCCAAAGCAACTCCGAAAACCGTGTGGCGCGTTGACAAAGTCATCAAGGAGCAAGCCTCGACCAAATGCCCACGTTGCCAGCAGAAGGGGAGCAAGCATGGAACCGTTCGGTCGAGGATTGTGCAAGAAGTCATTTTCGGCCGGTTCAGCCTTAAGCGGCGAATCGTTCGCTATGAGTACCAGCCGTATTGGTGCTCGAAATGCAAAGCCACGTTTGGCGTCGATGATAGACTGCTCAGACCCGGAAAGCGCCGGAAATACGGCACGAGCCTGCTTGCATATTTCTTTTACCACGTCATAGATCTCGGCATTCCAATGCACGTCGTGGCCCAAAGCCTGAGTAGGCTCTTTGGGCTTGACCTCAACACCGGTACATTTGCATTCCTCAAAGAGCGGATGGCCGATTACTATAGCCAAACACACCAACAAATCTTGAAACGGATCACCTCGGGTGGTTTGGTGCATGCCGACGAAACTCACGCGAACATCAAAGGCAAGAGCGCCTTCGTCTGGGTTTTCACGAACATGCACGAGGTAGCCTATCTTTATTCGGACAGTCGCGAGGGCGAGTTCGTCCAGACGACGCTCCATGGATTTAACGGCGTGCTCGTCTCAGACTTTTACGCTGTCTATGACTCATTCGATTGTCCACAGCAGAAGTGCCTTATTCACCTGGTAAGGGATTTAAACGGTGCAATGCTGGACAACCCCTATGACGATGAAATGAAGCACATCGTCACGAGCTTCGGCCAGCTTCTGAAGACCATTGTCGAGGATGTTGACCGTTACGGCTTGAAGAGGCACTTCTTGCGAAAGCACAGCGCGGCAGTGCGTCGGTTTTATCGCGACGTTGTCGTGTCTAATTACCACAGTCCAGCGGCGCTAACTTGCGTGGAGCGATTCGAGAAGAACCGCGACAAACTCTTCACGTTTCTCGATTACGATGGTGTTCCCTGGAACAACAACAACGCCGAGCACGCGATTAAAGCTTTTGCAAGGCTCCGGGATGTCATCAAAGGCTCATCCAGTGAGAAAGGCATTCGAGAATATCTGATCCTTCTGAGTGTCTGCCAAACCTGCAAATATATGGGCATTGATTTTCTGGATTTCCTCCGTTCAGGGGAAAAGGATATTCACGCCTTCGCGGAAAACTTGGCCGGCCGCAGGCGGCGACCTTGATCCACCCCATTGAGCGTTTTGGCGGTTGAACCACCACCGGACAATTGTGGCCAATTTTAGTGCTGGCAACAATGCGCCGCTGGACAGTAGCTGCAGGTGGGTGGATGAGTCGGGCGTGGCGGCGACAACCGTCCGAGTCCCAGTGCCAGCCAGTGAGTTGGGCGTTTGTGCCGTCCAAGAACCCGAATTATTCACCGTGGGCCGTTGAAAGTTGCCCCTCAGCCGGTTTTGTTGAAAACGAGCAACGACGAATTGTTTCTGCCGTCCTGGATCGTTTATCGCGCGTGGGATTAAAAGGAACTGGTGACCAGGTTGCGTCGGTTGCGGTGCCTGGCGTTCGACCGGCCACGGGGCGCTGGGCTTGGAACTTCGAGTGCGAGGCCAAGGCGATGGCTTGACCAGTGATTACGAATACGGACTGGCCGCGCGGCAAGTCGCGGTGCATCAAAACCGGTTCAACCTTTTCCATTACCGCGTGTCTGGCGAGTCTGGACGTGTCGGTGCGCGCGGCGACCATGCCCGCTATCCCTTGGTGGCACGGGCCAAAAGTGTTGCGGACGCTCGTCAGATTTATGTCGCGGCTGACCGGTTCGTGGCGGCATGCTTCGAACAACAATGAACTGGAATGCAGAGGGGTTGTTGGAGTTGGCCCGAGGCTACCAAGGCGCCGCGGTTTTGGCTGCCGCGGCGGACCTGGATCTTTTTAGCGCCCTCGCCTCCGAAGCGCTCACGGCCCCCGTCCTTGCGCGCAGACTCTCTTGTGACCTTCGCGGCTTGACAATTCTGCTCGATGCGCTGACCGCCTTGCAGCTCTTGGTCAAGGAGGAGGAGCGCTACTCCCTATCTCCCGGAGCGGATGCGTGTCTCACAGCCTCCGGCCCACGCAGCATACTCGCCATGGCCCAGCACCAGGCCAACTGCCTGCGCCGATGGGTCCAGTTGGCCAGGGTCGTCAAGACCGGCCAACCCGCCGAGCGATCCCCCAGTGTGCGTGGTGAGAAGAGCGACCAGGAAGCGTTCATCGGGGCGATGCACAATGTTTCCTCTCCCGTGGCCGATCAGGTTATTGAAAGCATCCAACCGCTCCAGTTCCGCACCCTGCTGGATATTGGCGGCGCCTCCGGCACCTGGACGCGGGCGTTTCTCCGCGCCTGTCCGGCGGCCGAAGCCATTCTGTTCGATTTGCCGGAAGTCATTCCCATGGCCCAGCTCCTTCTGGCGGAAGAGGCGCAGGCAGGCCGCGTCAAGTTTGTGGGGGGAGATTTCATGAAGGACCCGCTGCCACCTGGCGCGGACTTGGCATGGGTCAGTGCGATTGTTCACCAGAATTCCCGGAAGCAGAATCGCCAACTTTTCGCCAAGGCATTCCATGCGCTGATGCCTGCAGGACGGATTGTCATCCGCGATATCCTGATGCATCCGACCCACACGCAGCCGGTAGCGGGCGCGTTGTTTGCCGTGAACATGCTCGTCGCAACGGAGGGTGGCGGCACATACACCTTCGAAGAATTGCGAGAAGACCTCGAAGCAGCGGGCTTTACCGGTGCTGTGGTGGTGCGCCAGGATGAGGGCATGAACTCCGTTCTGGTTGCTGAGAAGCCCGGCCATCCATGATGGTGCTACCACAAACGCTGACGCCTTTCCCTCATCGAGTGATGCTGGGCTGTACTAATTTGGAGTAGTCACAGGAGTAGTCACAAGGTTCAGTGAATTTCGATTTGTCTCAAGTTGGTGCGGCCTGTTCCAGTTTTTACGCAATATGCTGATGATGAATGGGTTACGCGAGCAATTTGAGACATTCCGAAACATGATGAAACCGCATAAGGTCAACTTCGGATCAGAAGGTTGCAGGTTCAAGTCCTGCCGGATGCGCCACATTATCAACGACTTACGCAAACCCGGTTTTTCGATAAGGCGGGAGTGGTATAAAAAGTAGTATGGTGTGCCTCCACGTTTCAGCGCGTTTCGGGGCGTGCCGTCCCTGGCGCTTACGATGGTCAAAACGCAAAATCCTGCATGAATCCGTCGGAACGAATGGCTTCGGCGCAGGCCTTCGAGATTCAAGCAAATCCGCCTGAATATGCCCGGATGATGTTTCCACCGGTCTCAAACGGTGCGTGGCCGACGCGCGCTGGCGCGTGCGCGCCGCGGCCGCCGAAGCCGCCGGCAAATTGGGCGCCGGTTCGCGGAGGTTGAGCCTGCGCGCAGCCAGGGCGGGCGCGGTGTTGGCCGGCCGGAATGTGCGCGTCAACCGCTGGTCGAACTGTGTCAACAATCCAAATTGGCGCGGCAATCCCGTCCCGGAATTGACTGAAAACGGCGCTATTTAATTCCGGCCTGATGGGCTTCGATCGCCGCCGCGATGCTGGAGACGGTGTGCAATGTTTTTCGCGCGACGACGGCGTCGGGAATCTTAATGCCGTAGCGTTTGTCCAGCGCGACGACAAGTTGGAGGGCGTCCACGGAGTCCAATCCGAGACTGCCCGGTCCGAAGAGCGGCTGGTCATCGCCAATTTCTTGTGGAGTGATTTGCAGCATGAGGTCTTCGACCAGGAAGGATTTGATCTGGGTTTTGAGTTCGGGCGGTGCGTTCATGGCTGTGGGCGTGTTTGTGTTTTCAAATAATTCGGATTGACGAACCGCGCCGCAATCGCCTGCCAACTCTGGCCTGTGATACTCACATTGGCGGCCACGCAGCGAGATTGTTGAATGGCGTCGCACGCGGCGACACATTGCCAGGCGGCGGCGGCGGCGAATGCTTCGCCCAGAATTTCTATTGGAGTCAACACCTTGCCCGTCCAATCATTCCAGGCTGGATTGCGGCGTTCGCTGGCGCAAAGCAAATCGTCCGGCGCGCCGGCGGGCAGTTGCGCGCGCATTTTCCGCGCCGCCTCGTTGCGGTCGGGCGCGCGAGTGGGGGCGAACGAATCCGTCACGGCGGCTAATTCAACAGGAGCGGCAGCGGGACGCAAGGTTTTCAAGTAAAGCGCGCCCGCTCCGCTGGCGTGAACCGCCCGGCGGTCAAACAACCGCAATGCGTCGGCGGCGGTCCAATCCGGCTCCTCCGCGCCAATGACGACGCAGGCCTCGGCCAGGCCGTTGTCCAGCCATTCCGCGGCGACGGCGAGGCCTTGCAAAAAAGTCGCGGCATCGCCGACGAGCGCGTAATTTACCGCGGAAGAACCCAAGTATGACGCCAGGTGACTGGAGGCGGAGTTAAACACCGTTTCGGGGAAGATCATGGGGCTGGCCGTGGCCGGGTTCTGCAGGACTTCTTCATAAAACCGCCGTGAATAGGAGATGGCACCCGTCATGGTGCATGTCAGGATGCCCAGCCGCAGGCCGCCGGAACGGATGAGATCGGCGTCGTGACCGACGGCCTCCAGCGCGGCGCCGACGGTGTAATGAGTCGTCGGGCTGGCGCGCCGCAAACGGGGATGCGCCAGGAAGGCGGGTCGAACCGGCGGTGGTGGAACGAGGCGCACAGGCAGCGGTTTGACCCAACCAGGCCGCCGCAGCGATTGTATCGGCAACGGGCGTTCGTTTTCCAAGCTGGCCCGCAAAGCCGGCACGCCCCAGCCGGCAGGGGAAACCGCGCCTTGCCCATGCACAAATATCCGGCTCACGGGCTCCTCCGAAAAATCAGGGTGGCATTGGCGCCGCCGAAGCCGAAGGAATTGGAAAGCGCGGTGTTTATTTTCGCGTCCACCGGCTGGCGCACGATTTGAAAACAGCAGAGGGGATCAGGAGTTTGAAGCGAAGTCTGCGGCGGAAGCCACTGGCCGCGCAAGGCCATGAGAGAAACCACCGCTTCAACCGCCCCGGCCGCGCCCAACAAATGGCCAATACCCGCCTTGGTGGAGCTGACTGTCAGTGTCGCGGCCCGCTGACCAGCCCAAGCTTGGATGGCGGCGGTTTCGGCGAAGTCGTTTTGCGGCGTAGCAGTCCCGTGGGCGTTCACATAATCAATTTGTTCCGGCGTGACCCCTGCGCTGGCACACGCCGCCTGCATGGCGGCCACCGCGGCTTTTCCTTCCGGTTCGGGCTGGGTGAGATGGTGCGTGTCCGTCGTGGCTCCGTAGCCGATGATTTCGCCGAGGATTTCCGCACCCCGCCGCTGTGCGGAACTTAAATCTTCCAGAGCAAGCACCGCCGCGCCTTCACCCAGCGTCAAGCCGTCGCGCCCGGCGTCAAACGGGCGGCACGGTGTCGGCGAGAGCGCTTGCAGCGTGTCAAACCCGGCAAAAGTCAAATGGCAGAGAGCGTCGTAACCTCCCGTCAGGATCCTCTCCGCCCGGCCTCGGCGCACCATTTCCCAGGCGTGCCCGATGGCGTTGGCTCCCGAGGCACAGGCATTGGAGATGGTGATGACCTGGCCCTCAATGCCAAGTGCATTGGCCAGGTTAATGCCCTGTTGCTGCACCAGATAATGCGTCACGCGCTCCGCCTGGCCCTTGAAAGAAAACGGTGTTTGCAGGGTCTGGCGAAGATATTGTTGACCCAGGCACATTTCACCGCTGGTCGTGCCCAGGATCAACGGCAGGGGACCGTCTGGCTTCCAGCCGGATTGCTTCCAGGCTTCAGCCCCGGCCAGAAGGAGCAGGCGCGAGGCGCGCTGGAGCCGCCGCAAATCGCCGCGGGACAACTGGTTGGGTGGCAGGTCTGCGGGCAGATCAATTTCGGCGGCAATTTTGCACCGCTGACGCGATACGTCAAACAGTGTAACCGGGCGAAAGGCCGTGCGGCCGGAGCGAAAACCCTCGGCGTTTATTTTCCAGCCCGCGCCGAAGGCGGTGATGACACCCGCGCCGGTGACGACGATGCGCCGCGGTGGCGGTGCTTTAGGCGGTGGGAACAGCACGGGTCATTTCAGCCGCGCCCTGCGGCATGATGCGTTGCAACATCGCAAAGTAACTCCAGAGCGGACCAACGACGCCGCGCCGGCGCAGGCGCGCGACGAGATTTGCGAAGCCGGGAGGCGGATCGCCAACGATCCAATTGGGCGCGCGGCGGGCAAACTCGCGCAGCCGCTCAAAGACGGTGACTTCGTCCAGGCCGGCCGCGAAGTAGTAGGCCGGGGCCAGCAGGTCGGCGTCGGCTGTGACGCGGCCCTCCTGCACCGCCCGCTGCGCGAGGGCGGTGCCGGGGAAGATGCGCATGCCCACCACCGCCAGCACGACCGAGCCAGCCAGATGCCGGGAGTTTTGGAAGCTGGTTTCAAGCGTTTCCAGCGATTCGCCTGGCCCGCCGCAAATCAGGTAGTGGCAATGTTCGATGCCCGCCTGTCGGGCCAACTCGCTCGACCGGGCGATGTCATCAAACGCGAGCCGCTTGGCGTACTGCTCAAGGACTGTGTCGCAAAAACTGTCGGACCCAAACTCGATGTGGGTCAAACCCGCCCGTGCCATCAGCCGCATCATTTCCAAGGTCAGTGATTGCGGACGCAGGAAGCAGCCCCATCGGAGTTTGACGCCGCGGCGGAGGATGGCTTCGCAGGTTTCGGCGACGTGCCGCTCGGACGAGTTGAAAACGGAATCAACGACAAACGCGTATTTCGCGCCCATCGCCTGAAGCTGCTCGAACTCCTGGGCGACCGCCTCCGGGTCGCGCCGGCGATGCAGGCATCCCTCGATCAGCGGGTAAGCGCAGTAAGTGCAGGCCTGTCCACAGCCTCGTTGCGTCTGCACGTTCAACATGCCGCAGGCCGTGAGGTAAAAGTCGGCGACTGCCGATGGGCGGTCAGCGGCCTCCAATCCGGCTTGCGAGTCGGAAGGCTGCTGCGGATTGGCCACAATCTGCCGGCCCCGACGGTAAACCAGACCGGGGATGGACGCATACTCGGCGCCGCCACGCAGCGCCGCCACCAGCGCGACGAGGCTCGCTTCACCTTCGCCCTGGATGCCAAAGTCGGCGCGGCTGAGTTCGAGCAATTTCTTGGGATAAATTGAAAAGCCGCTGCCGCCGATCACCACCGTGCATGGATGGGCACGGCGCACGGCGTCACTCAGCGTCAGCAGACCGGCGAAGTACGTTTCCTGTTGCCGGATGAGGACATTGTCAACGTTGCGAAGCGAGAGGCCGACGAAATCCGGCTGGAAGCGGCGCAGCACGTCCTCGACCGATTGCGGTTCCGCGAGGAGGTCAAACAGCCGCGTTTGGTGGCCGGCCCGCCGCAAGGCGGCGTTCAAGTGTGAGAGACCGAGCGGAAACACCGGATCAGGCGCGGAGCACTGATTGGCGTTGATGAGGAGAATCCTGCTAACCATGGCCATTCTCAACTGGTTGCGGACGCGCGTTCCCTGGTGGGGGGCTGGCCCTGCCGTTCCGGTAATAGTCCGCCAATCCCTGCCGGGACGGGGTCAAGCCCTCCGCTTGGATCGCTGCCAGCACGCGTGCTTCCGTCATGATGAAACGGTCGCGTTTGTAGATGATATAGTCGTCGCGCATCCCGTCCGGTGTCATGTTGATGGTCACCAGATTGGCCCCGGCACGCAAAGCGCGGCGGTAGCCGTCGCCTTCGACGAGATTGAGCGCGCTGACGGCGGGAATGACCCAGTCCGGCCGCATCAGCCGAAGGGCCGCCACGCCGTTGAAAGTCCAATCGGCCTTGCCAGCAGGTGCGTTGGCCAGCGGCGTGTCATCGCCGGGGATGAACGGGCTGACACTGCATCCGTGCAGCGGGAGCGAGCGGACCAATGCCAAATCCGCCTGGAGATCGCGCAACGATTGGCCCGGCAATCCGGCGATAAAACCCGAGCTGACGAACCAGCCGCGCGCCGCCAGCAGGCGAATATGGCGCAACCGCTCAATGAATGTGCCCGGCGCGTGAACCGCACTGTAACGGGCCGCATGGCCCGCTTCGAACTTCATGATGTAGATGGCCGCGCCGGCCGTCTGCAATTCGTCGTAAATTTCCGGCGTCAACGTGCCAAGGCAAAGGCTGACTCCGAGTGACGTCTCGCGCTGAAGGGTTGCGAGCAGCGGCAACACCACCTCGCGCACCGCCACCGGGTCTTCGCCGCTCTGGATATTTACATCTGTGACCGTGACGGGAAGGTGGTGAAGGAGCAACTCGGCGATCTGTTCATGGCGGGCGCGGTAACGATGCAAAGTGCGATTATCCCGGCGCATTCCGCAATAAGCGCAATTCTCCCGGCAAGAATTGGAAACCTCGACCACCGCGCGCACAAAAACATTCCGGCCAAACTCGGCGCGCGTCGCCTTGGCGGCAGACTCGTGCAAGGCCGCCTGCCGCGATCCGCTGGCATTCAAATCCGTTTCAGTCAAGCCATCCATTTGGACGAATCCTTAAGTTTGATCACGGGCAGAATAGCCCGGGCCAAGGCGCGTCCGATATAAGGTAAAACCCTATTATTGCGGGAACGCCATGAACTGCGGGGCAACCATGCCATTTCAAGTCCATACGCACCGCTAACGTAACCAAGCCCGGCCCGTGAGGCAACTTTTCTCGCGGCTAAAAAGCAAGAACCCGCAGGAGGGCGCCAGAAGCCAAAAATTGTCGTTGGCAGACGTGCCGGGCAAGGTTACTTTTGCTGCTCTCGTGAATTGGACCCATCAATGCGTCGCCGTGATTCCGTGCTTCAATGAAGCGCCGTTGATTGGGGCCATGACCGCCGCCGTACGCCGACATTTGCCCAACATCATTGTGGTGGACGATGGTTCCACCGATGGCACGGCCCGGCAAGCCCAAGCGGCGGGCGCGGAAGTGATTCGCCTGGGCCGCAATGGGGGCAAAGGAGCCGCCTTGCGGGCGGGATGGCGGCACGCCAGTCAACACGGCTTCACTTGGGTGCTGACGATGGACGGCGACGGCCAACACGCGCCGGAGGACATCCCGAAGTTTTTTGCCCGTGCCGAAAACAGGGGCGCCGCGCTGGTGGTGGGCGACCGCATGGGAAATTCCGCCGCCATGCCGTGGTTGCGCCGGCAAGTCAACCGCTGGATGACCCGGCGGCTTTCCGCTTTGGCGGGCGTTGACTTGACTGACTCGCAATGCGGTTTCCGGCTGGCGCATTTGGAGACGTTGTTGCGATTGCCGCTGTCCGCCCGCCGTTTTGAAATTGAATCGGAAACGCTCATCACTTTTCTGGCGGCGGGGCTGCGCGTGGAATTCGTTCCCATCCGGGTCATTTATGAATCGGGGCGGAGCAACATTTGTCCGTTCATGGATACCTGGCGCTGGCTGCGCTGGTGGGCGGCGCAACAGCCTGCCTCCGTGTAAGAATATGGACGACCTTCAACCTCCAGCGCGGCCGGCTCCCAGGTTCATGCACCGTTGGCTGCGCAAAGCCTTGACACTGGCCGTGGTGACGGTGGTGTTGGGCTGGTTTTACGGCTGGGCTTCGCCGTGGGCTTTTCCCAAAAAGCAACCCGCTGACTTCAAATACGGTGTCTTGCACGGCGCGTTGATGCCGTTGTCGCTGCCCGCCCTGCTCATCGGCCAGGACGTGCCGATATACGCGGCCGACAATTCCGGCCGCGGCTATAAAATCGGTTACATCTGCGGCATCAACGCCTGCGGCCTGCTCTTTTTCGGCGCCGCCTTCCGCCGGCCCAAGATCACATCAGCCAACTCCGGTAAATCTCAATAATGTCCAATTCGCCGCCGCCCCAATAATGATTCGGCGGCAAACTGAACGTGCTGGTGTGGGAGTCGAAGGCCAGCCGCTGGGGCTGGTTCGGATTATTTGGGTCGTAGGCTTGAAAGGCAAAGCCCTCCCTGGTTTCCTCGGTGGCGAATAAGATCATGCTGTGATTGACGGTCAGCGACGGGAATTTCACCAGGTGAATGATCGGCGGAATGTTCCGTTGAAGCGCGGCGGCCAGGGATGCGGCGGTGCGGGCCTGATGCGCGCGCGAAATGGGAAAAACCATCCGCCAATGGCTCGGCAAAACATAAGACCGCCACGCCCCGCCGCAGCCGGCTTTCAACAACGCCGGACGCGCGGCGCTGAAGGCCCGCAAACTCGCATGGCCGGGAATGATGATCTGCTTTTCCGGCGCGCAAGGCTCGCGCGGATTGCGCGCCACGACCTGGCCAATGAGACGCCGGCACGTTTGGTCATCCGCGGCCTCCTGGTTCATTGCAAAACGGGCGTGGTAAAAGAACTGCCTGGCCGCGCGAGTCAACACGAAACAACGGTGTCCGTAGGCCGGCTTTGGCTCGCGCCGGCTGAAACTGGGTTTTCCGGTGGCCGCATCGAAGTGATATTCCCAGAATGTTTCATTCTCAAAGGCAAAACTGTCCCGCGCAAACTCAAACCGCCGCGGCCCGTCTTGATCGGATTCTTTGGACATAAGCAATTAGCTTGCGCAGCAAGTTAGGGTTGTATTAAGCCACTGGCAATGCTTTACCAACGCTGGCGGGACACCGCGAAGGAAAGGCGCAATGATCTTGCGTTGCGCGACGTGGCTTCCGGCCAATGCTGGACGTTCGCCCAATTGTTCGCCGCCGGCGAGACGCGGAAGGCGGACGCAGACGACACGGTTTGTCCGCAAGGCCAATCGCCGGAGTTCATTCTTTCGCTGTTGGCCGCATGGCGCGTGGGAAAAATAGCCTGCCCGCTGGAAGCAGGACAAGCCTTGCCGGATGTGCCGCGTCCGCCCAAAGGTTGCCTGCATCTAAAGTGGACCTCGGGCACCACCGAGGCCTCCCGCATGATCGCCTTCACCGCTGAACAACTGGCGGCCGACGCGGCCCAGATTGTTTTGGCCATGGGCTTGCGTCCCGACTGGCCGAACCTTGGTGTGATTCCAATGGCGCATTCCTATGGATTTTCAAATTTGGCGCTGCCACTGTTGCTGCACGGCATTCCACTGATCCTGGCGCCCTCGCCGTTGCCGGAGATCATTCGCCGGGCGGCGGCCGATGAAAACGCGGTCACCCTGGCCGCCGTGCCGGCACTGTGGCGCACGTGGCACGAAGCCGGCGGCATCCCGGCCCAAGTGCGGCTGGCCATTTCCGCCGGCGCGCCTTTGCCGTTGCATTTGGAGCGGGCCGTCTTTGAGACGAGGGGAATTAAAATCCACAATTTTTACGGCGCATCCGAATGTGGCGGCATTGCTTACGACGCCGGCGCGGCCCCGCGCACTGACGGCACCCTGGCCGGAGCTCCCTTGCCCGGCGTGAGTGTGTCGTTGCATGGCGAGGGTTGTTTGATGGCTCGCAGCCCTGCAGTCGGCCAAACCTATTGGCCCGAAGCATCCCCTGTGCTCGGCGGCGGAAAATTTCAAACGAACGATCTGGCCGAATTGAAAAACGGATTGGTGTTCCTGCGGGGCCGTCTGAGCGACCTCATCAACATGGCCGGCCGAAAAGTGTCGCCGGAGACCATCGAGCGGGCGCTGCTGGCCCATCCGCGCGTGCGCGAATGCCTGGTCTTCGGCGCGCCCAGCCAGGATGAGCATCGGACGGACCTGATCGTGGCGGTGGTGGTTTCCAGCGCGGGAGAGATGGAGTTGAAGCAATTCCTTCTGGAATCCCTGCCCTCGTGGCAGTTGCCGCGCTGCTGGCAATTTGTCCCGTCCCTCTCCGCCGGACCGCGCGGAAAAATTTCCCGCGCGGAATGGCGCCGCCGATTCACCGGCTGACGTTGTCAAGCATTCGGCGCTTTTCCGCTCAACGTCAATTCCGCCACCAACACCAGCTTGTCTCCCACCCACCCGCGCGCTTGGGCCTGGATCAAATTGCCCAGCCGGCCGATGACGCCGGCTTCCAGCCGCACCGCGTCGCCGGGCCGGGCCGCGCCCAGAATTTTCGCCCCGCGCAAGGCGGTCAGCTTCAAACCCGCCAAGGGTGTGATGGCCGGATCGCTTTGCGCGACGACGCCCGCAAGTTGCGCCGCCGCTTCGATGAGCAGCACGCCGGGAAAAATCGGATCACCCGGAAAATGTCCGCGTAGAAACGGCTCATCGCCGCGCACGCGATACTCGCCCGTGCCTTGCTTCCCCGGCGTCAGGTTGAGCACTCTGTCGAGGAAACGGAACTCCGGGCCGTGCGGCAAATGTTCCAACCCGTTCCCGCCTGTTTCGGTGGGTTTCATCGGCTAAAAGGCTCGGTGACCTTGAAATCCGCCGGTAGCTTCCATTGGAAAAGGTTTTCGTCCAGGGTCGCATTGGCCAGAGCATTGGTGAAATCGTTTCGCATCCGCGATCCGTCCACGAAAACCACTTCCGTTCCGGCGAGGGAAAAATCGTTGGTCGTCAGGCTCACCCGCAGTTCGGGCATGATCTGGCGGGCGGCGGCGCTGCGCGGTTGCAGCGACAACAGCCACATTCCGCCGGCTTCCGTGAGCGACTGGGTTTGAAATTGCGCATTGAATTCTTTGCGGGTGTGAGGAAAGCCCGCGTCCAGGAGCGACATGGCATCGCGCCATTGGCGCGGGGCCGATGCGCCGAGGGAATAATGCTCCGCCCGTTTGAGGCGCGGATAAATGACGTACATTTCATCCCCACGCCGCAAGGCGATGGTTTGCGGCGGCTGGCCCAGTTCCCAGCGAAATTGGCTGGGGGGAGAAAACCACAAGCGGCCGGTGGCCAGCAGCGGTTGGACGAGGGTTTTGAGGGTTCGCGTTTGCACAAAATCCGCCGACAAGGAGTGAACCTTGGCCTGCGCGGCAAACCAGGCGTCGAGCAGCGCGTTGGTATCCGTGGCGCGCAAGGTGGCCGAGGCCAGCCCGGAGAGGGCCATGACCAAGACCGCGAGCCGGAACCTCACTTGTCGCGCGGCGCGACCGGAGGCCAGATTGGAACAAAATGATACCATTGGCTGATATACTGCTGAATGAGCGGTTCGAAAACACGCATAATTTTTTGCGTTAATTGGATGCGCGCCGCCCGGTTGCCGATCAGCGCGCGATCGTAAGTGATTTCCGACTGGATTTGGCCCTCATAACCTCCCGGCGTGCGCACAATGCAGGCAGGCAAAATGGCGCAACCGGAGACGCGCGCCAGTTCCGCCGCGGCGATGGACGCGAAGAAGGGCCGGCCAAACAAATTGACGCTGACCGCCGTGGCTGGAGCCGGCCGGTCCATCAGCAAGGCCACCGTCGCGCCATCCTGGAGGCGTTTGACGACTTCGATGAAGGCAAAGGCGTCCTGGTTCACGACAATGGTTTCCACGCCCCGGCGCGCGCGCGCGGCCAGGCGCAGTGCCGTCAGGCACGGGTCGGGTTCCGGTTGAGTCAAGACGAGCAATTTAAAACCCTTCCGCGGGAGGTACGCGCCGCCGATTTCCCAGTTGCCCAGATGCGGCGTGACCAGCAGGACACCCCGGCCGCGCGCCTGAGCCGCGAGGTAAATCTCCCAGCCTTGCCAGCGCATGGCCCAAGCATCCGGGTCCGCCCCGCCTTCGTATCGCCAGAGGTCCGCAATCTTGAGGGCAAATCCGATGAAAAGCGCGCGAGCGGCGAAGGCGGCAGCGGTCGGGTCATCGTTCAAGGCGGGCTGCAAATTTCGAATCACCACCGCACGACGGCTCGCCGCAGCCTGCCAGTAGATCGCACCGCCCCATTTGGCGAGCGTTCGGACCACGGAGAGCGGGAGATGACGGGCCAAACCCAGGCCAATTTTCCAGATTGCGCCCCGGTATAATTGGGACGGGGTCGGCGGCGCCACGACCGCCCTTTCGTCCCTTCGACCGGCCAGCGTTTTCCACCAAAGCGGCAGGAGAAAAATCGAGATCAACATGTTGCCCGCCAAGCCGGCTGCGCAAATCTGTCCCAGGCTGGCCATGCCCGCGTTGTGGGAGAAACCCAGCGAACCGAAGCCGGCCACCGCGGCGCCGCCGCAGAGCCAGAGCGCGCGTCCCACCGAGCGGCGGGCGGCTTCCAGACTGCCGCCATGCCGCCGCAAGGCCAGTTGCATGAAGAGGCTGTAGTCCACGCCCGTGCCGAGAATCAGGGGCAAGGCCATAAGATTGAGCACATTCCATGACCAGCCGGTTATTCTCATTGCCGCCAGGAGGCAAAGCCCGCTTAACGCCAACGTGCCCAGGCTGAGACAGATCTCCGTCAAAGAGCCAAACGCCAGCCACAACGCCAGGAGCACCAGGCCGGCCATCGGCAGAAGAACCTTCCACAAATTATGCTTCACTTCATCCAGCACCGCCTGTCCCAGCAAACTCCAGCTCGAAAGCCAGACTCCTTCCGGCGGAAGCGGCCCGCCAGCCCGGGCCAGCACGGCCGCATCAATGGCGCCGGCCACCGGATAAAGAAATCCGGCGGCGAAAAGGCCTTGTGCATCGCGGGCGGCGATCTTTTCAAAAATCCACCGGCTGGCCGCGTTCGTCGGCCAGAAAACATTCGTGGTGGCAGCGGCTTGACGCCATGTTTCAAGGATTTTCGCGTTTAACCCCAAGGCATCCTCGGTGAATCCGCCGGCCAGTGCGGCTGCCCGCATGGCGCCGCTTTCGGCTGCCAGCCGCCGCGCTGTGGCGCGGTTGGACGACTGCATCTCGGGCCGGGGCCAGAGGGCATCAGGCAACGTGAAGCCTGTCAACAAATGGTTGGAGACGGCGTTATCGAGCGCCGGTTTGATGGCGGCAAGGCGGCCGGCAATTTCACTTTCATCGCGGCCGGAGACAACCAGCCAAAGAGGTTCCTGTTTCTGGCCGAGGTTGTCCTTGATCGCGTTGAGCGCGGCGTAGGCCGCGCTGTGGCGAGGCTCCATTGCGCGGGTGCTGGCATCCATTTTGGGCCATCCGAAAGACAAGGTGGCGGCGCAAAATAAAATCAAACCGCCGGTGATGGCGAAAACCAGTCTGGCGCGCAACGGATTCAGCGGTTCAGCGGTTGACTGCGCCATGTTCGCAGCCGGTTGAGGCAGACGCCGGACCAATCGCTCAGGAAAGAGCGGCGGCAAAAAGGCCATGATCATCACAAAGGCCGAGAGGGCCACTCCAATGCCAACGAGTGAGCCAAGTTGAGCCAGGCCGGGCAAACCGCCGAAATTAAGCGCCAGAAAGGCCGAGATGGTGGTCATGGCCGCCCAAAAGATGCTCGGCGCAATGGCGCGGCGGATTTCCGGCACGGATAGGAGAGGGCAGGCCAGCGCCTCCTGGTAATGCACCACGGCGTAATCCACGGCCAGACCGAGCAGGATGGCCGCAAAACCCATGCTGACGACGTTGATCGGGCCGAGAATCAGACCGCCCAGCGCCAGCGCGCCTGCCAGAATAAGCGCCAGCAACGTCAAGAGCCAGAGCATCGGTTTCCAGCGCCGGTGTGCCAGCCAAAACAAAAATGCGATGATCAGCGCCGTGCCACCGGCGGACAGCGTGATGTCGTGTTTCATGCTGCCAGAGATTTCCGCGACGAACGCGGGCCGGCCCGTGTAGCCGAGAGTGGCCTGGCCGGCTTGGGACAACGAGCTTTCCGCGATTTTATGCACGGCATTGAACCATTCCGCACATTCGCGGTAACCGCTCAATTCACCGCGCGCTTTGACAAAAATAATCCGGAAGGCGCCGTCGGCCGACGCAAACATATCCGGCCCCTGTCCGAAACCCGGCGCCGCGCCGGTGATGGCCGGGGGCAATTGCGTCAGGCCAAAGGGGTCGTAACTCAATTGGGCGAAATCGGCGGGCGAGAGCGTCGTGGCCAGCCGTTCGCGCGTGGCGCTGAGAATGGCGCTGAGGTTCGTTTCCGCAAGGCGAGCGGCCAGTTGGCCAAAAACCTCCGGCGGCTGATTCAGCCAAAGGTAACCCATCAGCTCCGCCATCTGCTCGGGGTGTTCCAGCCATGGCGGCTGCCAGGTGGCCTCGGCTACAAGATTGGTTTCCTGGCGCAGATGGGCGGCGATGGATTGAGCGGCGGCTGTTGCGGCCTCAGCGTCGGCTGCCCGAAGTGTCAGGAGGAGTTCGCGCGAGTTGGCAAAATGTTGCTGGTAAATCTTCAGCCCTTGCACGGCGGAAATACGCGCGGGCAGAAGATTGAGCACGTCGGCGTCAAAGTGGAGGCGGGCCAACCCGGCCGCCACCGGAATCAGCAGCGCCAGCCACCACCAGTGAAACCAACGCGGCCTCATTGGAAAAGCTGGCCCTCCAGGCATTCTCCAGTGTCGGCGTTCTCCAGCCGCCAGGAATGGTCCGGCCGCCCCGTGAGTTTCCACGGAGCATCGGCCGGCGACGCGTCGAGAACGCGCGTCAGTTGAAACCAGAGGAATCGTTTGGGCGGCGGGCCTTGGCCGCGCCATGAATGCCGCCCGGCCCCAAATTCAATTTGCCACCGGCCATCGGCCATCTGTGCCGACGCCAGGGCAAAAGGAGTTTTGGAGAATTGAATCACAAAATTTCCATTCGTATTGACTGCCAGCAACAAATCACCGGCCAGTTCCGGGCGGCTTTTGGACGGTTTCCAGACAGCCTGGCCCTGGCGCACCCGCCAGCCGGGCGAGGAGAAATCAGCGGGCGGCAGAGAAGCGGCCGTGCGGCAGGAGAGGCAAGACAGAAACCCCAGCGCGAACAGCGTGAATCCATAAATCGCAAGCTGTGGCGGGCGGGCGGACGGCGCAATGTCAGGTTCAGGTTTCAAGCCTTCTCAGGGCTGCGGTATGGGTTCAGCTTTCGCGGCCTGCTGGCGCCGAAAAAAATACGCGGCACGATCGGAAAGTAGCGTTGCATTCTGACCAGCAGAAAGAAATACTCCAGACGCCAGCGCAACGACCATCGGCCCTCCAGTTCCCCGGCCAGCACCGCGTTGACCGCGGAGGGCAGATCGCAATGGTTGCTCGGGCGCAGGAAAAGCCCCATGAACGGCGTGGTGTAGTAGTTCTCCACTACGCGCCAGTAAAATCGGAGTCCCCGGCGAACGCGCTTGTCGTACGCCGCAAACGGGCGCGCGTCGGGTCGCCCGTGTTCGAGACATTTTTTGACAACTTCCGCCGCCAGCTTGCCCGACCACATGGCCAGAAAGACGCCCGCCGAAAAAATGGGGTCCATGAAACCGGCGGCGTCTCCCACCCGCAACAAACGATAGCCGGCCAACCGGTGGTTGTGATAACTGAAATCACTCGTGGTTTGAATCGCGCCCACCAGGCTTGCGTCCTTCATCCGCCTCTTGACCGCTGGAGTGGACTCGACCCAGCGCTGAAAGATTTCCTGCGGAGAACCGCCGGAGCTTGTGAACTCATCCTTGTCAAAAACAATGCCAACGCTGGTTTTAGTGTCGGACAGCGGAATGATCCAAAACCATTTGTTTTCCAGGCGGACAATAATGGTGTCGGTGTTGGGTTCGCCGGCATCGCGAGCCACGTTTTCAAAATGGCCGAAAACGGCGAGCTTCTTCCATTTGAAATGGAAGCGCGGAAAGACTTCCTTTTCCAGCACCAGCACCCGTTTGCCGGCCCGCGCCAGAAAGGTGGCGGCGCTGCTTCCTCCCGGACCGCAGCCGATCACCACGGCATCGTATGTTGCGCCAGCCATGCGGAACCATTATCCCGGAAGCGTGGGATCATGGCAAGCGCAGGAGTTGGCCCCTTGCGTGGAGGTCTCTCAAACCCAAAACCAACACTTCGCGGATTCCGCCCCGCGCCTCAGACCTGCCTGGGTTTCTGCGCCAGCAACACGATTCCACCGACGAGCGCGATCGCGCCGACGACCGGCGGGATGAAGTGGCTGTGGGTGGTCTCGATGTGAAGGCCGAGGAACTCAACCGGTTTTCCCGGGGTCGTAAAGCTGATGCCCGAGTAAGCCAGCACCACGATCCCCAGAGTGACTAAAATGACGGCAACTATATTTTTTGTATTCATAACGAATCTCCAGTTGTTCGGTTTCAATTAAGAGCTTCTTAAATCGGGCGCTTTCGGCCGGAAATGAAGCTGACCAGTATCATGATGACGGCCACCACCAGCAGGACATGAATAAACGATCCTATGGTGTAGCCGGTGATCAGACCGAGCAGCCACAGGATGATCAATACCATTGCAATTGTGTATAACATATAATTTGCCTTTCAGTTTGTTTTGGAACCACTGCCGCCCGACGCAAACGCGCGCCGGTCAGACGTGATTCGCCAGTTTAATTATTGGACACAGCCATCTCCGGTTCCTTGAACACGACCTTGACGCCGTCGATGGGTTTGGTCACTGCCTTGCGAACGGCGCCAACAGCCGTCGCTCCCACTTCGCCAGCCGCTTTGAGAGCACCGTCGGCGGCAGCCGCCGCGGCGTCCTCGGCACTGACGCCTAATTCTTTGGCGCCAGCGATCGCCCCTGCGACCAAACCAGTGGCAGCGGCCCCAACGTCGCCGCCGACCTCGGCGGTATCGCGGATCGCAACATGGGCCGTGTGGCGGATGGTATCCAAAACCGCCATGCCGGCTTCTGTGGAACCGCGGAGCACGCCGAGCATAAGCCCCTTGGCGGCATGTGCCAGGTCGGCCCCGATCTGCACCGCGCCACGAATCGCGCCGCCGACAACGTTGGCAATGACATCGGTCACAGACGTGCCCACCTTGCCGACGTCTTTAATCGTTGTGGCGAGAATTTCAGTCACCGTATCCACTGTCGCCTGGACGATGTTTCCCGTGCCTTTGATGGCCGCAACAATCTTGCCTTCCACTGTCTCAATCATTTCCGAATGTGTTGTCTTCATATAGTCAGGTTAAGCGATGCGCCGGGGTATTACTATGGGGTGTAACCCTACCGTGGATTCAATGCGCATCAAGATGACGGCTACCGCGAGGCCGATGATCAGTCCCCGGACATTGAAAGTTTTATTCTTATTTACAGATGTGTTATTCATTAATGTCTCCTTTTCCATCATGGTCAAATGTGTTGGTTCAAGAGTGAGTTTTCTCTTGTTTTTGACGTTGATTTGCGGGCGGTCAGTTCGCCTCAAGGCGCGATTTTGTCGCTCACCCGCTGACGGGCTTGTTGGAAATCGTCCTTCAAGCCGTCGTAGGCTTTCTCGGAGCCGGCCTTGACACTGTCCCAGGTGGACTCGGTCGCGTTTCCGGCCTCATCCAGTTGCTTGTTCATTTGGGCCGCCTGGTCGCGCAAGGCCTGGAGTTTGGGTTTGGCCTCCGCCTTGACCGCATCGCTGGAGCTTTCGATTTTGGCGGAGAGCGCGTCGAGATCCTTATTCAGAGCGTCCAACTGGCCCTGCATTGTCGCCACGAATTCGGCTTTTTGCGCGAAGGTGTAGTCCTTCATCGCTTGCGCGTCCGCCTTTGTTTCGGTTTTGACCTTGTCCAGTTGCTGAGAGGTGGAATTCTCCTCCGATGGTTTGCAGCCCACCGCGAAAGCAGTGACGGCGAGGAAGGTAATAGCTATCAATTTGTTTTTCATAATGGTGTCTTTCGTATCGTGGCAAGTCTCGTCTTGGGTCCAAACTATGCTCCCACCGCGCACGGCTGAGCATTGGCGCCGGCAGGCTGATGGTCCTCGACTGCCTCCGGGTTGGTGGAGCTGATGATCTTTTGGGCCTGGGCCGTTTCAGCCGGTGAACCGTGGGCGATGACCACGAACTTGCCGCTCTTGAGCGCCGTCTCGTAGCGCAGAATACTGTCCTTGGGGATGCCCAGGCTGTAGAGTCCGGCGCCAATGGCGCTCAGACCGCCCACCACCACGGCGCCTTCCAGCGCCCCGACGATCCAACCGACGAGCGGCCCCGCCACCAGCAACGGCCCGACGCCCGGAATCAAAAAGAACGCGGAGCCAAACAACAATCCCCAAATCCCGCCCCAGAAGGCCCCCAATTTTCCCCAGTATTTCATACGGTCCCCGGCATTGTAGTAGCCGACGACGTGTTCATCGGTGTGATAGTCGCGTCCGACGATGGACAGTTTCTTCATGTCAAAACCCGATTGCTGCAATTTCTTGACGGCGGCTTCGGCTTCGATGTGGGATTTGTAGATCGCCACGACTGCATTGTTCTTGGCCATTATATCAGTTCTTTCGTTCTTGCGTGATAATTTTCATCAACAACGGCACGTTACGCGCAGCCGTGGCCCTTTGCTATGGGGTGTAACCCTACCGCGGCTGATTGAGGAAAAGTCAAACCCCCAGCGCCCGGCCGGTTTTGCGGAAAGGGTGGCCGGAAGGAGGTTGATTGTCCCATCCAGGTTATTGCGGGTGGTCTGGCCGAAAAGGTGCCCCGCGCCTTTGAGCCGCTGGCAGAAACTCCGGGTCTGGCAGCAGTGCCTTCATCCGGTCCTGACGATTCCACGAAACCGCGCGCGCTATGGGGTGTTCACCCCATATACAAATTGAAGCAATAGCCGGATATTGACTGCGGATTGGCGGCTTGCCAGTGAGAGATAAAGCATCCTGGAGAGGCCCGCCGGATTCGGCATGAGAGCATGAAGCGAAAATTAAACGGGTTGTCACAACGATATGTGACCGCGTTGCAAAAGCACCTGAAACAGGGGCCGTGCGCCAGCTTGCAGCCGGCGGCGGGACTGGGGCGCCGGGCAGTGGCCCTCGGACTGGAGACGCTGGAACTGGCCCGGATGCACGAGGGGGCGATCACCCTGCTGAAACTATCCAGCCGCAAAGATGGGGAGATCAAAAGGGCGGAGAAATTCTTTGCTGAGGCTCTGATCCCGATGATGGAGACGCATCGCGCCGCGCGGCAGAGCAAAATGGACCTGCATCGGCTGAACGAGCTGCTCCATCGGCGCACACGAGAACTGGCCGCCGCCAACCGCCAGTTGCAACGCGGCGTCATCCGGCGCAAGAGCGTGGAAGCCGCCCTCAAGAAAAGCGGGGAACACTACACCAGGCTGTTGAAGGATTCCCTGCAATTACAGGAAGGTTTGCGGCAACTGACCCACCAGCTTCTGGCATCGCAGGAGGAGGCACGAAAGGAGATCAGTCTGGAGCTCCAAAATGAAATCGCCCAGACTCTCTTGGGCATTAATGTCCAATTGCTCTCTTTGAAGCAGGAGGCAAGGATCAACACCATGGGACTGAAGAATGAGATCGCCAGCGCACAGCGGCTGGCGATAAAATCGGCCCAATCCGTGCGCCGGGTCGCCCGTGAATTCAGGAACGCATGAAAAACAAATTCTCACGACGCTATCAGGCGGCTTTGCTGACCTATCTAAGGCAACGCCCGGAGGCGCGACTGCAGGCGGCCCGCGGCCTGGGCCAACAGGCGCTGGCCGCCGGTCTGCAGACGTTGGACATGGCCAAACTCCACGAGCAAATCCTGGCGACCCAAGTATTGCCCGGCCTGCCGGCCGGCAAACGCGCCACGTTCATCAAGCGCGCGGGGGCATTTTTTACCGAGGCGATTATCCCGATCGAGACCATCGGTCGCGGCGCGCGGGAAACCGCCGTCCACCTGAATGAAATCGTCGAGATGCTGAGCCGGCGCACCGTGGAGTTGGCCGCCTCGAACCTGGAGTTGCAACAGGAAATCGTCCAGCGCAAGGCGGCGGAAGATGCCCTCCAAAAAAGCGAGCGCCATTACTCGCAGTTGCTGGAAAAGTCGCATCACCTGCAGGAACAGTTGCGGCAGTTGTCCCGCCAGATTCTCTCGGCGCAAGAGGATGAGCGAAAAAGGATAAGCCGCGAACTGCATGACGTCGTCGCCCAGACCCTGACGGGCATCAACATTCGGCTGGCGACCCTGAAAAAGGAGGCCGCGCTGAACACCAACGCCCTGGACCGCAATATCGCCCAGACGCAGCGTTTGGTGGAAAAGTCGGTAAACATCGTGCATCAGTTCGCCCGCGAATTGCGCCCGGCGGTGTTGGATGATCTCGGATTGATTCCAGCACTGCATTCCTTCATGAAACACTTTACCGTTCGCACTGGCGTCCGCACTCGTTTGACGGCCTTCGCCGGGGTGGAACAATTGGATACGGCCCGTCGCACGGTGCTCTTTCGCGTCGCTCAGGAGGCACTCACGAATGTCGCCAGACATGCCCAGGCCAGCCGGGCGGAAGTGAGCATCCAGAAACTGCCGGAGTGCATTAGCATGAGAATAAAAGATGACGGCCGATCCTTCCAAGTGGAACGGGTGTTGCACGGTACTGGCAGCAAGCGCCTGGGATTGCTCGGCATGAGGGAGCGGTTGGAGATGGTCGGCGGTCGTTTTGATGTCCAATCCGCTCCGGGCACAGGCACCACCATTACTGCACAGATGCCGCTGGGCGATGGCGAGATTCATCGCACCAGCCTGGATTCAATCGCGCGTTCGAAAACAAAATCATGAAACTCCAACTTAAGCCGCTTGTTATGATCTGCCCGCGTTAATGAAAGGATGCTTTTGAATGAAAAATAACGGCCACAACTTTCTTCCTCCGGCGGTCTGTTTGCCCAAGTGTCCCACGGGCATCCAGGGCCTGGACGAAATCACCGGCGGCGGCTTGCCGCGCGGGCGGCCCACCCTGGTGTGCGGCGGCGCCGGGTGCGGCAAGACGCTGTTCGCCGTGGAATTCCTGGTGCGCGGTGCGACTCAGTTCAGCGAGCCGGGGGTGTTCCTTTCTTTCGAGGAGACGGACGCGGAGTTGAAGGCCAACGTCGCGTCGCTGGGATTTGATTTGGCGGGCTTGGTCCGGCGCAAAAAAATTGTGCTCGACCACGTGTACATCGAGCGCAGTGAGATCACGGAAACCGGCGAGTATGACCTGGAAGGGTTGTTCGTCCGGCTCAATCACGCCATTGATCCCATTGGCGCCAGACGAGTGGTGCTGGACACGCTGGAAGCGCTGTTCGCCGGCCTGCCCAACGAAGCGATCCTGCGCGCCGAATTGCGCCGGCTCTTCCGCTGGCTCAAGGACAAAGGGGTGACCGCCGTCATCACGGCCGAGCGCGGGCGCGAGCAACTTACACGCCACGGATTGGAGGAATACGTGTCGGACTGCGTCATCCTGCTGGACCATCGGGTCAATGACCAGATTGCCACGCGGCATCTGCGGGTGGTGAAATATCGCGGCGCGCTGCACGGCACCAACGAATTTCCATTCCTCATCGGCGACGAAGGTCTGAGCGTGCTGCCCATCACGTCGCTGGGGCTGAACCACAAGGTGTCCAACGGGCGGATTTCCAGCGGCATCCCACGGCTCGACGCGATGTTGGGCGGGCGGGGCTATTTTCGCGGCAGCAGCATTCTGCTCACGGGCACGCCCGGCACCGGCAAGACCAGCGTCGCGGCCTATTTTGCGCAAGCGGCCGCGCAGCACGGGGATCGCGTGCTCTTTTTCTCGTTCGAGGAATCGCCCAACCAGATCATCCGCAACATGCGATCCATCGGGTTGCATTTCGAGCCGCTAATCCAGCGCGGCTCGCTGCGGTTTCATGCGGCCAGGCCCACACTCTGCGGCTTGGAAATGCATCTGGCCACGATGTTCAAGGAGATCGCCGTGTTTGAGCCCACCGTCGTCATGGTGGATCCCATTACCAGCCTCCTGGCTGCGGGCACCGACCACGAAACCAAGGGGATGGTGACGCGGCTGATTGATTTTTTGAAGGGCCGGCAAGTCACCTCACTCTTCACCAGTCTGACGCACGGCGGCCACGCGCTGCAACAAAGTGAAATCGCCATGTCCTCGCTCATGGACTCGTGGCTGTTGTTGCAGGACTTCGAAGGCAACGGCGAACGCAATCGCGTGCTCTACGTGCTCAAAGCTCGCGGCATGGCGCACTCGAACCAGGTCCGCGAGTTCCTGATTTCGAACCGCGGCATTGATCTCGTGGACGCTTACATCGGTCCCAGCGGCGTCCTGACCGGCACGTCCCGTGTGGCGCAAGCCGTCCGCGAAAAGGCTGAAGCGCTGGCGAGCCGGCAGGAAGCCGGTTGCCGGAAGCGCGAATTGGAACGGAAACACGCGACGCTCGAACAGCAGATCGCCGGGCTGCGCTCCGAATACGAATCCGAAGAAATGGAACTGCGGCGCATCGAAGAACAGGTGGGTACGCGAACACGCGTGCTGACCGCCGAGCGCACTGAATTGGCCCGCTTGCGCCACGCGGATGCCACCGTGGCGAACCGCAGGCAGAGCAAGCCCAAATCGAAGAGCCAACGATGAAAACCAGAACAGTGAAACGACTAAAGTCCGACTCCCCCCGCCGCTCAGCCAAACTCTGGCAATTGCGCCTCTACGTGGCCGGCCAGACGCCCAAATCGCTGACGGCGTTCTCGAACCTGAAGGAGATTTGCGAAGACCACCTCAAAGGCCGCTATCGCATCGAGGTGCTTGATTTGTTGGAGCAGCCCCAACTTTCCAAAGGCGACCAGATCCTGGCCATTCCCACGCTGGTGCGCAAGCTGCCTCAGCCCGTGCGAAAAATCATTGGCGACCTGTCCAGCACCGAGCGCGTGCTAGTAGGGTTGGATTTGCGCTCCGCCGATTAACCGCAGCGAACGCCCGTGAAGACAGAGAAAACCAGCCGCGCGACCCAAGCCTTTGAAAAGGCCCTAGCCACCTCCGCCACGGGCAAACACATCCTGCGACTTTACGTGGCGGGGGCCACCGACCGATCACGCCGGGCCATCCTGCGCGCCCGGCAACTGTGCGCAACCGGACTCCAGGGCCACTACGACCTGGAAGTGATTGACGTCTATCACCAGCCCATTCTGGCGCGCGATGGCCAGATCGTCGCGACTCCGACGCTCGTTCGGGATTTCCCCCGGCCGGTGCGCCGGTTCATCGGCAACCTGGCGAACACCACCAGCCTGTTTGTCGGGTTGAATTTGGACACGAAAGGCAGGACCAGGCGATGAAAAGTGCCCGCCGCCAACACTCCTTCCGCTCCTCGTCATCCGGCGAACCCGCCGAACTGCGCGCGCGCCTGGCCGACGCCGAGGAAACGCTCCGCGCAATCCGCACCGGCGAAGTGGATGCGGTGGTGGTCGCGGGCGAGGAAGGCCCGCAAGTGTTCACGCTGGAAGGCGCGGAGCACGCCTACCGGGTGCTCATCGAATCCATGAATGAAGGGGCGCTGACGCTGACGGCTGCCAAGATGATTCTTTACGCCAACCAGTGCTTCGCCAGAATGGTCAAATGCCCGCTGGAGCAGGTGATGGGCAGTTCCATTCGCCGCTTTCTCTCCGCCGAAGACCTCGCAAAGCTCCGGTTGCTCCTGAAACGGGCCGACAAATCCGGCTCCAAAATCCAGGTGCTGCTCCAGGCCGGCGACGGTTCGCGCAGGCCGGCGCACATCTCGATTCGCCCGCTGGCCAGGAATGGTTTGCAAAGCGCGGCCTTCGGCTTGGTGGTGACCGACATGACGGAGGCCCGGCGGACCGAGGAATTGCTGCGGGCTTTGACGCACCGTGTGGTGCAGGCGCAGGAAGCCGAGCGCGGGCGCGTGGCCCTCGAATTGCACGACAACATCACCCAGCTTCTCTGTGCCATCCTGGTACGGTGCCAGACGCTGGCCAATACACTTTCGCCGCGCGACGGGCCATTGAAGGGAGAGGCGATAAAACTGCGCGAGATGCTCGGCCAGGCGGCCGAAGAAGTCGTGCGCATTGCGCGTAATCTGCGGCCCAGCATCCTGGACGAGCTGGGACTGGTGGCGGTCCTGCGCGACACCTGCACGGAGTTCGCGCAGCGGACGGGCGTGTCCCTCAAGCTGGCCTGCGTGCAGTTGGCGGCGCGCTTGCCCGCCGAGACCGAGTTGACGCTCTACCGCATTCTCCAGGAAACTTTAAAAAACGTGGAGAAACATTCACGCGCCCGCCACGTGAAGGTGTGCCTGAGCCGGAAGGGCGCCTTCGTTCAACTGCTGATTCAGGACGACGGGATCGGCTTCGACCCGGCTCCTCCCCCGGCCAGACGCAATGGAAAGGGCGGGCTCGGCCTCCTGAGCATGCGCGAGCGAGCGACCTATGTAGGCGGCGCCTTCGAGGTCAAATCCGTTCTTCGCGCCGGCACAGAAACCAAGGTGCGCGTTCCCGTGCTGCCGAGCGCCACGGCGGCCAACCGAATTAAATTATGAAAAAAATCACTGTTTTGCTTGCGGAAGATCATATGATTGTGCGGGAGGGTTTCCGCAAGATGCTCGATTTGGAAACCGATTTTGAAGTGGTTGGCGAAGCGCAAGACGGCCGCCAGGCGGTTGCCCTGGCCAACAAACTTCGCCCCGAGGTGGTGCTGATGGACATCGCGATGCCTCTGCTCAATGGTTTGGAAGCCACCCGGCAGGTGCTTAAAGCCCTGCCCGCCACCAAAGTGCTCATGCTCTCCGCGCACAGTGATGACGCCTACGTCAAAACCGCCGCCGAGTCCGGCGCGGTGGGATTTTTGCTCAAGCAATCATCCTCCCAAGACGTGTGCCGCGCGATCCGGGAAGTCCACAAGGGAAAAATGTTCTTCAGTCCCTCCATATCCAGGCGTCAGGATCGGCTCCATCCGCCATCGCTGGACCGCGCCGGATCTCTCACCAAAAAAGCGGCCCAACTGAGTTCACGCGAGATCGAAGTGCTCCAGTTGATCGCCGAAGGCAAGGCCAACAAGGAAACCGCCGCAGAACTCGGCATCGGCATCAAGACTGTCGAAAAACATCGCGAGCATCTTATGCAGAAGCTCGATATCCACGACACCGCCGGTCTCACCCGCTATGCGATCGGCGCGGGCATTATCGAGAGCAGCGTGCAGTTGACGATTGTGTGATGGATGCATCCAAGAAAAAGAGGCTTTGGTTCGGCCATCGGGCCGCAGACTGAGCGGGCCTATCCGAGGCGGATTCAGCAAGTCTGGCATGGGGTGAACACCCCATAGCGCCCGTGGAGTCTTTCGGCTTATTCTCAGGCGTGAATTCCAAAGATCCTTTGGTGACAGAACCTCCGCCATCACCCGCCGGGGATTCAGGCCGGACTGCGGCTGGTCATGCAGAGGGGATCAAGAACAATCCAGGCGCGTACGTGCCCGGCCACGACACGCGGGTTGAACGGGCGGAGGCGCGGACGGAGCGGGCTGAGGCACGGACGGAACAGGCCAAGACGCGGACGGAACAGGCCGAGATGCGGACCGAGCAGGCGGAGACGCGGACGGAATTGGCCAAGACGCGGACGGAACAAGCCGAGATCCGAACGGAGCAGGCGGAGAGCCGGACTGAACTGGCCGAGTTGCGGACGGAGCAGGCCGAGACCATCTTGCAACGTGTGGTCAACAAAGAAGTTCAGTTGAACCCGGAAATCCCCACCCGGTTCCTCAAGAAAATTCCCTTGCCAGCGATTGCTGATTGGAAAAGCCCGCTCGAAAAATTGACCAGCCGGCAGCGCGAAATCCTCCAACTCATCGCCGAAGGCCAGAACACCAAACATATCGCCGCGACCCTGAAGGTCAGCCCCAAGACCGTCGAATACCACCGCATGAAATTGATGGGCTGCCTGAATATACATGATGTTCCGGGACTGGTGCGATTCGCTTTGCGGGTCGGGCTGGTTCCGCAGGAAAGCTGACGTGCGCTCCCAGCCCCGCGCTGGCGGCTTCCATCCGCTACCACAATTCGTGCCCATGCTTCTTGAAGCATCGTTCAATCTTGCCCCACGTCACGTTGAGTTGGATCGTTCTCTCCAGGTTGCCACCCGCTTTGTCAGGATGCACGCAAACAATCTGCTTCCGGTAAAGCCGGCGCGCCTGTTCCAAAACCTCCAGATGATTGATTCGTCGAATCCAAAAGGATCCATTCTTACGCCGCCTTCGGACGTAAAGCATCCGGCTCGGCAGACCCAGCGCCTTCAGCATCCCGACTATTTGCGGGATGGTCCCGGAGCTTTTTGTTTTCCGGCGTCTTGTGAGATGAAGCAGCATGGAGTTCATGTTTCGTCCTGGCACCAAACTTCGGTCTGTTAAAACCAGCCGCCGGCCTTGGGTCCCCCCGTTCAGGGCTCAACCTGCACTATAGTGTCGAAGCCCTCCGGAAAACCACCGGGCTGGTTGACACCGCTGGGGCGAATCCACGTGAGATTGCCGGTCACGCCGCCGCCGGCCAGGTTGATCCATCCTTCCAGCAGACCGCTGTTATTGTACAAGCTGACGTAAAGCGGCACGTTCCCATCCTTGGAAATCGGCACGGTTTGCGCAATGGCCACGGTGTCTCCCAACGCACCGGACAGGGAAAGGACGCTGTTGACAACGGGACCGCTCGCGGAGCCGTAATTGGTTGGAGAATTGACGGACAATCCTGGTGACACCAAAAAAACGACCGCGGTGAGATTCGGGTAGGCATTCGTTGCCAGATCAGCGACCAGAGGCCGTCCACGCGCCGCCGGTGGTGACGCTGGAAATAGTGCCCGTAATTTGCCGCGTGCCGTTGATCAAATCCAGGTGCAAAACGGCCGTCAAATTGAACGATCCCGGGCCGGTGACGGGAATCGTGACGCTGGCGTTGCCGCCAACACTAAAAACTCCCGCCAACGCGTTGGACAGTCCGCCGACATAAACCTTTGCGCTGAATGCGCCGTTGCTGGCCACAACACAGTTGCCCAGAAACCCAGCGGTCGCCTCGGTAATGGCCGGTGTTCCATTGCCATTGGTTTGGTAGAACAAGCCGTTATACGCGCCGGCGGCGGTCGCAATCGTATTGGTGGGAAGCACGGTCAACGTGGCGACGGAACTGGTTGCGCTGCCCCAAGGATTGGAAACAATGACGGTGTAATTGCCCGCGTTGCCGTCCTGGATTTGGGGCCAACTGAGAAGCGAAGCGGTGGCGCCGGAAATTGGCCCCAGCCCGTTGACCCACTGAAAACTCAGGGGCGGATCGCCGGCGGCGCTGACAGAAAGAGTTACGGAAGTCCCAGCGACGGCCGTTTGTGTCAACGGCTGTGCCGTAATCGCCGGCAGGATCGGCAGCCGGTTCGTGAGCTCGTTAGAGAACACACTCTCCACGCCATTGGAAGCGTAGGCCGTCACGGCGAAATAATACACCACCCCGGGTGTTAATCCGGTGACCGTCGCGGCCAGATTCGTGTCCGCGTTCACGCTCGCAGTGTAAACCCCGCTGGCTGTGCCGTAATGGGTCTTGTAACCCGCAACGAATGGAGTCACGCTGGCGTTCCACGCCAATGACACACTTCCGGCTTGAACGGTTGTACTGAGAGCAACCAGGCTCAAGAGACCTCCCGGAAACTTCGTCAGTCCCGTGATTTTGAAAAGCCGCCGCAAAATATCGTTCGCCCGCCGCGCTCTGCCTTCGTGATAAAAGCTCATGCTTAACATTGCCTTACCCGTGGTCTGGCCGCGACTAGGGTGTTCCTTGCCACCACCGGGAAAACCCTTGGCTTCAGTTTGGAAGCGCCAGCCGGGAAGCGATGAATAGGTAAAGCGATGGCCTGCTCAAAAGTCCGCGGCGCAAACCTGCCCCTGCCGCGCCGGGATTCATTTCGTCGCCTCCTTCGGTAGGGTAACACCCCATAGCGCCCGCGCGGTTTTCCAGGCCATTATCGTCCCATGAAAGAAAACAAAATTTCGCAAACTGGAAGAAGCGTCCTGCGCGCGGCTGCCGCCATGCTCGTGTTGCAGTTATGTCCGCCTGCCGCCATCAATGCTCAAGAGGCAAAACAAGCCCCGGACAGCCTTGCCCAACCCAATGCGGTGGCCCTTTCGGTCCGCGGAAAGTGTGACTACTCCGAAGATGGCGTCACTTTCACCGAATTGAAACCCAGCCATATTTTTGAGCAAGGCGCCATCGTCCGCACGGGTGAGAATGCCCGGACAGATCTCTTTTTCCGGCGCACTGGAACCACCGTCCGCCTCCAGGCCGGCACCGAAATAAAAGTCGAAAAAATGGCCGTCACCATGAAAGACGGCCTTCCGGTTGTGCATACTTTGCTGGACCTTCGCACGGGAAGGATTTTCACCGTGGTCCGTTCCGATGTGGCCGGCAGCACGTTCGAAATCAGGAATGCGGCCGGCTGCGCAGTGATGGAAGGCAGCGGAGTCGGCAGGTACATCATCACCGCCGATGGAACGCATGTCTCGGCTAAAGGCTCCGTCATCCCCCTCAAGGTGATAGGTGAAAACGGCATCACCATCGTTGCCGCCGGACAGCAATTTTGCAAGAAAGAGGGCAAAATGCTCCCGGTGGGCACCACCGCATGGGTCAAAGAGCTCATCGAACTGGACGAACTCCAGGCGGCTACCGATGGACCCGCCCTGCAGGAACCATCCCCGAAACCATGAGCGCAACCCAAACCGGAATCCCAATCCATTGGCGGGAAGCAACAGTCAAGACCATCGAAATTCGGCATTATTCGCTTTGCGCCTCAACGTCAGCAAGGTGGGCGACTTGAAAATCCAACCGGGCCGGAAAATTCGAAGTTCCGCGCTGGTGATTCTGTCGTTGTGCCTCCCGCCGTTCGGCCACGGGCAGGAGCCGGCCGTTGCCGCGGCAAGGCTGCCGGCCCCACAGACCGTTGTTCTCCCCAAATCCGTCCCCGACCCCGTCGAACCGCTGAATCGGGTCATGTGGGCTTTCAACAAAGGGCTTATGACCGACGTCATCAAGCCGACCAGCAGGGTTTATCGGTTTGTCGTTGTGAAACCGGTTCGAACCGGAATCGGCCAATTCGGCAGGAACCTCACTTACCCGGGACGCTTGATCAACAATCTGCTCCAGGGAAAGTGGAACGGAGCCCGCGATGAATCCTACCGGTTTGTTTGCAATACCACCGTCGGGGTGGCCGGGTTCTTCGACGTGGCAAGCAAATGGAAGATTCCGAAATCGGACGCGGATTTTGGCCAGACGTTCGGCCAGTGGGGCTGGAAACCGGAGTGTTTTATAATGTTGCCAATTTTTGGACCGGGCAACGAACGGGACACCCTCGGTCTGGCCGCCGACACCGCCGCCAATCCATTGATCTACATCGCCCCCTACAAATTCGTCGCGAATGATCCCCTGACCTATCTCGGCCCCTATACTTATTTCACCTACGCGGTCATGTATAACGATTTCGCCGACACCGTGCGCGAATCGGTGCGCTTCAGCCAGGCTGAAACGGACCCGTATTCCGAGGTTCAGTATGCCTGGACGTTTGTGCGAAAAAACCGTGTGGCGGATTTCCAAGTGAAGGGAAAACAAGATGAGGCCTCGCTGGAAACCCTCGAATCGGTTTTCTTCACCTTCAAAGACCCTGCATTTCCAGACCGTGGCAAGACCCGGTCCGTATTGATTCCGGCGACGGGTCGGAGATTAAAGTACACGTTTTGGTTGAAATCGGGAAAAGCGCCCGTGGTTTATATCGTTCCCGGTTTGGGTTCGCATCGGCTGGCTGAAACTTCCCTGGCGCTGGCCGAGATGGTTTGCAAAAATGGCTTCTCCGCCGTCTCCATCAGCAGCCCTTTCAACTCCGAATTCATGGAACACGCTTCAACCGCCGCCATGCCGGCTTTTCTGCCAGTGGATGGACACGACTTGCACGTCGCTCTGACCGAGATTGATCGCCGGTTGCGTGCGCTCTATCCAGATCGGTTGGGCGACAAAGCGTTGATGGGCTATTCGATGGGTGCGTTCGATTCTCTGTACCTCGCGGCCACGGAACGGACCAATTTAGGCCCATTGATTAAATTCGACCGCTACGTTGCCATCAACACGCCAGTTCAATTGTACCACGGCGTTTCCAAGCTGGACGAGTTTTATCAGGCTCCCGTGGGCTGGGCGGAAGCAGAGCGAACCGGCAACATGGAAAACACCTTTTTGAAGGTGGCCGCCCTGAGCAAGAACAAGCTCACGCCACAAACCTCGCTGCCTTTCAGCGCCATCGAGTCCAAGTTCCTCATCGGACTCATGTTCCGACTCACCCTGCGGGATATTATTTTCAGCAGCCAGCGGCGAAATAATCAGGGAGTCCTGCAACACCCGATCCGGAATTTCAGGCGCGAGCCGGTGTATCAGGAAATTCTTCAATATTCCTACCAGGATTATTTTCAGAAATTTGCCGTTCCTTATTATCAGGCCCGCGGCCTGGCCTCTCCGCCGGCGGAAGCTCTGAAAATAGCCGGCAATCTGCGGACCTATGATGCCGGTCTGCGCGCCAATCCCAACATCCGCATCATAGTCAATCAAAACGATTTTCTTTTGACGGATGAAGACCTGGCGTGGCTCCGCGCCGCCTTTTCCACCGAACGCTTGACTGTGTTCGCCCAAGGCGGGCACTTGGGAAATCTTGACAATCCGGCGGTGCAAAAGACCATCTTGGCAGCGCTGACGGGTTTGAGGTCATCCCCGGCCAAATCCGACTGAGCGGCCGAACTGTCGGGTAGGGTAACACCCCATAGCGCCCGCGCATTCTTGGATTATTCTCATTCCATGAACAAAACAAAGCTTCTCTTTAATGCCGGCAAAGCCGGAATCGCATTGAATGCCCTCCTCCCGTTGATGCTGACCGGATGCGGGAATAACGTGAATGTGCCGGACGCCGGGGTCACTGTCGCGTCGCCTGCCGTCGTGGTGCAGGACGACTACGTGTATTACCCAGGCTATGAAATCTATTACAGCAGCAGCCGGCGTCAATACGCTTGCCTGGAAGGCGGCGCATGGGTTTCGCAGCCTGCTCCGCGCGGCGTCTCGGTTGACGTGCTGCTGGCTTCACCGTCGGTGAGGATGGATTTCCACGACTCACCGGCACAGCACCACGCGGCGGTGGTTCAGAAATATCCGAAAAATTGGAAGCCGTCCGGCCCGAGTCAAAAAAGCAGCCCGCGCGACGAGCGCGCGGGGAAATAACGGAAAATCAACAAGCGAACCACAATTCTCTTATCAGCCCCATGAAAACAAATCCACTGAAAGAAGGCACGTTGACCGAGAATTCCGCCGGCATCGGCACGGTGACCCGGAAGATGGTGCGGGAGCGCGCGGCTGAATTGGCCGTCATCAACGGTCGCCGAGCGCAGGACACGTCGAAATCCGAATCGGAACAGGCCCGGCGGGAATTGACGGGTGAACCGGACACGGACCCGAAAGAGGCGATCCTTGAATCAGCGCCCGAATCCGAACGCTGGGATCCGCTGCCCGGCTCGGCCGGAAACAAAGCCCAAGTGGCTCCCAGCGAGGATGAGGACGAGGAAGGGCGCAGCGATAATGAGAGGCTGGTCGAAGAAGGCATCCAAGGGGCTGAGCATGATCAGATGCGTCAAGCCACCCAAGACGCCGAAAGAAGCGATTTGTGATAACATCAGCCGCCTCAGTTCCGCAACCGGATCAGTTGACAGAAATATCAAACAAAAACGGATGACTATGCGCTCACTGCTTTATGTGCTCTTTTTTGCAGGCCTGGTTCTCCTCCTCTTATGCGTAAATTTGGTCCGATGGCTAGTCGCCAAGTATCAGCTTGCGCTTCTCTCCTTCGGGCCATGGCCCACCTCGCCGTCGAGATTGGAGGAAAAAAGCCGCAATGAAGGATAAATCGGCCTATCCCAAGGGCAAAACGCGGGCAAGATGGTCGTGATGCTGGCTTGAGACCGGGTTTTCCCATGAGCGACATCGTCCTGGAAATCAAAGACCTTACTCGCCGCTTCGGCGCATTTACAGCGGTCAATGCTCTAACCCTTTCGGTCAACGCCGGTGAGGTCTTCGGCTTGCTCGGCTCCAACGGGGCTGGCAAGACCACCACGATCAAAATGCTCACCACGCTGTTGCCGCCCTCCTCGGGCGAGGCGTGCGTGGCTGGTTTCTCCATCACCACTCAGGCGATCGGCGTTCGCCGCGCCATCGGTTATGTGCCGCAGGCGGTCTCCGTGGACGGTTCGCTCACCGGTTACGAGAACCTGCTTATCTTCGCCAAACTCTACGACCTGCCGCATCGCGAGCAGCAGGCGCGCATCCGGGAGGCGTTGGAGTTCATGGGCCTGACCAACGACGCTGGCCGCCTCGTGGGCCAATACTCCGGCGGCATGGTGCGCCGCCTGGAAATCGCCCAGTCCACACTGCATCGACCGCAGGTGCTCTTTCTTGATGAGCCGACTGTCGGGTTGGACCCGATCGCACGCGACGCTGTTTGGAAACTTCTCGTTGATCTGCGGGCCAACTACGGCACGACCCTGTTCTTCACCACCCATTACCTGGAGGAGGCGGAGAGCCATTGTGATCGCATGGCGATCATGCACCTGGGCAGAGTGGCTGCGCTTGGCACCTGCAAAGAGCTCGAGGCCTCCCTCGGAGGAGGCGGTCACACGCTGAATGAGGTCTTCACCTACTGCGCCGGCAGCGTCCTCGATTCCGGCGGCACCTTTCGCGACGTATCCGCCGAACGCGCCGCGGCCCTGCGCCTCGGTTAGCCCCAACCCCGTGACCGCCACATTCATCCACCCTTTGACCAGTTTCATCGAGAAGACGTTTGTCATCACTGAGTTTGAGTTGCGCAAGCTGCGCCACGATTTCACCGAACTCATCACACGCGCCCTCCAGCCCGCGCTTTGGCTGCTCATTTTCGGGCAGGTGTTCTCACGCAGCGGAGTGATGCCCACGGGCAACGTGCCCTATCTGGACTTCATTGCTCCCGGCATTCGCGTCCGCATTTGTGAAGGGCTTGGGTTTTTCGCCGTCGAACTGAACTCGGCTCGCTACGCGGAGAATGCGGCCGTGATTTCATCGGACGCCAGCCGGGTCACGGTCCGTGTCGTTCGCACGGACGAGGAGATCATGATCGCGCGTTCGGTTTTGCGTTCCTGTCCGGAGGTCACGGCGGAATAAATGAAACCATAGGAGCATTGATCCCAGCCAACCGCAATTTGGAACCTCAATCGAACATTATGAAACCCACCCAAAAACTGCACAACTTGGGCCAGAGCCTTTGGCTCGACAACATTACGCGTGACCTGCTGAATTCCGGCACGCTTCAACACTACATTGAAGAACTCTCAGTGAGCGGATTGACCTCGAACCCGACGATCTTCGATCACGCCCTTAAGAACAGCGCTGCTTACGACGCCGCGATTCGCAAGGATCTGGCGAAGGGGAAAACCGGCGAAGCTCTTTTTTTCGATCTGGCGCTGGACGATCTCACCCAAGCAGCCGACCTGTTCCGTCCGGTTTACGACCGGACGAACGGTATGGACGGATGGGTGTCGCTGGAGGTGTCGCCGCTGCTGGCGCATGACACGGCCCGCACCATCGCCGCCGCCAAGGAACTTTCCGCGCGGGCCGGACGGCCCAACTTGTTCATCAAGATCCCCGGCACCAAGGAAGGTTTGCCGGCCATCGAGGAGGCGATTTTTGCCGGAGTTGCGGTCAACGTGACGCTTCTCTTTTCGCGCGAGCAGTACGTGGCGGCGGCCGAGGCGTACCTGCGCGGCATCGAACGGCGCATCGCCGCCGGACTCAATCCCCAGGCCGGCTCTGTGGCCTCGATGTTCATCAGCCGATGGGACGCCGCCGTCGCGGGCAAGGTTCCGGGGGCTTTGAACAACCAGCTTGGGATCGCCATGGCCGGTCGCATCTACAAGGCTTATGTTGACCTGTTGTGCAACCCGCGCTGGCTGCGCGCGTGCAATTCCGGCGCCCGGCCGCAACGATTGCTGTGGGCCAGCACCGGCACCAAAGACCCGAAAGCCTCCGACATTCTCTACATCAAAGCCCTCGCCTTTCCTTTCACGGTGAACACAATGCCCGAGGGAACCTTGAAGGCGTTTGCCGATCATGGAGACCTCGGCTCGATGATGGCGCCGGACGGCGGCAATTGCGAGGCGGTGCTGGCTGAGTTCGCCAAGACTGGCATCAACGTGGATGCCCTGGCAGCGCAACTTCAGGGGGAAGGCGCAAGGTCGTTTGTCAAATCCTGGAACGAACTGCTGGCGGTGATCGCGTCCAAGAGCGACGCGCTCAAGAAGGCGGTTTAAGAAGCGATGGATTGATTTATGAATGTGCTGACCATTGACGTTGGCGGAACTCACGTCAAGATTCTCGCGACCGGACAAAAGGAACACCGCGAATTCGTGTCAGGGCCCAAGCTGACCGCCGCGATGATGGCGGCGGGTGTGCGGAATCTCGCCAAGGACTGGAATTATGACGCGGTGTGCAGAGCCATGAAACGGTTTTGGAGTGGACCTATCGTTTCAATTTGCGCAAAGGCGCACTCTTTTTCCAGCCGGATGTTCAATATGTGATGCGACCGGGCGGCACGGGACAACTCGCCAACGCCGTCGTCCTCGGCTGCCAGCTCGGCATCAATTTCTAAACCAATACTCACGAAAGAATTATTGCCATGCAAGAACCTCTGCCAGCAAGCGCAACCCAACCAAGCCAGCCCGGTGTCGCGAAGGCCCCGGCAACCACGGCCCCGCAGGGCCACCCCAAGACCAATTACCTCTATGTCGTCGGCCTGACCGGCGTGGCGGCAATCGGCGGCTTGCTCTTTGGTTTTGATAGTGGTGTGGTCAATGGGACGGTGGCCGCTCTCGCGTCTGCCTTCGGCACCCACGCCGCCGCCACCGGTTTCGCCGTCGCATCCGTGCTGGTTAGGTGCGCCTTTGGTGCTTTCGGCGCGGGAGCGTTGGCCAACCGCATTGGCCGACGCCCAACGATGATTATTGACGCGGTGCTGTTCCTGGGCAGTGCGTTCGCTACGGGAGCAGCCGGTTCCGTGGGCGTGTTTATCGGCTCGCGAATCGTGGCGGGACTGGCCATTGGCGCGGCGAGCGTGCTGGCCCCGATGTATATCGCGGAAGTGGCTCCGGCCCATGTGGGTGCTTCTGGGGGAAATGTTCCCCAACCGGTTGCGCGCCGCCGGCTTGGCGGTCTCCGGGGCTACAAATTGGATCGCGAATTTCGCTGTGACGGTCACTTTCCTGCCGCTGATGAAGCATGTCGGCCTGGCCTGGACCTATGGCTTATACACAGTTGCCGCAGTGGCTTCCGTGGTCTTTGTCTGCACCGCGGTGCGGGAGACGAAAGGGAAGGCCCTCGAGGAAATGTAACCCAAGGAGAAGATGCGTCTCCCGGCTGAATCCGTTTCCGGCGGGCGATTTCCGTCCGCAATCCACAGTAGGGTTACACCCCATACCCCGGAGCGAGCCTTGAGCGTAGCCTTCTCCGACGGGACAAATGCAAGAACACTTTTGCCGTCATGTTGGCGGCGGATCGAGACGAAAAATAACAAATCAGGAATTATTATGACGACGACACTCGAAATCAAAGGCGACTGGAACATCACCAAAGGCAAGTTGAAGCAGAAGTGGGCCAAGCTCACGGATGATGATCTCCAATATGCTGATGGCAAGTGCGATGAATTGCTTGGCCGGATTCAGAAGCGCACCGGCGAAACCCGTGAAGCGGTCGAAAAAGCGATCAAGGAATCCTCCTCCTGCTGCTGCTGCCATTAAGCGGACATTCTCCGCCTATGAAAACTGATACAAACACACTCGCTCCGGACCTGCTTCAGAAGATGAACGCCTATTGGCGCGCCGCCAACTATCTTTCGGTCGGCCAGATTTATCTCTACGACAATCCTCTGCTGAAAGAGCCGCTGAAACTGGCGCATGTGAAGCCGCTGGTGGTCGGACACTGGGGCACCACGCCGGGCCAGAACTTCATCTATGTGCATTTGAACCGGGTCATCAAGAAGTATGACCTGGACATGTTTTACATCGCCGGCCCCGGCCACGGCGGCCCGGCGATTGTGGGCAACGTTTACCTCGAAGGCACCTGGAGTGAAGTTTATCCGAACGTCACCCAGGATGAGGCCGGTCTGAAGAAGCTGTTCACGCAATTCTCGTTTCCTGGCGGGATTTCCAGCCATGTCGCGCCAACGACCCCGGGTTCGATTCACGAGGGTGGCGAGTTGGGTTATTCGCCCAGCCATGCTTTCGGAGCTGCGTTCGATAATCCCGGCCTGATCGTCGCCTGCGTTGTCGGCGACGGTGAATCAGAAACGGGGCCTTTGGCGACCGCCTGGCAGTCCAACAAGTTTCTCGATCCAATCACCGATGGAGCCGTTCTGCCCATCCTGCACTTGAATGGCTATAAAATAAGCAATCCGGCTGTCCTGGCCCGCATCGAGCATGAGGAATTGGAGCAATTCTTCCGTGGCTGCGGCTGGACGCCATACTTTGTCGAAGGGGATGAGCCGGAAAAGATGCACGAGCTCATGGCCACCACCTTGGAAAAGGCCATCGAGGAGATCCGGCGAATCAAGGAAAATGCGCGGAACAAGAACGACACCATGCGACCGCGCTGGCCCATGATCGTCCTCAGGTCCCCCAAAGGTTGGACCGGACCGAAGGAAGCGGATGGCCTGCCAGTCGAGGGCACCTTCCGGGCGCATCAAGTGCCGCTCTTGGTGGATGCCCAGCATCCAGAGCATGTCAGACAGCTCGAAAGCTGGATGAAAAGCTACAAGGCCGAGGAACTGTTCGATGCAAATGGCCGTCTCAAATCGGAATTGGCCGATCTGGCGCCCAAGGGCGACCGACGGATGGGCGCCAACCCGCATGCCAACGGCGGCATTCTGTTGTGCGACCTAAAGATGCCGGATTTCCGCCTTCACGCGGTCAGCGTGCCTTCTCCTGGCGCGGTGGACGGCCAGGATACGATGGTGCTGGGCAAGTTTCTGCGCGACGTGGCCAAGCTGAATCAGGACAATTTCCGTGTCTTTGGCCCCGATGAGACCCTCTCGAATCTTCTGGGCGCGGTTTTCGAAGTCACCAATCGCCAGTGGGACGCGCGGGAAGTCGAGAATGATGAATTCCTTGCGCCCGCCGGGCGGGTGCTGGATTCGATGCTCAGCGAGCACCAATGCGAAGGGTGGTTGGAGGGCTATCTGCTGACCGGACGGCACGGGCTGTTCAACAGCTACGAGGCCTTCATTCGGATCGTCGATTCGATGTTCAGTCAGCATGCCAAATGGCTGAAGGTGACGTCGGAGCTGCCCTGGCGCCGGAAAATCGCGTCGCTCAACTATCTGCTTGCCTCCCACGTCTGGCAGCAGGATCACAATGGCTTCACGCACCAGGATCCCGGTTTTCTCGACCACGTCATCAATAAGAAGGCCGATATTGTGCGTGTTTATCTGCCGCCCGACGCCAATTGTCTGCTGTCGGTCTTTGATCACTGCCTGCGCAGCCGCCATTACGTCAACGTGGTGGTGGCGGGCAAACACGCCCTCCCGCAGTGGCTGGACATGGAAGCCGCCGTGGTGCATTGCACGGAAGGAATTGGCATCTGGCAATGGACCAGCAACGACCAGGACGCCGCCGAACCGGATGTCGTCATGGCCTGCTGCGGAGACACGCCCACGCTGGAGATTTTGGCCGCTGTTTCCATTTTGCGCCAACACCTGCCCGACCTGAAAATCCGGGTGGTCAATGTCGTTGATTTGATGAAGCTGCAGCCGCAAAGCGAGCATCCTCATGGATTGAGCGAAACGGATTACGATGCGCTCTTCACGCGCGACAAGCCCATCATCTTTGGCTTTCATGGATACCCGTGGCTGGTTCACAGGCTGACATATCGTCGGACCAATCGCAATCTGCATGTCCGGGGCTACAAAGAGGAGGGCACCATCACCACCGCCTTCGACATTCGGGTGCAGAACGACCTGGACCGTTTCCACCTGGTGCAAGACGTGGTGGACCGCCTGCCAAACTTGGGCGCCAAGGGGGCCTATCTTAAACAGCAGATGCAGGACAAGCTCATCGAGCACAAGCAGTACATTGACAAGCATGGCCAAGATTTGCCGGAAATTCGGAACTGGAGGTGGAGATTGGGTGAAACCCCGGCAGGAAAACCGCCAATCAACAAGACACCGGAGCAAAAGACGCCGGCGCCCAAACAGAAACGAACCAAAGGAGACCAATATGCCCATTCAACTCAATGAAAAAAATGGCGGGAAGATTCTCGTCGTTCACGTCAGCGGTAAGCTGGCGAAAGCAGATTACCAACACTTTGTGCCCGAGTTTGAGCGACTCGTCCAGAAGCACGGAAAACTGCGGGTGCTGTTCGACATGACCGGTTTTCACGGCTGGGAAGCAGGCGCGCTGTGGGAAGACATCAAGTTCGACGTCAAACACTTCGCGGACATTGAACGGCTCGCGATGATTGGGGAAAAGAAGTGGCAGCAAGGGATGGCGACGTTCTGCAAACCGTTCACAAAAGCGACGATCCAATACTTCGATCACGCGAAAGCTGCGAATGCCCGGCTGTGGTTGGACGAGGGGGCTGGCGTCGAGAATGCAGGGAAGCAATGAGTGAGATCAAGCGCAGTGAACGCCAGCACGGAGATCCGAATGGCGGCAGTGTTGATCGGAGACGCCCTTACTGGACACGCGCGCATCGAGATTGGCGTGTCTGGGTTGGCGCGGTGTTGATGCTTGCGTGCATGATTATTTATTTGATGACCAATGACTTGGCTTGGGGTCCTCACACGCAACCGCGACAGCCTATTTCAAGCCCTTCTGGAAACTAGCCGTGAATGCGCAAGCGCTTACAGACACTGCAAAAATGCTGGTCGCCGACGATAAGGGCCTGCTGGCGATGGATGAAAGCAATCCAACGTGCAACAAACGGTTTGCCAAGGTGGGGATTCCCCAGACCGAGGCAGCCCGGCGCGCCTATCGCGAGTTGATTTTGACCACACCCCGTCTCGGTGAGTGCGTCAGCGGCGTGATCCTTTATGACGAGACGATCCGCCAGCAAAAAAAGGACGGCACTCCCTTTGTTAAAATCATCACCGACGCGGGAATCATTCCCGGCATCAAAGTTGACGCCGGGGCAAAGGACATGGCCGCTCATCCAGGAGAGAAAATCACCGAAGGACTGGACGGGTTGCGCGCCCGCCTCAAGGAGTATTTTCAAATGGGCGCATGTTTTGCCAAGTGGCGCGCGGTAATTGCCGTGGGCGATGGCATTCCCAGCCGGGGGTGCCTCGCGGCCAACGCGCAGGCCTTGGCCCGCTACGCCGCGTTGTGCCAGGAAGCCGGGCTGGTCCCGGTCGTCGAACCGGAAGTGCTCATGGATGGCGAACATACCTTGGAGCGGTGCCGTGAAGTCACGGCGGAAGTTCTTCACACGGTTTTCGACCAGCTTGACACACAACGGGTAATGCTGGAAGGCATGATCTTGAAACCTAACATGGTTCTTCCGGGGTTAACCTGTCCCCGGCAAGAAGCAGTGGACGAGGTGGCCGACGCCACGGTGACATGTCTTTTGCGAGCCGTTCCCGCTACGGTTCCGGGCATTGCGTTCCTGTCGGGCGGCCAATCCGGCGAATTGGCCTCGGCCCGTTTGAATGCCATGAATGTCCGGTTCAAGGCGCGACTGCCTTGGGCGTTGGCGTTTTCGTTTGCCCGTGCCATTCAAGCAACCGGCTTTGGAGATTTGGCAGGGCCAGGAGGCTCATGTGTTGGCCGCACAGGAAGCTCTATATCATCGAGCCAAGTGCAACCGGGCTGCGCGCCGTGGCGAATACAACGTCGCGATGGAGAGTAGATGATCATGTCAATCAGAGAAATTCTATTATGAAATCAGATATCGACCAGCCCAAAGCTTCCGAACCGAAGCCGAGTGCATCCGCAGAATCGAAGCCCAAGGCTCCCGCATCCAAGCTGAAATCGAAACCCGACGCCAAGCCCGATCCCAAAGACGATTTGAAAACGCTGCCTTTGCCGGAGGTGGAAAAAAAGCTGGGGTCTTCGCCGGATGGCCTCACTCAAGCCGAGGCGCAGAAACGGCTGACCCAATATGGACCTAACGAGATTGAAGAAAAGAAAACCAATCCGTTCCTGAAATTCCTCTTTTATTTTTGGGGTCCCATCCCGTGGATGATTGAAGTGGCGGTGATTCTGTCGGGCGTAGTCCGGCACTGGCCGGATTTTTTCATCATCCTGCTGCTGCTAGTGGCAAATGCCGTGGTCGGATTCTGGGAAGAACACACGGCGGGCAACGCCATTGAGGCCCTCAAGGCCCAACTGGCGATCAAGGCCCGGGTGAAACGCGACGGAAAGTGGATCACCCCGGCGGCGCGTGAGTTGGTGCCGGGCGATGTCATTCGCATGCGCTTGGGCGACATTGTGCCGGCGGATGCGCGTCTGTTGGACGGCGATCCAGTGGAGGTGGATCAATCCGCGCTGACCGGAGAGTCGTTGCCCGCCGAGCGCAAATCTGGCGAGGCGGTCTTTTCCGGTTCGATTATTCGCCAGGGTGAAATCGGCGCCCTGGTCTATGCCACGGGCACCAACACCTACTTCGGCAAGACGGCGTCACTCGTGCAGGAGGCGCATACCGTCAGCCATTTTCAAAAGGCGGTTTTGAAGATCGGCAATTACCTGATCATCCTCGCGGCGGCCTTGGTGGCCGTGATTGTCACGGTTGCACTGGTCCGCGGCGATCCGATGCTTCACGCAATGGCCGGTCGAGATCCCGTGCTGTTGTTTGCGCTGGTCCTCACCGTAGCGGCGATTCCCGTGGCGATGCCGACGGTGTTGTCGGTGACCATGGCGGTCGGCGCGCGCCTGCTCGCCCGGAAAAAGGCGATTGTCAGCAAGCTGGTGGCCATTGAGGAACTGGCGGGCGTGGACGTGCTGTGCGCGGACAAGACCGGCACGCTCACCCAGAACAAACTGACGCTGGGCGATCCGTTCAGCGTGAATGACGGCGCCGCCGCCCAAGTCATCCTTGATGGCGCGTTGGCGTCGCGGGCGGACAATAACGACACGATTGATCTGGCCGTGCTGGGCGGATTGAAAGACAAGGAGGCGTTAAAGGCTTACGAGGTGGTTCATTTTCAGCCATTCGACCCGGTGCATAAACGCACCGAGGCTGCCGTCAAGACCAAGGACGGAAAGACGTTCAAGGTGACGAAAGGCGCGCCGCAGGTGATTTTGAAATTGTCCGCCAATGTCGGGCAGGCGAAACCTGCCGTCGAGAAAGCCGTGAACGAATTTGCCGCACGCGGCTTTCGTTCGTTGGGCGTGGCGCGAGCCGAGGGCGAAGGGCCATGGCAGTTTGTTGGCGTGTTACCTTTGTTCGATCCGCCGCGCAAAGATGCCAAGGCCACCATCGCGACCGCGCTGGCGATGGGTGTAAAGGTCAAGATGGTAACAGGTGATGCGCTGGCCATCGCCAAGGAAACCGCCAAAAAGCTGGACATGGGCACAAACATCCTCGATGCCGCCAGCCTGGGCGACTCAAAGAAGGAAGAATCCACAGAAGTGGCTGAGTCCATCGAGAAGGCCGACGGTTTCGCCCAGGTCTTCCCTGAACACAAATTCCACATTGTGGACGTCCTGCAAAAACGCGGCCACATGGTCGGCATGACCGGCGACGGGGTCAATGACGCCCCCGCACTGAAGAAAGCCGACTGCGGCATTGCCGTTTCGGGCGCGACCGACGCGGCGCGCGCGGCGGCATCCATTGTGCTGACGACGCCAGGGCTTTCGGTGATCATCGACGCGATCAAGGAGAGCCGGAGAATTTTCCAGAGGATGAACAGTTACGCGATCTACCGCATCGCCGAGACGCTGCGCGTGCTGTTGTTCATGACGGCGGCGATTCTGATCTTCAATTTTTATCCCTTGACGGCGGTGATGATCGTGATGCTGGCGCTGCTCAACGACGGCGCCATTCTGTCTATTGCCTACGACAACGTTCATTACAAAGACCAGCCCGAGGCCTGGAACATGCGCCTGGTGCTGGGGATTTCCACGGTGCTGGGCGTCATCGGCGTCGTCTCCGCCTTCGGCTTGTTTTATCTCGGTGAACGCGTCTTTAAACTTGACCGGGCGCACATCCAGACGCTGATGTATCTGAAACTGTCCGTCGCGGGGCATTTGACGATTTTCCTGACGCGCACCCGCGGCCCGTTCTGGTCCATACGCCCCGCGCGGATTCTGTGGGCAGCGGTGCTCGGCACGCAAATCGTGGCGACATTGATAGCGGTTTATGGGCTGTTTATGTCGCCCCTGGGTTGGGGTTGGGCACTGTTCGTTTGGGGCTATGCTTTGGTCTGGTTCCTCTTGAATGACCGCTTGAAACTGCTCGCCTACCGGCTGTTTGATCCAGTCAAAGCCAAGGCTCCGCCCGATTTGACGCCGCAGATCGCCCAGCGAGCCTATGAACTGTATGAGCGGCAAGGCCGCCGCGATGGCCACGCAGTTGAGGACTGGCTTCAGGCGGAGCAAACTATCCGCAAAGATGACGCCTCCAACGTGAAACGAAACGATGCCTTGCTGAAAAATTGAAGATGAAAATCAAGTCAGACTCCGTCCTTTGTATTCATGGGCCACCTCCTAAGTAGAACACCCCATAGCGCCGCCCAGGTCTCCGGGGTTATTCTATGGCGTATGAAGATTAAACATAAAAATGAGTTGACGTTCGGTGAATTGATCACGGCCGCATACCAAGTTTGGGGAGCCGGCCAGGCCGAAAAGATGGTGCGCCTGGCCATCAACGCGCGCTTTGTGGTCTTTCAAGATCATCCCCATTTGCCGATTTCTTCCGCGAAAGGAAGGTGCGTATGAACAACACAAACGGTCCGGTTGATCGAATCAAGATTGGGTTGGGCGTCGCGCTCCTGGCGGCCTTGACGGGATGTGTGGACGGTTACGTGGGCGTGGACGGCGGTTACGGCGGCACGGTCGTGGTGGCTGATCCGCTTTTTGTTGGCGGCGTCTATGACAGGGGGGGCGACGTGCGTGGTTATAGTCATCGCGGCTCCGTCAGCCGCGCGGTGGCGCACCCTGCCGGCGGCGGCGGCCGTGGGGGTAAGCGGTGAACCGAACAAACTCATTTGACAAAAACAAACCTGATGAATCTATGAAACTTTCAAATCCATTTGCCTGTTTTTCCAGACTATCCACCATCGCGCTTTTGGGCGGCGCCTGGGGTGTCTTGTCGGCGTGCCTTCATGCGGCGCAGCAGCCGGCAGGACCGCCGGCACCCGCGGTCGCGCAACGATTGTTCGCCTCGCCCGATGAGGCCGTCCAGGCCTTGCAGGCCGCCACCGCAGCCAAAGACAAAGCGGCCTTGCGCGACATTTTCGGCCCGCAGTACCAGGAACTGGCCACCGGCGACGAAGTGCAGGACGCGAACAACGCGCAACGGTTCGCCACCGTCATGGCGCAGAGCTGCCATCTTGTGCCGGAGGGGGAGGACAAAATCACCCTGGAGGTGGGCACCAACAACTGGCCGATGCCCATTCCACTGGTCAAGGCGGACGGCCAGTGGCATTTCGACACCGCGGCGGGCAAGGAGGAGATCATCAACCGGCATATTGGCAAGGACGAACTCCACGCCATCGGCGTTTGCCGGGCTTACGTGGCCGCCCAACGGCAATACGCCAGCGTCAACGCGGGCGCAGACGCCTCGTACGCGCTCAAATTCAAGAGCACGCCCGGCAAGAAGGACGGCCTCTACTGGCCGGCGGTGGAGAACGAACCGGCCAGCCCCTTCGGCCCTTTGGTGGCGGAAGCTCATGCCGAAGGTTATGTCAACAATAAGAGCGCGGGGCCCCATCCCTTTCACGGCTACTATTTCAGGATCCTGACCGGGCAAGGCAAGGCCGCGCCCGGCGGAAAAAAGAACTACCTGAGCCAAGGGATGTTGGCGGGCGGATACGCCCTGGTGGCTTATCCGGAGCATTGGGACCAGTCGGGCATCATGACCTTTATTGTCAATCAGGACGGCCAGGTCTTTGAGCGAAATTTGGGCCAAAAGACTTCCCGCGTCGCGGGGGCGATGAAAGAATACAATCCAGACAGCCGATGGACCCTGGTGCAGGATGAGGGAGTGCCGGGCGCGGTGTCCGAGAAATAACGACGCTGGCTGGCGGACCAGACGTCGCCCAGCCCGTGCTGCCTTTATGAAACACAATAAATTCTCCCAGGGCCAAAATCAAAAGCCGGCCGGCGCCCGACAGCCAACTGCGGCTGCGGACTTAAATCAACGGGAAATTGATTTGGCGCCATCACCCGACGAAGTGGCCAGAAGGGCGTACTTCACTTATGTGAACCAAGGCTCCCAGCCTGGTCACGAGGTGCAGCACTGGCTGGCGGCGGAGGCGGAATTGATCGCCGAACGCAACCGCACCCGTGCTCATGGGTTTCACAATAAGACGTGAAACAATGTGAGGGATTCTCCGCTCTCGACCGGCCTCACGAGCGATGAAGCCCGCCGCCGGCTCGAGCAGTTCGGCCCAAACGCGGTGCCCGACACCGCTCTGCATCCATTGCGCCGGGCGCTGGCCAAGTTCTGGGCGCCGGTTCCGTGGATGCTCGAGGCTGCGATCGTGCTCGAGATTGTCCTCGGCAAATATCCTTGTTAAAGCAGCCGGGGCAGCGCAAGTGGCAGCCCTGCACCCAGAGCACGGCTCGGCCGCCGGGTCCGTTGGCGTAGCTCAATGTTAAGTCGCATGAACCAACGGCGCCGTCTTTAATGCCTTATTTCCTTTGATACGTTCCCATCAACTCTCCTTCGGCCAGGACATGGCCCTCCATCGCCTTGAGTAATTCCTTTTTCGTGAGGCCGGGCTGGAGATCGGGCTTCATGTCGAGCGCGTACAGTTTGAAAAAGTAGCGGTGCGGCTTGCCGGGCGGCGGCGCCGGCCCGCCGTAACCGGGACGTTTGAAATCGTTGACCCCCTGCTTGGCGCCGTTGGCCAGTTGCGGCGATTTGGGCACGCCTTCGGCCAGACCGGCGGTGGTCGGCGGCAAGTCGTAAATCACCCAATGCACCCAGGTGCCCATCGGCGCGTCGGGATCGTCGCAAATCAGCGCGAGGCTTTTCGTCGCCGGCGGCACATCTGACCATTGCAACGCCGGTGAAAGATTGTCGTCATCGAACGCGTGCCGGCGGGGAATCGGCTGGCCGTTGGCAAAGGCCGTGGTGGTGAGGTGAAGTTTCATGGTGTCTCCGTGGGTTGGGGAATCTTCCTTATCGCAGGCCGTGATGAAACCGGCCAGCAATGCCGCGGCGAAAAGCATTTTGGTTCGCACGCTCATAAGAGGAGTTTACTCCGGCGCTCGCGATTGCAAAGCGAAAATTTTCGTCGGAATATGGGACCACCGCCGTCGGTCGCCTCGCCCGCTCAACGATTGACGCTCTTCATGGCGGCTTCCGGGTAACGCATGCCGGCGGCGGCTCCAGGCGGCGCCGCGGCCGAGATTTCTTCCAGTTCCGCCGGGGCCAGTTCGATGTTCAGCGCCGCCACGTTTTCTTCGAGATGCTTCCGCCGCTTGGTGCCGGGAATGGGGACGATGTCGCCGCCTTGGGCCAGCACCCAGCCCAAAGCCAGTTGCGCTGGCGTGCATTTCTTCCGCACCGCCAGCGCTTCGATGCGCTCCACCAATTTCAGGTTGCGTTCGAAGTTCTCCCCTTGGAACCGCGGCGAGTTCCGGCGCCAATCCCCCGGCGGCAGGTCCCCGGTTTTCTTGAATTTCGCCGTGAGAAAACCGCGCCCCAGAGGGCTGTAGGGCACAAAGCCGATCCCCAGTTCCCGGCAGACCGGCAAAATTTCCGCCTCCACGTCGCGCGTCCACAGGGAATACTCCGTCTGCAACGCGCTGATCGGATGGACTTTCATCGCGCGGCGGATGGTCGCGGGCGCCGCTTCGGACAGTCCGAGGTGCTGAATCTTCCCGGCGCGAACCAGCTCGCTCATCGCTCCGACTGTTTCTTCAATCGACACCTGCGGGTCCACCCGGTGCTGGTAATAGAGATCAATTTCATCCACCTCCAACCGCCGCAGGCTGGCATCGCAACAGTGGCGGACATACCTGGGGTCGCCGCTGACGCCCAGGAAATTGCCGCGCTCGTCGCGCACGTTTCCGAATTTCGTGGCCAGGATCACCTCGCGGCGGCGGCCTTTGATGGCGCGTCCGACCAGCCGCTCGTTTTCACCGCAGCCGTACATGTCCGCCGTGTCGAGCAAGGTCACCCCGAGAGCCAGCGCGCGGTGAATGGTGGCGATGGATTCCTGGTCATCGCGCGCGCCGTAGAATTCCGACATCCCCATGCACCCCAGTCCGAGCGTCGAAACGGTCAAGCCTTCTGTTCCAAGTTTTCGCTGCTTCATTTGATTTCCTTTCCATTGCGCAGAATCAGCGTCCATGTCAACCCTGAAACCGGTCATCATGTTCCGCATTTCACCCCGGCGCGGTTCAACACAGTCTGCCGGCCCTCCCGGCGGAGTTTCATTGCGAAGCCCGGAATGAACCGCTCGAAACGCGGCTGGCCAGCTTGAACACTTGACCAACGGGACAGGCCGCGCGAAGGTAGTGTTGTCATGGAAACAAAACTGACCATCGCCGCGATCGAAAAGCCCGACCCCGTCAACTTCATCCTCGGCCAGACCCATTTCATCAAGTCGGTCGAGGACATCCATGAGGCCTTGGTCACCGCCGTGCCCGGCATCAAGTTTGGGCTGGCATTTTGCGAATCATCCGGCAAATGCCTGGTGCGCTGGACCGGCACCGATCCGGCCATGATCGAACTGGCCAGGAAAAACGCCTTGGCCATCGGCGCCGGGCACAGCTTTATCCTTTTCCTTGCGGAGGGTTTTTATCCGGTCAACGTGCTCAATGCCGTCAAAATGGTGCCCGAGGTCTGCCGGATCTTCTGCGCCACGGCCAATCCAGCCCAGGTGCTGGTGGCCGAAACCGATCAGGGGCGCGCCATCGTGGGCGTGGTGGATGGTCTGCCGCCCAAGGGGGTTGAAGGCGAGGCGGACATCGAATGGCGAAAGCAATTCCTTCGCCAGATTGGCTACAAACTCTGAGGGCGCGTCGCGGGCCTGCCGCCCGGCTTGCGCCAATCGGCGAATAGACACGACTGAACCGCATCCGCCGATTTACACGGATGGCTTGGAAGGCCGACATGAGACTGATCCCGATCAAAGTCGAATGCTACGCCGGAATCAAAGCCGACGAGACGCCGCGCCGATTTATTTGGGACGGACGGCCCATCGAGGTCGAAGAAGTCCTCGACCGTTGGTACCAAGTTGAGAGCAAACCCGAATGGCCCCGCGCGGACTACTTCAAAGTGCGGGGCATGGATCAGCAGGAATACCTGCTCAAACACGACCTGGAGTCGGATGAATGGTACTTGGGACAACGAAGGTGATCCTGCGCAAATTCGGTTGCCTCATCCGTTGGGGTTGAGTAGAATTGCGTCACAAACGCTTCTTGGAATGCTGGATGCGCGACCATGAGCTAATAATGACCATAAGCTCCTAAAGGAGACTGAAACTTATGCCAACCTACGAGTACGAATGCAAGAAGTGCCGGCACGAGTTCTCGCTGACCATGGCGATGGACGAACATGAGAAGAAGAAAGTGCGATGTCCCAAGTGCAAGGGCGAGAACGTGAAACACCTCATCGCTTCGGTCTTTGTGACCACTTCCAGGAAGAGCTGAGAGGATTTCTTGCCCCGCTGCCCGTCCGGTTGAGGTGTTTACCGGCTGCGGGAAGATTTGGCACCGGTCGCTGGACGGGACATCAAAGCCAGCGGATCAACATCGTTATCAATCTTCCGGACGTTCGCCGCTGGGCGCCATCTTCACCAGTTTCGGATCGAACTGGCCGAGCGTTGTCACCAGGTCGCGTTGCGCGGCCATCACTTCGCGGATGTTTTTATAGGCCATCGGGACTTCATCCAGGCCGGCGCTGATGAGAGTCACGCCGCGTTCGCGGAGGAAACGGTTCACGTCTTTCCAGTTGAACTTCTCTTTGGCGGCTTTGCGGCTCATGGCGCGGCCGGCGCCGTGCGAGGCCGAGTTGAGCGAATCGGGATTTCCCCGCCCGCTCACGACAAATCCCGGCGACGCCATGGAACCGGGAATGATGCCCAGAGCTCCAGCACCCGCCGGCGTGGCGCCTTTGCGATGCACGATGACCTCGCGTTCCACGCCGCCGATGACGTGCCTTTCCTTCCACGCGAAATTGTGATGATTTTCCAAATCCAGCAACACCTGCGCGCCGAGATTTGCCGCGATGTGTTGGTGGATGCAGGCATGGTTCGCCGCGGCGTAGCGTCCCATCAATTCCATAGCCTTCCAGTATTCCTGCCCTTCCTGTGAATCCAGCGACAGCCACGCCAGCCGTTTCAATTCGCTGGGCAAGTCCGCAAATTGTGCGAACGCGATTTTGCTGTAGTAATCGCAAACCGCCGCGCCCGTGCCGCGACTGCCGCTGTGCGACAACAGCGCGATGTATGTTCCCGGCTCGAGATCGTTGATTTTGGAGTGCGCCGTGAACAGGCCAAATTCGACGAAATGATTTCCGCTCCCGCTGGTGCCGAGTTGCGACCATGCGCGGTCCTTGTTTTGTTTCGTCACCAAGCTGATCGTCCAATCGGCATCCATCACATCGTGGTCGCGGCGGTCCCGAAACGTCGCGCCGACGCCAAAGCGCGTTTCCGTCTCGATGGCGCGGGTCAGGCGGTCCTGCTTCTGCTCCAAATCGCGGAGTGGAATATCCAACACCGTCATTTTCATGCGGCAGGCAATGTCCACGCCGACGGCGTAAGGAATCACGGCATTTTCCGTGGCCAGCACGCCGCCGATGGGCAGGCCGTAGCCCACGTGCGCATCCGGCATCAAGGCGCCTGCCACGGATACCGGCAGCAAACAAGCTTTCTCCATTTGCATCACCGCCTCATGTTCAAGCCCCTCACCCCACTGGCGGTATTTCACAGGCTCGGCACGCGGCGGTGGCGGCGCTTTGAGCAGCGCCTTTGCAAATTCACCACGCAACGGATCATCCACGAACGCCGACGGATTGGCGACAATGGCGGCGACTTCCTCGTGCAACCGCGCCTTGTCGCCGCCGCCGAGGATGAACTTGGCGACAAAATCCGTCGCCCGCCGCGTGGCCTCCCCCAGCGGCACGCCGAGACGGAGAAAATGCTTCGCATTCATGGAATCTAACCGTTTTTCACGACTTGCTTATTTGCTCCAGGTAATTGACCGACCTAGAAACGACAGAAGCAAACTCGCAGGCGTCATTCTCAAAGTAGATCTTCTCTAACTCTTTCCGCGTCACCGCGGCTGCGAGCCAATCGCATATTTGTGCGACTCCTCTTGGAGCAGTGGGCCAGAAAGCGTTGCTCAAGCTATGCCGTTTAACGTAGGTCGGTTGGTGGCGTTCGACAAAGGCGTTCAAATGCTCATAGGCATGTGTTTGCCTGGCCTGAATCCAATCGTTTAAGTAGATGTGCAAGTCCTCGCCCGCGATCGCAATGCCGCAAAGCCAACTATCAGGTTCCACCTGCGGATTCTCTTGCGACAGGAGAAACTGCCAGCCAGCACGGAAGTAGGCCCGCAACGCCGCTTGCTCTTTCTCCGGCCATGTGCTCCACTTTGCAAGACCTAGCTTCCTAAACACGACCTCCTCATCGCAGCCAATGCGTTCCGAACTTACGACGAGTTCAAAGATGCGCGGCAGAAAATGGCGGAAGTCATTTTTATCGCCCCAAGTTGTCATAGCCTTGAATGCGTACCGACTCAGGTCGGACGAACTCAGCTGGCGCAAAGGCTTTGATTCCAACGCTTTCTTTTCGGGCTGGTGAACGCAGCATGGACAGCCTTCTACGTGCTTCCGCAATGGATAGCGCGCGAATGCTCTGTAGAGGCCTTCGATGGCATTTGAAAGCGGCTTCTCGTCGTCCATACGGAGATAAATATAAGAGTTCTTAAGAGGAGAGCGAGCTTTAATGGCCCGCTCTCCCGTTGTTTCATTCCCGCACGAACAGCTTCCACTCCGGAATGCCGTGGGCGTTGCGGATGAGCGCCGAGGCCGGCAGTTCCTTCGGCGCGCGCGGCACCGACAGCAGTTTGAGGCCGGCCTCGTGGGGCAGGCGGTTGCCCTTGCGGGCGTTCACCTCTTTGCCGGCCCAAACCAGGTTCTCCCAGGCGTTCTTGCCGCCACGGGAACGGGGCACGACGTGGTCGAGGCTGCCTTCGTGTGGGTGCAACAGGCGGCCGGTGTATTGGCAACGGTTGCCGTCCCGCTCGCGGACCGCGCGGGCGCACAGCTTGGGGCGCTTCTTGGGCACCTTGGCGTAGTTCACCGCCACGATCACCGTGGGCACGCGGATCGGGCCGCGGACGGTCCGCACCGCATTGTCCTGCGGACGGATCGGCAGCGTGATCCACTCGTCCCAGGAGACGGGACGAATGTTGTGTTCGCCTTCGATTTCCAGGCCGGTCGCCACGTTGGTCGCCATCATGCAGAAGGCCTCTTGCGGCGTGCGGACGTTGACGGCCTGCCAGTTGCGGTTGAGCACCAGCACCATCGCTTTGTTCAATATGTCATTCATAAATATAGTGGTTAGTGACCAGTGGCCAGTGGTTAGAAAGGCATTTCACTGGCCACTAACCACTAATCACTGTCCACTCCATTCCAGTGTTTGTTCTTTGTTGAGGCAACCGGGCCGACGCCGGTCGCTAATAGCCGACTCTACTTTTTGTCCAACACCCACTCGTCGTTCCGAGCGACGATGCTCTGGCCTGGCTGGACGATCACGAAGTCGTCGTCCCACTGGCCCGCAAACAGTTTCTCCAGCAGTGTCCACTGGCCTTGGCAGACCTCGTGCGACCAGCCTTTGTCTTGTGCGACCTTGCGCGACTGCTCGATGAAGGGTGTTTCCTCGCAGGCACCCATCTGGACGTAGCAGAGGTGCTTGTAGTTGGCCGTCCAGTCGCCCATGGTTTGGACGATGTAGTCGGCGTCCTCTTTGCCGTACTTCTCGACCAGTTCCGCGTATGAGCGGTCCAAGCCAAGCTGGCCCATTACGCCGTCTTGGCCGCCGCCGTAGTTGGCGCCGCGCTCGATCCAGCCGGTCGTGTGGAAGTACGTGCCGGGATGGGCATCGAAGTACTCCTTGTAGCCCGACCGTCCGCCGAAGAAGAAGCTGATGCAGTCGTGGACTCGCGGGATCACCAGCGGCGTCCGCCGGGCGGTCAGGCCGACCGTGCCGTTGCTGCAGCGAGCATAGCCCAGCAAGATGGCCTCGTAGCCATCGCCCACCGCGTCGATCATGGACTGCAGTTGGCCGAGCATGTCGGCCGTCTTGAGGTCGTGCAGGCCCTTCCGCACGAACTGCACGTCAATCACGTCCGGCGATCGCGCCGCCAGCAGGCAGACCTCGCGATAAATGATCTCGCAACCAATGAACTTGAACTTCCGCGACGCCAGGCCGGGGATTCTGTCGGACTTATCACGCATGGGCAGATTCTAACAGCGATGCGCGGCTCGTCGAGCCTCCTCTGAGATCCATTCTTTTCCACGGTTGCCCAAGCGGATGAAAATGGGCGCGCCGACATCGTTCAATGTCCCGCCCGGAGAAACGAGCCCGGGAGGCGGAAATGTCCGCACATTCCGCCGCAGGCTTCCGGCTGGCCTTCAGCACAGTTTTGGCGCATGTTGGCATTGAAAGATTCAAACTCTGGAGAAAATCATGAGACCTTACGTCATCTGCCACATGTGTACGACCATCGACGGCAAAATCCTGGGCGATCGCTGGGGCAAACTTCCCGGCCGCAAAGACAGCGCCACGCTCTTCGAAACCACGGCGGCCAGCTTTGGCATCGGCGCCTGGCTCGTGGGCACGACCACGATGAAAGAATTTGCCGGCCGAAACGTGAAGCTGCCCCGCGCCAGGCAGCCGGTCGTTCGTCGTGACCACATCGCCGACAAAAATGCCAAACGGCTGGCGATCGGCGTGGATGCGAAAGGCGTTCTGCGCTTCCAGGAGAACGAAGTGGACGGCGATCACGTTGTCCTGCTTGTCACCGAGCGCGTCGGCGACGATTACCTGGCGCACCTCCAGTCCGCCGGCGTGTCCTACCTCTTCTGCGGCAAGAAGGAAGTTGACCTGCGCGTTGCCCTTCGCAAGCTTGGCACCCATTATCATCTGCGCAAGCTGATGCTCCAGGGCGGCGGCAAGTTCAACGGCGCCATGCTCCGCGCCGGGCTTATTGATGAAATCAGCCACGTCATCGTGCCGGTTGCCGACGGTGGCGTTGGCATCTCGAGCTTTTTCGATATTCCCGGCGACCCGCCGCCGAAAGCCGCTGCCACTCTTCGCCTCCTGTCGCACAAACAATTACCCGGCAGCGTGACGTGGTCACGCTACCGCGTCGTCGCCAAACACACGCGCTGACCGCAGAGCAGGCCGATGCAATACGGCCGACACGCGGCGAACATCCCGCCTGCGGGTTCGCATGGGGAAATTGGCTGCCTCGCCTGGTTTTGCTCCAAGTCCTCCGGCTTCAGAGACCGGCGCGCTCCTGATTACGCCACGAGGCAATGGCCCGCCGAGCCGCAGCCCGGAAGGCAAAGATTGGTCGCCCGGGAAGGTTCTGCCCCTCCGATTTCTGGGCGTAGGCCAGACGTGATTCTATTTCACCACCGAGCGAAAATTGGCTGCGGGAGCCGGGTTCGCACCGGCAACTACGCTTTCAAAGAGCGCCGAGTTGCTGGTTACTCCATCCCGCAACGAAATGGTGGAGCCGGAGGTAGTTGCAACCTCACCATACCGGATTAAAAGTCCGGTGCCGGTCTGCTGTGGCATCAGCTCCTTGAAATTGGTGCTCGCGGCAGGATTCGCACCTGCACTGGCGACGCTCTCGACGTCGTGTCTCTGCTGTTGGACTACGCGAGCAAAGGAAATGGAGCCTCCAGCCGGTGGCTGCCCCGGCACGATTTCTTTACAAAAGAAATCCGCAGGCTGCTGCATGGAGGCGAAATAGTCGCAGTCCCCAGTGCTGCCCTGGGCACCGCGGGCGTATGAAACCCGCCTGAGCGCTGGCTCGACTGCATTGCTGGCAAACGGGCCACTTGGTTTAAACTCCGACAAAGGGACTTCTCGACAGGCGGCTTCGCTGCTGGTAGCTGTTGGGGAGAATCTGATCGCTGGCGGCCGCAACCCGGACGCCGAGCCAAACTGCTTCGTGCGAATGAAGATTAAACGACTGGTGACCCTTGCTTGCGTTGGAGCATTGCTCATCATCGCCGCAGCGGGCTATTTGCACTTTTCGCAGGGCCGGCCGATTGGAACCGGGCCTGCTGGACCGCAAGTGCCAAACGCCAATTTTTCCAGGACATGGAGTGAAAAACAGTTCATGTTGATTGGTCTTGGCGACAGCGTGACCACGGGATTTGGCGCCCGGCGCGGATACTCCTATTTTGACCGCCTTGTCACCAATCCACCGGAAGAATTTGCGGATATGAGAGGGACGTGTCTTCAAGCTGTCTTGCCTCATCTCAACTTCACGAACCTGGCGGTTTCGGGGAGCATCTCCGGCGAGCACGTCGCGTATCAACTGCCCAAGCTGCCCAACCTTGGTTCAAATGTTGTTGCGCTGGTGGTGATGACCACGGGAGGAAATGATCTTATACACAACTATGGCAAAACCCTGCCGCGCGACGGAGCGATGTTCGGGGCCACTTGGGATCAGGCCGCTCCGTGGGTCACCAATTTCGAGCAGCGCCTGGAAGGAATGGTCAACCAGATCAACGGCTGCTTTCCTGCCGGGTGCCACATTTTCCTGGCGAATATTTTTGATCCGACCGACGGCGTGGGGGATACCGAACAGGCGGGACTGCCCGCCTGGAAGGACGGAGAAAAGGTTGTGGCTGCTTACAACGACGTGATTCGCCGGTGTGCCGCGAGGCACCCGTTCGTGCATCTGGTGGACATACATGGGGCCTTCATGGGGCACGGAATTCATTGCGCCCAGTTTTGGTCGGCGCACTACGACGCCAAAGATCCGCACTATTGGTATTTCACCAATTTGGAAGACCCCAACGAGCGGGGCTATGATGTGATTCGCAGATTGTTCCTGCTTGAATTTGCGCGGACGGCGGAGCTTCTTCGTCAATAAAGGTTGGCATCCCTGACCGGCTTTGCTCCGGTGATCTCCTGCATGAGAGGCAGGCGTGTTGGCTGGGCTACACTACAGGGACAGAAATCGTGCGCACGTCCGGTAACGCTCCGGAACCCGGCACTGATCTAGTGCGATGCGGTGTATAAAGCCGCCGGCTCTCTTTGAGCTACGCGCGCGAAAATGGCGGAATGCCGTGGACTTGCACCACACCCAGCCCTTTCCAAACAGCTATATGGTCATGACCTGAAACCAATCAAGATTCTCAACGGCCATAGACTTGCGTTGTTTAGAAAGGGCTGGGCGCACTGTTTAGCAAACAGGCCCGGCTCGCTTGTCCGGTTGACATTCCAATGTGGCTTGCCATGCCGTAGCTGGGCAGCGAAGGCTGGCTTGCCATGCCGTAGCCTTGGCGAAGGCTGATCGGCGTGGGGAGACTCGCACTCCCAAGGCTGTTCGATCTTGAGTCGAACCGGTCTGCTGTTCCCGATTAACCACACGCCGGCTTGCCAAGCCGTAGCTCGGCCAGCGAAGGTTGGTCGGCGACCCGGGACTTGCACCCGGAAGGCTCGGCGATTTTAAGTCGCCGGGGTCTGCTGTTCCCGCTGAAGCCAGTCGCCGCGAAATGGCCTGCCGAGCCGAAGCATGCCTATGGACGGTTACGCCCGCCTGCGCACTGCGTGCTCCGGCGCGGCAGCCTTGCTCTTGCTGCGCTTCGAGCGAAGGCTGGTGGGCATGGAGGGACTTGCACCCCCAAGGCTGCCAGATTCTGAGTCTGGACCCTCTGCTGTTCGGGTTGAACCACATGCCCGTGAAAGTGGCACTCCCGGCAGGACTCTCACCTGCAACCGCGACGTTCGAAGCGTCGCGCTCTGGTGATTGAGCTACGGGAGCCGGGAATTAAGGCTAAAGGCTGAAGGCTAAAGGCTAAAATTGGACGGCGGCAGCATCGGCGTATTTCCGTTTTTTAGCCTTTAGCCTTTATACTTTAGCCTTTGAGATTGGTGGGTCGCCACGGACTTGCACCGTGTTCTCGCCGGTTAAGAGCCGGGACTTCACTGTCAAAGTTTGCAACCCGAGCGCGACGCGAAGGCGGAGTTGAACCGCCGCAGCCAGGCCTGTGAAGTTTTGGCCGGCACCGGTGTTCGCGTCGCGAAAAATGGCTTGCCGCGCCGTAGCCGACTGGCGAAGGCGGATCGGGCATCGGGGTATCGCGCCCCGTATTTCGGTTTGGAAGACCGGCGTGTATCTCTCAACACTTATGCCCGTAGAAAGGGAATCCCGTGCTGGGGTTGCACCAGCCTTTGCGGTTCTGCAGACCGCCGCCTGGGCTGCTCGGCCAACGGGACGTGAAGTTAAAGTGCGGGCGGAGACTTCCGCCTCCGCCCGCGTTGTTCCTGGCGTCCTTGAACCGTTCGCTATTCGAGAACGAAGTACGAGCGGCCCATCGAAAATTGATCGAAAAGTCAAATCTGAACCGGGTCGATTCGCGGTTGCATCAACGCCGCCGCGCGACCGTATTGAACTCATCGCGAAATGCTGAGAGCGTTTCAAGCGTGCCCGCGTCAAAGTTTGTTTTTGATTTTTCGAAAGTTGCAATCCAACCATCGCACCAAATTCCACCTCCTCCTGCACGCCGACTCGGTCCCATATTAACACAAACAGCATCCCAAAAGTCATCCCGATCGATCGAAACTGCGAATTGCTCGGTCGTAAGATCACCCATATCAACCTTTCCCGCGCCAATGTTGATTGCCCGCTGTTCCCATGCTGATATGTAGGAGAGGAACTTCTCGCGAGACATTCGTCCATAAATTCTGCAAGAGCCGATCGCAGGGAAGTTTTTCCAGTCCTCCGCGTACGGAGCCGGCGGATTTACAAATCGATAATCCACAGCAAACGTGACGCGGCAGAGCCGGCCAGAATCGAAGTCCAACTGCAGATTGGCTGTCTTGATAATCTTATCGATCGTTTTTCGCGCAATCCGCACCGGATTGTCAATAGCATGGCATGAAAAAATGGGCTCCACCTCTTCGAGCTCCTGGCCGAAGTGGAGTGCGTTTCCATCATCAAGGACTAAAGCCATAAGGACTGATGCATAATCACACAAAAGGAACAGTTGTGTCCATCAAAATTATTGGGGTGACCAACCGGATTCGCACCGGCACAAACGCCGTCACGGGGCGTGATGCTGCTGTTACATCATGATCACCATAATATGGCCTGCCGAGCCAAAGCCGCCAGGTGAAGGCTGGCCTGCCATCCGTAGCTTGCAGAGCGGAGGATGGGGCCCCTGGTCGGACTCGCACCGACGATTACGAGTTTACGAAACTCGCCCTGTTGCTGCTGAGGCACAGGGGCAGGAAGAAAAGGCTAAAGGCTGAAAGCCGAAGGCTAAAATGCAAATGACTTTACTTTAGCATTTAGCATTCAGCCTTTAGCCTTTCCCAAAGCTGGCGCTCTCACGTGGACTTGCACCACGAACTTCCGACTTCGCAAGACGGCGTGCAGATCTGATTACACCTTGAGAGCAAAATGGCATCCGTGACCGGACCTGCACCGATTAGGCCCGGCTTGAAAGGCCGGCTGCTCGATCTGCTTTGCATTCACGGACAACTGGAATGGCTTGCCGAGCCGAAGCTCGGAGAGCGAAGGCTGGCCCCCGAGGTTGGTATCGCGCCAACGTCTCCTCCTCTTCGGGGAGGCGCTAATCTGCCTCAGCTACTCAGGGTAATGGCTCGCCAAGCCGCAGCTCGGAGAGCGAAGGCTGGTCGTCCCGGCAGGTAACGCTCCTGCTTCTTCCGGTTATCGACCGGGGGCTCTGCTTTTGAGCTACGAGACGATGGTTAATTGCGGTTTGACGCCAAACCGGTTCGCCGGACGGAATACCAGCTTCAGCTTCGCGGTCGGTCGGATTCGAATGACACGTTTTGGCTTGTAGCTCCGACGAAAGAGCAATTGACTTTGATAGCGCATGACGGGCTTCATGGGATTTCCTTTCGTTGAGGGTTAAAATTGGCGGATGGTGTAGGGATCGCACCCACGCAGCCCGCAGGCTCACTCGGTTTTCGGGACCGGGGCATTACTTCTCTGCCAACCAT
>Ga0326727_10002080_pt1 | contig 70550 bp, 50 predicted proteins | sample MB2enrmetagenome_FD_207643 | JGI IMG/M metagenome (GOLD analysis project Ga0326727, IMG submission 207643) | Lab enriched peat soil microbial communities from McLean, Ithaca, NY, United States - MB29MY | ecosystem: Environmental > Terrestrial > Soil > Wetlands > Peat | place: USA: New York...
TTAGTTTTTCGTTGTAGTGCAACGTGGGCAGGGCAAGCCCCGCCCCTACGAAACATGTTGGGTTGCGGCAGGCTGGCGCAGGGCGAGCGCAGCCCTGCGATTCAAGTCTCTCGCCGCTTCATTTTGAGATTCTGAAAGATATGTTGATGCTTTCACCCCGTACTGGGCAAGACGCAGAGCCCAAAATGCGGGCTCTGCGCCAGCCAGCGGTTAAGGCGATTCAGCGAATCTGAATACGATTGGCGGCGGTCCAGTTACAACAATTTCGCATTGGACAAGGCAACGGTGGCGGCATGCCCCATGCAGATTGATTACGTAAGATTGCCCTTGGAATATCGCGCCTGAGAAAAGCCCACGGACAGGAAAGGTCGCCGCAGCGACTCCGTGGCTACCGGCTTTCTATAACATCACGGTTCGTCTCTGTGATCGTAGTCCCTTCTTGCCATTACGAACCGACGTCAATTCATGAGACGAATTGACGGGGCCGCTTCTTAGGGGCTTCCCAAACGCAGAACTGGAGAGTTTGAAGGGCACAGACTCTGCGGTACGTGCTTCCATCTACCCCCCAACGAACTCCAAGAAGCCGTTGTTGTGCTTGACCACATTCACACCGCCGAAGAGCTGGCGCACGGTTTCAAAGTAATCCTCCCCAGCTTCTTTGTTGACTGCGTTCACTTGGGATATCGGCCTATCGCGCTGTTCGATTGCCTGCGCGATCAAGCGCCTCTGGTCTTCATCGCTTCTTGGGATACTCCAACCAATTATGTAGACCTCGTCAGCCTCCTCAATTGCCTTCCGCTCCATGCAGCGCGTGCGCTCGATAAAGCCAAGAGTCACACGCTTGGCGGGGTCTGTCGGTGGGATGACGCAAACAGCCATGCTCTCCCCATAGTTATTTGAAAAGAGGATGGCCTTAGGTTCTACCCACTCACAATACCTAAGCTCCCCCTTTTCCCCTATTGGTAACAATGCGGGGCCGTCTGTTAGGAGGTACCCCACATCGCCGGTCTTTCCCGACCTGTCTTGGGGGACCAACCAGTTCAGTGAGCCATGGGGTTTAAGAACGTAAATGCGGTCGCATGGCATTGGTTCCACTGGAACGTAGCAGGGCCTCTCACGCCCCTTCTCCGTGTACCAGCGAATCTTGAACCCATAACCCGTGAACGGATTCCAGTGGTCGGTTGCCAATTTCTGAACTGACCGATCCAGAATCAAATCATAGTTAAAGCTCACGAACGTATGCACGTTTCTCTGCAATGGATGGCGACGAAATTGGTCAAACAAGAATCTCTCGAGGGGCTCCCAATTCACGTTCCAGTTGAGGAGTGAAAAAAACCTGTTGATTGCATAATTGAACCTGATTACGAGTGCCGTCCCCGAGGGACCGTCTGCACGCGGGTCCCTAGCTAGGGCGTTTGCAAGGAGTCTCTCGATGGATTCAGGAGGCCGCTTCATCATTGCTGTCTTGAAGGCATTCTTGGTCTCGGGCGACCTATCTTTACCTACAACGAGTCGCGCCAACTCCACGGCCTCGGGGCATTTTGACTGGAAAACGCCCGCGTTTTCCAATTCGGCTAGGGTCGTCAGTATCACCTCGTCGGAGTCTGCATATTCCGCCATGACGCGAATGAAATCATTCATCAGCGGAATTCGTTGACCCGGCTTTTCAAGAGCCTTTGTCAATCCCGCTCCAACGAAATAAACAATCTTTCTCATTTGCATAAATCCACCACTTGCCCGGAAGTGCAACATGTGCGCCGACATTGACCCGAGATTTGATCTTCACCAGGTCACGGTGAGTGAGGGGCCACTAGGGCGCGCTCCAGACGACCCTACCGTCCTTGTCTAATAGGTGCAGAGAGGCGGCGGAGGTCCAACGTTGTCTGCTAGTCTTCGAGCTTTGGACATCGACGGTGCCGAGGTTCGCCGAACAGCCGTCCCGGTCGTACAGGACTAGGACAGGCCCCTCGTCACGCACGGCAAGTGCGGCGCGTGGCTTTTCGTCAGTGGAGCCCAAGCTGAGGCGCGGCCCGGCGGCATCGATCGCGAGGGCGACGCACGACGCACCGCGTGCATCGCGGAGGTCGAGGACGGGTCCGGGGCTGAACACACCAAGTGCCGCGCCGGGCTTTCCAGCAGCATCGAAAAGGTTAAGGACCGGTACGTCGCCGAGCGCGCTAAGAGTGGCGCGCGACTTTCCGTTTCCGTCGCGTAGCGTGAGAAACGGCCCGTCACTGACCAGAGCAACCTCTGCCCGCCGGACTCCGTTGGCATCGTTCAGGCCGAGACAGGGACCATCGCCAACCATACTAAGCTCGGCACGCACTCGGCCCTGCTTGTCCTTCAAGACAAAACGCCGGGCCTCGATAACCTCGTTGGGTGGAACTGTTACCTGCGGCATCACCATTTCCTCCCGTGCGCTGGATGGCTTGCGATCAGCCTATCAGTCTCTCTCTTTGCTATTGTATCCTGCCCACACGAACATCCCAGTCGCCTTTTCTGGCACCGCTTTTTCGCAGGAGCGGGGAGATGGGAAAGCAAGTAGCGCACAGGGACGCGTACTTTGCGTTCCTGTGCGGCTTTTCACTTCGTGTTCGCGACAAGAAAAATCGTGACGCGGCTCGAATTTGGGAAAATCCGCGGAGGAACGCGAACTACCCTTGCCTCCACGCTACCCCTCTTTGGCCCAAGCCAGCTCGGCCAGCCAAAAGAGAGGCATGACCGCTGTTTCGGCGTTGCGCGGGAGTTGGTAGCCACGGACAGTGCTTTCCTGTCCGTGGGCTTCTCCCTCGATGCGAAACTCGCGGTCAATTGTTGCCGCAATCGTGGGTGCTTGAAGGCCTTTGAGCAGGGTGGTAATCTGCCGGCGTGTCCAACGTTCACCGTCTACGTCTTACGGACGGCATTTTCTTCGTCCGTGTGAACCTGCGCCCACGGTTCAGGCGGTTCCACGAATCTGAATACGCTCGGCGGTGGTCCAGTTACAACAATTTCGCTTTGGGCAAGGCAACGGTGGCGGCATGCGCCATGCAGATTGATTACTTAAGATTGCCCTTGGAATATCGCGCCTGAGAAAAGCCCACGGACAGCAAAGCACTGTCCGTGGCTACCAGGTGACCGGCGGGCTCGGGGGAGATGTTTTGCGGGGGGAACGAATGGCGGAATTGCCGGATGGCGAACGTGAACCCCTTTACTGCCCGTTCTGTAAAGAGGAAGTGTCAGACCCGCTCGTATGCGGGGACTGCGCGGCGGTCATCTGCCGCAAGTGCGGGACCCCGCTCGAAAAAATCGATGAGCTGGGAATTGGATGAAGAACGCGGGATACGGGACACGGGATACGGGATACGGGGCACGGGTTACGGGACACGGGATTAGGGATTCGGAAATCGAAGCTGGGGATTCGGGCGAAATTGGGATTTCAGATGCCCGCTTTGAGCGCATACATGCCAAAATGCGGCACGTATGCGCCACCCGCCTCAGCGAAGGTTAAAAATACGCTTAGATTGTCACGCTAAGAAACCCAGAGCAAAACAAAGTACGCCTGACTCTGCGCTACCTGACCTGAATCCCTGATCCCGTGCCCCGTAACCCGTGCCCCGTATCCCGTGTCCCGTATCCCGTTTCCCGTGTTAATACGCCGTGAGGGCTCTCGCCGCTTGGACAATATCCGCGGGTTGGGGAAGCACGGCGTCTTCCTGCACGGGATGATAGGGGATGAAGACGTCCTTTCCCGCCAGGCGGCGCACCGGCGCATCGAGGAACTCAAAAAGCTCGTCGGCAATCCGGGCAGCAATCTCCGCGCCATAACCCCAAGAGATATTATCTTCGTACAGAACGAGTACGCGATTGGTTTTTTTCACTGACGCCGCGATCAACTCCCAATCGTAGGGGCTGAGCGAGCGCAAATCGAGAATCTCCGGCCGGACCCCCTCCTGCTCCAAGACCTTGGCCGCTTGCACGGCGCGAACCACCAGCGAGCCGTACGTCACAATCGTCAGCGACGTCCCTTCGCGCACCAGTTTGGCTTTGCCGAAGGGAATCATGTAGTCGCGTCCCGGGTAGGGCGAACGATTGTGCGGCTGGCGATAAAGGTGTTTGGGCTCGAGAAACAGCACCGGGTCGTCACAGCGGATGGCGGTGCGCAGCAGACCACTCGCGTCGAGGGCCGTCGAGGGCATCACCACCCGCAGCCCCGGCAGGTGGGTGAAGATCGATTCCCCCGATTGGCTGTGATAGACCGCGCCGCCGGCCAGGTAGCCGCCAATGGGCACGCGTATCACCAGCGGGCAGGCGAACAGGTTGTTGGACCTCCAGCGGAGCGTGGTCATTTCATCCCGGATTTGCATCATGGCCGGCCAGATGTAGTCGAAGAATTGAATCTCCACCACCGGCTTCAGCCCTCGCGTGGCCATGCCCACGGCGCGGCCGACAATGCAAGCTTCCGCCAAGGTGGAGTTGTAGCAACGCGCGCTGCCGAAATGCCTCTGCAAGCCGTGCGTGACTTTAAAGACGCCGCCCTTGCCTTTCAACTTCGTCAAATCGCTTTCATGGCTGACGTCGGCAACGTCTTCGCCATAGACAACGACGCGCGGGTCCCGGGTCATTTCATCCCGCAAGCAGGCGTTGATGAGGTCTACCATCGTCCGGGGCTCACCCTGAAACTTGGGCGGACGATCAAAGTGCTCGGAAGTGGGATCAACGCTGGGGGAGTAGATATAGCGAAGGACGGTGTCGGGCGATACGGGCTCCGCCGCCAGGGCTTTGTCAGCGGCCTCGCGCACCTCATGTTCGACCTCCGCCGCAATCTCCTTTAACTCCTTGTCGGTCACCAGCTTTTCGCGCTCCAGGAGCCTCGCCAGCCGCATGACCGGGTCGCGCTTCGCCTCCTGCTGGCGAACTTCCTCCGGCTTGTATGACCGCTCATCATCGGAGAGCGAATGGGAATAGGGACGGACCACATGGGCGTGAATCAGCGCCGGTCCTTTTCGCTGCCGCAAGTATTCCACGGCCTTGCCGGCCGCCTCGTAACTTTCGGGGAAATCCGTGCCGTCACACTCCAATGTCAGCAGGTTGGGGAAACTTTGCACGAGCCGGGAAATGCTCCCCCCGGCGGTTTGCAGGTCAACCGAAACGGAGATCGCGTAGCCGTTGTCCTGGACCACGTAAAGGACCGGCAGCTTGCGGCCACACGCCCAATTGAGCGATTCCCAAAACTCCCCCTCGCTCGAAGCTCCGTCGCCCAGTGAGACGTACGCGATCTCGTCATCGTGAAAACTGGAGGCGAGCTCCGCCGCTTCCGGGATCCGCGAAAAGTACCAACTCGCTTCGGCGCAGCCTACGGCATGAAGGATGCGCGTTCCCGTGGGGCTCGAGCCGGTAATGATGTGCAGCTTCTTCGATCCCCAGTGCGAAGGCATCTGCCGGCCGCCGCAAGCGGGGTCGTCCTTTGCTCCCACGGAACCTAGCAGCATCTCGAGAGGCGTCATGCCGATTTGAAGGCAAAATGCCCGATCGCGGTAGTAGGGGTAAAACCAGTCATGCCCCGGTTTAAGGCGGAGCGCCGTCGCCACGCCAATGCACTCGTGCCCCACACCGTTGATTTGAAAAAAGGCTCGATTCTGACGCTTGAGCTGGATTTCCTTCTCATCCACTTGGCGCGAGGTGTACATGGTTCGATACGCGCCCAGAAGCAACTCCTTGGAAAGTTTGGTAGTTTTCAGGACGTGGTTCGTGGTTGTGGACATAGTCCCTCGTAGCAGGTCATGGGCCGACATAATTCCCCATGCAGAACGTAGCCGCAAATTCTTCCAAGACCAAATTATCAGATTATGAAAGGACAAAGTCAATCGACAGTATGTCCGATTTTTCGCTCCAGGTTGGCACGGCTTCCCTCGGCCGCGCGGGGGGGAAGATCGCCATCCCTTCCAAGGCAACTCTTTTCTTGGAGGTGTCACCTGACTGTGCTAAAGTGAGCGAATAAAAGGCGAAGAGAGTGGCGCATTTGGTGCTGAGCTGCTCACCGGATGTCTTAAGATAGATAAAGTCATTGGAGAGGAACCGCCCATGCCGGCAAAACCCGACGCCTTAGCGAGCCTCCGACCACACGATTTGGCCCCGGTCGAAAGCGCGCTCAAGGAAATCGAGGAGAAGTACCGTGCCTCGCGTGCCCAGGGCGGCGTGACGGCTATTCGTCACTTTCCCGCCCGTGAATCGCGCGTGGCGCCTTTCCCGGAGTCTCTGCCACGTCGCCTCGCGGAGATTTTGAAGGCCCGCGGATTTGCCTCGCTTTACACCCATCAGGCTGCGGCCTTTACGCTGGCCCGCCAGGGCAAAAACCTGGTAGTGGTCACGCCCACGGCGTCGGGCAAGACGCTGTGCTACAACCTGCCGATCCTGAGCGAGCTCATTGAGAACCCCGAGGCGCGCGCCCTTTATCTTTTTCCCACCAAAGCCCTCTCGCAGGACCAGCTTGTGGAGCTCAATCGTTGGACCGAGCAGCTCGGCGAGGAAGTGCGCACCTTCACTTACGACGGTGATACGCCGCAGGACGCTCGCCAGGCCATCCGCTCGCGGGGCAATCTGGTAATCACCAATCCTGACATGCTGCACGCGGGCATCCTGCCGCACCATACCAAGTGGCAACGCCTCTTTGAAAACCTGCGCTACGTGGTGATCGACGAACTGCACTACTATCGCGGCGTTCTGGGCAGCCACCTCGCCAATGTTCTGCGCCGCCTCAAACGCGTGGCGCGCTTCTATGGAAGTACCCCACTGTTCATTTGCACCTCAGCGACGATTGCCAATCCCCAGGAACTCGCCACGCGCATTCTGGAAGAGTCTGCAACGCTCATCGACGACAACGGTGCGCCGGCGGCGGAGAAGTACTTCGTCTGTTACAACCCCCCGGTGGTCAATCCGCAGTTGGGCATTCGCCGCTCGCATTTGAATGAAACGCGGCGCCTGGCCAAGACCTTCCTTTCGCGCGGGCTTCAGACCATTGTCTTCGCCAACAGCCGTCTGGCTACGGAAATCCTGGTTACCTATCTCAAGGAAGATTTTTCGCAGGCACCCATCGGCCCGGAAGCGGTGCGCGGCTACCGGGGCGGCTACTTGCCGCTCGAGCGCCGCGCCATCGAGCGCGACTTGCGCAGCGGCCAATTGCGCGGCGTGGTGGCGACCAACGCCCTCGAGCTCGGAATCGATATTGGCAGCCTGGATGTGGCGCTGCTCGCCGCGTATCCGGGGACGATTGCCTCCACCTGGCAGCGCGCGGGCCGCGCGGGGCGGCGGCAGGGGACATCGGCCGCCGTGCTCATTGCTTCGAGCGCCCCTCTTGACCAGTTCATGGTGCAGAACCCGGAATATTTCTTCGGCCGCTCGCCCGAGCACGGCTACGTGAACCCTGACAACCTATTCATACTTATGAACCACCTTAAATGCGCCGCATTTGAGCTGCCCCTGCGCGAAGACGAGAAGTTTGGTGAGCTCGACCTCCGGCGGCTCTGCCAGCACCTGGAGGAAACCGGCTTTTTGCATCACACCCAAGACGGCTGGCATTGGGTCTCGGAGAGCTATCCCGCCGACGCCATCAGCCTGCGCTCCGTTTCCTCCGACAACTTCGTGATAGTTGACAACACGCACGAACCCCGCGTGATCGGCGAGACCGACTTCTCCAGCGCCCTCACCACGCTGCACGAGAAGGCCATCTACATCCAGGACGGCGTGCAGTACCACGTCGAGCGCCTCGATTACGACGACCGCAAGGCCTACGTCCACCAGGTTGATTCTGAATACTTCACCGACGCCATTTCCTACACTAAAATCAAAATCCTCGAGACTTTTGACTCCTCTCCGGCCGGGGCCGCGCGCAAGAATCACGGCGAGGTGCAGGTGAACACGCAGGTGGTGGGATTCAAGAAGATCAAGTTCTACACCATGGAGAATGTGGGATCAGGAGAACTCAGCCTGCCTGAACAGGAAATGCACACCACGGCGTTTTGGCTGACGTTGCCACGCCCCATGATGGAGGCGTTACCTTTCAACTCCACCGAGCGGCTCGATGGGGTGAACGGCCTCGCGAACGCCCTCGGCGCTATTGCCACGCTGCTCGTGATGTGCGACGCTCGCGATCTGGGAACTTCCGTGGGCGATAATGCCGAATTGGAAGTCTCCACAGAACCCGATGCGGCCGCGGAGAAATTTGGCAGGCGCACCGTGGTGCGAAAGATTTTCGAGCCCAACATTTATCTCTACGACTCCTACCCCGGAGGCGTGGGGCTGAGCGAGCCGCTGTTTCGCATGAGCGACTCGTTGCTGGAAAAAACACATGAGCTGATTTCAGAGTGCCCGTGCCCCACGGGTTGCCCCTCGTGCGTGGGCCCGGCGGGGGAAATCGGGCAAAAAGGGAAGGAAGTTGCTTTGGAAATCCTTGGCAGGCTAGTGAAAGTTCCTCCGATGTCGTCGCGAACTTAAAGGCTGTTCGTGGTCCGTGGTCCGTTGTCAGTTGTCAGTTGCAACGGACGACGGACCACAGACAACTGACCACGGACGGCGTTTGTTGGCTTTTTTTCCAGTGAACCTCGACCAAAAACTTCGGCAGCTCAAGAGGGCCTCGAAGCCTCGCGACCCTGATCGCGAACTCGAGCAGACGCTGGAATATCTGCGGCGCATGGAGCAGCCGCCCGGCCCGCGCCCGCTTCCCGCGCAGCGAGCGGCCCAAGGCATCGAAGCGTACGTCGAAGGCGTCCTGGCGAATAACGACTTTGGCGAATACTTCCTGGCCCGGCAGGCTTTCCCGTTCGGCCGGCCTTACGGCAAGCTACGCATCGGCGACATCTCCACCGCTGACTTGACCCCGCTGAATCTGCTTTTCCCCCAAGCCGCCCTGCCCCGGCCGGAGCGGCTGGTCTACCTCGACACGGAAACGACGGGCCTGGCGGGCGGCACCGGCACCTGCGCGTTCCTGATTGGCGTCGGCACCGTAGAAGGAACGCAATTCGTAGTCAGGCAATTCTTTTTGCGGGATTATCCGGAAGAGAAAGCTGTCCTGTGCGCCCTGGCGGGAATACTGGACTCCTTCGAGGGCCTGGTGACTTACAACGGCAAGACCTTCGATGTGCCGCTTCTCGAGACGCGCTACACGCTGGCACGGCTGAAGTCTCCCTTCGGGCGACTACTGCACCTCGATGCGCTGCACCCGGCGCGGCGGCTGTGGAAGCTGCGCCTGGAAAGTTGCAAGCTCACTGACCTGGAAAGCGCGGTGCTGGGGATTGGCCGCGAGGGCGACGTGGCCGGCTCGGAAATTCCCGGCATTTACTTTGATTACCTGCGCACGGGCGACCCCCGCGGCCTCGAACCGGTGTTCTATCACAATGCGCTCGATATCATGACGCTCGCCGCCGTGACCGTAGAGCTGGCGCGCGCGATCGGCGACGCCGGCACGCTCGACTCCCCGGTTGATCTGTTCAGCCTCAGCCGCATGTTGGAGACGGCGGGCTCGCGCGATCAGTCGGTCGCGACCTGCCAGCGAGCCCTTTCCGGCGGATTGCCGGAGGAGATTGAGGCTCGCGCGCTGCACCAATTGGCTTTGCAGTATAAGCGCCAACGCCAACCCCAATTGGCGGTGGAGACCTGGCTCGAACTCTCGCGGCGGGCGTCCCCGCTAGCCCTCGAGGCCCTGGAAGAATTGGCCATGCATTACGAACACCACCAACGCGATCCCCAGAGCGCCATGGAATTTACGCTCGCCGCCCTCGAACGCCTGGAACGTAGGGGCGCCCCTTGTGGACGCCCAGGGCGGGCACAAGGCCCGCCCCTACAAACGGATATCAAGCGCTTTACCCACCGCCTGGAGAGGCTGCAACGAAAGACCGGCCGCCTCCGAAGCGCCATTGATCTTCCGATTACTTAGCCGCGATTTCTCTTCCGCCCTTTTTGCGTTCCAGCATGATTGCGGGTGCACAGACACAGGGCACTTCAACGAATAGGCCGTCATAGTGCCCGGCGTGGCGGGATGCTTGACGATTACTAAACCCTCGGCGACAAGGCAGGATCTATCGCGCGCCCGGCAAGTCGCAGCCCGAAGGAACGCGGGAGTCAGGAGCCTGCCAACGCCATCAGATTTTTCGATTGAAATCTGTTAGAAAGTTATGTCCACGGCGACTACCTTAGATGTGGGAGGAGCCAAGTCCATCATGAACGGTGGTGCGGGCCAGGATGACCTGTACCGGGACGCGGCGGAAAAATTCGGTTCCGCGCTCGACCGGCTCGCGCGAGCGTACGAGGCTGACCCGGAAAAGCGTCGTGACCTCATCCAGGAGATTCACTTTCAATTGTGGCGGAGTTTTCAGCGGTTCGATGCGCGTTGTTCGGCCCGGACCTGGGTCTATCGCGTTGCCCACCACGTTGCCGCTTCGCACGTCCTGCGCGAGCGCCGCATTTTTTCGAATCTCGTGAGTCTGGAAGAACTCGAAATGCTTCCTGACAAAGACCGGAGCCAGTTCGCCGCGGAACAGCGCATAAATCTGGAGCGGCTGTCGATGTTGATTCAACGGCTCAAGCCACTTGACCGGCAAGTCATCATCTCCTATCTCGAAGACATGGACGCGGCGTCCATTGGAGAAATCACGGGGCTGTCATCGGGAAATGTGGCCATGCGGATACACCGGATCAAGAACATCCTGGCGCGGCGGTTCCGCGAAGGAGGCAGCCATGCGGGATGATTCTCCTGAAAACGACCCAAAAACAATCTGGCAAAACCAGCCAACGGAGCCATCTGTAATGACATTGGAAAAAATACGACAGAAGGTGCAGGAGCTTCACGCGAAGACGCGCAGGCAGTTGCTGGGGAGCTTGGCCATGCCGCTCATTGTCGTGGCCTTTTCCGGTTTCGGCATAAAACACTTCCCAGCGATGCGACCCCTATGCGCATTCGCCATCGCGTGGAGCGTGGCCGGGGCGTATTTCCTGAATCGGGGAATGTGGTCCGCGGCGATGCCGGGAGATGCGGGTCTAAGCACCGGTCTCGAGTTTTGCCGGCAAGAGGTCGAGCGACGCCGTTCCTTTTTCCGTCGTGTTCTGCTGTGGTCTTTCGGGCCGGTGCTTCTGGCCATCGGCACGTTTATTCTGGCGCTCGTGAAGATTGGGGGCAGAGGTTGGGGAATATTCCCGGATGCTATGCCCTTCACGGTTGTCGTCGTCATCTGGATAGCCGCGTACTTCGTCATCAGGATGCGAGAACAGCGCGAACTCCAACGCGAGATGGATGAATTAAACGATATCGAGAGGGAGAACAGACGATGATACCCGGGTGGCGCAGGCATCGTGGTTTGATGTCTGCGGGGCACGTGACCTGTTCCTGTTCGCGACCGTAAGGTATAATCACGCCACCAGGGGAGGTCATCCATGGCAACTCGAACATCTCGCCGCAGCCGGCGGAGCTTTCTGCAAATGGCCGGCGCGGGCTCATGTCTAGCCGGCGTCGGAATCCCTGGGGCAGCCGCAGTGAGCGCGGCAGGACCATCTATGGACAACATTTATGCCGAACTGGGTGTACGGACCCTGATTAACGGGCGCGGGGTGGCCACGTTTTATTCTGGCACGCTCATGCCTCCGGAAGTGCACCAAGCGATGGAGCGGGCTTCCGAGCACTATGTGGAGATCATCGCCTTGCAAAAAGCCGTGGGTGCGAGCCTGGCGCATTACGCCGGCACGGAGGCGGCGCTAGTATGCAGCGGCTCAGCGGCTTGCATCGCCCAGGCCACGGCGGGCTGCATTGCCGGAACCGACCCTGACAAGATCGGCCGCCTGCCGGACACGACGGGGATGAAGAATGAAGTGATCCTCACGCAGCGCAGCGTGTGGGACCGCAGCATTGCGCTGGCCGGGGCCAAACTGGTGGTCGTCGCAAGCCGCGCCGAACTCGAGCGGGCGATCAATGCGAGCACCGCAATGATGGAGATGGAATACGGCGATGAAAGGAGCATCCGCCCTGAAGACGCCATCGCCGTCTGCAAATCGCGGGGCGTACCTTTCATGCTGGACGCGGCGGTGGCGTGCCCGCCCTTCGAGCGCTTGCAGACCTTGGGCCGTTTGGGGGCGGACCTCTTCTGCGTGAGCGGCGGGAAGGGCCTGTTTGGGCCGCAATGCAGCGGCATCCTGTTTGGCCGGGAGGATTTGATTGAGGCCGCGCTCCGCAATGGCTCGCCTTACGAAGGTGCGATTTGCCGTCCCATGAAGGTGGGCAAGGAGGAGATCATCGGGGCGCTGGCGGCGGTCGAGTGGTCGTCGAAGCGCGACTACCGGGCGGATTGCCAGGTGTGGGAAGGCCGCTTGCAGCACATTGTGGATGCGCTGGCCGCCGTTCCGGGAGTGCGTGCTCAGATTTACTATCGCAAAATTGGGAACGAAGTTCCCTATTTGGCTCTCAGTTGGGACGAACGAGCTTTCCAGTTCAGCGCGCAGGATTGCGTGGACGCCTTGCTGGCGGGCGACCCGCCGATTGCGGTGATGAGCGACAGCTTCCGCGAAGTCGTCCAACCCAACGCCGCGCCGTTCAAAGGTCTGTGGCACCCTGGCGAGCCCGAGCGGCTGCTCGCCATCGCCTCCAACACCCTAAAACCGGGCGATGAGAAGATCGTCGCGCGGCGCCTGTCGGAGATTCTGACGCCGCCGGCGAAACGGGCGAGGCCTTGAGGCGGGCCGCGCGAACGGTCGGCTCACAGCGCCACCGCGTGCTTCTGCACATAGTCTTCGAGGTCCGATTCATCGGGTGGAATGTAGTGGAAGTACTCGGCATACTCCAGGCCATGCGCCTGGCCTCGGATGCGGTCGTAGGCCAGGGCAAACTCCTTCGTATATTGACGATTGGCGGTTTCATCGTTGTCGCCAAGCAGGGGCAGCTTGCGGCCCTCGGCCGCGAGCTTTTTGCGCAGCCGCGCGCCGTTGTCCCCCGCCGGGCCTTGCGTAACATTGGCCATGTTGGCGTAAACCTTCTGATCGATGTAAGCGCCGATGTCGACCACGCGGTTGACCAATTGCGGGCCCCGCGCGAAGTAATACTTCTCCTGCGGGCCGTGCGGCTTGAGCCCCGCCTTGAAGTGCTCGGGATAGTCCCATTCGGAAGCGGCCATCCAGCAGGCGGACTCCACAGCTTTGGCGGTGACGTAGTGGTCGGGATTCCTTTCGTACAGGGCGGAGGGATCGTAAACGAGCACCGTGTCGACCTTCAGCAGCCGGAAGAGAAAGATCAGGCGCGCGCGGATTTCCAGGATCGGCCAGCCATCCATGTTGTGGTTGGGATAATTCAGGAAGAACGTCTCGGTGATACCCAAGCGGCGCGCCATCTCCACGGTATCGCGCTCGTTCTTGAGAACAATGTCCCCGATCGACGACCCCACGCCCGCCATCGAGTCATTCGACATTGTAATCAACACTCCGCGGTAGCCCTCATCGAGAAGCTTCAGCACCGTGCCGCCGGCAAAGCCGGGGATGTCATCGCAGTGAGGCTGGATCGCCGCCAGCACCTTCCCCTTGTGAGGTTGTCCGGCCTGGTGGCGTTCAATGGTCACGTCAAGCGTATACGACGTGCTGCCCGTTCCGCCCGCCTGAAGCTCGCGCTGAGATTGCCCAGCGCCACCAGCGAGAATCCCGGCCGAGACGGAACTACCGAGGAACTCTCTTCTTCGCATCATGTTGACCTCCTTGGGACCGGCATTCTAACCTGTCCCCTGGGTCACCTCCAAGGGGGCGACCGACCCGCGTGCAGGGCATCGCCCCGGGATCGAGGACGGGCACCGGCCGGGCGCAGATGGACGCCAAGACTAAATCCGCGAAAAGGGAGGATGAATGGAACAAGATGAGAAAGCCCCCAGGCCAAGGAAAAGGCCAAGCATCTCTCCGCTTGCTGTCATCATAATGACATTGGTCTACCTGCTCATTGGAGTGTGGGTGGGCCGGACCTGGACCCGGCTGACCTGGAAGACCACCCCAACCAAGACCGATCCCGTCCAGGCTTACCTGGCTTGGTATTACGCCCATCAAAAAACCACCTTCGAGAACACCTATTGGCGGGGCGTACCGATTGACAAGTGCCCATTGGATTCGTGGGTCTATCAGGAAATTATTTACGAGACCAAGCCTGACGTCTTGGTTGAAACGGGAACGTTCAAGGGTGGAAGCGCCTTCTATTTCGCCACGATCTTCGAAACTTTGCAGCGGGGGCGAGTCTTGACCGTCGATATCGTCAAGGTTCCGGACCGGCCACAGAATCCCCGGATCACCTACCTGCTGGGATCGTCCACCTCCGATGCCGTTATCCAGACGATCAAGAATTCGATTCGTCCCGGGGAAAAGGTCATGGTCTCTCTCGACTCGGACCATCACAAAGCCCACGTCCTCAAAGAGTTGGAACTCTATAGCCCCTTGGTGACGGTAGGAAACTATCTCGTGGTGGAAGACACTGTTCCCGATATCAACTACCCCGCCGCGAAGGAAGCTTTGGAGGAGTTTCTGCGGACCACCACCGATTTCGTGCCGGATAAGAGTCGTGAAAAGTTCGGATTCACGGTCTTTCCCGGCGGCTGGCTGAAAAGGGTTCGGTAAGAAAACGTGGCGGGCCGCTGCCCACGCTCGTTGGCTTGGCTCTTCCCCGCCTTGACGATGCCGGGGCCGCGTAATAGACTGGCGGGGCTTGAAGGAGGAACTTCATGACCACATCGGCTCAAACAGAGCGGATTCATAAGGCTCTTGACACCTTTGTCATCGAACTCCCTTCCTGGGGGTTTGCGAACACCGGCACGCGTTTTGGAAAATTCATTCAAGCTTCCGCCGCCACAACCATGGAAGAAAAGCTCAGCGATGCGGGGCAGGTGCATCGCTGTACGGGATGTTGCCCGACGGTGGCCACCCACGTCCTGTGGGACTTTCCACGGGGCCTGGCGAGCACGGACGAGGTTATGGCTTCGGCGGCAAAGGCCGGGGTGCGCATCGGTTCGATCAATCCTAATGTCTTTCAGGACCAGATTTACAAGCACGGGTCGCTGGGCAATCCCGACCCGGAGATTCGCAAGACCGCGCTCCATCACATCCTGGATTGCGTCGAAATCGGCAAACGGACGGGCAGCCGGGACGTCTCGCCCTGGTTTGCCGACGGTTCGAGCTATCCCGGCACCGCCTCGATTCGCGCGCGGAAAAAATGGTTTGAAGAAGGCTTGCGGGAAGTTCACAACCACCTCTCCCCGAAACAGCGCCTGCTGGTGGAATACAAACCCTTCGAGCCCAATTTCTACCACACGGACCTGGGCGATTGGGGCATGGCGGTCATTCTCTCGCGCTTTGCGGGGCCGCAAGCGCGCGTCCTCGTCGATACGGGGCACCATTACCAGGCGCAGAACATCGAGCAGATTGTGGCCTGGCTGCTGAGCGAAGACATGCTGGGCGGTTTTCATTTCAACGACCGCCGCTATGCCGACGATGATCTGACCCTGGGCTCGATTGACCCTTACCAGGTTTTCCGCATTTTCAACGAAATCATCGGCTTCGAATGGGAAACCGGCCGCCGCGCCGACATCGCTTACATGATCGACCAAAGCCACAACCTGAAGAACAAGATCGAGGAGACGATCCAAACGGCGGTCACGGCGCAGGAGATTTACTCCAAGGCGGCGCTGGTCGATCACGAAAAACTGGCCGCCCACCAGGCGAAGAGCGAATTGATCGACGCCGAGGAGTGCCTGAAGCAGGCCTTTGCAACCGATGTGCGCCCGGCGCTTGTCGAATGGCGGCGTGCCAAGGGCTTGCCGGAGGATCCGCTCCGGGCCTTCCGCGAATCCGGGTATTTGGAGCGAACGGCGAGCGAGCGCGGCGCCAAGAATCAGGGCGCCGTGGCGAGCTACGCGTGAGGGCTTCGGATTTTTGGGGAGGGGAAGCGAATCGGGCTCTTAGATTTTCGACTTGTTGAAATGTAGCTTCTGCTGATGCTTGAGGCTCGGCAGTGATCCCTCACCCGGACCGCAGCCGGCGTTTTCATGAGCCGGGGACGGGACGGGTGAGGGGCCGGTTCTTCGTGTAAGGACCAGTGTTGAGCTAAAGCTGATGGCTGCAACACCGACACTGACAGTCAGATGTATCGCGATTTGTGGCACCGTATGCTGGCAGTTAAATCAGCCCTTATGACCGCTGGTCGGGCTGAAGTAGCTGGTTCTCACAGGGCGATTTCGTTGGCATTTTAGAGAAGGCCATGCTGGTTCCGCACTCCAACCGTTGGGGGCCACGTGCGCCTATGAACTTTTCCGGTCTATCATCTGAAATGATCGCAATTCCGCAGCATCATATTTCTTCTGAACTCACAAGCTCACACGAAGGGACAACCGATGAAGTATCTCGCGGATCTCTGGGACGAATCCCAGGCTCGCGCCTGGGCGAATGATCAGCTCGAATTGCTGCGTTACCGCTCGAACCTGTTGGGCGCGGACCTGCGCCTTACCAATTTTGGCGGTGGAAACACCAGCGCGAAGTTTGAGCTTCCTGACCCGTTCACCGGCAAGCTCGAGCGCGCGTTGGGGGTGAAAGGCAGCGGCGGTGATCTGGGCACGGCGGGGAAGCAAGGGTTTGCACTGCTGCATCTCGACCGCTTCGACGACCTCCGCGCCCTCTATCGCGGCCGCGACCACGAAGACGAGATGGTGGCCTATTACGGGCTCGCGGCGTTCGGCGCGGGCCAAGTGGCCCCCTCGATTGACACGCCTCTGCACGCCCTCCTGCCCTTCGAGCACGTGGATCATCTCCATCCCGACTGGGGCATCGCGCTCGCCGCGTCCGCCAACGGCAAGCTGAAGATGCAGGAATTCAACCAGCGCTTCGGCCACCACTTGGTTTGGCTGCCCTGGCAGCGGCCGGGCTTCGATCTGGCGTTGCGCCTGCGCGAGGCCGTGGACGCGAACCCGGGCTGCGATGGCATTATTCTGGGCGGCCATGGGGTTTTCACTTGGGGAAACACCTCGCGCCAGTGCTACTTGAACAGCCTGACGATCATCGACGAATTGGGCCAGTTTGTTCTGGAGCATCAGCAAAGGCGCGGTGATCGGATCTTCGGTGGCAAGCGTTTCGACCAACGCCCAGATGCGCAGGCCCTGGCCGCAGAAATTCTTCCCTTCCTGCGCGGCAAGCTGGCCACCAGCCGGCGCTCCATCGCTCACTACAGCGACGCGGAAGAAGTCCTGCAGTTTGTGAACGCGCGCGACGCGCAGCCCCTGGCCCACCTGGGCACAAGCTGCCCCGACCACTTTGTACGCACTCGAATCCATCCGCTTTACATCGATTGGAATCCCCAGAGCGATGACGCCGGGAAGCTCCAGGCGCGAATGGCCGAGGGCGCGGAAAAATACCGGCAGGAATATGCCGCCTACTACCAACGCTTCGCGAAGCCCGATTCACCCCCCTTGCGCGATGCCAATCCCAGCGTGGTACTGGTGCCGGGCGTGGGCATGTTCACGTTCGGAAAGAGCAAAACCGAGGCGCGCATCACCGCGGAGTTCTACCTGAACGCCATTCACGTGATGGCCGGCGCGACGGCTCTGGGCGAAGGTGTGAAACCTCCCACGCCGCTGCCGCAGGCGCCGCGCCCGGAGGATTCCTCCGAATACGCGAGTTACGACAACTACGTGGCGTTGCCACTGGCGGAAGCCTTCCGCATCGAATATTGGGTGCTCGAAGAAGCCAAACTGCGCCGCCAGCCTCCCGAGAAGGAATTCAGCCGCAAGATCTTTCTGGTGGTGGGCGGCGGCAGCGGCATCGGGCGGATGACGGTTCGGCGCCTGGCGGAAGGCGGCGCGCACGTCATGGTGGCCGACCGCGACCGGCAGGCGGCAGAGGAGACCGCTCGGCAGTTGGCGTCCGTGGCCGCGAAAGAATCCGTGGCCGCGTGCGAATTGGATTTGGCGAACCGCTCGAGTGTGGCCGCCGCCTTGCGTGCAACCGTATTGCGCTTCGGCGGGGTGGACGGCGTGGTGAACACTGCCGCCATCTTTATTCCTTCCGACGGGGAGGGCCACCTGGCCGATCAGCACTGGAAGCTGACTTTCGACGTCAATGTGGCCGGCAACTACCTGTTGGTGGATGAAGCCCGCCCGATTCTGTTGGCGCAGGCACTGCCCGCGTGTGTCGTGCTGGTCAGCTCCGCCAACGCCGTGGTGCCCAAGGGGGGGACGGAAGCTTATGACGTCAGCAAAAGCGCGGTCAGCCACCTGGTGCGCGAATTGGCCGTGGGCCTCGCGCCGCTGGTGCGCGTGAACGGGATTTCCCCGGCCACGGTGGTTGAAGGTTCCAGCATGTTTCCCCGCGAGCGCGTCATCATGGGCTTGACCAAATATGGAATCCCCTTCCGCGAAGACGAATCCACGGAAGAATTGCGCAGTAAGCTGGCGCAGTTCTACGCAGACCGCACGCTCACCAAGCTTAGCGTGACCCCGCAAGACTGCGCGGAGGCCATCTGCTGGCTGGTGAGCGACCGTGCCGCAAAAACGACGGGCCACCTGATTCCCGTGGATGGGGGCTTGGTAGAAGCTTTTCTGCGCTGACCTCCATCCGCGGCATGAGTCAACCACCGTCAGGCGCTACCCTTTGGACCAATACCACGCCGCCCTATGGGGAAACTGCCGCATTAATCCGTGCTTGCGATGAGCAGCATGACCCCCTAAACTTACACCGCCCATCGGGAAGATTTTATGAGGAGGAAGTATGGCCCTTGTTTCAAGACGTGACGCCGGGAAGTTCCTGCTGGCCGGATATGCCGGAGCGCTGGTCGCGGGCGAAGAACTTCGCAGCGCCGAAATGATCAATTCGGTAGTCCGCGGAGTCGAGATCGGCGCGCAAAGCTACTCGTTTCGCGACCGTCCTCTCGACGCCTGCATCGAGGCCTTCCGCACCGTGGGTCTGGGCGAGTGCGAACTCTCGGAAGCACACGTGCAGCCGCCGAGCCACAAGTATGAGGAGCTGAAAAAGTGGCGGCTGGAAACGCCGCTCAGCAGCTTCAAGGAAATCCGCGAGAAGTTTGACAACGCCGGCATTCTGCTTTACGCCTACACCTGCGGCCTCCAAGCCCGCTTCACGGATGAGGAAATCGAGCGCTGCTTTCAGATGGCCCAGGCGCTGGGGGTGAAGTACATCACCTCTTCCGCGAATATCAGCGCGGCCCCGCGTATCGACAAGTACGCCCAGAAATACAAAATCATGGTGGGCTTCCACGGCCACGACCAGACGGACCATCCCGACGAATTCTCTACCGCCGAGACCTTCGAGCGTGGCCTGAAGGGCGCTTCGCGTTACCTCGGCGTCAATCTCGATATCGGCCATTTCGTTGCAGCGGGCGGCGACCCCGTGGCGTTCCTTAAGGAGCACCACAAGAAGATCGTCACGCTGCACATCAAGGACCGGAAGAAGAATCACGGCGCCAATGTTCCCTTGGGCCAGGGCGACACGCCCGTCGCTGAAGTGCTGCGCCTCATGCGCGACAATCATTGGAAATTCCCCGCCAACATCGAATACGAGTACGGCAAGGAAATCCCCGGCCTCGACACTATCACCGAGGTTAAGAAGTGCTTTGAATATTGCAAGCAAGCGCTGGAGAGCTGAAGGCCGCTCACGGGCTTTGGCCTCCGTCCGGGAGTGGGGATTCAGCCCTAGCGGGTGGTGGGTCTAGAGACCTTGGGGATGATCGAGACGGTTGGGTGATGAACGCGCGCTAACCCTTCTTCAATTCGGCCAGAACCTGTCGCCCGCATTCCTTCAGGGTTTCAAACACCCCGGCTCCCTTGAAAGCCACCGCTTCAAAGACCGGTTCGCCCTTTTTTATCAGGCCGTTTTTCAATTCCTCGGCGGGAAGGACGTTGGGTAAGTCGCGTTTGTTGAGCTGGAGGACATAGGGGATTTTCATGAAGTCGTAATTGTGCTCTCTCAAGTTCGCCTGAAGGTTCTCCAGCGCCTCCACGTTGGCGTCCATTCGTTCGTCCTGGGAATCCGCGACAAACACGACGCCGTCCACGCCCCGCAGAATCAACTTGCGGCTTGCGTCGTAGAAAACCTGCCCGGGAACCGTGTAAAGGTGGAAGCGCGTTTTGAACCCGCGAATGGTGCCGAGGTCGAGCGGTAGAAAATCGAAGAAGAGAGTGCGGTCCGTTTCCGTGGCCAGAGAAATCATCTTCCCGCCGGATTTCCCCAGCGTCTGGTCAAAAATCCATTGCAAGTTGGTGGTCTTGCCGCCCAAACCGGGGCCATAGTAGACGATCTTGCAGTTGATTTCCCGGGCGGCGAAGTTAATGAAACTCACGCGGTAGGATCCCCTTCCCCGAATCTCAAAGCTTTACCTAATATAAAACCGTCGCCTGGCAAGACGCCCTTTGCTACTCGGTCCCTGGTCTGAGGTACCCCGGCGCCGGCCAAGCTTCGCAGTCCCTCGTATATAACACACCGACACCTCGCTGACAATACCGGTTCCGCTCCCCAGCTTCATATCCCCACAAGTGGGCCAATTCCGACCAGCGAACAGGTGTCACGCCGGCCCTCTGGGTTTTCAAAATCGGGTTACTTGATGGGGTCGGAAACTCAATCCCCCTTACTCCGGTCCGATGAAGGTACCTGGCAGCAGGATTTTCGGCGGCGTGACACAAATCAATAAAGAGGGGCTCTTGTCACGATCGCGCCGCTGCGCCCGACTATCTGGCCGCCCGGAGATGCAAACAACTTGGGAGGAGCCGAGGTGTCTTTTAGGTAGGCCATTGCCTCGGCTCTCCCAGTCCTGCATGCAACGACCCCCGTATGGGGGCGGGTAGTGGCTAATTCGTTTGTGGTCCAAGCTAATTACTATCATGCCACAAATTCACCAGAAAATGTAAAGTTTCCTCCATAATTATTCATCGGCAAGCCGTTTAGTTTCTTATGGTTATGGAATTTTTCAGGTCTCACGGCCGGTAAGCGCCGGTGGCGAAAGAGGTTTCCCCGACCGATTTATAGTATCGGCAGAGAGTCCTCTCAGTTCGCCATCTTCTTGACCGATGTCAATGGGACGGCGCTTCCCATCGCACGCACGTAGATTAGTTGCAAAAAGTGGAAACGGCACTAATCAGAAATAAAGTGCCGCAAATAATCCACGCTCTGTTTCGCCCACGCATCTTCCAGCGAAATTGTTTCCTGGAGTGTTTTCTGCTGTGGTGTCCAGGATTCCGCGATGGTGGAGGGAGTGACGCGAAGCGCTGCAAAGGAATCCACCAGCCAGGGAATGTTGAGTTGGCCTTCGCCGGCCGGGCGACCCTCGACCGTAAGTCCCATGCCATGCCATGCCGGCTGCACAACGAAATCTTTCATCTGCACACTCAGGGTGCGGTAAGCCAACACCCGCACCGAGATGTGCCAGCCCTGAGGAATGGAAATCGGATTCAGGGTGTCAAGCGCCACGCCCAGCCAGGAACTCGCAATCGGGGTGAGCAACTCGTTGAGATCCTGAGCGGGCATGCGGCTGTTGTCGATCGCCAGGTGTATCTCGTTTTTCGCCAGGTCGCCGATGATCGCGCGCAAGCTGGCCGTCATCTCCGTCCGTAACGGGAGCTTGCCGTCCGGCTTTTCCGTAGTCGTTTTAAGAAGGATGACGCTATTTTTCTTGGCAAACTCGATTTGCCGCCGCAAGTGCACCGGATCGAGCCCCTGCGTTGCCATTTCCAAGTCGATCTTCCATGACCTCGCGCGCTTCACCACGTCCTGAAGCTCATTTTCAGGCAGTTGATTCAAAGGCAAATTCGCTCCAAATTGGACAAGGCTCACCCCGAGTTCCCGTGCCTTCTCGAGAAATTCCACGGGCCGGAGAGGGTGATTGGGCGTGGCCCCGGAGAATCCGATTGCCCACGCATACGTGTACGTGCTGATTCCTAGTTTCATCCGCAGGTTTACCTGAAAAGTTCGAGATGGGAATTATAGGGTGTCTGGCAGGAAATTAACTATAGAATTTTTTTCGCTCCCCCCGCTCCCAGGGGGATCTTTACGAGTTCCCCCGGAATTTCCGGCAGCAGGATAGCCTCCCCGCTTTACGGTCCCTCGCCGCTCTCAGGGAATATTCATCACCAGGATTTTCCGCTCCGTCATCTCTTCCATCGCGTAACGCAGGCCTTCGCGCCCCAACCCGGAATCCTTCACTCCGCCATAGGGCATGTGGTCGATACGGAACGAGGGCGTGTCGCCGGCCATCACTCCGCCGACTTCCAGCTCTTCATACGCTTGGAACAGCAGCTTCGCGTCGCGTGTGAACACACCCGCCTGCAATCCGTAAGAGGTGTCATTAATTCGCTCGATGGCGCAAGCGAAGTCGTCATAAGGCTCCACGGTCACGACCGGCGCGAACAATTCCTCACAGTTAACTTTTTGCCGCGGGTGAGTGCCGGTGAGCACGGTCGGCTCCAGCATGGCGCCGGTCCGTTTGCCCCCGCAGAGGATTTGCGCGCCTTCGGCAGCCGCTTCCTCGACCCAACTCGCCGCGCGCGCTGCCGCGCCCTCCGAAATCATGGGGCCCACGTCCGTGGCTTCGTCGAGCGGATCACCGAGTTTGAGTTTCCGGACGCAGGCGAGGAACGCGTCAAGAAATTTTTCGAAGACGCGGCGCTGCACCAGGATGCGCTGAACCGATATGCAGACCTGGCCCGCATAGGAGAACCCGCCGATGGCGCAGCGCTCCGCGGCATACCCAAGGTCCGCATCGTCGTGAACGATGACGCCGGCGTTTCCTCCCAGCTCAAGGGTCACGCGCTTCTTGCCCGATTTCTTCTTCAGCTCCCATCCTACGGCCGCGCTACCTGTAAACGAAAGCATCTTCAGGCGGTCGTCCGTGACCAACGGCTCCGCGCCATCACCTGCCACGGGAAGAACGTTCAAACCTCCGGCCGGCCAGCCCGCACGCTCGACAACCTCCGCGAGCAGCAGCGAACAGAGCGGGGTCTGCGACGCGGGCTTGTGCACCAGCGTGCAGCCCGTCGCCATCGCCGGCGCCCATTTGTGCGCCACCAGGTTGAGTGGAAAGTTGAAGGGGGTGATCGTCGCCACCGGCCCCAGCGGAAACCGCCGTACCAGGGCCCAGCGTCCGGCGGTGGCAGGCTGGAGGTCGAGCGGCAACCATTCGCCGTAAATCCGGGTGCTCTCCTCGGCCGCGATCGTGAAAGTGAAGATGGCGCGGTCCACCTCCGTCCGCGCGGATTTCACGGGCTTGCCGGCTTCCAGCGCCAAGGTGCGCACAAATTCCTCACGTTGCCGGCTGAGCCCCGCGGCCACCTCGCGCAGAACGCGTTGGCGCTCGTAAGCGCCCAACTTTCGCGTAACTTCAAAAGCCCGGGTGGCGGCCTGAATCGCCGTCTCCAGATCTTCGCGTCGCGCCCGGGCAATCGTGGCAATAAGCCTCTGGTCGGCGGGCGCGCGCACTTCCAGGGGGGCGCCGGCAGTCTGCCATTTCCCATCCAGAAAGAATCCCCAGCTTCGCGGCCCGGCCGTAGTGTGATTCATATTTCCGCCCTCCTCGATCCCCTGGCCCCCTTTTATCATAGCACTGCCTGTCAGTGCGTAGCGGTCCCCAGCCGGTTCGAAGAATAGAAACAGTACCTCGTCCCTCCCTCACGGGTAAGACATCCGGCCCAGACGGACCAAAAACATCACATTGCGAGACAAGTTTGACGCGTGTCAAGAATCCAGGGCCCTGCGACCCGCATCAATAGCGGGTGGGCGATTTTCTTTTGACAAACAGTTATAGAGCGAAATATAATTTGCCTCTTTCGGGGCCGATAATATGCAGAGTGAAGAGGATGTTTTTCAAGTGAAAAACTTCGCATTTCTCTCGGGTTCCGGCATTACTAAGTGGGTAACCAATTTCTTTAAGGCGCACGCTGTGGAGAGCTAGAATCTCTTCCGTCCCCCTGTACCCATATTCCGGGATCATCGGACTGTCAAAGCCTGGCCACTCCCATCGTCAGGGCCTGGAGGGGCACGGGCTGTAGAGTGCGGCGCGACCCTGAGGGAAGATGGGCCGCCGGGAAGATCACGCAGCGCTAAGAGCTACCATTCACAAATCACCCTACCGAGGAGACTGCGGCCGGGCCGTAAAGGGCCGCGGGTAGAGCCGGAGCTGCGGTGAGTTCTTCTCAGGGGTATTGCGCAGAATTGTTCGATGGCACAGATCTTCCATCGCAGCACCAACACGCTGTCCAAGGTGACGATCTACGGCGCAGTCTTCTTTGCGCTGGGCCTGGCATATTTGGTTTATGCCGTCAATCAATCTTCCTATTTTACCGACGTCAACGTGGCCCGGCAGCAACCGGTGCCGTTCAGCCACAAGCACCACGTCACCGACGACGGCATCGATTGCCGTTATTGCCACACGTCGGTCGAGCAATCATCCTACGCGGGCGTGCCCACCACGCACACGTGCATGACCTGCCATTCCAAGCTGTGGCTGAACAGCGCCATGCTGGAGCCGGTGCGCGCGAGTTACGCGACGGACGCTTCCTTGGAGTGGACGCGTGTCAACGCGCTGCCGGATTTTGTTTATTTCGATCACAGTATCCATGTGAATAAAGGGATCGGCTGCACCACTTGCCATGGGCCGATTGGCGACATGCCGCTGACGTGGCGCGCCAACACGCTCTATATGCGTTGGTGCATCGATTGCCACAACCACCCGGAGCGCCATGTGCGCCGCCGTGAAGACGTGTTTAAGGCGGACTACGTGCCCCCGCAGAATCAACTGCCGCTGGGCCGCCGCCTGGTAAAGGAATACAAGATCAAAGATCCGAAGCAACTGACGGATTGCTACACGTGTCACCGGTAGGGAGCTGACGAAGGGAAGAAGTCAGGAGACAGAAGCGAAAATCGAAATTAGAAACTGGAAACTGGAAATGGGAAACTCGAAACTGGAAACTGGGAATTCGAAGGTCGAAACTCGGCCCATGCCTCGCGAGATTCCAGATTCTAGTTTCCAATTTCCAGTTTCCAATTTCCAGTTTCGACGTTGGCGCGGCCCTGACACCTAGAACCTATGCAGCATAAGTCAAAACCCGGAAACCCTCTCGACCTCGTGCAAATTCAGGCGAAGCTCGCGCAGTCGCCCCAGCCGCGCGTATGGCGCGGTTTGGAAGAGCTGGCGCTAACGCCGGAGTATCGCGACTTCCGCGAATGCGAATTTCCCGACGATCCGCGCGCCGAGGCAAGCGCTGTCAGCCGCCGGGACGTCCTGAAGCTGATGGCGGCATCCGCCGCGCTTGCCGGCCTGACCGCTTGCACCAAGCTGCCCCAGGAAAAGATCGTCCCCTACGCGCAACAACAACCCGAGGACTTCGTGCCCGGCAAGCCGCTCTTCTACGCAACCGCCATGCCCCTGGCCGGCTACGCGACGGGGTTGCTGGTGGAAAGCCACTTGGGGCGCCCCACGAAAGTCGAGGGAAATCCCAGCCATCCGGCAAGCCTCGGCGCGGCCGACGTATTCGCGCAGGCCTCCGTGCTGACCCTTTACGATCCCGACCGCGCCCAGGTGGTGGTCTTCGACGGCCAAATCGGAAGCTGGAGCGCCTTCCTTACCTCCGCCGAGCAATATCGCGCCGATCTACTGGTTCGAAAGGGTGCGGGCTTGCGTATCCTCACGGGCACGGTGACCTCACCGACCCTCGCCGACCAGATGAAATCGCTCCTCGCGCAATTCCCGCAGGCCAAGTGGCATCAGTATGAGCCATGCAGCCGTAACAGCGTGCGGGAAGGCTCGAAACTGGCCTTCGGCGAGTATGTCAACACGGTCTATCACTTGGACCAGGCGGAGGTGGTGGTCGCACTCGACGCGGACTTCCTCACTTGCGGGCCGGGCTCGGTCCGCTATGCGCACGACTTCAGTGCGAAACGCCGGGTCACCGGGCCCGAATCTTCCATGAACCGGCTCTACGTGGTAGAAAGCACCCCGACGAGCACGGGAGCGATGGCCGACCATCGCCTGCCCCTGCGCGCGGGTGAAGTGGAAGCCTTCGCGCGCGCTCTGGGAGAGGCATTGGGAGTCAAAGCGGGAGCCCCCGGAAATGCCGCCCCCGCCGGCGTCCCCGCCGCTTGGATCTCCGCCCTGGCGCGCGACCTCGAAAAGCACCGGGGGGCGTGTCTGGTCATCGCCGGCGACGAGCAGCCTGCGGCTGTCCACGCACGGGCGCACGTCTTGAACGACGCCCTGGGGAACGTGGGCAAGACGGTAACCTACACCAGCCCGGTGGAAGCGAATCCCACGAACGAAATGGCGTCGCTTCGCGAGCTCGTGGCGGACATCCAGGCGGGGCACGTGGACACGCTGGTCATCCTGGGCGTGAACCCGGTTTACAACGCCCCGCAGGATTTGCACTTCGCCGAAAACCTCCTCAAGGTCAGGTTGCGGATTCACCTCAGCCTCTTCGACGACGAGACCGCAGAGCTCTGCCATTGGCACATTCCCGAGGCGCACTTCCTGGAATCCTGGAGTGATGCCCGTAGCTATGATGGAACAACCAGCATTATCCAGCCTCTTATATCCCCACTCTATGATGGCAAGTCTGCGCATGAAATCATTGCCGTGCTGGGGGGTCAAGAGGGGGTGGCCGGCCATGACCTTGTGCGTGGCTACTGGCAGGGGCGGAAGCCGGCGGGGGATTTCGCAGCGTTCTGGCAAAAATCGCTCAACGACGGCCTGGTGGCGGACTCGGCGTTGCCCGCGAAGGCCGTCAAACTGAACACCGGGGCGATTACGCAGGCTGGCCAGGCAGCAGGCGCCAAAGGTGGGGGGCTCGAAATCGTCTTGCGGCCCGACCCCACCGTGTGGGATGGGAGCTTTGCGAACAACGGCTGGCTCCAGGAGCTGCCCAAGCCCCTCACCAAGCTGACCTGGGACAACGCCGCCCTGGTGAGCCCGGCGACGGCGCTGAAGCGCGCGGTGACGAACGGCGACGTGGTGAAGTTGCGGGCTCATGGGCAGGAAGGCACGGCGCCCATCTGGATCACGCCGGGCCACGCCGATGATTCCCTCACCCTGCATCTGGGGTACGGACGGCGCCGGTCCGGCCACCTGGGTACGGGGATTGGTTCGAACGCGTACACGTTCCGTTCCACCGATCGGCCGTGGATCAGCAGCGTCGAACTCCAAAAAACCGGCGCGCGCTACCCGCTGGTGACCACCCAACACCACCACATCATGGGCAAGGAAGGTGAGCAGATCGAGGAGGAGAGCGTGGCAGCGCTCCAGCGGAAACTCGTGCGCGGAGCGACGCTCGAAGAATTCCGCAAGGACCCCGATTTCGCGCGCGAGGAAGGCGATGAAAACGCCCCTTCCATCTATCCCGGATACCCGTACGAGGGAAACGCCTGGGGCATGGCCATCGACCTGAATAGCTGCACCGGTTGCAATGCCTGTGTCGTGGCCTGCCAGGCCGAAAACAACATCCCCGTGGTCGGCAAAGACCAGGTGTCGCGCGGCCGCGAGATGCACTGGATCCGCATAGACACGTACTACCAGGGCGGCCTCGCCAATCCCCAGGTGTACAACGAAGCCGTGCCCTGCATGCACTGTGAGAACGCCCCCTGCGAGTATGTGTGCCCGGTGGGCGCCACGGTGCACAGCCCCGAAGGGCTGAATGAGATGGTCTACAACCGCTGCGTGGGCACGCGCTACTGCTCGAACAACTGTTCCTACAAAGTCCGGCGCTTCAACTTCCTGCTCTATGCGGACTGGACCACGCCCAGCCTTGCGCCCTTGCGCAATCCGGACGTGAGCGTGCGCAGCCGCGGGGTGATGGAGAAGTGTACGTACTGCATCCAACGCATCAACGAGGCCAAGATCACGGCGGAGAAGGAAGACCGCCCACTGCGCGACGGGGAAATCGTGACGGCGTGCCAGCAGACCTGCCCGGCCGAAGCCATCGTTTTTGGCAATATCAACGACCCCGCGAGCCGCGTGGCCAAACTCAAAGCGCAATCGCGGAACTATGGGCTGCTGACGGATTTGAACACGCGGCCGCGCACCACGTACCTGGCGAAGCTGCGCAATCCCAACCCGGAGATCAAGGAGTAGCGGGTGAGTCCTGACGGAGTTGAAAAGACGCCGCCGGCGGGTGGGCCGGCTACGGTCCTGGCCCCGGGGCATACCTACGCCACGGTCACGGATAAGATCAGCTCCATTGTTCTCCTGGAGGGGACGAAGCGGGGCTGGTGGTTCGGGTTCGCCATAGCTTTTGCTTTCTTCATCATCTTGAATTTTGCCGTGGGTTACCTGCTGCTTCGCGGTGTGGGTATCTGGGGAATCAATATCCCCATCGCCTGGGCATTTGCCATCGTCAACTTTGTTTGGTGGATCGGAATTGGGCACGCGGGCACGCTGATCTCCGCCTTTCTGTTGCTGATGCGCCAAGCGTGGCGGCAGTCCATTAACCGTTTTGCGGAAGCCATGACGCTGTTTGCCGTCGCCTCAGCCGGCATGTTCCCGTTGCTGCACATGGGCCGGCCGTGGCTGTTCTACTGGCTACTGCCCTACCCCGACACCATGGGGACCTGGCCGCAATTCCGCAGCCCGCTGGTGTGGGATGTGTTTGCGGTATCAACCTACGCCACGATCTCACTCCTTTTCTGGTTTGTGGGCCTGATTCCTGATCTCGCCACGCTGCGCGATCGCGCCAAGGATCGCCTGGCCCGGGTGATCTACGGGTTTCTGGCCTTGGGCTGGCGCGGTTCGGCCATGCATTGGCATCGTTACGAGATGGCTTACCTGCTGCTGGCGGGCCTGGCCACGCCGCTGGTGGTGTCGGTGCACACGGTGGTGAGCTTCGATTTTACCATCGCCACCGTCCCCGGCTGGCACAGCACGATCTTTCCGCCCTACTTCGTGGCCGGCGCCATCTATTCCGGTTTCGCAATGGTGCTGACCTTGGCGATTCCGCTGCGGCAGTTCTATCACTTGGAAGACTTCATCACCCTGCGGCATCTTGACAACATGGCGAAGATACTGCTGGCCACGGGACTCATCGTCGCTTACGGCTACCTGATGGAAACCTTCATGGCCTTCTATAGCGGCAACACTTACGACCGCTACATGATCATAAACCGGATGACCGGGCCTTACGCGCCGGTCTATTGGACCCTGATCACCTGCAACATTGCGATCCCGATGACAGCCCTGTGGTCGTCGAAGATTCGGCGCAACGTGGCGGCGCTTTTTGTGATCTCGTTGATCGTGCAAACGGGCATGTGGCTGGAGCGCTTCGTGATCGTCGTCACCAGCCTGCACCGTGATTTCATGCCCTCCGCGTGGGGCATGTATTATCCCACCATCTGGGATTGGGCAACCTTCTTCGGGTCGATGGGCTTGTTCTTGACGCTCTTCTTCCTGTTCATCCGCTTTCTGCCCATGATCTCGATCTTTGAGATGCGCGGGCTGGTGCACAAGGTGGAAGAGGAAAAGTAGGGCCGCAGGGCGTTCGGCCCAGGGCGGACGCCGTTCGCCCCTACACGGAACGTGATGAAAAGACATCCGCTTTACGGCCTGATGGCTGAATTCGATACCACGGACGACCTGCTCGGCGCCGCGCATCGCGCCCACGAAGCCGGCTATCGCCAGATGGACGCTTTCACGCCGTTCCCCGTGGAAGGCTTGGCGGAGGCTATCGGCTTCCACAAGACAGGCGTGCCGCTGATCTGCCTGATCGGCGGGTTGATTGGGTGCTTCGGAGGGTTCTTCCTGCAATGGTGGCCGAACGTCATCGGTTATCCCCTCAATATCGGCGGGAAACCGTACAACAGTTGGCCGTCGTTCATTCCCATTACCTTTGAGTTGACCATCCTGTGCGCGGGCCTGGCGACAGTCTTCGGGATGCTGGCGCTCAATGGTTTGCCGACGCCCTATCATCCGGTGTTCAACACCCCACGTTTCGAAATGGCCACGCGCAACCGGTTTTTCCTTTGCATCAAGGCGCGTGACCCCAAGTTCGACGTCGAGAAAACCCGGGAATTCATGCAGAGCTTGAACGCTCGCGAGGTTGCCGAAATTGCGTCGTAGCGGCCTGAAAATTCGGACCGGCCAGGCGGGTGCACGGTGGGCGCTGGTGGCCCTGGCCCTGGCAATCGTAGGATTGCAGGGCTGCCGGCTAGACATGCACGTGCAGCCAAAATACAAACCCGACGAGGGCAGCACATTCTTTCAAGACGGCCGCGCCGACCGTCCGCAGGTTCCCGACACCGTGGCGCGCGGGCACATGCGCACTGACGAACTGTTCTATACGGGCCACGTGAATGGCGTGGCCGTCGATCAGTTTCCCTTTCCCGTCACGCCGCAGGTGCTGGACCGGGGGCACACGCGTTACGACATTTTCTGCGCCCCCTGCCACGATTACACGGGCAGCGGGCGCGGGATGGTCGTCCAGCGCGGGTTCCCGCCCCCGCCCTCTTATCACCTGGAACGCCTGCGGGAGGCGCCGGCGGGGCACTTTTTTGAGGTCATCACCAACGGCTATGGCGCGATGTACAGTTACGCGGCCAGAATCCCGCCGGAAGACCGCTGGGCCATCATAGCGTACATCCGGGCGCTGCAATTAAGCCAGCACGCCACGCTGGATGACGTGCCGGCGGAACAGCGCCAAAAACTGACGAGCGGAGCGAAATGACCGGGACGGAAACATCCTCGAGCGGGCTCGAACGCCTGGAGAAGACGGCGCGGGTTGTGGGAGTGGCGGCGTTGGCACTGTGCCTGGGCGCCGGATGGAACAATCCCACGCAATTCTTACGGTCTTATCTCATGGCCTTCATTTTCTGGGTCGGATTGCCGCTGGGCTGCTCCGCGCTGCTGATGCTCCACCACATGGTCGGCGGACGGTGGGGATTCCCGCTGCGCCGGCTGCTCGAATCCGGCACGAAGACTTTCCTGTTGATGGCAGTACTGATCCTGCCGATTCTTTTCGGTTTGCCGGCACTCTATAGCTGGGCCGATCCGGGCAAGGTCAGGGCCGATCCCTTGCTTCAATACAAGCATCCCTACCTCAACGTGCCTTTTTTCGTCTTGCGCACGGTGATTTATTTTGTCATCTGGATTCTTCTTGCCTACTTCCTGAACAAGTGGTCCGACCAGCAGGACGAGAGCGACGACCCTAGCCTGACCGGACGTCTGCAAAGCCTGAGTGGGCCGGGCCTAGTGCTCTTCGGGCTCACGGTGACATTCGCCTCTGTGGATTGGGTCATGTCGCTCGAGGCCGCTTGGTTCTCGACGATCTACGGCATGATTTTCATGGTGACGGAGACGCTGGCGGCAATGTCACTCGTGACCTTCGCCGTGATTTTGCTTTCCAAACAAAAGCCTCTCGCGGGCATGGTCTCAAACCAGGATTTGAATGATTGTGGTAACCTGCTGCTGACCTTCACCATGCTCTGGGCGTACCTGTCATTTTCCCAATTCCTAATTATCTGGGCCGGAAACCTGCGTGACGAAATTCCCTGGTATATGAGCCGCGCCATGGGAGGGTGGACCGGCGTGGCGGTGATTCTGATCATCTTCCACTTCGCGGTCCCGTTCCTGCTGCTGCTCTCACGATTCATCAAGCGGCGCGCCGAGCTTCTGGGCTGGGTAGCGGCAGGGCTCCTGTTGATGAGCGTGGTGGATATCTATTGGCTGACCGTACCGGCTTTCGAGCGCGCCGGCCCGGAGTTTCACATCACGGATTGGCTGGCGCTCCTGGGTGTGGGCGGATTGTGGACGTGGTGGTTTGCAGGGCGACTGAAAGGGCGGCCGCTTTTGCCCCTGCACGATCCGCGTTTGAAGGAAATGGCGCAACATGGATGAACCCGAAAAAAAAGTGGAACCTTCCGCGCGGGGCTATGAAGACGACGAGGTGAGCGTGGGACGGTTGTTTGCCTTTGCCGCCGGTGTGGCGGGACTGGTGATCTTCGGCGTGGTGGCGAGTGCCGTGGTCTTCCGCTTTTTCGTCCGGCACCATCCGTTGGGGCCGCCGGCTTCGCCCTTTGAGAACTCCCGGTCGCTTCCGCCGGAGCCGCGCCTCCAGATTACAGCCCCCCAGGACTTGAAACGTTACCGCGCGGATCAGGACGCGATCCTCAAGAGCTACGGCTGGGTTGACCGGGATGCCGGCGCGGTGAGGATTCCCATTACCCGCGCCGTGGAGATCCTCTTGCAAAAAGGCTATCCGGTTCGAAGCGCTGGTCCGGCGGAGGGGGCCAAGGCCAAGGCGCCCCGCCCGGCAGTGCCGCCCGCAGGTCACGTGGCAACGCTCGCTCCCGCGGGCGTGGAAGGGAAGAACTGAACATGTCAGCCGCCGCCCCACCAACGTCCGGACCGCGCCTGTCGCCAACCCTCCGGTCAAGCTTACTTCGCCGCGGGCGGCTGGCGGCATACCTCGGGGTGTTCCTGCTTGGCCTCTCCGTGGCGGCCGCCGGACAGGACAACGCCTCCGTGACGCCGCCGCAATTACGCGGGGTGGGAATCGACCAGCGTTTGAACGAGCAGGTTCCCCTGGATTTGCAGTTTCGCGATGAGACGGGGCAGACGGTGAAGCTCGCATCGTACTTCGGCCACCGGCCCGTCATCTTATCGCTGGTTTATTACAGTTGCCCCATGTTGTGCACGATGGCTGAGAACGGCCTCCTGAACGCGTTGCGGGACGTGAAGTTCAACATCGGGGAGCAGTTTGAAGTGGTGACGGTGAGCTTTGATCCCACGGACAAGCCGGAACTGGCGACGGCGAAGAAAGGAATCTACGCGGGGCTCTATGGGCGGCCGGGCGCCCGGCACGGGTGGCATTTCCTGGTGGGCGACGAGCCTTCGATCCGAACGCTCACCCGGGCGGTGGGCTTCCACTACAACTACAATGCCGAGACGCGGCAGTTCGCGCACGCCACAGGGATCATCGTGTTGACGCCACAGGGGAAGATTTCGCGCTATTTTTACGGGATTCAGTACGTGCCGCGCGACGTGCGCTTGGCGCTGGTGGAAGCCTCGAACGAGAAGATCGGGAATCCCGTGGACGCGGTGTGGCTTTACTGCTGCCAGTACGATCCGGCCACCGGCAAGTATGGCGTGGTCGTTGACCGCATCCTTCGCATCGCCGGATTGATTACCGTTCTTTCGCTGGGGACTTTGATATTTGCCCTTTCGCGAGGCGGACGGCAGCCGGATTTTTGATTTTAGATTTGGATTCAAGATGCGATCAGCACCGAGCGGTCAGGCAGCGACTTAACTGAAAGCTGAATGCTGATCGCGGAAAGCTCAAACGCTCCAAAATCCAGAATGGCAAGGGTGATCTAAAAGAATGTTGCAAGGCATCCCTTTCAGGCCGGAACAAGCTTCCACCATCGCGCGTGGCGTGGACCATCTCTACTATTTCCTCACCGCCATTGACCTGTTCTTTACCGCGGTGATTTTCCTCACCATCTTCTATTTCGCGCTTCGCTACCGGCGCCGCTCGGAGCAGGACCGGGCCACCCGAATCGAGGGGAACATCCCGCTGGAAATCATGTGGACGGCGATTCCGCTGGGGCTGGTCATCATCGTCTTCCTGTGGGGTACCAACCTGTTCATCCAGAATTCCCGCCCCCCCGCCGCGGCCACAGAGATTTTCGTGGTGGGCAAACAGTGGATGTGGAAGATCCAGCATCCCGAGGGCTTGATGGAGATCAACGAGCTGCACGTGCCCGTCAACCGGCCCATCAAGCTGACCATGACCTCCGAGGACGTCATTCACGACTTCTCCATCCCCGCCTTCCGCGTCAAGAAGGACGTGGTGCCGGGCATGTACACGACGCTGTGGTTCCAGGCAACCCAGACCGGCAAGTTTCACCTGTTTTGCGACCAGTATTGCGGCACCAACCACGCCCTGATGAAGGGCTATGTCATGGTGATGGAGCCCATCGAGTATGAGCAATGGGTGAGCGGCGGCGTTCGCGGCGAATCCATGGCCCAGGCCGGCGCCAAGCTTTACGACCAGCTCGCCTGCATTACCTGCCACGGGACCGGCAAGGCCCCCCCGCTCTTGGGCATTTACGGCAAGCGGGTGAACCTGAGCGACGGTACGACCGTGGTGGCGGATGACGCTTACCTGCGCGAATCGATTATTTATCCCTCCGCCAAGATCGTGGCGGGCTTTCCACCCATCATGCCCACGTACAAGGGCCAGGTGACGGAAGAACAGTTGTTGCAGTTAATCGCTTACATCAAGTCATTGAGCAGGGAAGAAGGGAAGGCGCCGAAATAATGGCAACAGCAGCGGCACCAGCAGACCTTGACACGCGCGTGCACTATTTAAATGCTGATTACGGCATCAAATCGTGGCTGCTGACCACGGACCACAAGCGCATCGCGATTCTCTATCTGGTGGCCATCACCTTTTTCTTTCTGCTGGGAGGCATCGCGGCGGTGTTGATCCGGATCAACCTGATCCAACCCAACGGGGCGCTGGTAGAACCCGCTGCGTACAACAAGCTCTTCAGCATGCACGGCATCATCATGATATTCCTCTTCTTGATTCCTTCCATCCCCGCGGTGCTGGGGAATTTCCTGGTGCCCATGATGATCGGCGCCCGCGACCTGGCTTTTCCCAGGCTCAACCTGCTGAGCTGGTACCTCTTGATGGCGGGTGGAATCTTGATCCTGTACGCCGTGATCTGGGGTGGGGTGGATACGGGCTGGACGTTTTACACGCCCTTGAGCACGACTTACCTCAATACCAACGTGATGTCGGCAGCGCTGGGTGTCTTCGTCGCCGGGTTCTCCTCGATTCTCACCGGGCTGAATTTCATTGTTACCATCCACAAAATGCGCGCCCCCGGCATGACCTGGTTCCGCATGCCGCTGTTCCTCTGGGCAATCTACGCGACGAGCATCATCCAGATTCTGGGGACGCCGGTGCTGGCCATCACCCTTGTGCTGGTGGCGCTCGAACGCCTCTTTCACGTGGGCGTCTTCGACCCCGCCGTGGGCGGGGACCCCATTCTCTTCCAGCACCTGTTCTGGTTTTATTCGCACCCGGCGGTCTACATCATGATTCTGCCCTCCATGGGCGTGATGAGTGAACTGGTGACCTGCTTCGCCAGGAAGCGCATCTTTGGCTACAGCTTTGTGGCGTTTTCCAGCGTGGCCATTGCGGTGATTTCCTTCCTCGTATGGGGCCACCACATGTATGTCAGCGGTCAATCCATCTACGCAAGTATTATCTTTTCTGCTCTTAGTTTTGCGGTGGCCATCCCCTCGGCCATCAAGGTCTTCAACTGGACCGCCACGCTCTACAAGGGTTCTGTTTCCTATCAGGCTCCCATGCTTTACGCCCTCGGTTTCATCGGGCTGTTCACCATGGGCGGGCTGACGGGCCTGTTCCTCGCCACCCTGGCGGTCGACGGCCACGTGCATGACACCTATTTCGTCGTCGGCCACTTCCATTACATCATGGTGGGTGGCGCCCTCATGGGGTATCTGGGGGGCATTCATTTCTGGTGGCCAAAGATTACCGGTCGCCTTTATCCTGACGGCTGGGCGCGTCTGGCCGCGGCCATCATCTTTATCGGCTTCAACCTGACATTTTTTCCGCAATACATGTTGGGATACCTCGGCATGCCGCGGCGATATGCCATCTATCCACCAGAGTTCCAGGTGCTGAACGTGATGTCGTCGGCGGGGGCCTCGGTCCTGGCCGTGGGCTACCTCATCCCGCTCATATACTTGATCTGGTCGATGCGTTACGGGCCGGTGGCAGGGCCCAATCCCTGGGGCGCCAAGGGCCTGGAGTGGGAGACGGCTTCCCCGCCCATCACCGAAAACTTTGAGCACACGCCGGTAGTGACGGAAGAGGCTTACGCATACGATGAGTAGGGCCGAACGGCGTTCGGCCTGGGGGCGAGCGCCACTCGCCCCTACGTTCATAACAGGAGGTTTCCGTTGGTTGACGCTCCTGCCGCGGTCGCCGCGGCGCACCAGTTCGAGGACCTGGAACAGCAGCACGAGGCCGCCAGCCTCGGCATGTGGGTCTTCCTCGCCACCGAAGTGATGTTCTTCGGCGGGCTCTTTGCGGGTTACACGATTTACCGCAATCTTTACCAGCCCGGCTTCATGGCGGGCAGCCACATGCTGAACGTCACCCTCGGCGCCCTCAACACCGCAGTGTTGATTTGCAGCAGCTTGACCATGGCCCTGGCCGTGCGCGCCGCGCAATTGGGCAAGCGCCGGGCGGTGGTGACCTTCCTGATTCTGACCATGGCCTTAGGCTTGGCGTTTATCCTCATCAAGCTGACCCTCGAGTGGCATCACGATTACCTGGAAGGCCTGGTGCCCGGTCTGCGCTTCACCTATGGCGGCCCCACCCCCAAAGCTGTCGAGCTCTTCTTCTGCTTCTACTTCACCATGACCGGCGTGCACGCTTTGCACATGGTCGTGGGCCTGGGAATCCTCAGCGTGCTGGTGGTGCAGGCCTGGAAAGGCCGCTTCGGCCCCCAACGCTACAACGCCGTAGAGACCGCGGGGCTCTACTGGCACTTTGTGGACGTGGTGTGGATTTTCCTTTTTCCGCTTCTTTACTTGCTGGGAGGGCGATACTGAATGCTCGGACATGTGGTTCCGGTGAAAACCTACGTCTTGATCTTCAGCGCGCTGCTGGCGCTGACTGCTCTGACCACCAGCATGGCGTACGTGGACCTGGGCGAGTGGAACACCGTCGTGGCGCTCGTCATCGCCAGTTGTAAGGCCACCTTGGTCGTCCTGTTTTTCATGCACTTGCGCTGGAGCCCGCGCCTGATGCGCGTCGTGGTGCTTTCCTCCCTGCTTTGGCTCGCTATCCTGATCAGTTTGACCACCACCGACTTCTTTTCGCGCGATTGGACGCCGGTGCCGGAAAGCTGGAAATCCTCCCTGCTTCGTCTGCCCAATCTGCCCCCCTCTGCTGCGCAGACGGTAATGCCGCGCCCCATATAGGCGGGAATGCGCCACCCGCCGATTAGCAATTCCCCTCATTCCAAATAAAAGAACCGGTCAAGCCCCTGCTCGCGGCCGGCGGCCGCACCATTATCGACCTGGGTGATTTGAGTTACCTCGATAGCAATGGCCTGGGAGCACTGGTCAGCCTAAAGGTGTCTGCGATCAACCAAGGCTTGCGCATATTGGAATTCGCACACGTGACACCGCGCGTGCTGGAACTACTGCGCATCACCAAGACAATCCCCAGGCACGTAGTGCCAAAAATCGGTCGGCCACCTTGGCAACCACGCAATCACCTCATGACCCGCTGGCCCCATCCCTCCAACCCGCCAGGCGTGGGAATCGGGGCTATTGCAATTACAAATTGTGCCGATAGGTGATAAGTAAACTGATTTCCTCCGAGCGAGTGTCCGGCTTATGCCCACCGAATTGCAATCCCGAAAGATTTGGTTGCTAACCCTTCTCTTTTTGCTCGTCTCGTTTCTGCACGCCGAGGCCTTCCAAATGGCAGTGGCCAGGATCGGGGCTGCCAAGTCCAAGAAAAGCGCTTCGTCTCCGGAAGTCGGCGAGGCGCCAAAGCCCCAATTGTTGAATGCCGACTCCAACCCAACTTTGCGGTACCCGGTCGCGGTGGATGAGAACTCCTCCATTTCATGTGGGTGGCTCGATGTAACCCGGGCAGGCGTTACCTACTCGGTGGTCGAGTCGGGAAAAATGACAAAGCCGCTGAAACACATGAAGTTCGTGGCGTCGGGAGAAGGTCATTATTTAACTGCCCCGGAGGATGCAGCAGATAGCGAGGGGTTTGACCTCAATTTTAGCGACATCAAAGACATCCAATTGCAAAGGATTTTTCTGCTGCTTTATACATCCAAGGAAAAACTGTCTCTCATCTACCTTTCTCCGGACCTCTGGGGAGAGGTGGCAGGAAATCGGCGCGCCTTCCTGGAGCTTGCGCAAGGAAATCTGGCAGGGACGATGGCCGTGCAGCGCGGCATGCAGAATTTCGACAGCGTTTTGGCGGAAGTAAAACCCCCGCCTTCGGTGCCTGCGCCGGAAGTCGCTCTGCACGCCGAGCCTATGACGGTGACGAAAGGCCATGCCGTGACACTGGTCTGGACCTCTTCCAACGCCACCAGCCTCGACCTCGAACCTGGCATCGGCAGAGTGGCCAACGCCGGCGGGACTTCGCTTGTGCCGGATGATTCAACGACTTACACCTTGACCGCTGCCGGCCCCGGCGGGACGAAGGCTGTGAGCGTTCAGGTGGCCGTATCCCAACCCGGCTTCGCTTCCCGGCCCACCCTGGTGTTGGTAGAGCCCTCGGCAACCGGGACGGGCCAAACCCTGGAGGTGGGCAGTTCTCCCCTCACCATCCGCGGCGTGGTGATGGACGCCTCCGGCATTCCCGCCGTCACCATCAACGGCCGGTCAGTAACCATCCGCCCCACTAGCGCTCAGGCCGCCGAGTTCTACTCCGACCCGATGGCGCTTCATCCCGGCGAGAACAGCTTTGAAGTGAGCGCTACCGACATCAATCACGCCGAGACCAAGGTGGTCTTCGTCGCGCGCTTCATCCCCGCCCCGCCCAAGGCGGACCCGAAAGCCTCCAAGGGGCTGGCCAAGGACGAGATCCTCGACCTGCTGCGTGGCGATGTGCCCAGTGCGCGTGTCGCCGACTTGGTAACGGAGCGTGGAATCAAGTTTGTTCCGAGCGAAAACGACTTGAACGAAATCCGCACCGCAGGCGGCCGCGATGACCTCATTTTGGCACTTAAACAAGCCCCCTCACCGGTGAGGAATTAGAGCGTCTTTAATTTAAGTGTGTACAGCGCGGCGAAGCCGCAACCAGCGACGTGCCACGGGCGTCCCGGCCGTGCTCGGGCACGGGCGGGACGCCCGTGGCACGAAATCTTCGCACGACACGAACGTCCTAGCGCCGAGCGCTACAAGGCATGTAAGCACTTAAATCAAAACCGCTCTAGCCCGGATTTTTTACGACCGCGGACTGTTTTCATCAGGCGTTTGGAAGGGCGTGGCCTCAGCCCCGCCCTTCCAAAACGTGATGAGAAATCCGGGCTAATTCAATGGACCCAATGGGGCGTCAGGGGCAGCCCGCGAGCGCTCATTTTGGATTCGGCGCGAGCGTGTAATACTGATAAGACACTTCCCAAGTGAACTCACTGCCGGGATCGATGTTCATCGCGACGAAGGGTTCCACCGCCAGGACGCTGCGAATGGACCACAGATTCAGGTCCGATAGCGGACGGTTTCCGCGGATGAGCATGCCCGCGCCGACGCGGTGGTTCTCAATGCGGATCTCGTTGTCTTGGGGGTTGTCACTGAACCCGAGCATGGGGGTGCTGACCACATCCCGAGCGGCGAGGGTCTTTAAGTAAACGACCTGGTTTCCGCGAATCTCGGCCAGGTTCTTGTTGGGTGGGTGCGGGGAATGAATGGCGAAGGGAAGCGTGAGGGAGAAATCCGGACCGGGGGGCTGGTGGTCGAGCACCAGAAAATTGTGGTTATAGACACTGCTGTGGATGGCCCGGCGGCCGGTGTTCTTCAAGCGGTGCTCTAACAGCATCTCCGGCTTGCCGGCGACCAGCCGTACGGTCTTGTGATAGAGGTAGCCATAGCCCGTGGCCGGGTCGGTCAACTCCTGGGTGAACTCCACGGAATCACGATGCGTTTCGGCCTTCCATTTGCCCGGGTTCACAATCTCATACTGCTTGACATAATCGTATTCTGGGCTGTCCTTGCGAAGCACCCCAACGCCGATTTTGATGAACGTGCCGCCCACCGCGGCCTCGTCGAATCCCAGGGCGGTGTGGTTGGTTTCGAACTCTTCCACCGGACCCGTGATGCCGGAGCACGTGGAGGCGACGATCTCCGCACCCTCGTACTCGAAGTCATGGACGCGCGGATCGATGCGGTTGTACCAAGGCCCGTAGTAGTTGTGGCCTTTGTACTCGAGCGCGGCCACGACCCCCGACCAGTCGAAGCGCGTCCCGCGATAGTATCCACGCTGGGCGTCGGGCAGATAAAGTTTCACCTGAAGCTCGCCGTTTGAGATGTCGGCCTGGGGAACATCCGCTGCCGGCGACTCCCCACCGCCCGCCAAGCCCAATACCAAGGTCAAAGTGAGGATCGTGGTTAATCCAAGTCCCAACAGTGAGTTCGCCATTTTCGACCTTCCGTCATTGAGGGTTTGCTGCCACTTTTCGGAAATCGTCAGTCTAAGTTTTAACATAGTTCCTGAAGCGCCTGCGTAAAAACCCCCTGCATGAAGATCGCGGACTTTCAGCGACGGCAACACCTTGCTATCCTCTACAGGTCTTTGCCTTGCGTGGTGAGCACGAGTTTTCCGTGCTTTACCCCCCGCAGGCTCAGAATCCGGTCCGCAATATGGCTCACGTCAGAACTTCGTCCCCGCATGATGATCACTTCCAGGCAATTGTGGTGATCGAGGTGGACGTGCGTGGCGGCCAACACTTTGTTCTCGGCGTCGTGCTGCGCCTCGATCAGTTGCTCCGAGAGCTTCGGGCGGTGGTGGTCGTAAACCATGGTCAGGGTCCCCACCACCGTGCGGTTTTCTTCCACGTCCTCGGCCACGGCGTAGTCCCTCACCAGATCGCGGATCGCTTCAGAACGGTTCTTATAGCCCTTCTTGTGGATAACGCGGTCGAACCGCCGCAGTAGTTCGCTATCAAGTGAAATTCCCGTCCGAATCAACGTTGACATAGCTTCTCCTTGGGCGAGGACAGAGCCTTTCAAAACCGCTCCCATACTACCAGCGAAATGGCCTTTGGGGGTGGGATGCGTAGGGAAAAGGTATCGCTTGCAATCATCAAGGGAAGGCGGTAAGGTGTTGCCTCCTGTATTACGATATGGAAATTCGTGTTACACGAAGAACGCCGATCGCTCGGGAGAGCAAACATGAAACGCTTCGTTCCCACCGTCCTCGCCGTCACAGGAATTCTATTGACACGGACCTTTTCACCACTCGCCTCCCCGACGCCGAACCACCAGGCGCTCACCCTGCCTCTCCAATGCGCCCAAGGAGATTGCCCGCTGCTGCACGGGGCGCCGCAGACGGCGGGAATGCGCAGCGGATTCGTTCGTCTGAAGCCCGGCGAAACCGTTGGCTGGCACACGACGGGAATTAATGAAGAGTCGTTGGTGATCCTGCAGGGCCGTGGGGAAGCGCGCCTGGAGGGCCAATCGCCCCGCCCCTTCGCCGCGCCCGCGTTCGCCTACATTCCCCCCTCCACGCGCCACAACGTCGCGAATACGGGTGAAGGACCCTTGGAATACGTCTACGTGGTTGCACCCGCCCAAAGTGAAAAATAAACGTAGCACGATTGTTACAATCGTGTTATCTTCCTTTTCTTCACCCAACGGGTGACAATTTATGGCACCCCTAAACACCTTCGATCGCCCCGGGGCACCGCGAACAGGAAAAATCAGTCCCGTGAAAGTTCACCAGACCTCTCATCACTTCAAAACTTTCTTGCCTTCATCTTGGATCAGCTGGACGGCCAGTGGCGGGCCCGGGGGTCGAATTGCAGGCCGCAGGCGGATTGAAAGCCACAGGTACAACGGGAAGCAATGGCGCGTCATGGCGCATTATTAAAATTCGTAACTCGAAGAGATCCTATGAAATCTTTCTTCGCCGCCTTCATTTTGATCGTCTTTTTCTGCGCGCCCACCGCGCGAGCCGCGAATAGTGGCAGCGTCAGCGGGCAACTGTCCGATGCGCAAGACAAACCTGTGACTGGAGCAAAGGTTGAAGTGACGGCCACCTCCGGTGCAAAAACGATGAAGGTTACTCCACTCTTGGTTGCCACGCAGGAGAAGACGCCGGTCGCCACCAGTGATAAGGCTTATCCGCCTCAGCTATCAGGGACTGTCGTTGATTCGTCTGGCGCGGTGATTGCCGGGGCTACCGTGCGGGTTCGAAGCGCGACCGGTAATGTACAAATAACGACACAGTCGGACGCGAACGGCTCCTTCAATATTTCTGGACTCTCGGCAGGTAATTATCAACTTGTCGTATCTAATCCCGGTTTTGAAACCAAGGAAACGCCCGTCACCATAGGGACCACCGAGGCGCCGGCCCCGCTGCGCATCTCTCTGGGTGTGAGCCCCGTGAGCAGCACCATAAACGTGCAGGGCCGGGAGGATGACCCTGTCGGAATTGCCGTTTCCGCCACCCAGGGAACGGTGGGCGCAAAGGAAATCGAAGATCGCCCGATTCTTCGTTCGGGAGAAGTTATGGAGACGATACCCGGTCTCATCATCACTCAACACGCCGGCGGCGGCAAGGCCAACCAATATTTTTTGCGCGGCTTCAATCTCGACCACGGCACAGATTTCGCCACTTTCCTTGACGGTATGGCGCTTAACCTGCCGTCTCACGCGCACGGCGAAGGGTACTCGGACATGAACACAGTCATCGATGAGCTTGTGCAGCGGGTGAATTTCCAGAAAGGTCCTTATTCCGCCGATGTCGGCAACTATGGCTCGGCTGGAAACGCCGATCTGGTGTTTTTCAAGACGCTGCCCGAGACCTTCGTCAATTTTGAAGGCGGCATGCTTGGCTATGCGCGGGGCGTATTCGGCGCATCGCAAAAGCTTGGCTTGGGCAATTTGCTGGTCGGTGGAGAAGCCTATTACGATGACGGCCCATGGAAGCATCCGGATGGTTATGCCAAATTCAACGAACTTGCAACCTACAGTCGGGGCGGAGACGCCAATGGTTTCTGCATCACGGCCCGCGGTTACCATGGAAAATGGAACTCCAGCGATCAAATCCCCGATAACGCCGTGCCCCTCGTGGGTTTCTTCGGCGCCCTGAACCCGGCTGACGGTGGCAATTCAGGGCGTTATAGTTTGCAGGGCGAATGGCATCACACCGGCGCAAATTCCGAGACGAACCTGACGGCCTACGGGTTTTATTATGATCTCGACTTATTTTCCGATTTCACTTACTACCTGTATGACCCCGTTAAGGGCGACCAGTTCGAACAGCACGACACGCGCTGGGTGGGTGGGCTGGACGCACACCACACGGTCTTCAGTCAATGGTGGGGCCGCAGGGTGGAAACCACGTTCGGCCTGCAGCTCCGCAACGATTGGATCAGCAACGGCCTTTACCGGGCGGAAAATCGCGTCCGCGTGGACAAAGAAGACGTTCTGGCTCCCTATCCCGGCGAGCCCAACGGTTTTTTGCCCGCGGACACGGATGTAAATAAATTTACGGACACGCTGGGAAGTTTCTATGCGGAAAATAAAATCCAGTGGACGAACAAATTCCGTTCGGTCGTGGCCCTGCGCGGCGACGAGGATAAAGGTGTCATCACCAGCTTTTCTGCCCCCCGCAATTCCGGCTCGGTCACCAAGTTCCTGCCCAGCCCAAAATTAAGTTTGATTTTCGGCCCGTGGTCCAATACTGAGTTCTACGTACAGGGCGGATTCAGTTTCCACAGCAACGACGTGCGTGGCGCAACGCAAATCTATGAACCGGTTTCGCCGGACTATCCTTACCCCAATACGCCCTGCGCAAAAATTCCCCTTCTGATCCAAACCAAAGGCGCGGAAGCCGGCGTGCGCACTCTGGCCGTCCCACATCTGCAAAGCACCCTTTCGCTCTGGTATCTCCACAGTAATTCCGAACTGCAGCAGGATGGCGACACCGGAGGCACGGTTCCCTCAGAACAGTCGAGCGACCGCTATGGCGTCGAATGGGCGAACTACTACACGCCACGGGGGCATTTGGCATTTGACTTTGACATGGCGGACTCCCGCGCCCTTTTTACCGCATTAGACCCCGCTGATGCGACGTACATCACCGCGGGTGGCCAGCTTTGCGGAGCAAACTCGGATTGCTATGGGCTGGTGCCGATCGGGGGCGGCAATTTTGAGCAAGGTCCGGGTGGTAAGTGGGTGCCCGAAGCGGTTGGATTGGTGATTTCATCGGGCATGACACTGCACGATCTCAAACGCTTTTCGGCGAGTTTGCGCCTGCGCGACTTTGGCCCGCGCTATTTGACGTCCGACGCAATTTATCGCTCAAAGACAACGGCGTTGCTCAATGCGGAGGTCGGTCGTAAAATTAACAACACATGGCGCGTTTCGGTCGAATTTTTGAATTTGCTTAACCGTCGCGATCACGACATTGACTACGCCTATGTCTCCCAAATAACGCCAACAGCCACGCCGGCATTCACAGACGTTTTCCACCCCGTCGAACCGTTTCAGGTGCGAGTAAAGATAGAAGTAACCCCACACTTCCGTCGTTGATTCCACCTACGAATCGTCGGATGTTCGTCCGCAGTTCGGTCGCTTTGTGACCCTGACCGGCGATTAACGGGATGCCGAGAAGTTGATTTTCTTCTGCCCAGCGGCTATACCTCGTCATTTGCCACTTGTCACTGTTCTTCCCGAGCGAGGGGATTTCCTCGTCATCAGGAGGTGATACTATGAAAGCACCATGAGATGGCGAGTGGTAGTCCTTATGCTCGGTTCAGTATTGGCGGTACGTTTGGGCCAAGCGAAATCCCCGTCCGCTCCCCCCGTTTTGACCGCGTGTGCTGCTTTTGCTCTCAATGGCGGCTCCGCCACCGCAACAACCGATGTCACCCGCATCGCGCTCGATTTCACCGATCCTTCCGGGAAGACCTCACGGTTGAGTACGGACCTGCACGATCCCGCAACTAAAGAGCAGGCCAACATTCAGTCCCTCCGCCGGCATCTCTACAGTTGCCGGGTTTTCTTCGATCAAAAAAGCGATCTGGTCGCTATAGGAATTACCTCGGGATTCCCTGAGACGCAACGGCTGCAAGTCGCGGTGGCCGACGCGAGAAAGCTGGCCTGGATCGGGAATTTCACGGTAGAGCCGCAACCGGGATTAGCGGGGCCGGTGCTGGCCGGCTTTATCGAGGGAACCACCTCTCTAGTTGTGGTGGGGATCTCGGCAAGGGAAGATGTCGCCGGAAACCGGAGTCGATCGCTTTCTACGTTGCTGTTTAGTCCGGCCGGCAAGCCGCTTAGCCAGACGCCTACGACGCGAATTGTTGCTGGCCCGGGCACCCTTAGTTCATACATCGATGCCGTTCACAACCGGCTGTGGTCCTTCCCCTCTTGTAGTGTCGCGTCCGGGCGGCCCGCTCGTCAGCCGGCCTGCCCTATTCGCTCGACGTCGCTCACCGGAGACCAGCCATTCAGTTCGCAGTTCGACCCCGCCGCGAGCGGTGAAAAGACATCCACCCTATGGAAGACTCCCGACACGTTTGCCGCCCCTGATTCCCATTCCATCCTGATTGCGGAAAATGTCTCCGGCGTTAACACCATTTGGCGCGTCGACATTCAGAAACAGACCTTGGGGCGCCTCGCTTTACCGAAACGCCTGCACCTTCCCCAATTCGAAGAGATCCATGGCGCAGCCACCTTGTCACCCGACGGGGGGGTTCTGGCGGTTTCGTTGTTACAGTATGCCTCCGCTCGTCCCGACCGAGTGGACAACTACATGTATAAAGGGACGGATATAGCTGTTGTGCAACTCGACCCTATGCGGCTACTCGGTATCTTGCCGCACGGGCGTGCGGTGGACACCCCGGCGTTCGCTGTCGACCACCGCCAAGGGAAGGCCACCCTCCTCGTTTATCAGCAAGATCACTGGGTGAGCCAAAAGTTCAGCGAATCGCCACACCCTTGAAGAGCACTCCACGAGGAATCCATGTCACTCATGTTGAATGAAATTCTGGAGCAGCCGCAGGCGCTGCGCAGGACGTTTCAGGCGGAGCGGGCACATGCTCAGGAATTCATGAAGTCCGCGCGCCAGCGGAATTTCCGGCTGGTGGTACTGCTGGCGCGGGGAACCTCTGACAATGCGGCGCGGTTTGGCCGCTACCTGACGGAGATCACCACGGGCATTCCCGTTTCACTCTGTGCACCGTCGGTGCACACGGTCTATCGAGCCCAGGTGGATTACCGCCAGGCGCTGGTGGTAGGCATTTCGCAATCCGGCGAGGGGCTGGACATCAATCTGGTGCTGGAGGCCGCCAAGCGCCGAGGCGGCTACACCGTCGGCATCACCAACGAACGGAATTCCACCATGGCCAAGCTGGTGGATGAAGTTTTCCTGGTGCACGCGGGCAAGCAGCGGTCCGTGGCGGCGACCAAGACCTACACCGGCCAGCTCATGATCTTCTATCTGCTCGCCGCCGCGCTGGGCACGACCGTGTCGATGGAAAGCGTCAGCGAGATTCCGGACCATGTGAAGGATACTCTCAAGCTGATCCCGGAACTCGGCGAACTGGTGGAGCGTTACCGTTACATGGAGCACTGTGTGGTCGTCGGGCGCGGCATTAATTACGGCAACGCTTTTGAGTTCGCCCTGAAGCTGATGGAAACCTGCTACGTCATCGCCGAGCGCTTCTCGGCCGCCGACTTTCTCCACGGACCCATCGCGCTGATCGAGCACGATTTCCCGGCATTTATGTTCATGCCGCCCGGCAAGACCTTCAAAGATATGCGGGAAGTGACGGCGCGGCTGCGCAAGCTGCGCGCCGAAGTGGTGGCCATCTCCGCTCCCGAGACACGCATTCCGGCCGCGACACGGGTGATCCGGGTGCCGGGAAAGTTCCCGGAAATCTACTCGCCCATTCCTTACATCGTTCCGGGTCAGGTTTTTGCGGCGCTGCTGGCAGAGATTAAGGGTTTGAATCCGGACAAGCCGCGCTCGCTCCACATCGTGACCCGGACGGTATAGCCAAAGCCGCCGCAGCTTCCATGAGGGCCACACCAGCCTTGCGGACACTGAATCTTAGAACTGTTTAACCTGCCTATCTCACTCAAGTCCTAAGTTATTCCTGCCGAAGAATAAATGGAGGGAGTTTGCGCGCGCCAGAGGATCCTGCTGCCGCTCGCGAGCAATCCGGTGTTGCCAGCGAGAGCACGCGACCCGGTGGAGGAGGAACGTAGGAATTGGGATTAACCCGGATTTCTCGTCACCGAGAGGCAGGGCGGGACAAGTGCCACGCCGCCCTTTCGTCCGCTTGATGGAAACGGCTTGCTGCGATGAGAAATCCCGGCCAAGGCATCGGCAGAAGCTCCGCGCCCGCAAGGAGTAGGATGGGTACGATTACGCCCAGCGATAGTTCGTTGATTCGATCCTCGCATGACGAAGTGCCCCCTGTAGGGGTGAGTGAAGAGTTATTGACCCCCACCCTGGAAGTTCCCGCTCCCCCGAATCGGGTGGAACCCCGAACCAGCCAGCTATCTCTATTGGTGGAAATCAACGCCGCGCTGGCGGGCGCGCTCGACGCCGGGTCGGTGCTGGGGCCCATCCTCACCCGCTTGGTGGAGAGGGAGAGGCTGAGCTACGCGCGGATTTATCGATTGGATGAGGCGGCGGGGGAACTGCAATGCGTGGCGTGCGGCGGAAAGGGGGTGCTGGCGCAGCGCATCATTCCCCGCAAAGAGCGGGCGCTCGCCTGGTGGGCCATCCAGCATAGAGAAGCCGTGTACGTTCCGCAAGTCGAAAAGGACCCCCGTTGCCCGGACTTCATATCGGAAGTCCGGTGCGAGTATGCCGTTCCTTTGCAGACGGGGTCCAACCTCCTGGGCGTTCTGGACGTTGCCTCCCATCAGCCCGACGGCATCCGCGCCGTAACCCGCAAGCTGCTGGAACAGGTCGCCACCCAGGCGGCGATAGCCCTGGAGCGCAGCGAACTGTATCGGCAGTTGCAGATTTCGGAAGAGCGTTTCCGCTCCATGTTCGAGCAGGGACGATTCGGGGTGGCGCTGGCGGGGCTGGACGGGCGGCTTCACACGGTCAACCCGGCTTTCGCCTCCATGCTCGGTTACACGCCTGAAGAACTTCAGGGAAAACACTTCCAGGAGATCACTCACCCCCAGGACGTGGCAACGAGCCTGGAACACGTACAGAGGGTTTTGAAAGGTCAAGAAGCGCAATACAGCCTGGAAAAACGCTACTTGCGGAAGTCCGGCGAACCCATCTGGTGTTCCTTGAACGTTTCCCCTGTGCAAGACTCGGCGGGCCGGCCGGCCCACTTCCTGGGGATGGTTCAGGACATTGATGAGCGGAAGAGAGCGGAAGAAGAGCACGCCCGCCTGCAGCAGCAGCTCTTCCAGGCGCAGAAAATGGAAACCTTGGGGACGCTGGCGGGGGGCATTGCCCACGACTTCAACAACCTGCTGAGTGTCATGTTGGGATTCGCCTCCTTGGCCCGTCAAAGACTCTGTGCCGATGATCCCTTGCAAGAATCCATGCGGATGATTGAGCAATCCGCCCAGCGCGCGGCCGACCTCACGCGTCAGCTTCTGGGATTCGCCCGCCCCGAGCGGCAACAGGTGAAGGCGGTATGCGTCCAGGAGATTCTGGACCGTGTGCGCAGCATGGTGGCGCGAACATTCGATCGCAGTATTCAAGTGGCGGTCTTGAAAGGAAGTGAGCCGATGTGGGTCAATGCGGAGCCCAGCTATCTCGAGCAGGCCCTTCTCAACCTGTCCATCAACGCGCGGGACGCGATGCCGGAGGGAGGCGCGTTGACCCTCCAGGCTTCTGCCCTCGACCTCGGTGCACAGCAGCCGGAGGTGCCGGCGCATTGCCCTCCCGGCCGGTACGCGTGCATTTCCGTTCAGGACACCGGGATAGGAATCGCCCCCGAGGCGCTACCCAGGATTTTTGAGCCGTTTTATTCCACCAAGGAACCCGGCCGTGGCACCGGCCTGGGGCTTGCCATGGTTTACGGATTCGTCAAAAACCACGACGGGTTCGTGAGGGTAGAGAGCGAGTTAGGTCACGGGGCGCGTTTTACCCTCCACCTTCCGCTGATTGCCGCCCCGCCTTCCCGAACCGAGGCGGGAACGCCGGGACGAATCCTCCTGGGGACCGGAACCGTGCTGGCCGTGGATGACGAACCCTTGGTGCGGGCCTTTGCCGAGGAGGGACTGAAAGGGTTGGGCTACAAAGTCTGGGTGGCGGAAAGCGGCCCGAAGGCCTTGGAGATCTTTGAGCGGCATAGCCGGGAAATCGACTGTGTTCTGCTGGATCTGATTATGCCGGAAATGAGTGGACTGGAAACCTACCGCCGCATGCGAAAGATCCACCCCCAGGTGCGGGTTATTTTCGCCTCCGGGTACAGCACCGGCGAAATTCTGCGGGGAGCTCCCGACGCGCAAGAGGCGAAGTTCCTGGGGAAACCCTACACGCTTGAGGGGCTTTCCACGATGTTACGGAAGATAGGAGCAGGTGGGTCAGGCGCCAAGTAAAGGGGGCTATTCCACAACCGGCGTGCCTGTCTGGGTCGCACCCACCGCCGCAGGGAGGAAGGATCTCCGCATGAGGATTTTGGTCGCAGAAGACGAATTGGTCTCCCGCCACCTGCTGGAGGTCAGCCTCCGCCGGTGGGGGTATGAGGTTACGGCGGTGGAAGACGGCACCCGAGCCTGGGAGGTTCTACAAGGTGAGGAAGCTCCTCAGGTGGCGATCCTGGATTGGCTGATGCCAGGCATGGATGGGATTGAGATCTGCCGCCAGATCCGCAAAGGGCCGCGAACGAGGCCGGTCTACGTCATCCTGCTGACGGCGCGGAGCGGCTTGGAGGACAAGATCCACGGCTTGCAGTCCGGGGCCGATGATTACATCACCAAACCTTTTGACCGCGAGGAATTGCGGGCCCGCGTCCAGGTGGGCCTGCGCGTTCTGGAACTGCAAACCGCCCTCGCCCAACGCGTCCGGGAGCTGGAAGAAGCTCTCTCGCGCGTCAAGCAACTCCAAGGACTGTTGCCGATTTGTTCATACTGCAAGAAAATCCGCAACGACCGAAACTACTGGCAACAAGTTGAAGGCTATATCAGCGAGCATTCCGGGGCGCAGTTCAGCCACGCGATTTGTCCGGAATGCTATGCCCGCTACGTCCAACCTGAACTCGATCGGCTGCAAGTTGATGCCGGAAAGACACCGTGAATATGCTGCGACCAGTTCGTGCCGCCGACCCCTGGGTCTACACCCTCCGCTGCGGCCTGATGCTCCTGGCTGGGAGGCCAGCGGTTTCCCCGGCTCGGGCACTGCCACCTTCGTCCGGGACCAAGGCGCTGCCGACCTTGACATATTCGGAGCAAGGCTGGAGGCTTGGTGCGGCCGGGCAGCACGTACCTGCTACGTCACTCGTGGCCCTGGCCTCCGCTTACGTTTTCCCCCCAAGCCCCCGCGCACTCCTTCCGTTTATAGGCCTGGGATTCCTTCTGATTCTCTTAGGCGTGATCTGGCAGCGCTGGGCACGGAAGAACAGCAGCGTCATGCGGCACTTGCTCCGCCGCGAAGTGTCCTTGGCCAAGGAGTATCGTGAACTGTTCGACCGTGTAAATGACGCCATCCTGATCTTTGATCCGAAGAGTGAAATCATCCTGGACGCCAACCGTAAGGCGTGTGAGCTCTACGGACGGGCCTACCGGGAATTGTTGGGCACCAGCCAGAAAACCTTCACCAAGGATGTTGCACGCGGTGAAGAGCAGGTCCGAAAGGTTATGCAGAGCGGCGCCTGCACGGACTTCGCGACGGTCCATTACCGGAAGGACGGCCGCCCCGTCTCGCTTCTGGTGAGCGCCTCGGTCATTACTTATGCGGGGAAAACCGCGATTCTAAGCCTCCATCGCAATGTCACGGGGCAGGTGGAGGCGGCAGAGGCCCTTCGCCGCCGGGATGCCATTCTGGAAGCGATCAGCTTCGCTGCCGAAAAACTCCTCTCGGGAAATGGCTGGGAAGAGAGTATCCAGGTTGTTTTGCAACGCTTAGGACAGGCCATGCAGGTGAGCCGGGCCTCTATCTTCGAGAACCACACGGGGGCGGATGGGGACCTGCTGAGCAGCCGGCTTTATGAGTGGGTTGCACCCGGCATCGCCCCACAAATCAACAATCCGGAATTGCAGAATTTCTCCTGGAAGATGAACCACGTAGAGTCCTGGAGAGAGGACATACGGCAAGGCAGGATCGGCCAAAGTGGGATCAAAGACCTTCCGGAAGCGGCCCGCCACCTTCTCGAGGGGCAGGGTGTTCAATCCCTCATCGTGGTGCCCATTTTTGTGAGTGAGGCGTGGTGGGGCTTCATCGGTTTCGACGACTGCGAACGTGTTCGCGAGTGGTCGGCGGCAGAAACTGAGGCGTTGCACGCCGCGGCGAAAACCCTCGGTGCGGCGCTCCAGCGCCGGCAAGCCGACGAGACCCTGGGCAAGGCGAATGAGTTGTTCCGGTCCGTGGTGCAGGCTTCCCCGACGGCTATCATTTCACTGGATGATACGGGATTGGTGCGCATGTGGAATCCCGCCGCAGAGAAGTTGTTCGGCTGGACCGCGGAGGAGGTCCTGGGCGGGCCGCTTCCCTTTGTTCCGCAAGAAGAACGGGAATGCCTCAAATCAATTGTGAAGCGAGCCTGCCGGGGCGAGGCGGTCACCAATTTGGAAGAGCACCGCCAGCGGAAAGACGGTTCCTGGATTAATATCCAACTTTCTATTGCTCCGGCGTTAGGCGCCCACGGTGAGGTCATGGCCCACTTCGCCGTGATCAACGACATCACCGAACGCAAGCGTGCGGAAGCGGTACTGCAAACCGAAAGGGACAATCTCACGGCCGTCTTCGCTTCCGCTCCCATAGGGATGCTGCTTATCGATGAGGAGACGGTGATTGTGGAGGCGAACGCCGTCGCCGCGCGTATGGTCATGCGCGACCCGGCGGACATGATCCGCCAGAGGGCCGGCGCCGGGCTGGGCTGCATTCACAGCCATGAACATCCCCAAGGATGTGGTTGTGCCCAGGCCTGCCCGGCGTGCCCGTTGCGGAAGAGCATCTCTCAGGCCTTGTCTTCAGGTGCTCGGGTACAAGGTGTAGAGGTACAGCCGACTCTGCTGATCGGAGGACGGGAGGAACAACGCTGGTTGCAAGTGAGCGCGGAGCCAGTCCTTCTCCATGGCCGCAAACATGCCGTGGTGGCGATTGAGGACATCACGGATAAAAAGCAAAGCGAGAAGGCACTCCAAGCCAGTGAAGAGCGGTTCCGCCAGATGTTCAGCCACATGAGCAGTGGCGTGGTGATCTACGAAGCAAGGGACGAGGGGGCGGATTTTGCCATTAAGGAGTTCAATCCCGCCGCAGAACGGGCTGTGAAGTTGGCGCGGGCGGAAGCCCTGGGCCACAGAGTTTCGGTCGTCTTTCCGGATTTTGCACGGATCGGCCTACTGGAGGTTTTCCGCCAGGTTTGGCATACCGGAGTTCCTGAACGTCATCCCGCCAGCCTGTACCAGGATGCGCGGTTAACCATATGGGTCGAGAATTACGTGTTCAAACTTCCCTCCGGCGACCTCGTCGCGATCTTCGATGACGTCACCGAGCGCAAACGGGCGGAGGAGGCGCAGCGGGAAAGCGAGGCTAAGCTCCAAGTCATCTTCGATTCTGTGCAGACCGGAATCGTCGTCATCGATCCGGAGACGCATCGGATCGTGGATGCCAATCGTGTCGCACTCCAGGCGATCGGATCGCCGTGCGAACGCGTGGTGGGCACGGAGTGCCACAAGTTTATCTGTCCGGCAGATAAGGGCGCCTGCCCGGTCACCGATCTTGGGCAGACGGTGGACGATTCCGAACGAGTGCTGTTGAACGCGCGAGGTGAAAAGCGGGCGGTCCTCAAGACCGTGGTCCCGGTGGTCATTACGGGGCGCAAGCATCTGCTGGAAAGTTTCATAGACATCACTGACCGTAAGCGGGTGGAGGCCGGCTTGCGGCAGAGTGAGCAGTTCATCCGGGAGGTCATTGCGGGCGCTCGCGAAGGTGTCATCGTCTATGACCGGGATTTCCGCTTCCAGGTCTGGAACCCCTACATGGAGGAGTTGACGGGCTTGCTAGGCCCGCAGGTATTGGGCAAAAAAGGGTTGGAACTCTTCCCGCATTTGCGCAGCCAGAAAGTTGATGCCCTGCTGGAGCGGGCGCTCGCCGGTGAAACGGTCCAGTCTCCCGATATGTACTACTATGTGGAGCAGACGGGCAAGTCCGGCTGGGTATCTTCGATCTACAGCCCACACTACAGTCATGAAAACCAAATCATTGGTGTGATTGGTCTCGTTCGCGACGTTTCCGACCGCAAGCGGACCGAAGTGGAGCTACTGAAGGCCAAAGAAGCCGCCGAAGTCGCCAACCAGGCCAAGGGTGAATTTCTGGCCAACATGAGCCATGAAATTCGAACCCCCCTGAACGGTATCCTGGGCATGACGGAGTTGCTGCTCGACACCCCACTCTCCCCAGAGCAGTCGGAGTACGGCACCATGCTTAAGTCCTCGACGGACGCACTGCTCGCCCTGGTCAACGACATCCTGGATTTCTCCAAGGTCGAGGCCAGGAAAATTGCTCTGGACGCGATTGAGTTCAAGCTGCCCGAGAGCCTGGGGGACACATTGAAATCGCTCGCCGTACGTGCCCATCAGAAGAGATTGGAGTTGGCCTGCCGTTTGGCGCCGGAGGTGCCAGAGTGCTTGCTGGGAGATCCCTGCCGGCTGCGCCAAATCATCCTCAATTTGGTGGGCAACGCCATCAAGTTTACGGAGCACGGCGAGGTGGTTGTGCGGGTTGAGCTGGAGTCCCAGAGCGGTGAGCAGTTGACCTTGCATTTCACCGTGCGCGACACCGGAATCGGCATACCTGCCGAGAAGCAACAGATTATATTCGAAGCCTTTGAGCAGGCAGACACCTCGACGACGCGCCGCTATGGGGGAACGGGGTTGGGTTTGGCTATAACCGCCGAACTGGTAGGCCTGATGGGAGGGCGGATTTGGGTCGAGAGCACTCCCGGCCAAGGAAGCACCTTCCATTTCACGGTGAAGTTTGGCTTAGGGCATAACACCGGAGCTGCGCAGTTGGCGGAATTCGCCCGCCTCAGGAACCTTCCGGCCCTGGTTGTGGATGACAACCAAACGAACCGGCACATTCTGGTGGAAGTGCTCAAGCGGTGGAAGATGCTCCCCACGGAGGCGGACGGTGGCCAGCGCGCTCTGGCTCTTCTGGAGCAGAGTAAGAAAGCCGCGAACCCGTATGCGTTGATCCTCCTCGATTCGCAGATGCAGGACTTCGATGGATTTGCCGTGGCTGAACACGTCAAGCGCGACCCCGGTCTGGCCGGCGCTGTGATCCTGATGCTGACTTCGGGAGGGCAGCCTGGAGACGCCGCCCGCTGCCGCCAGATGGGTATCGCCGCTTACCTGATGAAGCCCGTAAAGCAGTCTGAGCTCTTGGATGCGATTTTGCTGGCTTTGGGGGCGCTCTCCGGGCCCTCCGCCCAACCTCTCGTCACGCGGTACTCCTTGCGAGAAGCGCGGCGCAGGCTGCACATCCTGTTAGCCGAGGATAATCCTGTTAACCAAGCCCTGGTCATGCGCCTTCTGGAGAAGCGCGGACACACCGTGCAGGTGGTGGCCAACGGAAAACAGGCGCTCGAAGCCTTGGAAAACTCCCTCGCGAATCGTTTTGACCTGATTCTGATGGATATGCAGATGCCGGAGATGGATGGTGCGGAGTGTGTCACCCGCATTCGGGCGAAGGAGAAGGGTAGCCAATCCCGGATTCCTATCATTGCCTTGACCGCCCATGCCATGAAGGGCGACCGCGAGCGTTTCCTGGCGCTGGGAATGGATGGTTACCTTGCCAAGCCGATCCGGGCGCAGGATCTTTTCGAAACGATCGAGGTTCTCTTGCAGTTGCCTTCTGGAACGGTCGTCGATGCATCCCCCCCCGCGACCCAAGACAATGTACTTGACCGGCAGCAAGCGCTGGCACGATTCGAAGGGGACAAACCGTTACTGGAGAATCTCATCAGTGTTTTCGTCAACGATGGCCCCAAGCTGGTGGCGGCGGCTCGAGAGGCCGCCGCCCGCCAGGACGCGGAGGAGTTTCAGCGCGCTGCCCAGATCTTGACGAACAATCTAGCCCTCCTTTCGGCAGGGGCGGCCTTCGAGGCTGCTCAGAAAGCGGAGTTGGTCGGCCGCACGCAAGGCCTTGAGCACACCGGCGAGGCCCTGGCGCGGCTGGAAGAGGAGCTTGAGCGCCTGCAGCCGGCGCTTTCCAATCTCGGCAAAGAGGTCGCGCCATGAAAATTCTCATCGCCGAAGATGACTCCATTTCGCGCCGCATGTTGGAGGCGTTTCTGGTGAAGTGGGGATATGAGGTCGTAGTAGCTACACAGGGAGAGGAAGCCTGGACGATTCTCCAGGGGAATGACACCCCCAAGTTGGCGATCCTCGATTGGATGATGCCAGGTAAGGACGGCATTGAGCTCTGTCGAGGCGTCCGGCAACGCAAGAACCGGCCGTATATCTATATCTTATTGTTGACGGCCCGAGGCCAGAAAGCGGATGTCGTGCAGGGGCTGGAAGCAGGCGCCGATGATTATGTGACCAAACCTTTCGATCCTTTTGAGCTCCGGGCCCGTGTGCGCGCCGGCCGGCGCATCGTGGAATTGCAGGAACAACTCCTTCTGGCGCGTGAGGCGTTGCGCGACCAGGCCTGGAGGGATCCTCTGACCGACCTTTGGAATCATGGCACCATTCTGGGGATCTTGCGGAAGGAAGTGGTGCGGTCCTCGCGGACCCAGAGCCCCTTCGCCGTTGCCATGATCGACGTGGATCGATTCAAGGCCATTAACGACACCTATGGCCACCGGGCGGGCGATGCTGTTCTGCGCGAAGTGGCCCGCCGAATGCGCGGCGCCATGCGAACCTATGATGCTCTGGGACGGTACGGAGGGGATGAATTCCTGGTAGTGGTTCCGGCTTGTGACGCGGCAGGAGCGGCAGGGTTTGCAGAGGGCTTCCGGGTTCGCATCGATCGCAAAGCGATGGAGACTCCCGACGGCATGATTCCGGTTACGATCAGTCTGGGGGTGGCAGCGGTGGGGAATTTTCAAGAGGCAAGTCCGGAAGCGCTCGTCCGGGTGGCAGACGCCGCCCTTTACCGAGCTAAGATTGGCGGGCGGAACCGGGTCGAGATAGCCACCCCCGAGGACATCAAGCGAGAAGCATCCAAGCACCTTCCCGAAGATGACCGCCATGACCCGGAAGATTCCTTCCCTGAGCTGCAAACTTCGTATCCGCCTATCTGAAGAGGCCGCGCACAGATCTCTTCATGGATCCCTGCTTGCTTCATCAGGTGGGGTCCTGGTGAAACGTTATCCGCGTTATAAAATGATTTGATTGGGCCTGCCTGAGTTGCCACCTTATAATGGCAGTTTGATTCCCACAGTACATTCGCAAACCCCATAACTCTGGAGAAGAGACCTATGCGCCGGATACTCCCCAAGCTGATCCTGGGCATGGTGGTATTTTTCGGGGTGTTGGCCCCGGCGGCATTCCCCCAGACACCTGCGAATACCACGCCGGTTGCCTCACCCCAGGTCCAGGACCGCCTTGTCAAACTCGAGCAACAAGTGGCAGACGCTCGGAGTGCCGGAGATAACGCCTGGATGCTGGTGTGCGCTGCTCTGGTTCTGATGATGACGGGTCCTGGGTTGGCGCTCTTCTACGGTGGGCTGGTGAGGAAGAAAAACGTGCTGGGCACCATGATGCAGAGTTTCATCCTCATGGCCTTGATTACTCTCCTATGGGCATTGTTCGGCTACAGCCTGGCGTTTCACGAAGGCAATCGAATCATTGGGGATTTTGGGTACTTATTCCTGCGCGGCGTAGGCGCGGCCCCCGACGCCGATTATGCAGCGACCATTCCTCAGCAGACTTTCATGGTGTATCAGCTTATGTTTGCGATTATCACCCCGGGGCTGATCGCCGGCGCGTTCGCGGAGCGCATGAAGTTCAGCGCCATGCTGCTCTTCATGATCCTGTGGTCGGTCATCGTTTATGACCCCATGGCCCACATGGTGTGGGGCAAGGGGGGGTTGCTGAATGCGTCGTTGGGCGGCGCGTTTCCGACTTTGGACTTTGCCGGGGGCACGGTGGTGCATGTGACTTCCGGCGTGTCGGCGCTGGTGTGCGCGTTGTATCTGGGGAAACGCCTGGGTTTTCCCAAGCAACCCATGCCCCCCCATAGCGTGGTGCTGAGTTTCATTGGGGCCTGCTTGCTCTGGGTAGGGTGGTTCGGCTTTAACGCCGGAAGCGCCCTGGCGGCAGGCAGCCTGGCCACCAGCGCCTTCGTGGCCACTCACTTCGGCGCGGCAGCGGCAACACTCGGCTGGGTGGCAGCGGAGTGGTTTCGCAACGGAAAGGCCAGTGTTTTGGGAGCGATTTCGGGCGCGGTGGCCGGCCTCGTGGCCATCACCCCGGCGGCGGGCTTTGTGGGGCCGATGTCCGCTCTGGTGATCGGCGCCATCGCCGGGGTGGTGTGCTTCCTAATGGTCACGAAAGTCAAAGGCCTGTTTGGTTACGACGATTCGCTGGACGCCTTTGGCGTGCACGGCGCCGGTGGCACTTTGGGCGCGCTCCTGACGGGCATCTTTGCAGCGAAAGCCGTCAACCCCGTTTTCAAAGACGCGCAAGGGGCCGCAACGGCGGTGGGCTTGATCGATGGGAACGCGGGGCAGGTGCTCAATCAATTGGTCGCGATCGTCATCGCCTGGATATTGGCCATTGTGGGCACTCTTGTGATCCTCAAGGTCGTGGATCTGGTGGTCGGGCTGCGTGTTTCGGAAGAGCAGGAAGTGGAGGGTCTGGATTTGTCCCAGCACGGGGAAGAAGGCTACAATCTGGAGGCCTAAAGGCCAGCTAACAGCTAAAAGCCGACAGCTTATCGCAACTGTAAGCTGTGGGCTGTCGGCTGTCAGCTATCTTTCAAAGGATCAGGTGCCATGAAAAAAATCGAAGCCATCGTTCAGCCCTCGCGATTCGACGCCGTGAAAAGCGCGCTGCAAGAGGTGGGCGTGGAGGGTATGACGATTTCCGATGTGCGCGGCCACGGCCGGCAAAAAGGACACACCGAGGTCTACCGCGGCAGTGAGTACACCGTGGATCTTCTTCCTAAAATAAAAATTGAAATGGTGGTTACTGACAGCCTGGCGACGCCGGCGATTCAAGCCATCCTGGGCGCCGCCAGAACCGGCAAGATTGGTGACGGCAAAATCTTTGTGACCAGCGTGGAAGAAGCCATCCGCATTCGCAACGAAGATCGCGGTGAAGCCGCCCTTTAGCCAGCCGCCAACAGCTAACCGCCGACAGGTAAATCCCCTCCTCAGCAAAGGAGGGGTGCCCAAAGGCCGGGGTGGCTGGTGCTGTTGGCTGCGAACTGTGAGCCATAGCGACGCCCCATGCCGGTTGACCCATCCCCTCAAAGCGCCCGGGTAATTTCCTTCCCCGTCACCCTTTTGTCTCTGACGGATTACTACGCCACAGAATCCGCCCGAATCCAAAAGAATTTCGACCGGACTGGCGAGGGCAGGCAGGTCGTGCGGGATCGGTCGGAGCTCGTGGACGCCATCGTGCTCGCGCTCTATCGGGAGTTATTTTCCCCAGCGCCCCGGGAGCCCCGGGGTCTTTGCGTGCTGGCACTGGGCGGTTACGGCAGGCAGGAGCTATTTCCGTATTCTGACATCGACCTGCTATTTCTGACCGAGGACGGCAGCGCGCCATCCCCGCACCGCGAGGGGATCGCCACCCTTCTCCGCATGCTTTGGGACTTGCGGCTGCGAGTAGGTCATAGCCTGCGCACCCTCGCGGAGTGCGGCCGTCTCCATCGCGACAATCTGGAATTCAGCATGGCGCTTTTGGACCTGAGATATTTGGCCGGCGACCTGAACCTTTATGCGCGCCTGCGCGAGGATGTTGTTCCGCACCTCATGGCGCGGGATTCCGAAGAATTGGTGCGAAATCTGGTTGAGCTGACAGGCGCGCGGCATGCCAAGCACGGCAACACCATCTTTCATCTCGAGCCCAACCTCAAGGAGGCGCCCGGCGGACTTCGCGATTTGCATGTTTGCCGCTGGCTCGCGCGGATTGAGGGGCTGGAAGGAAGCGGACGGTGGACGCCGCCGGAAGAGCTATGGCCGGCTCGCGACGAGCCCACCGCCCAGCGCGCGTTTGAGTTCCTTGCGGATACCCGCAGTTTCCTTCATTATCTACATGGAAGAGATGATAACCATTTACGTTATGATGCACAGGCACATGCCGCTGCGCATGAGGTGGGCATGCGGCCGCCGGAGGGCTTGGCGCCGGCGGATTGGATGCGCAACTATTTTCGGCACGCCCGTGTTGTGGATCGGCTGGTGGCGCAGCGGATCGACGCCGCCGCTCCCGCACGCTCGGCCCTCTACGCGTTGTATCAGGACTGGCGCTCGCGTCTGTCGAATGCGGATTTCGCGGTGGTCCGGGGCCATATCTTTCCCCGCCAGCCAGCGGCCTTCGGATCCGATCCCTATTTGCTCTTACGGCTGTTTGAGATGGTGGCGCGGCATGGACTCCCCCTGAGCCTGGAAGCTGAGAGGTTCATGGAGGCTCAAATCCCCTCCCTGGCCGGCGGTGAGCATCGCTTGCCGCAGTTCTGGCCGCATTTCCGGCGCATCCTGCTCCTACCGCACGCTGCCGCCGCCCTGCGCGGCATGCATCACCTGGGTTTGCTTGCGATGCTATTTCCGGAATTTCAGGCCATCGATTCGCTCGTCATCCGGGATTTCTACCACCGCTACACCGTGGATGAACACTCCTTTCTAACCATCGAAACCTTGCACCGCCTCCCCATTGGAAAACCGGAGCCGTCGCGGACCGAGGCCCCCGGCCCGGAGTGGGCACGGAAATTCGCGGAGATACTTTCGGAAGTCGAGCAGCCGCAGCTTCTCTATCTGGCCCTGCTCTTTCACGATGTCGGCAAGGGGCTTCCCTGGCAGGATCACGTCCACGGAAGCCTGCAGGCCATGGAGGGAATCGCGGCGCGCCTGGGGCTTCCCGAAGAGGACCGCCAAACCCTCCGGTTCCTGATTTCCCGCCACCTGGAAATGTCGGCGACGTGCCAGCGCCGGGACATTTTTGATCCCGAGACCGTGCGGGACTTTGCGGCACGGGTGGGCTCGACGGAACGCCTGAAGATGCTCTGCCTGCTGACCTACGCGGATATCCGGGCTGTCAACCCGGAGGCACTTACACCCTGGAAGACAGAACTCCTCTGGCAGCTCTATGTCTCGACCTCCAATCAGCTCACGCGCAGCGTGGATGACGAAAGGCTGCATATCAACGGATCATCCGCAGAGGAAATCGAGAGGATTCTCGCCGCGCTGGAAAGCCCCGCGCGCGCCGAGGATTTACGCTTCTTCCTGGAAGGGTTGCCTCAACGTTACCTCGCGACCCACACGCCCGACGACATCGCCCGGCACTTTGCATTGGCGCGCCAGCTGGCGACCGAACCTGTGGCCGTGGAACTCCGCGCGCATCCGCACCATTTCGAGCTGACCGTGGTGACTGCGGATCGGCCGTATCTATTTGCGTCCATCACCGGAACTCTCGCGGCCTGGGGGATGAACATCATCAAGGCCGATGCCTTCTCCAACGCCGTGGGCCTGGTTCTAGACAATTTCAAATTCGTGGATCTTCACCGTACGCTGGAGTTGAACCCCTCGGAAAGAGACCGGTTCCGGCAAAGCCTGGTGGAAGTTCTTTCAGGTAGCGTGGAAGCCAAAAAGCTCTTGAGCGCCCGAGCCCCCCGAGGCGCGGCAGCGCGGCCCAAGATCCGCGTGGCCACGCAGATGCGCATGGACAACCTCACCTCCTCACACAGCACACTCCTGGAACTGGTGGCCCAGGATCGTCCCGGCCTGCTCTTCGACATCAGCGCTACACTGGCTGACCTGGGCTGCAATATTGAGGTTGCTTTGGTGGATACGGAAGGGCAACGCGCGATTGACGTTTTCTACCTCCGGCATCGCGGCGCAAAGCTGGACCCCTTGAAACAGGAGGCCGTGGGCGATGCCTTGCGGGGCCGGCTGTGAGGGGCAGAGGATGCACACCCGCATTCAATCCGCGACTTTTGACTGCACTTCGAACGTATCGCGCGGATGCTGCCGGACGATGCGCTCCAACCCAAACAAAGCCTGATCAGAGCCCTCATCCTTAAGTTGTTGGAAGGCATTTGCTGTGGCACGGCCATCTTGGCTGTGACCGTTCACGGGCGGGACGCCCGTGCCACTTCCAAATGACTTGTTGCGCAACTAGTGGATCAGCACCACCGGTGGGGGTGAAGTTATAAAATTCGTGGGGCGACAGCGTTGTGTCCTCAAAGCTCATTGCGATTTTTTCAAAGAGCGATTACACTCCGGGCATGAAGATTAAAGAACGACGACGAGTTCCTCGTTATTCGGCTCATATGAAAGCCAGCCTCCGGGTGCCGGCGGAAAGCACCACCCTCGCCATGGTCGTGGAGGATCTGTGCGTGCTCGGCTGCTCGCTGGAATACGCCCCTTCGCTGCAAGTTCAAATGGAGTGCGAACTTTCCGTGGATTGGCAAGGCCGGGAATTCCGGACTCCCGCCATGGTCGTTTGGATTACTCCGCAGGGTCAGGCGGGATTATCCTTCCACGATATGGAAAAAGCTAGCCAGGAAATGCTGCGTGAAATCTGCCGCGATCTTCGCATGAAGCCGCTTGTGCGGCTGGTGGATGACACCGGCTCCGTATAAGCAGTTTGAACTACCTATGCCGGGAGTGAGGGCGGCCGGACAGGCGCTGTCAGCGGAGACCCCTCCCCAGGGCAGCGCCGAGGGGGTATTTTGCATATGAGACTCGCTGCGCGATGCCTATTCATAATCCTTTGGGCGATTACTTCCGCCTGGGCCGGAGATTTGCGCATGGGGCGGGCATCGGTTGACATCACGCCCCCGCTCGGAATGCCCATGGGGGGATATTTTAGTGTCCGCCTGAACACTGGGACACACGACCCTCTCTACGCCAAGGCGATCGTTCTGGAAGAGGACGGGGTGGAGACTGCGATCGTGGCGTGCGACCTGCTCGGCCTGCCGCATATTTTCGTCGATGCGGCGCGCCGAACCATCGGGGAGACAACCCATGTGCCCGCCGACCACGTGATCATCAGTGCGACGCACACCCACACCGGGCCCGAGATGAGCCACTTCTTCCTGGACCTGATTGAGGGGCCGCCCGCCCAGGTTGCTAAGGATTATCGCGTGGCGCTTCCGGGCAAGATCGCCCAAGCGGTCAAAGAGGCAGAGGCGAATCTCCAGTCAACAGACGTCTGGGCCGGCATCGGTCAAGAAGATTCGCTTTGCTTCAATCGCCGCTACGTAATGAAAGACGGCACCGTCGGATGGAACCCCGGTAAGATGAACGCGAATATCGTGCGGCCCGCGGGCCCTGTTGATCCCGATGTTTCGGTTGTCTACTTCAAGGGCGCGCCGTCCCAACCCCTGGCAACTTTTGTGAATTACCCTATGCACCTGGATACGACAGGCGGCACAGAATTCTCCGCTGATTACCCTTTTACACTCGGCAAATTACTGGCCGCAGCGAAGAGCCCCGAAATGCTGACGGTCTTCACCATTGGGACAGCAGGAAACATCAACCATATCAATGTCAACAGCTCCGAGCCGCAATCGAGTTATCAGGAGGCATCCCGGATCGGCACCATCCTGGCAAGCGCCGTCCTGAAGACCTATCCCCGGCTCACGCGGGTCAGCGGGCCTTTACAAGTCCGGCGTGAGATCATCAAGTTGCCGATTCAGGAACTTCCGCCGGGCGATGTGGAAAAGTCGTGGGAGATCGTGACGCACGCCGTCAAGCAGGGTCCGGAAAGTTTCGCCTTTCTTGACCTGGTGCGTGCTTTCAAGATCCTGATGATAGAGGAGTACCAGGGTAAGCCAATCGATGCGGAAGTGGATGTGTTTTCGTTGGGCCGCGACCTGGCTTGGGTCGGACTGCCGGGTGAAGTATTTGTGGAGTTAGGAATGGCGATCAAGCACGCATCGCCGTTTCGCTATACGATTGTGGACGAACTGTCGAGCGATAGCATCCAGTACGTCCCCGATCGGAAGGCGTTCGCCGAGGGAAACTACGAAGTCGTCAACTCGCTTTGCGCTCCCGGAGGCGGTGAAGATCTGGTGGACGCCGCCACCCGCCTGCTGATCGGCGCCTACAAGGCTTCCGCCGAATGATACCCGCCATGAAGGAGCCTTTTGGAACGGCTCGCCGACAACTAAGATATGGCTTCACCTTGGAATCGGGGGAAAGCTTATGGCCAAACGCGGCATAGAGATCCAGATTCCCGGATTTGGACGGCGTCAAATCAGCACCATCGTAAGCGACTACACGGGCACCTGCTCATGCGGGGGAAAGCTTGCCCCCGGTGTTAAGAGGCGACTTTCTCGTCTGGCCAGGCTGGTAGATATCCATATCATTACAGCCGACACCTTCAATACTGCTTACTCTGAACTTCATGGCCTGCCTTTGAAACTGTATCGCCTGATCGGCGAGGATCATCAGGATGTTCAGAAACGAGAGTACCTCAAGAAATTCGAGCTTCGGAACGTCGCGGCCTTCGGGAACGGCAATAATGATCGGTTACTTCTAAAAATGGTGAGGGAAGGCGGCGGACTGGCAATAGCTGTTGACAACGGTGAAGGTTGCGCGCAGGATGCTACGCGAAATGCCCATCTTTTCATCGTGGGCGCGGTAAACGCGCTCGATCTCTTGCTTGAAACCAAACGCTGCACAGCAACACTGCGGTTTTAAACGGCATGCGGCTTAGCCGGGATTTCTCACCACGGGTTTGGAAGGGCGGGGCTGAAGCCCCGCCCTTCCGGCAGCCCCATCCAAGGGTGGAGAGAAATGCGGGCTATCCACAGTCAGTGCGGTTCTGACTGTTCTTCCTTTGGTGAGGAACTTCCGGTCAAAAGAACGGTGACGAGTGACAAGTGACGAGTGGCGAGAAGCGAGAAACACGGGAGACGGGTTGCGGGGCACGGCGCAACCAATTGGAGGTGGCAGATTCAACATTCAGGATTGGCGAGGTAAACTCGCAGCTACGAAACCTGGCCGGCTCCTGCCTACTGCCAGCGGCCTACTGCTCACTGGGTTCTTCATGGGCATGGCGTTTGCTTCCTCCGCACCACAGCGGGGGATTTTACCACAGAGATCACAGAGATCACGGAGAACAGATGCAGATAAAAGCTGAGGGTCAACGAACCGAGGAACCGTAAATGCTACCCGAGCCAGCGGTAGTCCTTTTCTCTGTGGTCTCTGTGCGCTTTGTGGTGAGCCTTTGAATGGATTTCACCGATACCTGACATGACGACCCGCTTCATTTTGCCGCACAACAAAAAGGGCCGCCTTGGCGGACGGCCCTTGTAAACACTCCTGGGAACTCGAAATTAGACGGTAACTTTCTCTTCTTCCGGCTTGACGGTGGCGCCGATTTGCACGAGTTCCGACTTGGGCTTCTTGAGAACCATCTCTTCATAAATCTCGCGGGCTTGGGCGGCCTGTTGGGCTTCCCACGCGGCCTTGCGGCGGGCCTTATCTTCTTCCGCCGCGGTCAGGGGAACGTCGTGGCTGAGGCTGCGAACGCGCGCCGCGTCCTCAGCATTCACATAAAGTGAATGCTTGGAGGTATCCAGCTTCACTTCCTTGCCCTTCGCGTAGATTTCGTGCTTGCCGTGGGTCTTGTACCACTCGGCCACCGAAGCGTTCTTGTACATGTTCTCCAGGATCTTCCGCCAGCCGATGCCCGTGTTGTAGGCGCAGAAGGAAATCTCGCCCTGCTGCGTGGCGTAAGGAATGATGCACATTTCGGTGCGGCGGAAATCATAATTGAAGAGATCCTGGAACCACATGCCGGCGATGAAGAGGAAGTTCCAGGGATCGGACCGGCGCTTCATAGCGTCTTCGAGCGTGCGGTTGGGGTCGGAGGCGCCATACTTCTTCCGCGCGCGCGCCTCGCCGGTGAGCGCGAAGGATTTGTCAAATTTCTTCAGCAGATCAATCAGCGCCAGGCTTTTGGGAGCCCGCATCGGTTTGTAGTTCTTGAGCAGCGCCAAACCCATCATAAGGTTGGAAAATGTCTTTCCGCGCGCCGCGTCGGTGATCCCCTGCATATCCTTCACGAGATTGGGGATGTCGAGGAACTGGGGGACGGGCGCCCACTCCTTGGTTTCTTTGTTGATCATCAAGGCGGTGCCCACTCCGCAATTCGGGTGGCAGCCGCAGCTCACCTGGCCCCATTGCGCTTCCGGCCCGTGGACAAGGTCCGCGAAGTCCGCAAAAGCGCCCATCAGCGAAATAGGGAACCAATCGCGAGTAGGTTCGGTGATGCCGGTCTGCTTCTTGACGTCGTTGGCAAGATGCGCCAGGGTATAGCGCTGGCGCAGCCGGCGCTGCGGAGTGATGTCTTCATCACGGCCCGTGAACGAAACCGGCTGGAAGGCCACGAAGGCAATCTTCTTGGGATTGTTCCGGGCGAAGTTGACGATGGGACCGACCTGGTCGTTGTTCACATTGTTGACGATGGTCACGACCAGGATAATTTCAATCCCGGCCTCGTGCATGTTCTCAATCGCCCGCAGCTTTACGTCGAAGAGGTTGCCGACCTGGCGATGATTGTTGGCATCGTTACCAATCCCGTCAAATTGCAGGTAAGCGTAGCGTAGGCCCGCATCGAAAGCGCGCCGGCAGAATTCCTTGCTCTTGGCAAACTCGATGCCATTGGTCGCGGCTTGCACGCTGTTGTAACCCAGTTTGCGCGCGTAGCGGATGGCATCGATGAAATAAGGCGACATGGTGGGTTCGCCGCCCGAGAACTGCACTGACATCTGCCGCCGGGGCTTGATCTTGAGAGCGTTATCCAGGATCTCCTTGATGTCCTGCCAGGAAAGTTCATGGACAAAGCCCACCTGGTTGGCGTCCATAAAGCAGGGGTCGCACATCATGTTGCAACGGTTGGTAAGGTCTACGGTCAGTACGGAGCCGCGGCCGTGCTTGATCGTGCTCGATCCGTGATTGTGCAGGGCCTCATCGTTGTGGGCGCGGATGTCACGGCCGGGAAAGTTTTTTTCGACCCACTTCAGGAATTTGGAATCTACCGCCATCATGTCTTCGAAATGCCCGTGGATCGGGCAATCCTTGACCATCCAAATCTGGCCGTCCCGCTCGATAATGGTGGCCTTAATCTCGCCCACCTTCTCGGAAAGCAACGTTTGCCAGTTCTGGTCTCCGTTGAGAATCCGCTCGCGCGCCTCCTTCACACACTCCGGGCACAGCGAATCGGTCTGGCGAGGCCATCCCAGTTGCGGCTTGGTTTTCTGCCAGGACTTCAGGAGGGGCTTGTCAGACCACCTGGGTATGAACGTCGGACCGGGGCGGTACTTGTTAAAGAACTGAATGGTGTCGAACAGAACGGTGGCCGTTGAGCACACACCTTGATCCACGTACTTCATGAGGCGCTGACCTCTGATTCTCGGCATGGCGAATTGTCCTCTCCCCTAAAAATGACGAACTACCGCCCCAGGTGGAGCGGTGTGGGTCTGTTACCTTACTAACCTGGGCAGCTAAGCTGGTGAAATCGCCGGAACCCCAAATTTCCGAACTAGAATCCCAGCCCAACAAACGGAAGCGATGGAGAGAGTCATAATGCCTGATACTCCACCCTGCGCCGGAAGTTTCAATTTGGTGACGGCTCGCCCAAGATTCGTATCACGCGGATTTCCGGACCTAAAACAACCGGAGGGTCCCGACCCCATTAGTATTGCATTTAAATAATACGAATTAGAGGAGTTAAGGTTAAGGGGTTTGCGCTGAACTGTCATTTTGACCGGTTGTATGGCACAAAAGGTCCTGTGAACGGGTTTTGTCAATCGCTTGATTATCAATGCGTTGGGCAGATTTCTTACGGAGCCTGTCCTAATGAGGGCTGAAGCCTATGGAGCGGCTTGTAAGCTCCTTTAAACACCTTTCCGCCCTATAGGTAGCATGTTAAGCAAGTTGACCAGTTTGGGCGGTTTGGCGGTCTTGGAAGAACTGGCGCGCGCGGTGGGATGCTGCAGATTAAGGCCCACCTGGAGAAACGGCCTGTTGCAATCCGCGCGGGTCTGCTGCGCGATGCTACCCGTCTGAAGGAGGAGACAAAAAAGGACGACCGTCGAACCGCCACGCGGCGGTGTCCGCCGCCGACGGAAAAACCGTATGCGAGGACCTATGGGACCCTGAACCTACACCGGATGGGTCGCGACTTGCCCCACGGCTCGCGCCAACTGACGTTCCCATCACCTCGTTCACGCACAACGTTGCTCAATCCCGATTCTTGGGTCGCATAAGACAGGGTCGCATAAGACACTCGCCGCCTGCCCCTTATTGTGCTATCCTGCCGCATTCATTTCGACCTCGAGTTTCGCGGCTAGACGGCTGCCGAAGCTGCACCCTGATGCTCTTCGCGCTGCCCACTCATCCTAATCGAATCGTTCGCGGCATTCCTTTTGCGAATCATCGGGAGACCTGCCATGTCTGAATACCGCTACCTGTTGTCCGAGCGAGAAATCCCCAAGTCCTGGTACAACGTGATTCCTGACTTACCCGCGCCTATGCCGCCGCCTTTGCATCCTGGCACACTCCAACCGGCGGGGCCGCAGGATCTGGAAGCCATTTTTCCCTTTGCACTGATCGAGCAGGAAGTCACGAGCGCGCCGAGCGTGCCTATTCCTGAGCCGGTTCTCGACGTCCTGCGGCTGTGGCGGCCCACGCCTTTACATCGCGCACGGCGCCTCGAAAAGGCGCTGGGAACTCCGGCCAGGATTTTTTTCAAGAACGAAGGCGTCTCACCCGCAGGCAGCCACAAGCCCAACACCGCGATCGCCCAGGCGTATTACAACCAGGCGGCCGGCGTCAAACGCCTGACCACGGAAACGGGCGCCGGACAGTGGGGCAGCGCGCTGGCGCTTGCCTGCAACGTGTTCGGCATGGAGTGCATGGTTTACATGGTGAAGTGCAGCTTCTATCAAAAGCCGCACCGCCGGACCATGATGGAATGCTGGGGCGCGAAGTGCATTGCCTCCCCAAGCGACACGACCCAAGCCGGCCGGAAGGTGCTGGCCGAGGACCCGGAAACCCCTGGCAGTCTCGGCATCGCCATCAGCGAAGCCGTGGAAGACGCCGCCTCGCACCAGGACACCAACTACTCCTTGGGCAGCGTGCTGAACCACGTGCTGCTGCATCAGACCGTGATTGGCCAGGAGGCCCTGGCGCAGATGAAGCTCGCCGGCGCCTCGGCGGACGTGGTCATCGGGTGTTGTGGTGGGGGTAGCAACTTTGCCGGTCTCGCTTTTCCCTTTGTGCCGGGAAAAGCTTCGGGCAAGGACATCCGGCTAATCGCGGTCGAGCCCGCCGCGTGCCCCACCATGACCAAGGGTATCTACGCTTACGACTTCGGTGACAAGAGCGGCATGACACCGCTGCTCAAGATGGATACGCTCGGGCACGACTTCGTCCCGCCCGGCATCCACGCCGGCGGGTTGCGTTACCACGGCATGGCGCCGCTGGTGAGCCTGCTGCACCGCGAAGGTGTCGTAGAGGCCGTGAGTTATCCGCAACTTAAGTGCTTCGAGGCCGCGTTGACCTTCGCGCGCGCCGAGGGCTTGATCGTCGCGCCGGAGACCTCACACGCTGTCTGCTGCGCCATCGACGAGGCGATCCGGGCGAAGGAGGAAGGCAAAGAAAAAACCATCCTCTTCAACCTCAGTGGGCATGGCCATTTCGATATGGCTGCCTACGAAAAATATTTTGCGGGTGAGCTTTTCGATTACGATTACCCAGCGGAGAAAATTCGCGAGGCCCTGGCGCATCTGCCCAAGGCTTCTTGATTCTCGTTCAAAACGACTAGGCGTCCTTCCCCAGTGCCACAACAAAGTACTGCGCGGGACCTGTTCCCACATTGCGAATCCCGTGCTCCTCGTTGGAGGCGACGAAGACAACGGAACCCGGCCCCACGCGGGTTGACTTGCCGCTGATGGTCGCCTCGATTGTTCCCTCGCGGACCAGGAACATTTCCTCGTGCAGGTGGTGGTGAGGCGGGTGCGGCATGTTGCCGGGCGCCAGCAGCGTCTCGTGGGCTTCGAGGTAGCTGCCGTTATGAAGCTCGCCGGACAGCAAGGGGCGTGATTCGTTCCCGCCATTCTTACGCACGCTCAAATCCTCAAACCGGTACACCCTGCTCGGTAACTTGGCAGTCCCGGCCGCGAGCCCCCGTGAGGCCGCGACCGCGGGCAGCATCAGGCACAAATCTCGCCGTGAAATGGACATGCAATTCCTCCCTGCTTGTACACCTGTGTCCCCTGATGGGCATGGCCAAAAGCATATTCCCTTCGAGAGATTTTGCAAGTATAGTCACACCCTTCCTGCCGACGGGAGGTTGCGACCGCAGTCGCCGTGGCGCCGCTGGCTGGGGAGGTAAGTCCAAGCCGTGTTCCATTTCAGCGTGTCGAGAGCAGGAGCGCGTGCATGAATTCTGCGGAAGCCAAGCTATTCGTCGGGATCGATATTGGCGGGACCAAGACCGCCGTCTTGCTTTCCTCGCGGCCGCCGGAAGTCCTGGCGCGCCGGCAGTTCGCGACACGTCCCGCCCAGGGACCGGAGAGGGCTCTGGGCCTGATCGAATCCACGATTCGCGAGCTGCTGGCTGACCAGGGAGCCGAACTTTCCAACATCATGCGGATGGGGGTGAGCTGCGGAGGTCCGCTTGACCGCGTGCGCGGCATCATCCAGTCACCACCCAATCTGTCCACTTGGGATGATGTTCCGATGAAGGACATCCTCGAACGAAAGTTCCAGGCCCAATGCTTGATTGAGAACGATGCCAATGCCGGAGCCGTGGCGGAGCATCGTTTCGGCGCCGGCGAGGGTTGCCAGAACATGGTGTTCCTCACCATGGGGACGGGGCTTGGCGCCGGCATCATCACGGACGGGCGACTCTATCGCGGCACGAACGACCTGGCCGGGGAAGTCGGCCACCTTCGCCTGACCCGCAGTGGCCCCATCGGTCACAACAAGAAAGGTTCGGCGGAAGGTTGGGCCAGCGGCGGTGGCATGGCGCAGGTTGCTTCCCGCTCTGTCGCCGAGGCGCTGAAGAAAAAACAGCAGACCCGCTTGGCAAAGCTGTATCGCTCCGCAAGCCCCATCACCGCGAAAGACATCGCTGCCGCGGCCCGGAAAGGCGATGCTGTGGCGCTGGAAATTCTAAAGTCCACCGGCGAGCGCCTGGGAGAAGTGCTGGCTATTCTGATCGACTTGCTGAATCCCGACCGCATCGTCATCGGCGGCCTGGTCATGCGCCTGGGTGACTTGCTCCTCGGGCCCGCTCGCCGCGTGATCCAGCGGGAAGCGCTGGAATTGCCCGCGCGCACCTGCCAAGTGGTTCCGGCCTCACTCGGTGAAAGAATTGGCGACGTTGCCGCGCTGTGCGTGGCGATGGGGATTTAGCGCACGGGGCCTGCCTAGCCCAACTTTCGCAGCTCGGAGCTTTTTGAGGCGAGATGGGGCATTTGCATTGAGATAACCCGTGAAACTTCAATGTTAGGTTTTGGAACGGGCTT
>Ga0326727_10002081_pt1 | contig 70507 bp, 64 predicted proteins | sample MB2enrmetagenome_FD_207643 | JGI IMG/M metagenome (GOLD analysis project Ga0326727, IMG submission 207643) | Lab enriched peat soil microbial communities from McLean, Ithaca, NY, United States - MB29MY | ecosystem: Environmental > Terrestrial > Soil > Wetlands > Peat | place: USA: New York...
CCAAGGTGGTCTACGCCCTGGGCCTGTCGGCCACCCTCCCGGTGGTCATGGCGGCCTGGACCCCGCCGGTCGTGACCGGCCTGGTGGGGTTGGCCGCCCTGTTCCACCTGGAAGATGGCTGATGCCGCCATCAGTTGCGCGTCCCTAAGAGACCCCGCGCGATCACCTGGGCCTGGATCTCGGCGGCACCTTCGAAGATGTTGAGAACGCGGGCATCGCACAGCAGCCGGCTGACGGGATATTCCTCGGCATAGCCGTTGCCGCCATGGATCTGCAGGGCGCTGTCGGCGTTGGCCCAAGCGACCCGGGCGCCCAACAGCTTGGCCATGCCGGCCTCGATGTCGCAGCGCCGCTTGCCGTCCCGCTCGCGGGCGGCAAAGTAGGTCAGTTGGCGGGCGATCATGGTTTCCACCGCCATCCAGGCCAGCTTGCCATGGACGCGCGGATAGGCTTTCAGCGGCTTGCCGAACTGGATCCGTTCGCCCGCATAGCGCAGGCCGATCTCCAGCGCGCTTTGCGCCACCCCGACGGCACGTGCCGCCGTCTGGATCCGCGCCGATTCAAAGGTCGCCATCAGCTGCTTGAAGCCCTGGCCTTCCGTTCCGCCCAGCAGATTGGCCGTCGGCACTTCGAAGCCATCGAAGCCCAGCTCATACTCCTTCATGCCGCGGTAGCCCAGGACCTTGATCTCGCCGCCGCTCATGCCGGGCGCCGGGAAAGGGGTCTCATCGGTGCCGCGCGGCTTCTCGGCCAGCAGCATGGACAGTCCGCGCCAGTCCTGGCTGGCGGGATCGGTGCGCACCAGCAGGGTCATCAGGTCGGTGCGGGCGGCGTGGGTGATCCAGGTCTTGGCTCCGGTCACCCGGTAGGTCGCACCGTCCTTGACCGCGCGGGTCTTCAACGATCCCAGGTCGGATCCGGTGTTGGGCTCGGTGAAGACGGCGGTGGGAAGTATTTCGCCGCTGGCGATCTTGGGCAGATAGTGGCTCTTCTGCTCTTCGGTGCCGCCCAGGCCGATCAGTTCGGCGGCGATCTCCGAGCGCGTGCCCAGCGAGCCGACCGCAAGCGATCCGCGCGACAGTTCTTCGGTGACGACGCACATCGCCGTCTTGCTCATTCCCAGGCCGCCATGGTCCTCGGGGATCGACAGGCCAAAGACGCCCAGATCGGCCATGGCCCCAATCACCTCCAGGGGAATCAGCTCATCCCGCAGATGCCAGCCGTGGGCATGGGGCACCACCTGCTCCTCGGCGAAGCGGCGGAACTGGTCGCGGATCATGTCCAGGGTGTCGTCTTCCAGCCCCAGGGCCCCGAAGTGCTCACCGTCACCGATCAACTCGGCGATGCGGCTGCGTACGCCGGCGGTGTTGCCTCCCTGGCGCAGGATTTGAACCGCACCTGCACCGACCCGGGCCAGGACGTCGGCCTCGACGCCAAGGTCCTGGGGGCGGGCGAGCTCGGTTTGGCTCATCGGGATGCCACCCAATATCTGGTTCAGATATTCGCCGAAGCCGGCCTGGAGGATCAACTGTTCCAACTCGCCCAAAGAGCCCTGGCCGTCCAGGCGTTCGGCCCAGGCCTGCAATTGGGACAATGCGGCATGGTAGGTGGCCAGCCAGGCGAAGCCATGGGCGGCGAACTGGTGGGTTTCAAACAGGGCGGCGTCCACCCGGTCGTCGCGCACGACCATTTGGCGCAAGCCCTCCCTGGCACTGCGTTCCAGGTCGGCAAGGCCGACGAGCGCGCTGCGGCAAAGGGGCAGTAAGTCGGGAAGCAGAACGGTCTGCGGCGTCACGGCATTCATCGGAGTCTCCTGGCGGCTTGGACAAGGGGTGCGGGGACGCGGACCGGCGGTCGATACCGGCCGGCGCCATCCGTCAGGCGTCGATGCACTCTTCCAAGGTACGCCGACCCGGTTTGCCGGCCTGGATCAGGACCGCCATGTTGCCGGGCTTGTGCTGGTTGGCCAGCATCTTCATGTGAGCCGTCGGTATTTCGTCCCAGACAAAGACTTCGGACATGCAGGGGTCGATCCGGCGCTCGATGACCAGCTGATTGGCCTGGGCGGACTGCAGCAGGTTGGCGAAATGGCTGCCCTGGATGCGCTTCTGACGCATCCAGACGAAACGGGCGTCAAAGGTCAGGTTGAAGCCGGTGGTGCCGGCGCAGAAAACCACCATGCCGCCCCGCTTCACCACATTGCAGGAGACGGGGAACGTGGATTCGCCGGGATGCTCGAAGACGAAATCGACATCATTGCCCTTGCCGGTGATATCCCAGATGGCCTTGCCGAATTCGCGGACCTTCTTCATGTAGTCGGAGAACACCTTGGGATCGCCGTCGACGTCGGGGAGCTGGCCCCAGCAATCGAAGTTCTTGCGGTTGATGACCCCTTTTGCGCCCAGATTCATGACGAAGTTGCGCTTGTCTTCCTCGGAAATGACGCCGATGGCGTTGGCGCCCGACACCGCGATCAGCTGGATGGCCATCGACCCCAGGCCGCCCGACGCTCCCCACACCAGGACATTGTGACCGGGACGCAGAATATGCGGGCGATGGCCGAACAGCATGCGGTAGGCGGTCGCCAGCGTCAGGGTGTAGCAGCCGGACTCTTCCCAGGTCAGATGCCGCGGACGTTCCATGACCTGCTGGGCCTGGACCCGGGTGAACTGGGCGAACGACCCGTCGGGCGTTTCATAACCCCAGATGCGCTGGCTGGGCGAGAACATCGGGTCGCCGCCGTTGCATTCCTCGTCGTCGCCGTCGGTCTGGTTACAGTGCACCACGACCTCGTCACCGACCTTCCAGCGCTTGACCTTTGCCCCCACCTTCCAGACGACGCCGGCGGCATCCGAGCCGGCGATGTGGTAGGGGGCCTTGTGATAGTCGAAGGGGGAGATGGGTTTGCCCAGGGCCGCCCACACGCCGTTGTAGTTGACGCCGGCGGCCATCACCATCACCAGCACTTCGTGGGAATCGATCTCGGGGGTTTCGACCACCTCGCACAGCATGGCCGTATTGGGCATGCCGTGCCGCTCCTTGCGGATGGCCCAGGCGTACATCTTCGCCGGAACATGGCCCAGCGGTGGGATCTCGCCGATCTCGTAAAGGTCCTTGACAACCTGCCCAGGCTTCGCCTCCAGCACCCGCGCCGCTTCGCTCATTATCCATCTCTCCTCAACGTTCCCAGACCGCACCGGACCCTGATCGTCAAGGTTGTATGGTGCGTATCATGCCAATTTTGTTAAAATCATTCTTATCGTTTTCGATCTTTTTTTGCAATGCACAAAATGATAGTTTCTTGCGTACCGAGCGGCTAAACGGAAATAATGATGCCGTACTGGCTGTGGGGTTGTTGTTGCAACGAAGAGGATAAAGCCATGGGGGACGTCTGCAAAGCCGGCAAAAGTACTACTCATGGGCGATCCAATGCGGTCGAGCGGGAGAAGCCGTGGCTGTTCCGGACCTACTCGGGACACTCCTCGGCGATCGAAAGCAACCGGCTTTACCGGACCAACCTGGCGCGCGGCCAGACCGGGTTGTCGGTGGCCTTCGACCTGCCCACCCAGACCGGTTACGACAGCGACCATCCGCTGGCCAAAGGCGAGGTGGGCAAGGTCGGCGTGCCGGTGTGCCATCTGGGCGACATGATGACGCTGTTCGAGGGGATTCCGCTGGAGCGGATGAATACCTCGATGACCATCAATGCGCCGGCACCGTGGCTGCTGGCCCTTTATGTCGCCGCCGCCGAGCGCCAGGGGGCGGCGCGGTCGTCGCTGTCGGGAACCACCCAGAACGACATCATCAAAGAATATCTGTCGCGCGGAACCTACATTTTTCCGCCGGAACCGTCGCTTCGGCTGACCACCGACGTGATCGCCTTTACCTATCGCGAGATACCGAAGTGGAATCCGATGAACGTCTGCTCCTACCATCTGCAGGAGGCTGGGGCGACGCCGGAGCAGGAGCTGGCCTTTGCGCTGGCCACCGCCATCACGGTTCTCGACCGGGTCAAGGCCTCGGGGCAGGTGCCGGAGGACGAGTTCGGCCAGGTGGTCGGGCGCATCAGCTTCTTTGTCAACGCCGGTATCCGCTTCGTCACCGAGCTGTGCAAAATGCGCGCCTTCACCGAGCTGTGGGACGAGATCTGTCTCGATCGCTACGGCATTGCCGACGAGAAAATGCGTCGCTTCCGCTATGGGGTTCAGGTCAATTCCCTGGGGTTGACCGAACAGCAGCCGGAAAACAACGTCTACCGCATTCTTCTCGAGATGCTGGCCGTGGTGCTGTCCAAGAACGCCCGGGCGCGGGCGGTCCAACTGCCGGCCTGGAACGAGGCGCTGGGCCTGCCCCGGCCGTGGGACCAGCAGTGGTCCTTGCGCTTGCAGCAGGTGGTGGCCTATGAGACGGACCTCTTGGAGTTCGGCGACATTTTCGACGGATCCACCGAGATCGCCGCCAAGGTGGCCCAGTTGAAGGCCGAGGCTAACGCGGAACTGGCCCGTATCGACGCCATGGGCGGCGCGGTGGCGGCGGTGGAATCCAGTTACATGAAACAGCGGCTGGTGGAGTCCAACAGCCGGCGCTTGGCGGCCATCGAGCAGGGCCTGCAGACGGTGATCGGTGTCAACCGCTTCACCGAAGGCGAGGCCAGTCCGCTGGGCGGCGGTGCCGGTTCGGTGTTGACCGTCGATCCCAAGGCCGAGGCCGAGCAGATTGCCGCTCTGGCGGCCTGGCGCCAACAGCGGGACGCCAAGGCGGTGGACGCCGCCTTGGCGGCGCTGGACCGCGCCGCCCGCGAAGGCGGCAATATCATGGAGCCATCCATCGCCTGTGCCCATGCCGGGGTGACCGGGGGCGAGTGGGCCGGCCTGTTGCGTCAGGTCTTCGGCGAATTCCGGGCGCCCACCGGGGTCGGCCGGGCTGCCCAAGCGGGCGGCGGCGGCAGCGTCGACGAGGTCCGCGTCCAGGTGGAGGCGGTCAGCGAGCGTCTGGGCCGGCGCATCAAGATTCTGGTGGGAAAGCCGGGCTTGGACGGCCATTCCAACGGTGCCGAACAGATTGCCGTCAGGGCCCGCGATGTCGGCATGGAGGTGGTCTACGAAGGAATCCGGCTGACCCCGGCCCAGATCGTCAATGCCGCGCTGGAGGAGGGGGTGCATGTGGTCGGCCTGTCGGTCCTGTCGGGGTCCCATGTCTCGTTGGTGACCGAAGTCCTGGAGCGCATGCGCCAGGCCGGTCTGGGGGATATCCCGGTGATCGCCGGCGGCATCATTCCGCCCGAGGACGAACAGCGGCTGCTGGAGGCCGGATGCACGCGCATCTACACCCCCAAGGACTATGACCTGAATGGCATCATGAAGGATATCGTCGCCATCGTCGGCAAGGCCGAGGCGTGCGTCGAGGTGTCGTTATCCCAGTAGCGCCGGCCTTTGTGCCGGTGAGACCGGCGGGGACGCCGGCCCTACTGATGTGGGGGCAAGTAGCGCCGGCCTCTGTGCCGGTGAGACCGGCGGGGACGCCGGCCCTACTGATGTGGGGGCAAGTAGCGCCGGCCTCTGCGCCGGTGAGACCGGCGGGGACGCCGGCTCTACTGATGTGGGGGCAAGTAGCGCCGGCCTTTGTGCCGGTGAGACCGGCGGGGACGCCGGCGCTATTTTTCGCGACCCTATGACGGCGGCGTCACCGGAATCGGCGGCGCGCCCGCATCCAGGCGGTCGGCCGGGAGGGTCTCGTCGATTTCGGGGTGCAAGGTTTCGCGCAGATGCAGAACCACGCCGCTGCGGTATTCCGGGCGGATCTCGGCCCAGGTCACGTAGACGCTGCCGAAGCCTTCATAGGCCAGGACGGCCTGACTGGAGCGGGCATCCTCCAGCGCCGTCTCGAGGTCGTCGGTCGCCCCGACGTGGATCCATTTCGGATGGGGTCCGCGATGCCACATGACATAGACGCCGCCGACCGCCTTGAGGCCGGCCTCGGCCGGGCGCAGACGCAACAGCCGCCAATAGTAGCCCCGGTCATCGCGGGTCCAGGCGATGTCGATGGGCTGGCTTGGCGGCGCGGCTTCGTCGTCCTTTTTCCAGAAGCGCCAGGGCATGGTTGTCAGAATCACCAGGGCAGGAAAGAATCGCCTCCAGGGCCGCGCCGGCGGCCCAAGGGCGGTCGGGCGGCAGCCAAGGTCAGGCGTCGGCGGCGGATTGCTTGGCCAGCCAGTCCATGACCTGCGGGGCGATGGCCTTGCAGGTGATCTGAGCCGAGATGGCCAGCTGGCTCTTTTCCTGTTCGACGTGAAGCAGGCTTTCCACCAGCTTGCGCAGAACGTCCTTGGCAAAGGCCGGCCGCGACAGGATTGCACGAATCTTGTCGCCGAAGGCAAATTTCATGGCGGCAATCAGGACGTCGGCCTTGTCCATATTCAGCCGTTGCATCTCTTCCAGGTTGTCGGCGGCAATGTAACAGAGCACGTCGCCGTAGATGCGGGCCGCCGGCTTCTCCAGCGCGGCGCACACCATATAGAAGGCCTTGTCGCGCGAGAAGAATTCGAAGGCGCTGTCGCCCAAGGTCTGCCGGTAGAATCCGTACATGTCCTTGGACCAGGTGGCGATGCCGGCAATGGACCCGGGGCGGACCGCCACGGCAATCGGAAAGTCCGCGCCGGCGGTGGCCTTCGCCTTCTTGATCACCTGCTGGTCAAGGCTGGCGAACTCGCGGATGCTTTGCTCGCTGCGCAGAAAAATGACGAACTCCCCCAATTCCATCAGCTGGATGGAGTTCAACTCGGCATAGGCGGACAACAAGGGCAGCTGCCAGTCGAAGGCCATGTAACGGGACAGCTCACGCACCTTGCGCTCGTCAAAACCGCCGCCGGTCTTGCGCTCCACCTGCTCGGTGGTCTTGAAGAACAGGAAGCGCTTCTTGGTCACCGTTTCGGTGACGATCTCTTCTTCCGAGCGGGTGTCCTGCTCAAGGAAATAGCGGGCGCAGGTCTTGACCAGCAACTGCTGGACCTGCGCCAGATTGATGCCGCAGGCCAGGGTGGCGTCGGCATCGGTCACCGGATTTCCGGCCTTGTCGACGACGATTTCGGCGGCCAAGGCCATGTTGGCCTTGTAGGTCTGGATAAAGTCGTAAAGGACTTCGGGTTTGTGGATGACGTCCTTGTACCCCGTGTCCCGGCTGAGAACCTCCTTGGCCTGGAAGACCTCGATGACCTTCTTCAGGCCGTCGATGACTCCACGCTTCGTCTCGTTGCTGATTTCTATTGGAGGAGGGAGTTGCGGTAACGCCATTGCACCAGGATCCCTATGACTAATGCCGCCAAAATCGCCCTAATATCGCCCCTGGTCAATAACAATTGCCGTCTGACGAAGTTCTCGTCGGTTTTGCCGCTTTTCTGCAAAGCGGAACACCACGGGGCATCTGCTTATCAATGCTGTTTGCGATTACCCCGCCAGTGTCCTGCTATCGACCGGTTGCTCACAGGCCATTGGCGAAGGCGCATCCGCCCTGACAACCGCCGGCCGGACAACGCGGCGGTTCGGCTGCTGCCGTTTTCGCCACGGACGGCGCCATGATCGCCTTGGTGATGGCCTTGTCGCCGCATTCGGGACAGCCGAGCTCGCCGGCTGCAGCCTTGACGTCGAAATCTGCGGAATTGGAGAACCACTCGTCAAAGACGTGGCCGTGGCTGCATTGGACGCTGTAGAGGATCATCACATACTCCGTTGGGCGAGACGGCTTTTTTCTACCCAGTCCCACCCCTCGAAATCAAGCCCGCGATCCCCTTATCCGAACAGATCCTTCAAGAGCTTCCCGAGGGGTGACGAGGATGCGGCCTCCGATCCGGGGGCGGGCGGCATGGGGGCCGAGATCTGGGCCGCGCTCTGGGACTGGTCGGTATAGGCGACCTGCAGGGTCTTCTCCGGCTCGCCGGCCGAGCGGACCGCCAGGGCCGCCGCTTGCAGTGGCGTTGGGCCGTAGGTCGATGGCCATTGCCCGGTTTCAAACGGCCAGGGTTGGTCCGAGCGGCCATGTGGACGCGCCGTCGGGGCGGCGGGCTGCGCCGGGGTCTGTTGCCCATCTTCCAGGCTGGCGTACTGTTTCATCGGCCGGTCGATGGCGTGGTGGATCTTATCATAGACCGCGGCCACGCTGCTGGGCGTGTGATCACTTTCGAAAAACACCGAGGGATTCTTGTGGGCCGCCTGGGGCAGCAACGGGGCCGCCGGCTGCAGCGGGTCCTGGGACCGCGCCTTCAGAACCCGGGCCGCCCCGGCCGGACCCAGGAAATGGGCCATGTAAAGATCGGTCGAATCAACCGGCCGCCCCAAAGTCTTTTCCAGCCAGACCTTGTTGTCCTTGGCATATTCGCCGGCCATCAGCGCTGAAACGTGAGGGTCGCGGCGCAGGTCGAGGATGTGCTGGCGCATCTTCGGGTCGTGGATGACGAAATCGCCCTTGCGGGTCTTGTGGATCAGATCGGCCAGGTCGCCCAGGCCATGCTCGGCCCCGTGGGCCTGAATCAGATGCAGCCAGGTGTTGCGGGTAAACTGGAACAGGCCCGCCGCCGAGGACGCGTGCGAGCCGACCTCGGTGCGAAAGGCGCTTTCCTTGCCCGCCTGGGCCATCAGATAGCTGAAACTGACGCCGGTCGTCTCGCTGGCCGCCTGTATGGTGGGCTGCATCCGCCGCGCCGCCGGCTGGGACGCCAGCTGGATGACGGTGGGATCGTCGGCCTGCTTCATCCAAGTTTTCTCCCCAGGGCTAGGCCAAAAATCATAAGGCGGCAACCGTTAAGGAATGGCAAATGCGATCCTTTCCGCCGGCTCCGCAACAGCCCGGCGGGCCGCCGGCATCGCGGATCCAACACTGCGCGGCCAGCGCGGCGCAGATCGGATGTTCAACGAAAAAACTTACTGTCCGCGGGGCACCAGGCATTGGGCCAGCGCGCGGACGGCGGCCGGGTCGTCGGCGACATCGTGCAAGGCCAACGACGACACCACCAGATCGAAGCGGTCGGCCGGACGGGAGGAGCCGGTTGGTCCCCCCCCGTCCAAGGCTCACCGCTCAGGTTTCTTTTCGGGACGCCAGCAGATCGTCAATGGAGACCATCGGCATGTCGTGGCGGCGGGCAAAATCGGCCAATTGGGGCAGCCGGGCCATGGTGCCGTCGTGGTTCATCACCTCGCACAGCACGCCGACGGGGCGCATTCCGGCCTGGCGCATCAGTTCGATGGTGGCTTCGGTATGGCCCTGGCGTCCCAGGATGCCATCGGGATGGGCGCGCAACGGGAACACATGGCCGGGGCGAACCAGGTCTTCGGGGATGGCGTCGGGGGCGATGGCGGCCTGGATCGTGCGCACCCGGTCGGCGGCCGAGACACCGGTGGTGACGCCATAGCGGGCTTCGATGGTGACGGTAAACGCCGTTCCGAATTGCGAGGTGTTGTCGTCGACCATCATCGGCAGGTCGAGGGCCTTCAGCCTGTCGTCGGTCATGACCAGGCAGACGATGCCCGAGCATTCCCGGATCAACAGGGTCATCTGTTCGGTGGTTATGGTTTCGGCGGCGTAAATGATGTCGCCCTCGTTTTCCCGGTCCTCGTCATCGACGACGATGACCCCGCCACCACGGCGGATCTGCTCAAAGGCGCGCTGCGCACGTTCTTCGGGCGTGCCGAAACGGGAAAGGGGGCTGAAGTCGGTCAGGATCTGATTCATGATACTCAACTCGTTGAAAGAGGTGAGCCTGAACCAGGGCAGTCAAAGACATACCGCTCCGCGCCGCAGGTGACGGCGAATCGCGGGCGCAGACCAACGCGCAAGTGGCGCTGACGCCACGGGCGATGGTCGGCTCGTCCTCTTCCATCCGGACTGTTACCGTCGGCCCCGGTTTTTCACCGGATCTGCTGACCCCGCGATACCTCTGGCACCGCGGGCGCTTGCGGGCTTTTCTTGCGATCGAGCAAGAATTTACCGCCGGTCGGGAATTTCACCCTGCCCTGAGAACAAGCATTGCCGCTGGTCCCGGTAAAGGCCCGGCGACAGGGAAACTGTGGTCCCTGTGGCGGAGATCGTCAAGGGAATAGCGGCTGTATCCATAAAAAAAATGTGGAAAAATCAATCCACGGTTGGGGTCGGTCAAGAGGTGGTCAAAACCCCGGATCGCGCCATCCGCAAGACCTCGTCAGGGTCCGCGACGATGTCGAAGGAGTCGCGGACTTCGGTCGGCACATGGCAGGGATGTCCTTTGTGAAGGTCGATGAACACCCACATGGTTTCCGCCTCGGCCAGCACCGCCTGATCGGCGGCGCGCCAGAACAGGTATTTGCGGGGCGAACTGCGGGGACTGAAGCCGCCGATCCAGGTGAAAAGGCTCAACGCCTCGCCGGCGAAGGCGGGGCGGATATATTTGATGAAATGGCTGCGCACCACCCAGCCCAGGCCGAGGGACACATACCGGTCCATCGGCCAGCCCTGAGCGGTCGAGTGGGCAATGGCGACGTCCTGCATCCAGGCGACGTATTTCAGGTTGTTGACGTGTCCCTGTATGTCGATGGCGTCCTCGGGGACGGTAAAATGGGAAGCGAAAACTCTGGGCATGGTGCCGTCCTTACCAAGAAAATCGGGCCTTACCAGACCATCGGGATCTACTTGACGCGCCGATATCCCTTCGCGGCCATGCAGGAGGCGACCAGCGCGTCGAAGCGCTTGCCGTTCCGGGTCTGGTCGGCCAGCTTCATCGGGTCGCCGGTCCGCTCGTCGCCGGGAGCCATGGCGGCGCTGGGACCAAGGGAGTCCTCGGCCTGACGCCGGCAGGCGGCCAGATCGGTGCCCGCCTGCTCCTTGGGCAACAGCGGATTGACCCAACCGGTGTCGCCGGCGCAGGCGGCCAGTGCCCCGAGGACAGCCAGAACAACCGGAGCCGGAACTCGGCGGCGCATGACCATAAGCGTTCTCCTGTTTTTCCGGCGGGCATTTCGCCACAGCCGTCCGGCGCTCGCAAGGACCGAACGGTGCCGGGGCCGCCATTGACCTATGCATTTTGGCCGGATGGCCCTTGTCCCGGCCGGGGTGGGGCACAACTTCGTCTGCTGATTGTTGCATCGCAAAATGCCGACCATCGTTCGGCAGCGGGCACCACACACGGGGAGGAACGGATAAGTGCACACTCTTGATGGCTACTGTTTCGAGGATCTGGCGGTTGGGCAGTCGGCGGAGTTCGGCAAAACCATCACCGATGCCGATATCGTCCTGTTCGCCGGGATCAGCGGCGACACCAATCCCTTGCATCTCAACGACGAGTACGCCCGGCAGACCATGTTCAAGGGGCGGATTGCCCATGGCATGCTGTCGGCCGGCCTGATCTCGACGGTCTTCGGGACCCGGCTGCCGGGGCCGGGATGCATCTATGTCAGCCAGTCCCTGCGTTTCAAGGCCCCGGTCAGGGTCGGCGAAACCGCGCTGGCGCGGGTCGAAGTGACCGAACTGGTGCCCGAGAAGCGGCGGGCCGTGTTCCGGACCACCGTCACCGTCGGTGCCACCGTGGTCGTCGATGGCGAAGCGACCCTGATGGTGCCGTCCCGCGGGTAAGATTGGACAGTGGGGCAGGCGTCTCTGCCTGCCCTTGCTGCCAAGGGTTGCTTCTCCCGGCGTTATCGAATACCCCTTACCGTTCTCATTCGTTCGAGGACGATCAGGACCAATGCGCATCCTACGTCATTACAAGGAATTTCCGGCGGAGCTTCGCGGCGGCGCGGTGGCACTCGGCAATTTCGATGGCGTTCATCGGGGCCATCAGGCGGTCATCGGCGCTGCCAAGCAGGGTGCCGCCCTGACGGGAATCCGTTGTGGCGCGATGAGCTTCGAGCCGCATCCGCGCGAGCTGTTCTCTCCCAGCCCGTCTCCCTTCCGCCTGACGCCTTTCCGCATCAAGGCGCGCCTGATCGAGGCGCTGGGGTTGGATTTCCTGCTGATGCAGCGGTTCGACCGCGAGTTCGCCGCCCACAGCGCCCAGCAGTTCGTCGAGGAGGTGCTGGTCGCCGGCCTTGGCGTCCGGCAGGTGGTGGTCGGATACGATTATGTGTTCGGCAAAGGCCGTGGCGGCCATGCGGATCTGCTGCGCGAGCTGTCCCTGCGGTTCGGCTTCGACGTGCTGCAGGTCGATCCGGTCGAGGCCGAGGATGGCCTGGTCTATTCCTCGACCCGTATCCGAGAGGCTCTTGCCGCCGGCAATCCGAAGAAGGCCGCGGGGCTGCTGGGCCGCTTCTGGGAAATCGAGGGACGGGTGGAGCATGGCGACCAACGCGGCCGGACCATCGGCTTTCCCACCGCCAATCTCGAGTTGGGGGAATACCTGCACCCCGCTGCCGGCGTCTATGCGGTGATGGCGGGGCTGGACCATGGCGCCCACACCGAATGGTTGCCGGGCGTTGCCAATTTCGGGCGCCGTCCGACCTTCGACAAGCAGGATGTCCTGTTGGAGGTGCATCTGTTCGATTATGCCGGCGACCTTTATGGTCGCCACCTGCGCGTCGGACTGGTGGATTTCCTGCGGCCGGAAAGAAAATTCAACGGTCTTGATGCGCTCAAGACACAGATCGAAGAAGATTGCCGTGCGGCACGTACCGCGCTGGCGGCGATCAAAGTCCCATGAAGAGCCTGCGATGACAGTGGATTACAAGACGACCGTGTTCCTTCCCAAGACCGACTTTCCGATGAAAGCCGGCCTGCCGGCTTTGGAGCCGCGCCTGCTGGCGCGCTGGCAGGAGATGGACCTGTTCAAGCGCCTGCGCGAGCAGGGCAAGACGCGGCCCAAGTTCGTCCTGCACGACGGACCGCCCTATGCCAACGGCAACCTTCATATCGGGCATGCCCTGAACAAGATCCTCAAGGACGTCATCAACCGCTGCCAGCAGATGATGGGGCAAGATGCCCATTATGTGCCTGGTTGGGACTGCCACGGCCTGCCGATCGAATGGAAGATCGAGGAGAAGTATCGCGAGGCGGGCCTCGACAAGGACGCCGTCGATCCCATCGAGTTTCGCCGCGAATGCCGGGAGTTCGCCGCCCGTTGGATCGAGATCCAGAAAGGCGAATTCCAACGCCTGGGCGTGTTGGCACAGTGGGACAAGCCCTATACCACCATGGCGTTCCCGGCCGAGGCGCAGATCGTGCGCGAACTGGGCAAGTTCGTGATGAACGGCGGCCTTTACAAGGGGGCCAAGCCGGTCATGTGGTCGGTGGTCGAAAAGACCGCCCTGGCCGAGGCCGAGGTGGAGTATCACGACCACACGTCGGTCACCATCTGGGTGCGCTTTCCCATCGAGGTGGCGTCGTGCCCGGAAATCGCCGGCGCGTCGGTGGTGATCTGGACCACCACGCCCTGGACCATGCCCGGCAACCGGGCTGTCGCCTTCGGTGCCGGCATGACCTATCAGGTCGTCGAGGTCGACCAGGTCGGACCCGGGAGTCTGGCGGTTCCCGGCGAACGGCTGGTGTTGAGCGCGCAGTTGGCGGCGCAGGTGATGGCCGATGCCCAGGTCAGCGCCTATCGCGTGCTGGCCACCCTGCCGGGCAGCGCCCTGGCGGGAACCGTGGTCCGTCATCCGCTGAAGGCCCATCCGGAGGCCAAGGGCGGTTACGCTTTTCCCGTGCCCCTGCTGGCTGGTGACTTCGTTACCGACGACACCGGTACCGGCTTTGTCCACATCGCCCCCGGTCATGGCGAGGACGACTGGCATCTGGGCCAGGCCCATGGCATCGCGGTGCCGGAAACCGTGCAGCCCGACGGCACCTACTACCCGTCGGTGCCGTTGTTCGCCGGGCAGGCGGTCCTGGCGGCGGGCAAGAAGGGGGACTATTACTCGCCGGTGGCCAAGCCGGTGCTGGAGGCGATGAAAGCCGTCGGAGCCCTGTTGCACCATGGCAAGATCCGGCACAGCTATCCCCATTCCTGGCGGTCGAAAGCCCCGCTGATCTTCAGGACCACGCCGCAGTGGTTCATCAGCATGCAGACCAACGATCTTCGGGCCAAGGCGCTGGCCGCCATCGACGCCACCCGCTGGGTCCCGGCACCGGGACGCAACCGCATCTACTCCATGGTCGAGAACCGCCCCGACTGGTGCGTCTCGCGCCAACGCGCCTGGGGCGTGCCGATCACCGTGTTCGTCCACAAGGTGAGCGGCGAAGTCCTCAAGGACCAGGCGGTCATCGACCGCATCGCCGCCGCCGTCGAGGCCGAGGGGGCCGATGCCTGGTTCTCCTCGGCCCCCGAGCGGTTCCTGGGCAACGGCTACCAGCCCGACGAATGGGAGAGGGTCACCGACATCCTGGACGTCTGGTTCGATTCCGGCTGCACCCATTCCTTCGTCCTGGAAAATGGCGACTGGGGCCTGTCTTGGCCGGCCTCCCTTTACCTGGAAGGTTCGGATCAGCATCGCGGCTGGTTCCACTCCTCGCTGCTGGAAAGCTGCGGCACCCGCGGGCGGGCGCCTTACGAGGCCGTGCTGACCCACGGCTTCGTGCTGGACGAGGAAGGCCGCAAGATGTCCAAGTCGCTGGGCAATGTGGTCGCGCCCCAGGAGGTGGTGGAACAGTTCGGCGCCGACATCCTGCGCCTGTGGGTGGCCAGTTCCGATTATTCCGAGGATTTACGCATCGGGCCGGAGGTCTTGAAGACCGAGGTCGACGTCTACCGCCGTCTGCGCAATACCTTGCGCTACCTGTTGGGCGCCCTGGACGGTTTCTCCGAGGGCGAGCGTCTGCCGTTCGAGCAGATGCCGCCGTTGGAGCGCTGGGTGCTGCACCGGCTGTCCGAGCTGGATGTCCTGGTGCGCCGTGCCACCGACGACTATCAGTTCCACAGCCTGTTCGCCGAGCTGCACAACTTCTGTGCCGTCGACCTGTCGGCCTTCTATTTCGATATCCGCAAGGACGCGCTGTACTGCGATCATCCGGCCGATCTGCGGCGCCGCGCAACGCGCACCGTGATGGATCACCTGTTCGTCTGCCTGACCCGCTGGCTGGCGCCGTTCCTTTGCTTCACCGCCGAAGAGGCCTATCTGGCGCGCCATCCCGGAACAGACGGCAGCGTGCATCTGGAGCCGTTCCCCGACTTACCGGCCCAATGGGCCGATCCGGCCTTGGCCCAGCGCTGGATCGCCATCCGCGACGTGCGCCGGGTGGTCACCGGGGCGCTGGAAATCGAGCGGGCCGCCAAGCGCATCGGCTCCAGCCTGCAGGCCGCCCCGGCCGTGGTGATCGATCCTGCCCATCCCGTCGATCTTGCCGGCCTCGATCTGGCCGAGTTGTCCATTACCTCGGGCATCTCGGTGGAACGGGGCGCCGTTCCACCCGACGCTTTCACCCTGGCCGATGTGCCCGGCGTGGGGGTGCTCTTCCGCACCGCCGAAGGCGAGAAGTGCCCGCGCTGCTGGAAGGTTCTGCCCGATGCCGGCAGCCACGGCCATGACGGGTTGTGCGGGCGCTGCGCCGATGTCGTCGACCGCTTGGCGGGCGCTTGATGAGCGACGTGCGAGCATTGCGCGGCAAGAGCCTGGCGTTCGGGCTGGCTATTGCCGCCCTGGCGGCCATTCTCGACCAGGCCAGCAAGTTCGGCATCCTGGCCCGGTTCCGTCCGGAGGGGGTGACCGAGACGCCGTTTCTGGTGCCGACCCGGGTGACCGTCCTGCCGATACTGGACTTCGTCCTGACCTGGAACCGAGGCGTCAGCTTCGGTTTGGGCAATACGCCCGGATCCCATAATGTTCTGGTGTTCACGGCCCTGGCCGTGATCATTGGGGCTTTCCTGGTGGGCTGGATGGCCAGAACTTCGGACCGGCTGGTGTTGGCGGCCCTGGGACTGGTGGTCGGCGGCGCCCTGGGAAATGTGGTGGATCGCCTGCGTTTCGGCGCGGTGGTCGATTTCTTGTACGTCCATGTCGGCGCCTTCGACTGGTGGCCGGCGTTCAATGTTGCCGACTCCGCGGTTTGCGTGGGGGCCGGGTTGTTGGTTTTCGACTCCTTGTTTGCGAAACGGGATTCGAATATGAATACGCAATGATTTCAGGAAGCCCTCACATGACCATGGTTCGTCTCGCCGTCGGGGTGTCTCTGCTTGCTGCCCTGTCGCTTACCGGTTGCAGCGAGGCCCGTCGGGCTCTCGGCTACGACAAGTCCGCCCCCGATGAATTTACCGTGATGGCCCGCGCCCCGCTGGCGCAGCCGCCGGATTTTACCCTGCGGCCGCCGATGCCCGGCGCGCCCCGTCCGCAGGAAGGAACGATGCGTGATCAGGCGAAGGGGCTGCTGGTTGGTGGCAAGGGTGCCGCCACCACCGTTGATGCCGCCAGCCCGGGCGAACGGGTCCTTCTGACCAAGGCCGGCGCCAACCAGGTCGACAACAGCATCCGGAGCAAGGTGGACGAGGAAACCACCGGTCTTCTCGAAGCTGGCGATACCTTCAGCGACAAGCTGATGTTCTGGAAGTCGAAGCCGGTGGGCGAGCCTTTGGATGCCGGAGCCGAGGCGATCCGGTTGAAATCCAATGCCCAGACCGGCAAGTCTGCGGCGGAGGGCCAGCCCAAGTTCTATCGTGGCCGCGAGGAATGGTTCTGGGGCCTGTTCTAGGCTGTGCCCCGTCCCCCTGGGCGCTGTCGGGCGTCCGAGGGGGAGCATCCCGTTGCCGTCCGCCGGGCGCCGCTGCGCCGATCCGGCGGATCCGCTGCTTTGTTCAGAAAGGGGGCCGTCGTGCCCCCTTTTTGCCACGCTGGCGCTTTAGCCTGGCTTCCCGGCGTTCCGTTTCGACGGGTTTGCCGCCTGCCACGTTTCGTTCCACGGAGGTTTGATGAGACCCCTGCCTTGCGTCCTGGCGGCCATCGTCGTCGCCTGCGCCGTCGCAAAACCTGTCGCCCAAGCCCAGGTTTTCAATCCCGAGACCTTCACCCTGAAGAACGGCCTGCAGGTGGTGGTTATTCCCAACCACCGGATGCCGGTGGTCAGCCACATGGTCTATTACAAGGTCGGGTCCGCCGATGAGGTCGCCGGCAAGACCGGTCTGGCCCACATGCTGGAACACATGATGTTCAAGGGTACCAAGGCGGTTCCCGCCGGTGCCTTTTCGGCCGAGGTCGAACGCAACGGCGGGCGTGAAAATGCCTTCACGACGGCCGACTACACCGCCTTCTACCAGAATGTCGCGGCGGACAAGCTGGCCTTGGTGATGCGTCTGGAGGCCGACCGCATGGCCAACCTGGCGCTGTCGGACAAGGAATTCCAGCCCGAACGGCAAGTCGTGCTGGAAGAGCGGCGGATGCGGACCGACAACGAGCCGTCCTCGCTTTTGGACGAGCAATTGCAGGCATCGCTGTTCCTGAACGCGCCCTACCACCATCCGGTCATCGGTTGGCGCCAGGAAATCGAGGGCTACACCATCGATGACCTGAAAGCCTTCTATCACCGCTGGTATGCTCCCAATAACGCCGTGCTGGTGGTTTCGGGCGACGTCTCGGTGGCCACCGTCAAGCCGCTGGCCGAGAAATATTACGGCGCCATTCCCGCCCATCCGGTCCCCAGCCGGGAGCGGGGAGAAGAGCCGCCGCCGATCGCCGCCCGTACCGTGGAGATGCGCGATGCGGAGGTGCACCAGCCGACCTGGCAGCGTCTCTACCTGGCCCCCAGCTACCATGCCGGCGAAACCACCCATGCCTACGCCCTGCAGATCCTTTCGGAAATCCTGGGCGGCGGGGCAACCAGCCGCCTTTACAAGGATCTGGTGGTCGATCAGGCCGTGGCGGCGTCCGTCGGAATAGGCTACGAGCCCGACAGCCTGGGGCCGACCTCCTTTGCCATCGATGCCACCCCTCGGCCGGGTGTTTCGATGGAAACCTTGCAAAAGGCGTTGACCGCGGAAATCGCGAACGTGGCGGCCCATGGCGCGACGGCCGAAGAGGTCGCGGACGCCAAGCAGCGGATGCAGACCGCGGTCATCTACGCCCGGGATTCCTATAATACCGGGGCGCGGGTGATCGGCTCGTCGCTGGCTTCGGGCTCGACCATTGCCGACGAAGAGGCCTGGCCGAGCCGTATCGCGGCGGTAACGCCCGAGCAGGTCGGTGCCGCCGCCGCCCTGGTTTTGCGGGACGAGCGGTCGGTGACCGGTCTGCTTCTGCCGGTCAGCGAAAGCGGGCCGTCGACCACCGGGGCGGTTGCCGCCGAACCGGGGCAGCGTCTGGCCCCAGGCATGTCGGGACGGGAGATTCGCTGATGTTGCGTCGCATTCTGGCGGTTGCCGCCTTGTGTCTGGTTCCCGTTCTGCCGGCCGCAGCGGTTACCATCGAGCCGGTGACCAGTCCGGGCGGGGTCACCGCCTGGCTGGTCGAGGACCATACCAATCCGATCATCGCGCTTCATCTTTCGGTCCGCGGCGGCGCCGCGCTGGATCCGGCCGACAAGACCGGCCTGACCGAGATGGTCGCCAGCCTTCTTGACGAGGGGGCCGGCGATCTCGATTCCCAGGCCTTTCACAAAACCCTGGAAACGCTGTCGATCTCGTTCGGCTATCGGGCGTCGGAGGATGGGCTTTCCGGACATCTGAAGACCATCACGGCCAACCGCGAGACCGCCTTCGATCTGTTGCGCCAGTCGCTGACGGCGCCGCGCTTCGATACGGACGCGGTGGAACGGATCCGCTCGCAAATATTGGCCGATCTGACCCAGGAATTGCAAAATCCCAATGTGATCGCCGAGCGCGCCTTCGCCAAGGCCCTTTATCCCGATCACCCCTACGGCCGGCCGGTCGAAGGGACCGAAGAGACCATCAAGGCGATTACGGTTGCCGATCTGAAGGACTGGGTGGCGCGCCATCTGGGACGGGATCGGCTGGCCATTTCGGTGGTGGGCGACATTTCGCCGGAGCAACTGGCGCCCCTGCTGGATCGCACGTTCGGCGGCCTGCCGGCCGCGACCGAACCGGTGGCGGTTGCCGATGTGGCTCCGGTGGCCGATGGCAAGACCACCGTGATCCAGCGCAAGATCCCGCAAAGCGTGGTCCTGTTCGGCGCACCGGGGCTGTCGCGCCGTGATCCCGACTGGTACGCCGCCTATGTGATGAATCACATCCTGGGGGGCGGCAGCTTCTCGTCGCGGCTGATGACCGAGGTCAGGGTGAAACGTGGGTTGGCCTATGGCGTCTACACCTATCTGGTCCCCCATGACCATTCCGCCTTGCTGGAGGGCAGTGTCGCTACCCGCAACGAGCGCGTTTCCGACAGCATTGCCCTGATCAAGGCAGAGTGGCGCCGCCTGGCCGAGGGTGGCGTAACCCCCGCCGAGTTGTCCGAGGCCAAGACCTACCTGAACGGGTCCTTTCCCTTGCAACTGGACGGCACCGAGTCCATTGCCGGGCTGATGGACGTTCTGCAGACCGAGCGGTTGGGCATCGACTATCTGGACCGCCGCAAGGGGCTGATCGACGCCGTCACCCGTGAGGACATCGCGCGGGTGGCTCGTCGCCTGCTGGATCCCGATCACCTGACCTTCGTCGTGCTGGGCGACCCCAAGGGCCTGTGAACCGGAACCTGCCCCGCCCCCCGATCCGGGGGCGGGGCCCGGTGTGCGGCCAGGACAAGGGGCCATGTTGGACCGGAGGCCGGTCCATGATATGGTCTGCCGCTTTTGGGGTTATGGAATCAGTCTTGAAAGAACAACAGACAAGCCGCCTTTCGGGAAACCCGTCGCCGGCCGCCGGGGCTTTGGCGTTTCTATCGATTCGGGTTGGAGCCTGATAGGTCGTGGGTGTCGTCAAGGCCTTGACAAGGACGGAACGGGTTCGCCGGATTCTCTGCTGGCTGGGGGCCCAGTATATCCGGCTGGTTTACGCCACCGGCCGCTGGCAGGTGACGGGCAGCGACGTGCCTGCGGCGTTCTGGGACCGGGGCAAGCCGTTCATCCTGGCCTTCTGGCATGGGCGGATTCTGATGATGCCTTACAGTTGGCGGCGCGGGCAGGCCATCAACATGCTGATCTCGCAGCATCGTGACGGACAGATCATCGCCCAGACGGTCTCTCATTTCGGAATTCGGACGGTCTCCGGATCGTCGTCAAAAGGGGGATCCCAGGCTCTGCGCAGCATGCTGAAGTCCCTGAAGGGTGGCGAATGCGTCGGCATTACCCCCGACGGTCCGCGCGGACCCAGGATGCGGGCAACGGACGGCATCGTGCAGGTGGCCCGCCTGTCCGGATGCCCGGTGATTCCTTGTACCTTCTCGGTGCGCCGGCGGCGGCTTCTTGGCAGTTGGGACCGCTTTCTGCTGGCGCTACCCTTCTCGCAGGGGATCTTCGTCTGGGGAGCGCCGATCGCGGTGCCCACGGACGCCGGTGCGGACGCCTTGGCGGCGGCGCGCGACGCGGTGGAGCAGGGCTTGAACGCCATCACCGCCGACGCCGACCGGGCCATGGGGCACGTCCCCGTCGAGCCGGCGCCCCTCGATCCGCGCCACGGCGGGGGCAAGGCCGCGATATGATCTTAAGCCTTTATCGCGGGCTGACCACGTTGGGCGCCCCCCTGATCGCCTATTACCTGGACCGCCGGATGGCGCGCGGCAAGGAAGACCGCGCCCGTTTCGGGGAACGGCGCGGTGTTTCCAGCCTGCCCCGGCCGGACGGCCAGGTGATCTGGTTGCATGCCGCCAGCGTCGGCGAATCCATTTCCATGTTGCCGGTGATCGAGGCCTTGCAACAGCGGCCGCACACCACCGTGCTGCTGACCACCGGGACGGTGACCTCGGCGGAAGTCATGGCAGGCCGCCTGCCACCCGGCGCCCTGCACCAATATGTCCCGGTCGACCGGCTGCCCTGGGTCCGCCGCTTCCTCGATCATTGGCGCCCCGATCTGGCGCTTTGGGCGGAGTCCGAGTTCTGGCCCAACCTGCTGGTGGAAACCGCCGCGCGCCAGATCCCCTTGATCCTGTTGAACGGGCGCATCTCGGACAGGTCTTTCGCCACTTGGCGCCGGCAGTCGCGACTGATCCGCCAGTTGCTGTCCGGGTTCGTCCTGTGCCTGGGCCAGACGCCAGAGGACGCCCAACGGTTGCGTCAGTTGGGCGCGGCCAACGTGGTTTGCCGTGGCAATCTGAAATTTGCCGCGCCGCCGTTGCCGGTGGACCCGACGGCGCTGGCCGATCTGACCGCAGAACTTGACGGTCGTCCGCGGTGGCTGGCGGCCAGTACTCATCCGGGCGAGGAATCCGCAGCCGCCCGGGTCCATCTGTCGCTGGCCGAGCGGTTCCCCGGCCTGCTGACCATCGTGGTGCCGCGCCATCCCAATCGCGGGGCCGAGATCGCCGCCGAGATCCGTGCCATGGGGTTGACCGTGTCGCGCCGCGCTGAGGCCGAGCCGATCGGGCCCGCGACCGCCATTCTGCTGGCGGACACCCTTGGGGAACTGGGCCTGTTCATTCGCGTTGCGCCGATCGTCTTCATGGGCAAAAGTCTTCTGGGACAGGGGGGGCAGAATCCTCTTGAGCCGGCCCGCCTGGGGGCATCGGTGTTGTTCGGACCGAACATGGACAACTTCAATGATATCGCCCAGCGCATGGGTGGCGGCGGCGGGGCCCTCAAGGTCGAGGATGAACGGGGCCTGGCCGACGCGGTGGCGGCCCGCTTGTCCGATGATCGGCTGGTTGCTGAAACCGGGCGCAAGGCCCATGCCTTTGCCCGGACGGAAGATGGGGTTCTGGAAGCGGTGCTGGCCGAACTGGCACCCTGGCTGGACCGGAAGGAGGGGGAATGAGGCAGGCACCCGGGTTCTGGCAGACCAGAGGTCCGGCATCGACGCTTCTGGCGCCGCTCGGCTGGGCCTGGGCCTGGGGCAGCGGACTGCGCGGCGCCTGGACCAAGCCCTACCATGCCAAGATTCCGGTCATCTGCGTCGGCAATGTGGTGGTCGGCGGCGCCGGCAAGACGCCGGTCGCCTTGTCGCTGGGCGAGCGCATCGCCGGGGCGCATTTCCTGTCGCGCGGCTATGGTGGCGAGGAAGAAGGGCCGGTGCAGGTCAATCCGCGCAAGCACACCGCCGACCAGGTCGGCGACGAGCCGCTGCTGCTGGCCGAGGTGGCGCCCTGTTGGGTCGCCAAGGACCGGGTGGCCGGCGTCAAGGCTGCCATCTCCGGCGACGCCACCTGCGTGATCATGGATGACGGCTATCAGAATCCGACCTTGGCCAAGACGGTTTCGCTGCTGGTGGTCGACGGGCATACGGGGTTCGGCAATGGCCGTTGCATGCCGGCAGGGCCTTTGCGGGAACCGGTCGAGCGCGCCCTGGCCCGCGCCTCCGCCGTGGTGATCCTTGGCGAGGATCGGGCCGGCGTGGGCGCCCGGGTGCGCGGCCGCCCAATCTTGCGCGCCGTGCTGGAACCCGAGGCCGAGGCCTGTGTCCTGGCTGGCCGCCCGGTGGTCGCCTTTGCCGGAATCGGTCGGCCGGAGAAGTTTTTTCACACCCTGGACCGGCTGCAGGCCAAGGTGGTGCAAGCCTATTCCTTTCCCGACCATTACGCCTACCAGGCGGCAGAGATCGCCGAACTGGTCGCGCTGGCCGAGACCAACGGGGCGGCGCTGATCACCACCACCAAGGATATCGTCCGGGTTCCACCGCACCTGCGCGACAGCATCGGCGTTCTGCGCATGGTGGTGACCTGGGAGGACGAAGACGCCTTGACCGCCCTTCTTCCGGAGGCCGTGAGGGGGTTGGCCCGGTCATGACGGCACAGACGCTTGCCTTCCGCGCCGAGGCGCTGGTGGTCTGGATTCTGTTCCATGTTTTCGCCATGATGCCTCTGGATGTGGCGTCGGCCATCGGTGGCTGGATCGGCCGCACCCTTGGCTGCCGTCTTCCCGTCACCAGGCACGCCCGACGCAATCTGGCCCTGGTTTTTCCCGACTGGACCAGGGCCCGGCGCGACGATGTCATCCGGGCCATGTGGGACAATATCGGGCGCACGGTGGGGGAATTTCCCCATATCCCGGACATGACCTTCGGGCCGGGAAAGCGGGTCGAGATCGAGGGTCTGGAGCATTTCGCGGCGCTGCGCGACGATGGATTGCCCGGCCTGTTCTTCAGCGGTCATTTCGGCAACTGGGAGATTCTGGGACCGTTTGCCGCCCGGAACGGCATTCCGCTGCATCTGATCTACCGGGCCGCCACCAACCCTTTCGTCAACTGGATCTATACCCGTGGGCGGGCCAATGACGGGGTCGAACTGATTCCCAAAGGTGCGTCGGGCGCGCGTATCGCCCTCGACAAGTTGCGGCGCGGCGAGCATCTGGGGATGCTGGTCGACCAGAAGATGAACGATGGCATCAGCGTGCCCTTCTTCGGCCGTTCCGCCATGACCGCACCGGCCCTGGCCGCCTTTTCCCTGAAGTTCAAGTGCCCGGTGGTGCCGGCCCATATCGTCCGCCGGAAGGGGGCGCAGTTTCGCATCATCTTCGATGCGCCGATCTGGTTCGAGGACACCGGCGATCGCATCGGCGACCTGGAACGGGCGATGACCCGCGTCAACGGCATCCTGGAAAACTGGATCCGCGAGCGCCCCGACCATTGGCTGTGGTTGCACAAGCGCTGGCCGGACCAGCCGTCCACGAAGGAGTAGCGCCGGCCTCCGTGCCGGTGGTACCGGCGGGGACGCCGGCGCTACTGACAATACCGACCACCTTCACTTATGGTGAATCGACCGACTAGGGTGCCTTGCGCGGTTTGGCGCGGGCGGTGGGTTCGGCTTGCATGGGGTCGTCCGGCCAATAGTGCTTGGGGTACTGACCCTTCAGGTCGGCCTTGACCGCACGGTAGGCGCTGGCCCAGAAGCTGGCCAGGTCCTGGGTGATCTGGACCGGCCGCCGCGCCGGGGACAGCAGATGCAGGGTCAGCCGGACCGTTCCGCCGGCGATGGCTGGCGTGTCGGCCAGGCCGAACATCTCTTGCAGCCGAACCGCCAGCACCGGTCGTTCGGGGTCGGCATAGTCGATGGCGACGCGCGAGCCCGAAGGGACCGCCACATGGGTCGGCGCCTGGATCTCCAAGGCCTTTTTCTGCGTCCAGGACAGGGCCGCGGACAGGATCTCGCCCATGTCGAGATGGGCCAGATGGCCGGCCCGGCTGATGCCGTCGAGCCAGGGCGATAGCCAGTCCTCCAGGGTTTCCGTCAGGGTCTGGTCGTCGAAGGCGGGCCAGTCGGCGGGGGCGATGCGGCGCAGGAAGGCGATCCGGTCTCGCAAAGACCGGGTGGCCGGAGACCAGGGCAGGCGATCGAGGCCCATCTGGCGGATGCCCTCGATCATGGCTTGGCGCAGGGCTTCGGGCGAGGGCCGGGCCAGACGGGTGTCCTCCAGCAGCAATTGCCCCAGGCGGCGCTGACGGCGGGCGGCCACCGCCTCTTCGCGCGGATCCCACACCACCGTCTCGGTGGTCACGATGCGATCCTGGAAGTGGCTTTCGAGATCGGCCAGGGTCACCGGTGCGGCCAGGAAAATCCGCGATTCGCGGCGCTCGCCGTCCAGTTCGGCAACGACCAGTGTGTCTTCGGTGGCCAGGGGTTCCGGTTCGGGAAAAAAAACGCCGCGGCCGTTGGACAGGCGATACTGCAGTCCGGTCGCCGACCGCCGCTGGGCGATCCGATCGGGGTAGGCGAAGGCCAGCAGCAGGCCGGGATCTCCACCGGTCGGATCGTCGGCGCCGATCCTGACCAACCGGCGGATCTGCCGGGCGGCCTCGCGGCAGCGCTGCAGGGCGCCGCGGTCGATGTCGGCCCCCTGGGGCGCCGTCAAGGCATCCAGCCGCAGCCGCAGGTCGGCGTCGCGTTGGCTACGCAAGATGTCGCGTTCGGACAGCAGGGCGGCCAGGTCGGCAGCCAGCGCTCCCTGCCCCAGGTCGCGACCGCATAGAACCATATGGGCCAGGCGGGGATGCAACGGCAGCACCGCCATGGCACGCCCGTGCGCCGTGATCCGCCCTTGTCCGTCCAGTGCGGCCAGATCGGTCAACAGGGACCTGCCCTGGGATATGGCGGCCGCCGGCGGCGGGTCCAGCCAGGACAGCCGAGTGGGATCGGCTACCCCCCAGCGGGCCAGTTCGAGGACCAGGCCAGCCAGATCGGCCTCGGCGATTTCGGGAACCGAAAAGGCTGGCAGGGCGCGTTGTTCGGCTTCGGTCCACAGGCGGTAACAGATGCCCGGACCAAGCCGGCCGGCGCGGCCACGGCGTTGTTCGGCCGACGCCTTGGACACCGGCAGGGTGACCAGCCGGGTCATGCCGCCGTTGGGATCGAAGCGGGGCACCCGCATGCGCCCACCGTCGATGACGATGCGGATGCCTTCGATCGTCAGGCTGGTCTCGGCGATGGCGGTGGCCAGCACCGCCTTGCGACGTCCGGGGGCCGGCGTCAGGGCGGCATCCTGGGCCGATTGTGGCAGGTCACCGAACAGGGGGGTCACCAGCAGGTCGGGAACAGCGGCGGCCAGCCGGGCGGCGACCCGCCTGATTTCCCCTTGGCCGGGCAGGAAGACCAGGATGTCGCCATCGGGATTCTCGGCGACGGCACGGCGGACCAGGGCGGCGACGGCGTCCTCGAAGCGGGCCGAGACCGGTTTATCGGCATAACGCACCTCCACCGGGAAGGATCGTCCTTCGCTGGTGACGATGGCGGCATCGCCCATCAGGCGGGCCACCGGTGCGCCGTCCAGGGTGGCAGACATGACCAGCAGGCGCATGTCCGGCCGCAGCGATCCTTGCGCCTCCAGGCAAAGAGCCAGGCCAAGGTCGGCGTTCAGGCTGCGTTCGTGAAACTCGTCGAACAGGACCGCACCGATTCCCTCCAGGGCGGGATCGTCCTGCAGCATCCGGGTCAGAATCCCCTCGGTGACGACTTCGATGCGAGTGTTCGGGCCGACCCGGCTTTCCTGGCGGATGCGGAAGCCGACCCGTTGGCCGACCTCCTCGCCAAGGACCGAGGCCATGCGTCGGGCCGCGGCCCGGGCGGCAAGACGGCGCGGCTCCAGCATGACGATGCGCTGTCCGGCCACCCAGGAAGCGTCCAGCAGCGCCAGCGGCACGCCCGTGGTCTTGCCGGCGCCGGGCGGCGCCTGCAGCACGGCGTTGGGGGCGCCCGCCAGGGCTTCAAGAAGGGCCGGCAGGGCCGGCTCGATGGGAAGGGTCACGATTCCCGATAGCTGGCCCGGCACAAGGGAGTCTCCCACACCACCACTTCCACCAACGCGGCCAGGCCTCCGCTGGTTTCATGCACCACCGGCTTCAGCCGACGGTACCAGTGGCGGCAGAGCTGCTCGGCCGTGGGGTTGGCGTCAAGCACATAGAGCTTCGAGGCCATGCGGGTGTCGGTGGTCAGGCAGTAACCGTGGGCAGCCACCGCGCGGCGAATCTCCTGGATCCAGGTGCTGGGGTCGGCCCCTTGCGGACAGAACATGGCCAACAACTCCTGGTCGTCGCGATAAGCCAGGAAGCCGTGGTCGCAGGGAAGATCGATCTCCTCCATCATGGCGTCCTTCAAGAACCCGAAGTCCAGGACCATGTCCGACTGTTCGCCCTGTTGTTGCAGGTGGTCGGCCAGGCAGGTCGCCTCGATGGAATAGCGATGGCCATGCAGGTGGCGGCATTTCGAGCCATGGGTCAGAACCCGATGGCCGGCATCGATGGCAATCTGCCGTGTGACGGTATAGGCACTCATTGTCTTGGAAACGATCCTTGAACTGGGGCCGGCGCCTCAACGCAGGCCGACAACCTTATGCATCTGCAGGCCAAGCCGCCAGGCGGGATTGGCCAGGCAGTAGGCGATGGCGGCCACGGTATTGACGTCCCGCTCCGGGCCGTCCATCGGCTGCAGGAAGAAGTGATCGAAGGCCAGGCCGGCAAAGCGTTCCGGCGGCGCGCCCGGCTGGCGGAACACCAGCTTCAACTCATCTCCCCGGGTCAGGACCAACTCGGTCCCCGCCTTGGGGCTGACGCACAGCCAATCGATGCCGTCCGGTCGCGGACGGGTCCCATTGGTTTCCACCCCGACTTCGAAACCCCGGTCATGCAGCTGCCGTGTCAAGGCGCCGTCCAGTTGCAGCAGCGGTTCGCCGCCGGTGCAGACCACGTAAGGGCGGCCCGTTCCCCTTCGTGGCCACAGCGAGGCGATGGCATCGGCCAATCCCTCGGCGTCGAAGCGGCCGGCTTCGGCACCGACAAAGTCGGTATCGCAGAACTGGCAGATGGCATCGGCCCGGTCCTCCTCCCGACCCGACCACAGGTTGCATCCCGTGAATCGGCAGAAGACCGCCGGACGGCCCATCTGGGCGCCTTCCCCTTGCAGAGTGTAGAAAATCTCTTTGACCGAATAGCTCATGGGGCTTCACCTAAAGCGCGATGGCCGATCCGTCAATGATTTTGAGCATCGAGCGGCAAACCTGACATGTGATGCTCGGCCGCGGCCATTGAGGCCGCGGCCAAGGGCTCGGAGAGCCCGCTTAGGCCAAGGGACAAAAAAGCGAGTGCGCGGAATCGGCCGATGCCGTGCTGTCATCAGCTTGTCACTTGCAACGGAACGGCTCTCGAACTACCCCGACAAGGGACGGGTGGAGTGGAGGGACCTCAGTGCGGATCGCCATTGTCACCGACGCCTGGCATCCCCAGCCCAATGGCGTCGTGCGGGTGTTGTCCAGTCTTGCCGATCGGCTCAGCCTCGCCGGCCACGAACTGGCGGTGGTGTCTCCCGACGGCTTTCGGACCGTGCCCTGCCCGACTTATGCCGAGATCCCCCTGGCCGTCGGGGCCGGGGCAGGGGTGGCGCGGCGCCTGGAGGCGTTTCGGCCCGACGCCGTCCACATTGCCACCGAGGGGCCGCTGGGCTGGGCGGCCCGCCGCTTTTGCCTGCGCCACGGCTGGCCTTTCACCACCGCCTACCATACCAAGTTTCCCCAGTACCTGCATGTCCGCACCCGGCTGCCGCTGCCTTGGCTTTATGGCTTTATCCGCCGCTTCCATGCGCGCTCGTCGGGGATCATGGTGCCGTCCCATTCGGTCTTCGAGGAATTGCGCCACTGGCAATTCCCCAACCTGCGCCAATGGTCGCATGGCGTTGATACAGGCGTGTTTCGGCCACAGGGCAAAGAGGCGCTGGACTTCCCACGGCCGGTCTACCTGTTCGTCGGACGGGTGACGGTGGACAAGAACATTCCGGCCTTTCTCGACCTGCCGCTGGACGGCACCAAGGTGGTGGTGGGATCCGGTCCCTTGCGCGACGAATTGATCCGGCGCTATCCCCAGGCCAAGTTCATCATCGCCAATGGCGATGCCGAACTGTCGGCCTATTTCTCGGCGGCCGACGTCCTGGTCTTTCCCAGTCGCACCGACACCTTCGGTCTGGTGATGCTGGAGGCGCTGGCCTCCGGAGTGCCGGTGGCGGCGTTTCCGGTAGCCGGCCCGCGCGATGTCCTGTCCGAGGTCGTTGCCGGTCACCCGGTCGGTGTCATGGACGAAGACCTGGCCGCGGCGGCAAGACGGGCCAGACTGTTCTCGCCGGCCGATTGCCGCGCCTATGCCGAGCGATTCTCCTGGGACCGGGTGGTGTCCCAGTTCCTCGACTATCTGGTTCCGGTTTCGGCGTAAGCCAGGCCGCTGGCCCCGAGACGGCGATACTGGTCCAGGACGCCTTCCAGATGGGCCCGGGTGATCCGGCGTGCCGCCTCGGTGTCGGCATCGCGGATGGCCGCAAAGATCTGCCGGTGCTCGGTCTGGACCGCCGCAAAAAAAGTCCCCCGCGCCTCTTCGCTGTCCAGAGCGGGGTCGATCTCGCGCCCCGGGCTCAGGCTGTTGCGCAGGAAGCGGATGAAGCGCTCGAAATAGGGATTGCCGGTGCCTTCCGCAATGGCCAGGTGAAACTCGTAGTCCGACTCGCGGATGCTGCTGTTCGAATGGATGGCTTCGTCCAACTGATCCAGGCTGTGCCCCATCTTTTCCAGGGCGCGACCATCGCGATGGCGGGCGGCCAGGCCGGCAGCCTCCACCTCCACCGCCAGGCGCAGCTGCAGGAAATAGAGCACCTGCGGCAGCGAGGACATTTCCTCGGGCGCGATGCGGAACGGGTTGCCCAGCGGATTGGCCGAGACATAGGCCCCCGACCCTTGCCGGGTGACCACCAGGCCCTCGGCCTTCAACGAGGCGAAGGCTTCGCGGATGACGGTGCGGCTGACGCCGAAACGCCCGATCAGCTCCTGTTCGGTAGGGAGACGGTCGCCTGGTTTGTATTGGCCGGAACGGATTTCGTTACCGAGGATTTCGATGACCAGGCTTCGGCGTGATACGGCCGGCACCAGAGGGACAAGCCCGGGAAGTTGTGGAGGCATGGATTTGCGATCAGCCATCGGCTTGTAAAGGGTGAAAAAAGTTGTTCGACAAACCTTCGCCCATTTTTGCCTTTGGCGCCAGGGGGAGAATTCGGCGCCGCGCGCGATCCTTAGGATCTTCAGCGGCTTTGATCTGGTCGCAATCAATCTGACGGATGAAAATCCTGGAACCAGGAGTGCGGCGCGGTGTCCGAGGCTTGCGAAACATAGTGGGACAGGCGTCGCGGCCTGTCATTCGGCGAAGCCGAAATGGCTCAATTCTGCCGCTTTTCAGGGAAGACAGGCGGGGACGCCTGTCCCACTGAGCAATTTCTTACATCCTCTCCCGCCTGCCGCTCTCACTTACGCGGAAAAGGTGCTGCCCATTTGTCTAACGGGCCAGCCAGCCACCATCCACCGGCAGGATGACGCCGTGGACATAGTCGGCCGCCGCCGACGCCAGGAACACCGCTGCACCGCCGCAGTCTTCGGGTCGGCCCCAGCGCCCCGCCGGGATGCGGTCGAGAATGGCGGCCGAACGGTCGGGGTCGTCGCGCAGCTGCTGGGTATTATCGGTGGCGAAATAGCCCGGCGCGATGCCGTTGACGTTGATGCCCTTGCCGGCCCATTCGCAGGCCAGAAGACGGGTCAGGCCGGCCAGACCGCTCTTGCTGGCGGTGTAGGACGGGACCCGGATGCCGCCCTGGAAGGACAGCATCGAGGCGATATTGATGACCTTGCCGCCCTTGCCGTCGGCGAGCATGGGGCGGGCCACCGCCTGGGTCAGGAAGAACGCCGACTTCAGATTGACGTTGATGACGTCATCCCAGTCGGTTTCGGAAAAGTCGACGGAATCGGCCCGGCGGATGATGCCGGAATTGTTGACCAGGATATCGATGCGTCCGCCGAAGGCCAGGGCGTCCCGGACGATGGACGGAATTGGCGCCGTGGTGGCCAGGTCGGCGGTGACGGACAGAAAGCGGCGCCCCAGCGCCGACACCCGGTCGGCGGTCTCTGTCATCGGACGGCGGGCGACGCCGACGATATCGGCACCGGCGGCGGCCAAGGCCAGGGCGATGCCCTGGCCGATGCCGGCGCTGGCGCCGGTCACGACGGCGACGCGGCCGCTAAGGTCGAAGGAATTGGACATGACGATTAAAATCCCAGGTTGTTCTGGCCGGCGATTCTATCCCACCGGCGCCCGAGTGGTGCGTATTGAAATTCCGATCACCTTGCCACAGGCGATTTTCGGAATTTCAAAACCATAAAGCAGCACGCGCTCTTTGAAAAATCCAGTGTTCTGATCGTTTTCAAAATTCGATCGCAGCCGGGACGACGCGCTTCGAATTTCGGAAAGGCGACACTGGGACGGATTGATCTTTCCGGTGTCCCAGGCGCAATATCACGCCAGTTTGACCGTTTCACAGAATGAATGGTGTATCTTGCTTAAGCGTTTCAGTGCGTCCATCGCGCTTTTGTGTTTGGCTTCCGGGGCTGTGCAGGCTGCGCCGACCGGGTGCTTCACTGCCGAAGACATGAAGCCGGCACAACTTCGGATTCTCCAGCAGGAGTTCAATGTCGCAGCGTTGAACTGCCAGACCTCCGATCCCAATGATCCGACCTTTTCATCCCGGTACAACGATTTCGTCGGCAAATTCGGCGGAAAGCTGCAGGAGAATGCAGCAACGTTGCACAAGCACTTTTCCCGTGCCGGGGGCAATTTCGACATGTGGATGACCAAGGTGGCCAACGACGCCGGCCAGCGGGTCTTTGCCGAGCCCAATTTCTGCCAGCAGGCCTGGGACAATCTGGACAAGGCTCTCGCGGTCGATCCCAACGACATCGAGGGATTCGCGGTAACGGCGGGGACATCCCATTCCTATCTGGCAGCATGCCAGCAGGCCGCGCCGAAGGCCTCCAAGCCGACGAAGAAGAAGAAGGCGGCCGCCAAGACCGCCCAGAACGGCTGACCGTCAGTGGTTCCTTCTCCCCCGTCAGGGGGAGAAGGTCGCGATAAGCGGGCGGACTGGCAATCCCACCGGAATCCCATGCCGCGTGGCGTTAACCACCGGTGGCGGTGACTTTCGCCGCTTCCGCCGCCCGGCTCTTGACCAACAGGGCTGCCGTAAGACCGATAATCGCCGCCCCGCACAGCCATAGGGCGGGCGCCGCGCGGTTGCCTGTTGCTTCGATCAGATAGGTGCTGATCGCCGGGGTGAACCCGCCGAAGATGGCGGTCGCCAGGGCATAAGCCAGAGAAAAGCCGGCGGTTCGCACCGCGGGAGGCATGATCTCGGCCATCAACGGAATCATGGCGCCGTTGTAGAGCCCGTACAAGCACGAGAACAGCAGTTCGACGGCGAGAAGACGGTTGAACGACGGCGCCGCGACCAGCCAGGACATGGCGACATAGGCGACGACCAGGATCGTGGCCGGGCATATCAACAACAGCGGCCGACGCCCGATACGGTCGGAGACGGCTCCGCCGATCGGCAGCCAGAAGAAGTTGGACACCCCGACGCACAGGGTCACCAGCATGGCATCGGTGGCGCTCAGTTTCAGCGCCTGACGGCCGAAGGTCGGCGTATAGGCGGTGATCAGGTAGAAGCTGACGGTGGTCATCACCGTCAACATGACCCCCAGCATGACCACCTTCCAGTTGGCGCTGAGGATGCTTACGACTTCGGCGCCGCTCGGCTTATGGGTTTTTTTCAGAAATGCCTCGGTTTCCAGCAGCGACCAGCGGAAATAGAGGATCATCGGCGCGATCGCGCAGCCGATGATCATGGGGATTCGCCAGCCCCACGCCGCCACGTCGGCCGGCGCCATATAGCTGTTCAGGCTGACGCCGATGACGGCGGTGAAGACCACCGCGATCTGCTGGCTGCCCGATTGCCAGGAGGTGTAGAAGCCGCGGTTGCCGGGAGTGGCGATCTCGGCCAGATAGATCGAGACGCCGCCCAGTTCACAACCGGCTGACAGGCCCTGCAGCAGTCGGCCGATCAGAATGATGGTCGGTGCCAGGGGACCGATAGCGGCATAGCCGGGCGTGGCTGCGATGGTCACCGTTCCGACGGCCATCAAACTCAATGTCAGGATCAGACCCTTGCGGCGGCCGACGCGGTCGATATAGGCCCCCAAGACCACCGCACCGACGGGACGCATCAGAAAGCCGGCGCCGAAGGTCACCAGTGTCAACATCAGCGAGGCGAATTCGCTGGAGGAGGGGAAGAATGTTTGGGAGATTTCCTTGGCGTAATAGCCAAACACGATGAAATCGTACATCTCCAGAAAATTTCCGCTGGCGACGCGCAGGACGCCCCCAATTTTTGATTTGCGCTCCTCGGGTGTCATTGTCCCCCTCCTCCTATCCTGGTGGTTTGGCCGGCGGGCTCAAGGCCCGTCTGCTTGATCAGGGCGACAGCGGGAGAGGCGAGATAGGCGACCAGCGTCTTTGCCGCCTCGACCTCCCTGCTTCCGGCGACGATGCCGACGGAGAACGGGGTGGCTTTCTGGGCGTCCGGCGGCAGGACGCCGACGAAATCGATTCCCGCGACCGGTAGTAACTCGCTCACCTGCTGGAAGCCGATCTCGGCATCGCCACGGGCGACGACCTCGCCGACCGGTTCGGCCGGTATCATTCGCGCCTTTCCCTTCAGTTGCTCGGCGATGCCGAGGCGGGGAAACAGAACGGTCGAGAGAAACACGCCGCTGGCGCTGTCCGAATAGGCTATGGACTTCGCCGCCAGCAGTGTCTTGGTCAGAGTCTCCGGGGTCGAGATGTCGGGCTTGGGGGCACCGGCCTTGACCGCCATGCCGATCATGGACCGGGCCAGAAGGGCATGGCCATCCTTGAGAACCTTGCCTTGGCTGATCAGGTCATCGAGGGAATCCCCGACCATGATGACCACATCGATGGCTTCACCGCGTTCGAGGCGATGGGGAATGGCGTTCGGGGTGTCTCCCATGGACGGTCCCCAGGCCGAGATCACTTTATGGCCGGTCAGTTGCTCGAAACCGGGAGTCAGCGCCTTGAGCGCAGCGGCAAACCCGCCGGAACTGACCACGTGGATCTCCGCGGCGGATGCCAGGCTGGCGTGAAACCCAAGTACGGCCGCGACGATCAACCGGGCCGCACCCAGGTTAGGCCGTGGGTGGGTCATCGTTCACCTCCTTCCAATTTTTTTGTTTGTTTGGACGTTGAGCGATGATGCATGCCGACGATAGATAAGATAATTGCATTTAATGTATCAATTTATCTATCTTTCGCATTAGTGACGACGAGGGGCGACGGATCGGCACTGCCTCTCGCGAAGGGCTCGGCTATGCGCATCAATCTTGAAATGGGGGACCTTCAGGCCTTCATTGCCGTCGCCGAAAAATCCAGTTTCAACGCGGCGGCCGAGGGGCTGTTCATATCGCAGCCGGCATTAAGTCGCCGGATTGAAAAGCTGGAGACCTGCCTGCAAACACGGCTCCTCGACCGGACGACCCGCCGCGTCTCCCTGACGGATGCCGGTCGCAAGTTCTTGGCTCATGCCGAAGCGATGATCGAAGAACTTGAAATGGCGATGCTGGGTATGGCGGAGCACACCACCCAGCGCAAAGACCGCGTCACGGTCGCCTGCGTCCCGTCCGTGGCCAACCATTTGTTGCCGATTGTCTTGACCGAGTTCGCCCGGGCCTATCCCGCGGTTCGCATCAAGGTCATTGACGAGAGCGCCACCGACGTTCTCGAGAGCGTCGTGTCCGGCATGGCTGATTTCGGGGTGAATTTTATCGGTGCCCAGGAAGCGGATATCGATTTCAAAGCCATCCACACCGAGCATTATGTGCTGGTGGTGTACGACGGTCATCCGTTGGCCAAGGAGACCGTGGTTTCCTGGGATAGGCTTGCCAATGAGAAGCTGGTTTCGGTGTCACAAAGCAGCGGCAACCGCATCCTGATCGAGAATGCCCTGACGAACGTGGCCCAACGGCCGGTCATTCACTACGAGAGCAACCACGTGGCGGGAGCCCTCGGTATGGTTTCCGCTGGACTGGGAATTGCGGTTCTGCCGCAGTTGGCCGTTGCAAAACTGTCCCATCCCGTTCTGGTCAGCATCAGTCTGACGGCTCCGGACATTACCCGCACATTGGGTCTCATTCGCAGGAAGGGTGGGAGACTCCATCCCGCCGCGCAGGCCCTGTCTGATATGCTGGAGCGGGCTCTCGCGTGCCATTGATCCGGGGGTGACAAGACCGCTGGTCGCGAGACGATCAAGAGGCTCGCGGGAGAACGGGGTCCCCGCAAAAGAAAAACCGCAGCAGGTTTCCCTGCTGCGGTTTTTTTGTTCCCCGAGAACCGGGGTGCGGATTCCTCTTACGGGAGGATGATCTGCACGCGACGGTTCTGCGGTTCGCGGACGCCGTCCTTGGTCGGGACCAGCTGGTCGGCCTTGCCCTTGCCCACGACGGAGATTTCGTTGGCAGGGATGCCCAGCTTGACCAGGGACGCCTTGACCGCGTTGGCGCGGCGCAGCGACAGGGCCATGTTGTACTTCTCGGAGCCGGCCGCGTCGGTATGGCCGACCAGCGAGATGCTGGCGGCATGGCTCGACTTGGCGGCCTGAGCGGCCTGACCGATGGTCCGGTTGGCTTCAGCCGTGATATCCGACTTGTTGAAGTCGAAGAACACCATGAAGTTCTTGGCGATCGGGGCCGCCTGAACCTGCTTCGGAGCCGGAGCCGGAGCCGGAGCGGCAATCGGGGCCGGGGCGGGAGCCGCCATCGGGGCCGGAGCGGCCGGAGCGCCGAACTTGTAGGTGAAGCCGATCATGATGGCGTGGGACTGGTATTCGGCCTTCGACTTGCCCGCGAGATAGGACGGGTCATCCTGCAGCTTGGCATCGACGGTCCGCAGGTAACGATAGTCGGCCTTCAGGTCCAGGTTCTCGTTCAGCGCATAGGAAGCGCCGAGGATGCCCTGATAACCGAACACGAACTGATCGTTGTTGGAGAAGGTCACGCCATTGGCGCGAATCTTGTCCGCATTGACGTCAACCCCACCGACGCCGGCGCCGATATAGGGGGTGATGTTGGTGCCGGTCTTGATGTCATAGTAGACATTGGCCATGACCGAGGCGGCGTCCAGGGTGCCCTTGCCCGAGGTGTTGAAGGGCTGCTTGTCCTTGTCGACGCCGTTGGAACGCCAGCCGATTTCGCCTTCGACGCGAACCGGACCGAAACCGTAGCCCAGCTGGCCGAGGACGCCGTAGCCCGGATCCTGGCTTTCTTTCCAGACGTTAGCGCCGTTCTTGAACTTGATGGTCGGAGCAATGGCGAGGCCGGTCTCCGCGCCGACATACAGGCCTTCCGCCTGAGCGGCAGAAGCGATACCGGCGATCAGGCCGGCAGAGAGAATGCCCGCAAAAATACGCATAATTTAGGCTTTCCTTATTTGGGAAACGCGATTGGGGGTACTGCCTATTTAATCCAATGCACTCGGCAACTCAACGCCTGTGGCCGGGATAACGAAAAATTCGCGACAATTGAGAAACACAGTTGCTTTTTTGCAACACACGCCAGTCATCATCGCTGGCGTGCCCTATGAATTCTCTTGCCGGCCGAGGCCATCGGCAGGGGCGGGTGATTGGTCAGCCGGATCAACTCATCAAATTATGGCGGAATTGCGACTTTGACAGAGCTCAGCCCGGCTTTTTGTCCGGCGTGTCTTTGCCCATCATCGCCTTTTCTGCCGCTTCCCTGGCTGCGGTTTCCCTGGCTGCTGTCTCGGCGGCGCGCAGCTCGGCTGTTTGCTTTTGCAGCTTGCGAAAGGCCCGGACCGACAGCGGAATGCTGCCCGCATAGGCGACGCCGATGAAGGTGATGGTCAGCCAGGGCTCGGTCACCAGAAAGGCGGTCAGCACGCCGATCAGCAGCATCATCGGGATGACATATTCATGCGGCACCCGGAAGCGCTTGCCCGAATAGGTCGGGATGCGGCTGACCATCAGAAGCGAGACCACCACCAGGACGATGGCGTTGACCGAGGCGCTGGCGAAAAAGCCCTCGCCACCGGATTTCAGGCTGATGATCATCGGCAACAGGACCAGCCCGGCGGCGGCGGGAGCGGGGACGCCGGTGAAAAAATTATAGGCCCAGGGGGGAAGGTCGGGTTCGCCCAGCATGGTATTGAAGCGCGCCAGACGCAAAGCCATGCACACCGCGAAGAGCAGAACCAGGGCCCAGCCCAGGCCGCCGGCGTCCTGCATGGTCCATTGATAGAGCACGATGGCGGGGGCGACGCCAAAGCTGATGAAGTCCGACAGCGAATCGAGTTCGGCGCCGAACTTGCTGGTGCCATGCAGCAACCGGGCGATGCGTCCGTCCAGCCCGTCCAGTAGCCCGGCCAGGAGGATGCCGACCACCGCCATGTCCCATTTGGCGTGCAGTGCGAACCGGATCGCCGTCATCCCGGCGCACAGCGCCAGCAAGGTCAGGATGTTGGGGATCAGCTTGTTGAAGGACAGCCCACTGATGCGGGCTGGCCGGCGTTCCGGGAATTTCACCGCGTCTCTCCCTGGCGTTCGGATTCGCCGCTGGTGAAGTCGGCAAGGATCGTCTCGCCGGCGATGGTCGTCTGTCCGACCACCACCAGCGGCGCGGTGCCGGCCGGCAGGTAGACGTCGACGCGGCTGCCGAAGCGGATCAGCCCGAACCGTTCGCCGGTACGCAGGTGCTGCCCCTCGGCAAGGTCGCAGCGGATGCGTCGCGCCACCAGCCCGGCGATCTGCACGAAGGCCATCTCGCGGCCGTCTTCCAGGCCCAGGCGGACCGCCATCCGTTCGTTGAAGACGCTGGCTTTGTCCAGGGCGGCGTTGAAGAACTTGCCCGGCGAATAGACCCGTCGCAGGACCTTGCCGCCGAAGGGCGCGCGGTTCACATGGACGTTGAAGACGTTCATGAAGATCGAGACGCGGGTCAGGGGCGCGTCTCCCATGGCCAGTTCCAGCGGCGGCGGCGCGGCGACGATCATCTGCACCACGCCGTCGGCGGGACTGACCACCAACCCCTCGCGAGTCGGCGTGACCCGTGGGGGATTGCGGAAGAAGAAGGCGCACCACAGGGTCGCGATCACGCCCAGCCAGCCCAACGGTTGCCACAGCCAGAACAGCAACAGTGCGGCGGCCGCGAACAGCGGAATGAAGCGCCAGCCCTCGGGGTGAATGGGTACGCAAAGGGCTTTCAACATGGAATGGTCTTGCGTATGCACGCTGTTATCTCCTGGAGCCGACGCCGCCGGCGGCGGTCGCAAAGGACCCAAGCCGGCAGGGCGGCTCATATTACCCGGTCGTGGCGATGCCGGTAAGGCGGTATCGAAGACGGCCCGGGGCTCTTGACCCGTCGCGCTCCATGGGTAAAGGAGGGGACGGCTCTTGTCGAGGGGGTGTTTTTCAGGGAGCCAAGCCGTGCTACTCTGCCAGCCTGCCACCTGCGGACGGTAAGGATGGAAGATGACGCAAGCCGGTCCATTCCACTTGATTCTCGGCGAGTGCCGCCTTCCCTTCGATGATTCCCGTGGCGTCGGGCACTTGCGGGACAAGGATTTCCGTTTCCGATTTTCCTATCGCCAGCTGCCCCTGACCGTCACTGTCCGGGCCGAGGCTGACCGTTCGCGCCTGCATCTGGCGGGTGACCTCGGCGCTTTGCCGTTCAGCGCCGAATCGGCGGTTGCCCGCGCCGAGCTGCAGATGGTGATCGAGTCCGCCAACAACCATCTGGGTGGGGTTTTTCAGGTCACCGAGGGCCGGATCTCCCTGGTCGGCACCCACTACATTCCCAATCCCTTGACGGCGGTCGGCCTGGTGTCGGGGCTGGCCCAAATCCTGATTCCCGTCCGGCCGTATCTGGAAACCATCGAGGTCTTTCTGGTTCCGCCGGACGCGCGCCATCCCGGCGAGGGCGCTCTTCGGTCGGAATGGCGCCGTCCGAGGCCGTGAAAAATAGTGGGACAGGCCTGAAGCGCCTGTCATTTGGCGAAGCCGAGATGGCGCAATGGTGGCGCTTTTCGGGAAAGACAGGCGGGGACGCCGGTCCCGGTGAACAATTCTTCAAATCCTTTCCCGCCCGCTGGTGACGGGTGCAGCCCTCAGGGGCCGTCGTGCTGTTGGGGAAGGGCGAAGACCTGGCCGGGATAGATCCGGTCCGGGTCGCGAATCTGTCCCTTGTTGGCTTCGAAGATGATCAGATAGTTGAAGCCGCTGCCGTAGGCCCGCCGGGCAATCCGCCACAGGCTGTTGCCTTTTTCCACCGTCACCTTGCCTTCCTGCGGCAGCGTTCCCGACGGCGAGAAAGTGGTCTCGGCGCGGGCAACGACTTTGCTTCCCGACAGCTCGTCGGCTCTCAAGCTGTGCTCGCCCGGGTGGATGTCACCCCGTGTCGTCAATCGCCACGCCCCATGGTCGTCGGCCTGGACCCGGCCCAGCGGCCGGCCGTCCAAATAAAGCTGCAGCGTGGCTTTCGGGCCGGACTTGCCGGTCACGGAGAACCGTCCCTTGTCGTCGAAGGTGATGCCGCCGATCGATACGGTGCCGGCTCCGCCCTTGGTTTCAGGCCCCTGCAGGATGTCGATGGATCCGTCCGGGTTGACCTTGACCGCCAGCGAGGCGTCCTTGTCCTTGGTTCGGTCGGGCACCACGATAACCACCGGACTGTTGCTCTCGCGCACCGAGCCATCCGGATTGGCGGCGCGCAACGACAGCTCGCGGCTGCCCGCCGGCAACGGCTGGTCGGGCACGAACACCCATTCGCCACGCCCATCGGCGGTGACATGGCCCAGTTCCTTGCCGCCATCGAGGATCGTGACCTCGGCTTTCGGAGCCGAACGCCCGGCGATGACCGTTTCGCCTTGCGGATTGATCCGGACGATGTCGAAGCTGGGAGCGCCGTCGGTTTGACTGGGCGGGACAGCGGTTTGCTGGACCGTCGGCTGGGGCTGCTGCGGAGCGCGAACGTCGCCCAAACCGCTCCACAGGCTCATGGCGATGGCGACGACGATGACGGCGAAACCCGCGAGGGCGATGATGACGGGCCGGGACAAGGCACCTCGCTCGCAATATTTTTGGGCGGAAGGAATTGTTGCGGCGTACCCTAATACGGTGCCGACAGATAAGCAACCCGCGCTTGTCCTCCCAGCGCCGCCCCAGACGGTCGACGCAGGCATTGATCGTCGCAAATGGCCCGTTCACCTGGCCGCCACCCGCAAGGGCGTTTCCGCCGTGGAGACGGGAGTCCCCATACGGGGATATGAAGTCCCCCAATGATTCCACCATAATCTTCGGTACGACAAACGTCGATGGCTCAACCGCGCCGGTGTCGGCCCGTCCCCTGGGTGCGCCACGCTATCCGGTTGGTTGCCGTGACGAAGAACAGTGGAGATGCATCATGGGACAGACATCGGCGACGGCAACGCCGCGCAACCAACGGTTCATCGTCAAGATTCTCTCCATCTCGGCCGCGCTCATCGCCTTGTCATTTGGCGTCTTCGGCGTTTGGATTCACCAGATCGCCGGCGGGGCTCTTACGCAGGCCATTGCAGACAATATCGCCGCGACCGGCGGATCTGCCACCAGCGGGGTACAGAAGTGGCTCGACGGTCGTCTGATGCTGGTCAAGGGACTGGTGGAGGATGTGGTCGCCGCGCCCGACAGCGAGGCGATCCGGACCCAGGTCGGACGAAAATATCTATCCGACGTCTTCTCCGAGATCTATTTCGGGCGGCAAAGCGACGGCGGCTTCCTCTCGTCGAAGAACGAGAAGATGCCCGATGGCTATGATCCGCGCAAACGGCCCTGGTATGACGCCGCGGTGTCGGCGGGGCGACTGACCTTAAGCGAACCCTATGTGGATGCGCTGACCAAGAAACTGGTGATCAGCGTTGCCCAGGTAGTGCGCCGAGACGGCGCCGTGACCGGCGTCGTCGGGGCCGACCTGCCGTTGGATGCCCTGGGCGACTTTCTGAAAAGCCTGGATGTCGGCGGCAAGGGTTTCGTCTTCCTGCTGGATGAGACCGGCAGGGCCGTGGTCTATCCCGACCCGGTCAAAGTGATGAAGCCCTTGGGATTCGATCCGAAGTCCGGGCAAGCCGAAACCGCCGATGCGATCATCCGCTTCTACCCGATTACCGGCCTTGATGCGGTCAAATGGTATGTTGGCGTCTCCATCGACCGTGCCCGCATGTTCGGGCCGCTGCGCATGTTGACCATCGTGCTGACCGTGGGCGTTCTGGTGGCCATGGCAGTGGTGTTGGGATTCTTGGGTTTGATCATTGTTCGCCTGGTCTCGCGCCCGGTTCGCGAAATGACCGCCGCCATGACGGCGATCAGCGATGGGCGCCTGGATCTTTCCATTCCCGCCTTGGATCGCCGCGACGAGTTGGGGGCGATGGCGGCCGCCCTGGCGGTATTCAAGGAGAATGCCCAGGAGGTTGCCCGCCTCCACGATGAGCAGGAGCGCATGCGCCGTGACGCCGAGTCCAATCGCCGCGAGTTGTTGGAGCGACTGGCCAACGAGTTCGAAGGAAGTGTTTCCAACCTGCTGCAAACCGCGTCTGCGGCCACCCGCGACATGGATGGGCTGGCGGCCCAGTTGAGCCAGGGCATGGGGGCCGCGCAGCAAAGCAGCGACATGGTCACTCACGCCACCGACGAGACCTCGTCGAACGTGCAGACCGTGGCGGCGGCGACCGAAGAGTTGGCCGCGTCGATCGGCGAGATTTCGCGCCGGGTCACGCAAAGCGCGGAAATCGCCACCCGCGCGGCCAGCGGTGCCGAACGGGCCTGCCAGACCATCGAGGATCTGGCCCGCCAGACCGAAAGCGTCAGCAATATCGTTAACCTGATCAAGGATATCGCAACCCAGACCAATCTGCTGGCCCTGAATGCCACCATCGAGGCGGCCCGCGCCGGCGAGGCCGGCAAGGGATTCGTGGTCGTTGCCAACGAAGTCAAGCACCTGGCCAGCCAGACGGCGAAGGCGACCGGCGAGATCAACGCCCAGATCGAAGCCACCCTGGCCGCCACCCAACAGGCCGTTGCCGAGACCCGCGACATCGCCAAGGTGGCCGTCGAATCCCGCGAAGTGGCTGCCGGGATCGCCGCGGCCGTCGAGCAGCAGGGGGCGGCGACACGGGAAATATCGAACAACGTCAACCGTGCCGCGCACGGGACCCAGGTGGTGGCCAGCAATATCCACACGGTCAGCGGCATCGTTCAGGACGCCGCCCAGCGGGCGACCGAGGTTCAGGATGCCGCACGCACCCTGGTGGACCGGTTCGGTGCCCTGGACCAGCAGGTCCAGCGGTTCGTCGGCAACGTCCGCTCGGCCTGACCGAGCATACCTCGATGTTCCGACAGCCCTTGTCGAAAGGGTTGTCGGAACGCGCGTCACCGCGATAAGGTCTGGCCCGGCGGCGTCCGGCCGCCAGACGGAAGGAGTGTATTCGATGCAAGAGGCCAGCCGATTGCGGTCCCTTTGCGTGTTTTGCGGCGCCTCGACGGGAGCCGGGCCGCAGTTTCGGGATCAGACGGCGCGACTGGGGCGACTGTTGGCCGAAGCCGGAGTGACGCTGGTTTATGGCGGCGGCAACATCGGCCTGATGGGCATCCTGGCCGAGTCGGTGATCGCGGCCGGAGGCAAGGTGATCGGCGTCATTCCGGAGCATCTGCGGTCGGTCGAATTGCCATTCCGCGAGGCGTCCGAGATGATCGTGGTCGACAGCATGCACAGCCGCAAACAGAAGATGTTCGACCTGGCCGATGCCTTTTGCGTGCTGCCCGGGGGGCTGGGTACCCTGGACGAGACTTTTGAAATCCTGACCTGGCGCCAGCTTCGCTTGCATGACAAGCCGGTTGTCCTGGTCAATGTGGATGGCTATTGGAATGCCTGGCTGGATCTGGTCGAGGGCATCATCGCCAATGGGTTTGCGCAACCCACTGTGGAAAATCTCTTCACGGTGGTGGAGACGGCCGACGAGGTCCTGGCCGCCGCCGAGGGCCGGATGATCGCGGTTCCGGTCTCGGATTCGCGCCTGTTCTGACCGCGGCCGGGGCCAGTCGGGGGCGATCCTGCCGCGCCCTCCGGCTCGATGCGGGCAAGAGAAGACGTGAAAAAACTGTTTCGTGGGACGGGCGGCCCCGTCTGTCTTCCCCAAAAAGCGGCGGAATTGAGCCAATTCGGCTTCGCCAAATGACAGGCGCGGCGGCCTGTCCCACCATTTTTTCGCGAGCCTCGGACGTCCGGTACGGGAAACAACTTACGCGCGTTCCGGTGATCATTCCAATCCTGGCGGGTCTTGCGTTCGGTGACGGGGATGTTAAGGTTCGGCGTCCGTCACCATGCCGGAAGCGCGGTCGTTTGTGTTTGGGGCGCACCCCAGCGGACACGGGTCCCGTTCCTTATTCACAGCAGGAAGCCAGCGATGACGAAAATCAAGGTCGCTAATCCCATCGTCGAACTCGACGGCGATGAGATGACTCGGATCATCTGGAAATTCATCAAGGATAAGTTGATTCTTCCCTACCTTGATGTTGACCTGAAGTACTTTGATCTGGGCATCGAATACCGCGATCAGACTAATGACCAGGTGACGGTGGATGCCGCCAATGCCATCAAGCACTTCGGTGTCGGCGTCAAATGTGCGACGATCACGCCCGATGAGGCGCGCGTCCGTGAATTCAATCTGAAGAAGATGTGGAAGTCCCCCAACGGGACCATCCGCAATATTCTTGACGGTACCGTGTTCCGTGAACCGATCATCTGCCGCAACGTGCCCCGTCTGGTGCCCGGCTGGACCAAGCCGATCGTGATCGGCCGCCATGCCTTCGGAGACCAGTATCGCGCCACCGATTTCAAGGTTCCCGGCGCCGGAAAGCTTTCCATGCGATTCCAGCCGGCCGACGGCGGCGCCCCCATCGACTATGAGGTCTTCGACTTCCCCGGTGCCGGCGTGGCCATGGGCATGTACAACCTGGACGAATCCATCAGGGGATTTGCCCGCGCCTGCCTGAACTATGGCCGCGACAAGACATGGCCGGTCTACCTGTCGACCAAGAACACCATCCTCAAGGCCTATGACGGCCGCTTCAAGGATCTGTTCCAGGAGGTCTTTGAGCAGGAATTCAAGGCCGACTTCGACAAGCTGGGCATCACCTACGAGCATCGCCTGATCGACGACATGGTGGCCTCGGCGTTGAAGTGGTCCGGCGAGTTCGTCTGGGCCTGCAAGAACTACGACGGCGACGTGCAGTCCGATACGGTGGCGCAAGGCTTTGGCTCGCTGGGGTTGATGACATCGGTCCTGCTGTCGCCGGATGGGCGCACGGTCGAGGCCGAGGCGGCGCACGGCACGGTGACCCGCCACTACCGCGAGCATCAGAAGGGCAAGGAAACCTCGACCAATCCGATCGCGTCGATCTTTGCCTGGACCCGTGGCCTGGTCTATCGCGCCAAGTTCGACAACACGCCCGAGGTGGCGCGGTTCGCCGAGACCCTGGAACGGGTCTGCGTCGAGACGGTCGAGGCCGGCTTCATGACCAAGGACCTGGCCATCCTGATCGGTCCGGACCAGCCCTGGCTGACCACCGGTAAGTTCCTCGACAAGTTGGACGAGAACTTGCGCGCCGCCATGGCGTCGTAATCCCCGAGGACCGGCGGGGGCGCACGCGCCCCGGCCGGTCCCGGGTCGGCAGGGCCTGGGCGACCAAAATTGATCGCCACGGGTCGGTATGGGGTTGCAGCAGGACAGCGACGACCTTATATCATCGCCCTTTGAAGGGCGTTTTCCATATCGTGTCGCCCTTCATGCGATCCCAGGTGGTCTTGCCGGCAGCGGCTGGCCGGCCCGAAGTCCCGGAGGATCGCCCAGGGATGGTGCTCTGCCGATGACAGGCCGGGCAGGCAGCGGAGACCGGGATCCGCCTCCAGGTGACAGCAGGAAATGGTCCAGGAAGCGACACGCGACTACATGTACGGCAAGATTCATCGTTGCACGGTGACCCAGGCCGAACTTCACTACGTGGGATCCATCACCGTCGATCCGCTGCTGTTGCGGGCCGCAGGCATTCTGCCCCATACCCGGGTCGATGTGGTGAACATCGCCAACGGTGCCCGTCTGGCCACCTATGTCATCGAAGGGCCGGCGGGAAGCGGCGTCATCTGCCTGAACGGGGCGGCCGCCCATCATTTCGCGCCCGGCGACCTGGCCATCATCATGGCTTATGAACAGGTGCCGGTGAGCCAGATTCCCGGACGTATCTCGCGGGCGGTGCATGTGGACGAAAGAAATCGCATCGTGGCCGTCGACGAATATGTCACGCCCGATCTGGACGGCCTGGGCCAGGCGGAGAACAACCGTCTGGGGCAAAGCTATCCCCTGCACCGGCACATCGCCGAACCGGTAGCGTGATTCAGGAGGAAAGGCCTGAAGCACCTGTCATTCGGCGATGCCGAATTGGCTCAGTTCTGCTGCTTTTTCGAGAAGACCGGCAGGGACGGCTGACCCGCTGAGGTTTTCGTCACCAGGGTTGCCGTCAGTAGTGCGGCGGCGGCTTGTCGTCCTGCGGCGACCGCTCCCAGCCCTGTTCCATATCCTTGATGCGGCCTTGCAAAAGACGCAGTTGGCGTGTCAGCAGGTCGATGGTGTCCTGTTGGCGGGTGAGGATGTCGGACAGGTCGTCGGCCATGGCCTCGTGAAAGGCCAGCCGGCTTTCCAGGGCGACAAGGCGGTCTTCGATGCTGCTGTCCATGGCATATCCCGGTTCTGCGTTGGGGGCAGTGTGGGCAAAAGCGGCTTCCAAGGCAAGCGGCCGTCCGCGTTGACCCTGTCCATCGATTTTGCTGCAATGCCGTTTCGAGAACATCAGCGGGGCTGGACAGACAATGGCGGCAGGGGCGGGCAGGGCGCCGGGAGCGGCGGGCGTCATGGGCATGTTGCAAAACATCCGCCAGGAGCCCGCCGACGTGGCGGTCGTGCTTCAGACCATCTTGCGACCCAGTCTGGAGATCGCGGTCCAGTCGGTCTATCGCCAGGATTTTCCCGGGCGGATTCATCTTCTGATCGGTGTTGACGTTGCCGCCGGCGACAGGGCTGTCCTCGATCGCCTGTTGGCCCAGTGTCCGGACCATGTGATGGTGTCGATCCTGGATCCCGGCTACTCCACCTCGCGCCGGCATGGGGGCGTCTATCCCAACCATTTCGGCGGCAGCCTGCGGACGGTCCTGAGCTATCTGGCCAATGCCCGGCTGGTGGCCTATCTGGATGACAATGACTGGTTCGCCGCCGACCATCTGGCGGCTCTGAAATCCGCCATCAAGGACAAGGACTGGGCCTGGTCGGGGCGTTGGCTGGTGCACCCCGTCCTGGGCGTTCCCATTTGCCGGGACGAATGGGATTCGGTGGGAACCCGACCGGGCATCAATGCCGACCGCTATGGCGGCTTCGTGCAGCCCAGCGGCCTGATGCTGGACAAGGAAGCCTGCCACTTCGTTCTGCCGCTGTGGTCGCTGGCCGCCTTTCCCGACGGCAGCGGCGAGGACCGCCTGGTCTTCGACGAATTGCACAAGACCCTGGCCGGTGCGGCGACCGATCGCTTCACCTGTTTTTGCACCCTGTCGGAGCAGGCCCTGCAAAGCCCGCACCACCAAAGGGCCTTCGCCGAACGCCAGTTGGCCTGGGTCGCGGACGCCGCCCTGCTGGTCGGCCTGCAAGGCCTGCTCGGCCAGGCGCGGGACTTGGCCGAGCGGGGCGACTGGCAGGGGGCGGGGGCGGCTGCCGAGGCGGCTCTGGCCATTCATCCCCATCATCCGGAGGCCACATACCTGCTGGGGCGCTCTCGCCTGGCGGCGGGACGCAAGGGCGATGCCATCCACGCATTGATGGCGGCCGTGGCGTTGGACGACCTGCGTTCCGACTGGCAGCAGGTCCTGGCCGACGCCCTGGATGACAGCCGGCGGCGCAGTGAAGCCCGCACGTTGCGGTCCCGGATGGCGCGCCGGTTTCCCAACATGGCAGGCCCTTCGCGGGGGTGAAAAAAGTGCGGCAGGCCTGAAGCGCCTGTCATTCGGCGAAACCGAAATAGCGGAATTCCGCCGCCTTTCGGAGAAGACAGGCAGGGACGCCCGTCCCACCGAGCGATGTATTCACAGGCGTCACCCGCCCGCTGATGGCGTCCAGTTAGCCGACGATCTTGTAGACGGTGGCTGACCGGCTGGTGCGGTCTTCCAACTCCAGGCTGCAGGGGATGGTGTAGCCGGCCATTTTCATCAGGCCGGTCTTGGGAAGATAGGCCCGTCCGGGGTCGGCCATCAGCACGTCGGCGCCGGCTTGGGCGCAGCGGCGCAGCCAGGCGAAGACCTGCTCGGCCATCGGCCGCTCGTAGCAGACATCGCCGGCCAGTACGACGTCCCAGGGACAGTCGGGGCGGGCCAGGACATCCTCCAGGATGACCTCGACCGCCACCCCGTTCAGCTTGGCATTGAGGTCGATGGCCGCCCCGGCGGTAGCATCGATCTCGGCCGCCTGGCAATGCCGGGCGCCGGCGAGGACGGCGGCGACGGCCGTCATGCCGCTGCCGGCGGCGAAGTCCAGGACCCGCTTGTCGCGAACCAGGTCCGGCGTGTCAAGAACGTACCGGGACAGGGCCTGGCCGCCGACCCAGGCGAAGGCCCAATAGGGCGGTGAAAGATTGTTCTGTTGCAGGAACTCTTCGGAAGCCAACCACAGGGGCGTGATCTCGGTGGCCATGTGAAGCGAGATTTCCGGACAGGCCGGCGGGGTCGCGACGGTCGTATGCGCCAGAATGAAGTCCCTTGTCGTTTCGATCACATCACCTTCCCAGCAACCACGGCGATCATCAGCAGCCAGCCGAAGAAGCGGTTAGAGCGGAATTTATCCAGACAGTCCAGCGAATCGTCGATATCAAGGGTGCGGACCTGCCAGGCCAGTTGCAACCCGGCGACGCCCAGCAGCAGGAAAGCCGGCCAGGACAGTCCGGCGGCGGCGGCGGCGGCGGCGAACAACAGAAGGGCCAAAGCATAGAAGGCCACCAGCCATTGCGGGGTGGCGGTTCCCAGGCGCAGGGCGGTGGACCGAACCCCGATCAGGGCGTCGTCCTGCTTGTCCTGATGGGCGTAGATGGTGTCGTATCCCAGGGTCCAGAAAATGCCGCCGACGTAAAGCAGCAGCGGCGCCAGGGCGGGACCGCGTCCGGTGGCGGCCCATCCCAGCAGGGCGCCCCAGTTGAACGTCAGTCCCAGCCAGGCTTGCGGCCAATAGGTGATGCGTTTCATGAAGGGATAGGTGAAAACCAGCCCCAGAGAGGCGACACCCAAGAGAATCGACGCCTGATTGAACTGCAGCAGGATGATCAGACCGACGGTCAGCTGCAGGGCCAGGAAGGTCGTGGCCTGCCGCGGGCTGACGGCTCCCGAGGGGATGGGGCGACCGGCGGTGCGCGCCACCCGTCCGTCGAAGTCGCGGTCGACGATGTCGTTGAAGGTGCAGCCGGCACCGCGCATCACCACGGCGCCGAATCCGAACAGGGCCAGCAGGCGAAGATCCGGCCAGTGCTCGGCGCCCAGCGCGATGCTCCACCATCCGGGCAGCAGCAACAGCCAGGTGCCAATGGGCCGGTCCAGCCGCATGAGCCTGAGATATGGACGGAGCGAGACCGGAATCAGGCGATCGATCCAGTCACCGACGGGAATGTCCCCAATCAATGTACCTGATGACTTCATGGCGCTATACATTATGTGGCGCATCGCAGACTGCAAAGGCCGGAATGGACATATCACCGAAAGTTCGCTTATTCGTCGAGCATCCCCTGGCCGCCGGCGCCCCGGTGACCCTGACGCCCGAGCAGGGGCACTATCTTCGCAATGTCATGCGCATCGACATTGGCGCCCGGGTGGCCATGTTCAATGGGCGCGATGGGGAATGGACGGGCCGGCTGACCGATCTTGGCAAGCGGGGAGGGCAGGCGACCCTCGAGCGACGCTTGCGGGAGCAGCGACCGGAACCCGATCTGTGGCTGTTGTTCGCGCCGGTGAAGCGCCAGCGTATCGATACCATCGTCGAGAAGGCCGCCGAGCTTGGCGTGTCCCAGCTATTCCCGGTGTTTACGCGGCACACGGTGATGACCCGGGTGAACGACGGGCGCCTGCAGGCCATCGCCACCGAGGCGGCGGAGCAATGCGAGCGTCTGTCCGTCCCACCGGTTCATCCGCCCGTCTCGTTGGAAGAACGGTTGACCGGCTGGCCGGAGGGGCGGCGGTTGGTGTTGCTGGACGAGGGAGGAGGCGGCCGGCCGGTCGCCGAGGCTCTCGCCGAGATCGGAACCGGCCCGGCTGCGGTCCTGGTCGGACCCGAGGGGGGCTTTGCCAAATCCGAGCTTGACGCTTTGCGTCGGCTGTCGTTTGCTTGCCCGGTCGGTCTGGGTCCCCGCATCCTGAGAGCCGACACCGCCGTCATCGCCGCCCTGTCCTGTTTCCAGGCGATCTGCGGAGACTGGCGGACAACGCCCAACGCCCGTTCCTGACCCCATTCCGAACAGCAAGGAAGTGCCGCCCATGTCCGCTCCTGCCAAGCCAAGCGGTGTGCCCGTCACCGATAAGGCTCAGCTGGTCGAGTATCTGGAATCCGGGAGCAAGCCGCCGGAGTCCTGGCTGATCGGCACCGAGCACGAGAAGTTTGCCTTTCGCTGCGACGACCTGCGGCCGCTGCCCTATGAGGGGCCGCGCGGCATCGGTGCGGTCTTGCAGGGCCTCGAGGACTTCGGCTGGCGACCGGTGGACGAGGCCGGCAACGTCATCGCCCTGGTCAAAGGCGGGGCCAGTGTCACGCTGGAGCCCGGGGGGCAGCTGGAGCTGTCCGGGGCGCCGCTTTCGACCGTGCACGCCACCTGTCGCGAGGTGAACGACCATCTGCGCCAGGTCAAGGAGATCGGCGCCCGGCTCAACATCGCCTTCCTGGGCCTGGGATTCAACCCCAAGTGGCAGCGCGGCGATGTCCCCTGGATGCCCAAGGGGCGCTACGCCATCATGGGCCGCTACATGCCGCTCAAGGGCCAGCTGGGGCTGGATATGATGCTGCGGACCTGTACCGTGCAGGTCAACCTGGACTTCGCCTCGGAAGCCGACATGGTGCGCAAGTTCCGCGTCGCCCTGGCCCTGCAGCCGATTGCCACCGCCATGTGGGCCAATTCGCCCTTCGTCGAAGGCAAGCCGTCGGGGTTCCTGTCCTACCGCAGCCACATCTGGACCGACACCGATCCGGATCGGACCGGCATTCTGCCCTGGGTGTTCGAGGACGGAATGGGATTCGAACGCTATGTCGACTATGCGTTGGACGTACCGATGTATTTCGTCTACCGCGACGGCCGTTATATCGACGTGGCGGGGTCATCCTTCCGTGATTTCATGGCGGGGCGTCTGGCGGCGCTGCCGGGTGAGATGCCGACCCTGGGCGACTGGACCGATCATCTGACCACCTTGTTTCCCGAAGTGCGCCTGAAAAAATTCCTGGAAATGCGCGGCGCCGACGGCGGCCCCTGGCGGCGCCTCTGTGCCTTGCCAGCCCTGTGGGTCGGCCTGCTCTATGATTCGGTCGCGCTCGACGCCGCCTGGGACCTGGTCAAGGACTGGAGCATCTCCGAACACCAGGCCTTGCGCGACGGTGTGCCGACCCAAGGCCTGGCAACCCCCTTCCGCAAAGGTACCGTGCGCGATGTCGCCGCCCAGGTCCTTGCCATCGCCGAAGCCGGCCTGGAACGGCGGGCTCGCCTGGACGCCTATGAACGCAGCGAGGCGATTTTCCTGCAGACCCTGCAGTCGATCGTCCAGTCTGGCCGCACCCCGGCCGAGGACATGCTGGCCGATTTCCAGGGGCGTTGGGACGGCAATATCGACGAAGTGTTCCGCGAGTACTGTTATTAGCCCACCAGTTCGTCATCAGTGGGGGCGCGTACTTTCAGTAGCGCCGGTCTCCGTGCCGGTGAGACCGGCGGGGACGCCGGCCCTACTGTCGTGATGCAGCCGTTGGGGGGTCAGTAGCGCCGGCCTCCGTGCCGGTGAGACCGGCGGGGACGCCGGTCCTACTGCAGCGATGCCACGGGGGGTCAGTAGCGCCGGTCTCCGTGCCTGTGAGACCGGCGCTACGAAACTGTTGAATAGAGCCGGTTGGTTTTGGTCCCTGCGGGGGCCAGGCGGTGGGGGCGCCTCAGACCGCCGTGCCGCCGACCGTCAGGCCCTCGATTTTCAGTGTCGGCTGGCCGACGCCGACCGGCACGCTCTGGCCGTCCTTGCCGCAGGTGCCGATCCCCAGATCCAGCTTCAGGTCGTTGCCGATCATGGCGACGCGGGTCAGCACATCCGGGCCATTGCCGATCAGGGTGGCTCCCTTGACCGCCGGACCGATGCGTCCGTTTTCGATCAGGTAGGCCTCGGTGGCCGAGAAGACGAACTTGCCGCTGGTGATGTCGACCTGACCGCCGCCGAAATTGACGGCATAAAGGCCGGTCTTGACCGAGCCCAGGATCTCTTCGGGAGAGTGTGCCCCGGCCAGCATGAAGGTGTTGGTCATGCGCGGCAGCGGCTGGCTGGCATAGGACTGGCGCCGGCCGTTGCCGGTCGAACGGCAGTTCATCAGCCGCGCGTTCATGCGGTCAAACAGATATCCCTTCAAGATGCCGTCTTCGATCAGCACGGTGCGGGCCGAGGGCGTCCCCTCGTCATCGATGGTAATGGAGCCGCGGCGGTCGGCGATGGTGCCGTCGTCGACCACGGTCACCCCTTGGGCGGCGACGCGCTGTCCCACCAGTCCGGAAAAGGCGGATGTCTTCTTGCGGTTGAAGTCACCCTCAAGACCATGCCCGATCGCCTCATGCAACAGGATGCCGGGCCAACCCGGCCCCAAGACCACGGTCATGTCGCCGGCGGGGGCCGCCACCGACTCCAGATTGACCAGGGCCTGACGCAGCGCTTCATCGACGGCGGATTTCCAGGTGGCGGGATCCAGCAGCCCGTCATAGGACACCCGTCCGCCCATGCCGTGGCTGCCGGTTTCCAGACGATCGCCGTCGGCCACCATGACCGAGACGTTGAGGCGGACCAGCGGGCGGACGTCGGAGGCGGAACTGCCGTCGGGGCGGATGATCCGCACCGCCTGCCAGGTGCCGGCGACCGACGCCATCACTTGCTTGACCCGAGGGTCGCGGCTACGGGCGAAGGCGTCGATGTCCTCCAACAGGCCGACCTTGGCGGCGAATGGAATCAGGGCCAGGGGATTGTCGTCGGTATAGAGCTGCCGGTTGGTGCCGGCCGGTCCCGAAAGATCGAGGCCGCCGGAATGACCGTCGCGTACCGCCCGCACGGTCTCGCCGGCGCGGCGAAGGGCCTCCTCCGACAGCTCGCTGGCATGGGCATAGCCGGTGGCCTCTCCGGAAACGGCCCGCAGTCCGAACCCTTGGGCTGTGTCGAAGCTGGCGCTTTTGATGCGCCCGTCATCCAGGCCGATGCTTTCCGACTGCCGATATTCCAGGAATAGTTCGCCGTCGTCGCTGCCGGCCAGCGAATCGGACAAGATCCGCTGGACCTTGTCCTGATCAAGCCCCGTCCGCTGGAAAAACAGGTCTTGGGTAATGGCGTGGTGAGACATGGCAGCTCCTTCGGGCGGGCGGGACGTCGGGGAAGTCTTCACCTTGCCGGCGTTCTTGGCAAGGGCGCGGTGGCCGGGGTCAGGCGTGGCCGGCGTCGGCCGACAGCATGTTGAAGTCGACTCCGATCTTGGCGATGGCCTGTTCCCATTTGCGATCGATCTCCGGGCCGAACAACAGGTTCTCGTCCGCCGGGACGTTGAGCCAGACGTTCTCACGCAGTTCGTGATCCAATTGTCCGGCGTTCCAACCCGCATACCCCAGGGCCAGCAGGCGCTGCTTGGGGCCGCGGCCTTCGGCGATGGCCTTGAGAACGTCGATGGTGGCGCTCAAGCCGACCTGTTCGTCCACCAGCAGTGTGCCGTCCTGCACATAGTCGGTGGAATGCAGCACGAAACCGCGGCCGGCTTCGACCGGGCCACCGAAATGGATACGGATCGGGTCGCAAACGGGTGTCGGTTCGATGTCGAGCTGCTTCAAGAGATCGGGAAAGGTCAGGGCGTTGAACAGTCGATTGACCACCAGCCCCATCGCGCCCTCGGCAGAGTGGGCACAAATATAGACGACGGTCCTGGAGAATCGGGCATCCTCCATGCGCGGCATGGCGATCAACATTTGGCCACCCAGGTAGCCGGAGGATTTCAGGGCGTGCGGCATATCCATCAGATATGCCGGCTCTTCGCTTCGCGCAAGCCTTGGACGTGGGGAGAGGGCACGCCGATGATGGCACGATGGCAAGATCCACCGGGGCAAGGCCGATTGCAGCGGCATTGACAGATGGGGCATCGAACGGGCAGTGATGAGCGGGGCCAAAACGACGGGAAGGAACGCTTGATGGATCTGGGCAGAAGGCTCGCGCTGGCATGGGTCGCCTTGGCCGGACTGGTCGCGGGCGGTGTGGCCGATGCCGCCGAACATGGCGCCTCCGAGTGGTGGCAGAGCGAGCAGGGCGCCGCCAGGCTGGTTGCCGCCGTGACGGCCGTGGGAGATGCCCAGGACCTGCAACTGGGTGTGGAGTTTCACCTGAAACCGGGCTGGAAGATCTATTGGCGGTCTCCCGGGGATGCCGGCTATCCACCCTCCATCGACTGGAAGGGATCGGACAACCTGGCCGAGACGGTGATCAGCTGGCCGGCGCCGCACCGCTTTTCCGTCGCCGGAATGGAGACCATGGGCTACAAGGACGAAGTCGTTCTGCCCCTGGTGGCCCGTCTGGCCGAGGCCGGGAAACCAGTGTCGCTGAAGGCCGGCATCGATTTTCTGACCTGTGACGTCCTTTGTGTGCCCCAGCATGCCGACCTGGCCTTGACCCTGCCGGCGGGAGAGGGGCAGCCCACCGCCTCGGCCCATCTGATCGGGCGCTTCCTGGCCCAGGTTCCGGGCGACGGTGCCCGCCAGGGCATGTCCCTGGTTTCGGCCCAGGCCACCGGGGCGGGGACCTTGAAGGTGGTGGTCAACGCCAATCCGCCGCTGGCCAGCCCGGACCTGTTCATCGAACGGGCCGACCAGTTGCAGTTCTCGCGGCCGCTGGTCAGTCGCCAGCAGGGCGGCCATCGGATCGTTTTCGAGGCCACTCCGGTTCCCAATACCGGCGAGGGCGATCTGTTCGACAAGCCTTTGACATTGACCGTGGTGGACGGCAGCCGCGGCATGGAGGTGGTGACCGACGTGGCTCGTGCCGATCCCGGCCTGCCCCTTTCGGAAACCGTGGCGATGTTGGGCATCGCCCTGCTGGGCGGTTTCATCCTCAATCTGATGCCCTGCGTGCTGCCGGTGCTGTCGATCAAGGTCCTGGGGCTGATCGGGCATGCCGGCGGCGAGGGGCGGCATGTTCGCACCAGTTTCCTGGCCTCGGCTGCCGGAATTGTCGCCTCGTTCCTGATCCTGGCCACCGCCGCGGTCGCCGTGCGCGCCGCCGGGACCGCGGTCGGCTGGGGCATCCAGTTCCAGCAGCCGCTGTTTCTGGTGGCGATGGCCTTCGTCGTTACCCTGTTTTCCGCCAATCTGTTCGGCTTTTTCGAGATCGGACTGCCATCCTGGGTGGGTGGGCTGGGCGGTGGGCAGGGCCTGCTTGGTCATTTCGCATCCGGAGCCTTCGCCACCCTTCTGGCCACGCCCTGCTCGGCGCCGTTCCTGGGCACCGCCATCGGTTTCGCCCTGGCCCACGGCGCTCCCGAGATTTTCGCCATCTTCACCGCCCTGGGGGTGGGAATGGCCTTGCCTTATCTGGCCGTTGCCCTGTGGCCCCAAGCGGCGACCCGCTTGCCCAAGCCGGGGCGTTGGATGGTGCTGTTGCGCCGCGGCCTGGGGGCTGTGTTGATGGCGACCGCCGGCTGGCTGCTGGTGGTGCTGTCGGCCGAGGCCGGCATGAAGGCCGCGGCGCTGATCGCCCTGGTTCTCATGGGCCTGCTGGCCCTGCTGGGTCTGGGGGCGCGCCTTCCCGGGCTGTTGCGAGCGGGCGCCGCGGTCCTTGCCGCGGCCATCGTGGTGATCGCGGCGGGAACCGGATCGGACCGTCCGGCCACCGCCCAGCCGGCCGCCCTGAAAGGGTTGTGGAAGCCGTTCGATCGTGATGTTCTGGCCCAGTCGGTGGCCGACGGCAAAGTCGTGTTCGTCGATGTGACCGCCGATTGGTGCCTGACCTGTCAGGTCAACAAGGCGACCGTGGTCTATCGTGGCAAGGTGGCGAATGCCCTGACAGGATCGGATGTGGTGGCCATGGAAGCCGACTGGACCCGGCCGGATCCCTCGATTTCGGCCTATCTGGCCGGTTTCGGCCGGTACGGGATTCCGTTCAACGCGGTCTATGGTCCCGGGGCCCCGGATGGTGTCGCCCTGCCCGAACTGCTGACCGAGGATGCGGTGATCGAGGCTCTGGCCAAAGCCCGCCATACGACAGTCCCGAAATAGCTTCGGTCATTGAGCGGGACGGGCTTCCGTGCTTGTCATTCGGCGAAGTCGAAATGGCTCAATTCTGCCGCTTACCGGGGAGGACCAGCGGGGACGCCTGCCCTCTCGTCAGTAGCCCAGGGCCAGGCCGGTGCCGCGGCGCGGGTCGTTGGCTCCGAAAAAACGCATGCCGTCGACCGGGTGGCCGCCCAGCGACGGTGCGCCGATCATCACGGCCGCCACATGACCGGCCTGTTGCGGTCCGGCGAACCGGTAGCCGTCGGCCTCCAGCAGCCGCTGGGTGTCCGGCGACAGAGCGAACGGCTCGAGCCTGGTGACGTCGGGCATCCATTGCTGGTGGAAGCGGGGAGCGTCGACGGCCTCCTGGATGGTCATCCCATAGTCGATGGTATTGAGGATGGTCAGCAGGACCGCGCTGATGATCTGGCTGCCGCCCGGCGTGCCCACCACCATCACCGGCTTGCCGTCGCGGGCGACCACCGTCGGGCACATGGAGGACAGCGGGCGCTTGCCGGGGGCGATGGCATTGGCATCGCCCTGGACCAGTCCATACAGGTTGGGAATGCCCGCCTTGACGGTAAAATCGTCCATCTCGTCGTTGAGCAGGACACCGGTCCCGGCTGCGGTGACCCGGGCGCCGAACCAGTCGTTCAGGGTGTAGGTCAGCGCCACGGCGTTGCCGAAGCGGTCGGCGATGGAGAAGTGGGTGGTGTTGACGCCCTCATGGGGGGGTAATCCCGCCCGGATCTGCCGCGAATCGGAGGCCAGACGCGGGTCGATAACATCGCGGATGGTCGCCGCGTAAGCCTTGTCGGTCAGACGGGTGACGGGATTGTCGATGACGTCGGGATCGCCCAGATAGCTGTTCCGGTCGGCATAGGCATGGCGCATCGCCTCGATCTGGTCATGCACCGCGGCCGCCGAATGGAAACCCAGGTCGGCCAGCGGATAGCCTTCCAGGATATTCAGCATCTCGCACAGGGCGACACCGCCGGAACTGGGCGGCGGCGCCGAGATCACCTGATAGCCGCGATAGTTGCACTCGACCGGCCGGCGTTCGCGGGCCTCGTAGGCGGTCAGGTCGGCCAGCGTCAATAGCCCGCCGCCGGCTTGGTTGGACTTGGCGATGGCTTCGGCCACCGGGCCTTTGTAGAAGCCGTTGGCGCCGGCACGGGCAATGGCGCGCAGGGTGGCGGCCAGGTCCCGTTGTACCAGTCGGTCGCCGGCCTTGATCGGGGCGCCGGTCGGGTCCAGAAAGATGGCGCGCGAAGCCGGATCATGGCGCAGGTCCGGGGCGGCGGAGTCGAGCATGTCGGCGTCGCCCTGCTCTAGAACGAAGCCCTGGTCCGCCAGCCGGATCGCCGGGGCAAGAAGAGTGGCGCGCGGCAGGGTGGCGAAATGGTCGCGGGCGTATTCCAGCCCGGCGACGGTTCCGGGAACGGCGACGGCCAGGTGGCCCCGGGTGCTGAGCCCGGCGATCACGGAGCCCTTCTGATCGAGATACATGGCCGGCGTGGCGGCCAGGGGCGCCTTCTCCCGAAAATCGATGAATGTCTTGCGACCGTCGGCCAGGACCAGGGTCATGAAACCACCACCGCCCAGGTTGCCGGCAGCGGGATAGACTACCGCCAGGGCATAGCCGACGGCCACCGCCGCGTCGATGGCGTTGCCGCCGCGGCGAAGAATGTCAACGCCGACATCGGTGGCGAGATGGTGCGCCGTCACCACCATGCCGTTCCTGGCGGCAACGGGGGCGGGCGAGGCGGCCTGGGCGGACGGCGGCGGGGCGAACTGCAGAAACGCCAGCAGAAGGGCGATGACGCAGCACCGACATGGTCCGATCCGTCGTTCCGCCGGCATGGCCCCTCCTTATGGTCCTGTCGTCGTCCCGGTCATGGGGGTCGGGGCGCGCTCCAAGCCGGCGACTTCGGCGTCGGTGAAGACGCGCGACCGGGTCAGGAACCGGACCCCCTCGGGTATCTCCAGCGAAAAGCTGGCGCCGCGCCCGGGGACGACATCGATGATCAGTTGCGTGTGAGCCCAATACTCGAACTGTGCCCCTCCAATGTAAAAGGGACAATCCTCGATCTGGCCCAGCAGAACGTCATGCTGTCCGATGGAAAACTCGCCTTGGCGGAAGCACATCGGCGCGCTGCCATCGCAGCAGCCGCCGGATTGGTGGAACAGCAGGGGGCCGTGCCGGGCTTTCAGCCGGGCGATCAGCGCTGCTGCGTGCGGTGTGAGGGTGACCCGCTCGACCATGATTGGTGCCCCTTCTTGCGGCGAAGGCGGGCAGCGACGCCCGCCTTCCCAGATCTCATGCCGTCACACGTTCTTTTACCAACCTGCGCTGAGCCTCGCTCATCGCAGGTTGATTGTCAGAAGAAGCCCAGCGCCTTCGGGCTGTAGCTGACCAGCAGGTTCTTGGTTTGCTGGTAATGGTCCAGCATCATCTTGTGGGTTTCGCGGCCGATTCCCGATTGCTTGTAGCCGCCGAACGCGGCATGGGCCGGATACAGGTGGTAGCAGTTGGTCCACACCCGGCCGGCCTTCAAGGCGCGGCCCAGGCGATAGCCGCTCTGCCAGTGCCTGGTCCAGACACCGGCGCCCAGTCCGTAAAGGGAATCGTTGGCGATATGGATGGCCTCATCGACGTCCTTGAAGGTGGTGACGCTGACCACCGGCCCGAAGATCTCCTCCTGGAAGATGCGCATCTTGTTGTTGCCATGGAAGACCGTCGGCTGGACATAATAGCCGTTCTCCAGGCCGCCACCCAAGTGGTTGCGCTCGCCGCCGGTCAGCAGCTTGGCCCCTTCCTTCTTGCCGATGTCGATGTAGGACAGGATCTTTTCCAATTGGTCGTTGGAGGCCTGGGCGCCGATCATGGTGGCCGGGTCCAGGGGATGGCCGCTCTTGATCTGGCCAACCCGGGTCAGCGCCCGCTCCATGAAGCGGTCGTAGATGGACTCCTGAACCAGGACCCGGGACGGGCAGGTGCAGACTTCGCCCTGGTTCAGGGCGAACATGGCGAAGCCTTCCAGGGCCTTGTCGAAATAGTCGTCATCGGCCTCCATGACGTCGGCCAAGAAGATGTTGGCGGATTTTCCCCCCAGTTCCAGGGTCACCGGGATGATGTTCTCCGAGGCATATTGCATGATCAGCCGGCCGGTGCTGGTTTCGCCGGTGAAGGCGATCTTGGCGATCCTGGGGCTGGAGGCCAGGGGCTTGCCGGCCTCGATGCCGAATCCGTTGACCACGTTCAAGACGCCGGCCGGCAACAGATCACCGATCAGATCCATCAACACCATGATGCTGAACGGGGTCTGCTCGGCCGGCTTCAAGACGATGGCATTGCCGGCCGCCAGCGCCGGCGCCATCTTCCAGGTGGCCATCAGGATGGGGAAATTCCAGGGGATGATCTGGCCGACCACCCCCAGTGGCTCGTGATAGTGATAGGCCACCGTATCGGCATCGATTTCCGACAACGAGCCTTCCTGGGCCCGGATGCAGCCGGCGAAATACCGAAAGTGGTCGACGGCTAGCGGAATGTCGGCGGCCCGCGTCTCGCGGATCGGCTTGCCGTTGTCCAGCGTTTCGGCCGTGGCCAGCAGGTCCAGATTGGCTTCGATGCGGTCGGCGATTCTTAGCAGAACCTGGGCTCGTTCGGCCGGGGGCGTGTGGCCCCAGGCCTCCTTGGCGGCATGGGCGGCATCAAGGGCCAGTTCGATATCTTCGGCTGTGGAGCGGGCGACCTCTCCCAGCGGGGCGCCATTGATCGGGCTGATGTTGACGAAATACTGTCCCTGGACGGGCGGCACCCAGCGGCCCCCGATGAAATTGTCATAGCGGTCGCGCATGCGGCTGCGCTCCTTGAGAGTGTCCACCGCCTTCGCGAAGACGACATCAACGGCCTTCTCATACATGGCTTGGCTCCTCCTGAACGATTGGGACTTTCAGTCCGGCTTCCAGGTCAGCACAAGGATAGAGCGAAAGTCAATCTGACGAATGGACAATACGTACAAAGTATAAGGTTATTTGCACTGCAATAAACACTCGATTTCAGGCCAATAACCACACAACAAATATTGTGTTTACCAGGAGTGTTCATATGCTGACGCCGCCGCATCTCGTTCGATGCTAGCTTTTTTTGGCGTTCTTATTGAATATGACATTCAATCACGGGTAGAACAAAGTGTCCCTGTCCGGCGCCACTGGATTCTTTCGAAAGCCTTGGGCAGATGTCTTGGGATGTTCTTCAGCCCAGGGTGTTTTTCAGGCCCTGGCGGGCCAGGGCGTCGGCCCGCTCGTTCTCGGCGTGGCCGGCATGGCCGCGGACCCAATGCCAGCTGACCTTGTGGCCGGAAGCCAGGGTGTCCAGGGTCCGCCACAGGTCCTGGTTGGCCACCGGATTGCTGCTGTCCTCGTCCAGGCGGCCCTTCTTGCGCCAGGTATGGATCCAGGCGGTAATGCCCTTCTGGACATATTGGCTGTCGGTGTAGACGGCGACGGTACAGGGGCGCTTCAACGCCTTCAGGCCTTCGATGACCGCGGTCAGTTCCATGCGGTTGTTGGTGGTCGAACGCTCGCCGCCGCACAGTTCCTTTTCGGTGCCTTTCCAGCGCAGAATGACCCCCCAGCCGCCCGGACCCGGATTGCCCGAACAGGCCCCGTCGGTGAACAACTCGATGTCGGTCACAGGGCGGCGCCCTCGGTCAGATGTTCGATGCCGTAGGCGGCGGGGCCGGTCACGCTGGCATGGAAGCGCAGCTTGCGTTCGTATTCCAGCGGATCCTTGCGCTTGACGAAGGCTCCGGCAGGGGTGTTCAGCCAGTCGTAGAGGCGGGTCAGCAGGAAGCGCATGGCGGCGCCGCGGGCCAAGATCGGCAGTGCGGCGAATTCTTCGGCCGACAGCGGGCGGACATGCTGGTAACGGGCCAGCATCAGCCGGGCCTTGGTCACGTTGAAGCAGCCGTCATCCTCGAAACACCAGGCGTTCAGGCAGATGCCGATGTCATAGGCAAGGAAATCGGTGCAGGCGAAATAGAAGTCGATCAGGCCCGAGACGTCGTCGCCTTGGAAGAACACATTGTCCGGGAACAGGTCGGCGTGAATGATCCCGACCGGCAGTCCGCTCGGCCAGGCCTTTTCCAGAAGGTCGATCTCGCCCTTGAGGAAGTCGCCCAAACCCGGCTTGACCTCGTCGGCGCGGTGGGCCTCCAACGCGAACAGCGGGCGCCAGGCCGAGGGACCCAGGGAATTGGGGCGGGCCATGGCAAAGCCTTGGCCTTTGAGATGCAGGTCGGCCATGGCCTCGCCCAGGGCCGCGCAGTGGCGGACCCCGACATGGCGCGGCCACAGTCCCTTCAGGAACGAAATGATCGCCGCCGGCCGTCCGCACAGGCTGCGCAGGCGCCGGCCGTCACGGCCGGCCAGCGGGGTGGGGCAACGCAACCCCTTGTCGGCCAGATGTTCCATCAGGCCGATGAAGAACGGCAGGTCGTCCGGATTTACCCGCTTTTCATAAAGGGTCAGGATGAAGTTGCCGGCTTCGGTCTGCAGCAGGAAATTGGAGTTCTCGACCCCTTCGGCGATGCCCTTGCAGCTGACCACTGCGCCAATGTCGTAGTCGGCGACGAAGGCCCTGAGGTCCTCGTCGGCCACCTCGGTATAGACCGCCATCTCAGCCGCACAGTTCCGAAGGAAGCTTGAAGGTGACCGTCTCACGGGTTACCGAAACCTCTTCGATGGACAGTTCGAAGCGCTCGCGGCAGGCATCCAGGACTTCGTCGACCAGTATTTCCGGAGCCGAGGCTCCGGCGGAAACCCCCAGCCGCGTGATTCCGTCGAGCCAGCTCCAGTCGATCTCGTTGGCGCGCTGGACCAGATAGGACTTGCTGCAACCGGCGCTGGCCGCCACTTCCACCAGGCGGCGGGAGTTGGACGAGTTGGGGGCGCCGATGACCAGAACCGCCTCGCACTTGGGGGCGATGGCCTTGATCGCCTGCTGGCGATTGGTGGTGGCGTAGCAGATATCTTCCTTGTGCGGGCCTTCGATTGTCGGGAAGCGCCGGCGCAGGACGGCGACGATGCCGGCGGTGTCATCGACCGACAAGGTCGTTTGCGTGATGTAAGCCAGTTTCTTGCTGACGTCGGGCATGACGGTCTCGGCCTGGTCCGGTGTTTCCACCAGGACGATGCTGCCATCGGGAACCTGGCCCATGGTGCCGACCACCTCCGGATGCCCGGAATGCCCGATCATGATGATCTGCCGGTCGTCGGCGACGTGGCGGCCCGCCTCGTGATGGACCTTGGTGACCAGGGGGCAGGTCGCGTCCAGAAAGAACATGCCCCGGGCCTGCGCCGCGGCGGGCACGCTCTTGGGAACGCCGTGGGCCGAAAAAACCACCGGCCGATCCGCGGGAACCTCGTCCAGTTCCTCGACAAACACCGCCCCTTTGGCCTCCAGCGACTGGACGACATACCGGTTGTGGACGATCTCGTGACGGACATAAACCGGCCTGCCGTATCGCCGCAGGGCTTCCTCGACGATATGGATGGCGCGATTGACTCCGGCGCAGAACCCGCGTGGGCTGGCCAGAAGGATGGTAAGGGCTCTCTGGGTCATGATCCCCGAACGATAGGGGTGGATCGAGGCTACTCGATTACGGCGGCTTGTCTGCCGTCCCGTGCTTCACTACAGTCGCCAGCAATAGCAGAATTGCGGCGCGTGCAAAAGGTGAACTCGCGCATGGGGGGGGTCGGCAACCGCGATGCCCCTGGTTCGACGGTGGGGCCGGTCGGCGGATGGACGCCGGGACCGGTGGCGCCGATGGTTGAAACGAATGGACGACGGACCCTCCTTGCGCGGGACTGCCGTCCCGGCTCATAAAGATAGAAGACGAGAACGGATCGACATTATGACTTTCGCCCTGCGCTGCGTCGCCTTGCTTTCCTCCCTGCTGGCCCTGTCGGCCTGCAAGTCCTTCGACAAGGAGGAGCCGCCGCCCTGCCCCCATGTCTCCATCCTGGCCGATTCCGCTTCGCTGACCCGCTTTGCCCCTGGCGCCGCCCAGGATGACAAGGGCACCGTCCTGAAGGCCGAGCTGACCAGCTTTCATGGCTCGTGCAGCTATGACGCCGACGAGCACCGGATGAATTTCGAGCTGAATATCGGAATCGATGCCAAACGCGGCCCGGCTATGACCGGCGACCATGCCGACGTCGCCTACTACGTCGCCGTTCCGGCCTTCTATCCGGCCCCCTTCGGCAAGGAGGTCTTCCCGCTGCCCCTCAATTTCGGCGAGGGCAAGGACCGTCTGCACATCACCGACGATACCCTGCATATCGCCATTCCGATGGGGGCCGATATCAAGGAACTGAACAAATATGAAGTGTTCCTGGGCCTGCAGTTGACGCCGGACGAACTGTCCCACAATCGCGAGAAACGCAACCATCCGTAAGCGGGGGCGAGGAAGCCTGGGGCAGTGGCAGGCGTCTTGGCCTGCCATCTCCGAGAAGTGGCGGAAATATGCCATTTGGGCCGTGCCGAACGACAGGGGCGGAGGCCCGCCCCACCTTTTTCTAAACCCTCGCTCTGCCTGCCCGTGGACGCGAAGGTTGACCTCGTGCGGATCCCAGGTACACTGGCCCCATATTCAGACGATCCCCGTGGGAGAGATCGGCCGACGAGGCCGGCGCCGAAGGAGCAACCGCCCCTGGAAACTCTCAGGCAAACGGACCGCGGGGGGATGACTCTCTGGAAAGCAGGCGATGGCACCAAGGCCCTCGCCTCACCGAAGATGAAACCCGGCGGCTGACGCCGGGGAATCTTTCAGGTCTCAGGACAGAGGGGGGCAAGCCGCCGACCATGGGGGAGGCGGATGCGCTCGTCCTGGGAGGTTCGCGTTTGAGCCCTGATCTTAAGAAAACCCCGCTCCATGCCTTGCACCTCGACCTGGGGGGCAAGATGGTTTCGTTTGCCGGCTACGACATGCCGGTCCATTACAAGGCTGGCATCCTGGCCGAACATCGGCATACCCGGCAGGCGGCGGGATTGTTCGATGTCTCGCACATGGGCCAGGTGCGGATTGTCGGCGCCGGCCGCGTCGCCGCCGTCGAGGCTCTGCTGCCCGGCGACATCGCCGCCCTGGACATCGGGCGGATCCGCTACAGCCAACTGACCAACGACCAAGGTGGCATCCGGGACGACCTGATGGTGACCAATGCCGGCGACCACCTGTTCCTGGTGGTCAATGCCGCCTGCAAGGAGGCCGATATCGCCCATCTGGCCGCCCACTTGCCGGCCGGTGTCGGCATCGAGATACTGACCGATCGGGCTTTGCTGGCCCTGCAGGGGCCGGCGGCGGCGGCGGTGTTGGCGCGGCTGGCTCCCGACAGCGCCGCGCTTGCCTTCATGGCCATGGCCGCGATGGCGGTGGGTGGCATCCCCTGTCTGGTCAGCCGTTGCGGTTATACCGGTGAGGACGGGTTCGAGATCTCGGTGCCGGCGGACGCCGCCGACGCCCTGGCCCGCCGTCTGCTGGCCCAGCCCGAGGTGGCTCCGGTGGGATTGGGGGCGCGGGATTCGCTGCGCCTGGAGGCGGGGCTGTGCCTCTATGGCGCCGACATCGACCAGGCCACCACGCCGGTCGAGGCGGGACTGGCCTGGAGCATCTCCAAGCGGCGGCGCGCCAACCTCGACTTTCCCGGTGGTCCGCTGATCGGGCGGCAGTTGGCTGCGGGGACCGGACGCCGGCTGGTGGGCATCCGTTCGCTGGACAAGGCGCCCGCCCGCGCCCATACCTCCATCGCCGACAGCGCGGGCGCTCCCATCGGAGAAGTCACCAGCGGCGGTTTTTCGCCGACCTTGGAGGCGCCGGTGGCGATGGGCTATGTGCCCCCCGCCTTTGCCGCGCCCGGGACCCCGGTAACACTGCTAATCCGCGGTGTCGCCCATGCGGCCCAGGTTGTCGCGCTGCCGTTCGTTCCCCATCGCTATCACAAGGGTTGACCCTTTCCCCCGCCCAGGGGGCTTCGCGGAGACGTGTTCATGAGCAAGGTTTATTACACCGAAGATCACGAGTGGGTGCGCCTGTCCGGCGACGAGGGCGTCGTCGGCATCACCGAATATGCCGCCCAGGCGCTGGGCGATGTGGTGTTCGTCGAACCTCCGGCGCCGGGGCGGGTCCTGGCCAAGGGTGACGAGGCGGCTGTCGTCGAATCGGTCAAGGCGGCATCCGACGTTTACGCGCCGCTGTCCGGCGAGGTGGTGGCGGTCAATCAGGCGATCGTCGACCAGCCCGGCCTGGTCAATGAATCGCCCGAGGATGGCGGGTGGTTCTTCACCGTGCGGCTGTCCGATCGGTCCCAGCTTGACGGTCTGATGGACCGTGCCGCCTACGATGCCTTCCTGAAAACGCTGGAGTAGGCCGGATGCGTTATCTGCCGCTCTCCGACGATGATCGACGGGACATGCTGGCGACGATCGGGGTCGCCTCGGTCGACGACTTGTTTGTTGACGTGCCGCTGTCGGCGCGTCGCGACCGGCCGCTGGATCTGCCGCTCCATGCGACCGAATGGGAGGTCGAACGCCAGTTGCAGGATCTGGCCGGCCGCAACCTGACGGCCGGCGCGGCGCCTTTCTTTCTGGGGGCCGGGGCTTATCGCCACCATGTTCCGGCTGCCGTCGATGCCCTGATCCAACGGGGCGAATTTCTGACCTCCTATACCCCCTATCAACCGGAAGTCAGCCAGGGAACGCTGCAATATCTGTTCGAGTTCCAGACCCAGGTGGCCGTCATCACCGGCATGGAGGTGGCCAATGCGTCGATGTACGACGCCGCCACCGCGACGGCCGAGGCGGCGGCGATGGCCGTTCGCATCACCCGGCGCGACGGTATCCTGCTGTCGGGCAGTCTGCATCCCCACTACCGCAGCGTCACCGCCACCGCGTTGCGCTATGCGGGCTACCGGATCGAGGCGCTGGATCCCGATCCGTTCAATCTCGAGGATCTGCTGGGTCGTATTGATGAGGGTACCGCCTGCGTGGTGGTCCAGAACCCGGGCTTCTTCGGTCATATCCGCGACCTGTCGGCATTGGCCCGGGCCTGCCACGAGCAGGGGGCGCTGCTGGTGGTCGCGGTGGCCGAGCCGGTGTCGCTGGGACTGATCGAACCGCCGGGCGCCATGGGCGCCGATATCGTCGTAGCGGAGGGCCAGGGCATCGGCAACGGCCTTTCCTTCGGGGGGCCGGGGCTGGGCCTGTTCGCCACGCGGGAGAAGTTCCTGCGGCAAATGCCCGGGCGCATCGTCGGCCAGACGGTCGATGCCGACGGCCGGCCGGGCTGGGTGCTGACGCTCTCAACCCGCGAACAGCATATCCGCCGGGAAAAGGCGACGAGCAACATCTGCACCAACTCCGGCCTGTGCGCCCTGGCCTTCACCATCCACCTGGCCCTGCTGGGTGCCAGGGGATTGGCCGGGCTTGCCGCCTTGAACCACGGCAAGGCCGTGCAACTGGCCGAGAAGCTGGAGCGGATCAAGGGCGTGCGGATGCTGACCCCGGCTTTCTTCAACGAATTCGCCATCAGCCTGCCCAGGGATGCCGCCGGCGTCGTCGAGACCCTGGCCGAGAGGGGAATTCTGGGCGGTGTTCCGGCGTCCCGGTTCTATCCGTCCTATCCGGAATTGGCCGGAGTGCTGCTGGTGGCGGCGACCGAGACGGCCAGCGAGGCCGACATGGACACCTTTGCCGCGGCCTTGAAGGAGATCGTGTCGTGACGGAGACTTTTAGCGGCAGCCACGGACTGTCTCTCGAAGAGCCCCTGCTGTTCGAGCAGGGCAGCCCCCAGCAATGCGGCGTCGATCTGGAGCCGGTCCCCGATGTGGTCGATCGCCTGGGCGGGATGCGCCGGCGCGAGGCCATCGGCCTGCCGGGTCTGGCCGAACCCACGGTGGTGCGCCACTACACGCGCCTCAGCCAGAAGAACTTCGGCATCGATTCGGTGTTCTACCCGTTGGGGTCCTGCACCATGAAGCATAATCCCCGGCTGGGCGAAAAAGTGGCCCGTCTGCCGGGTTTCGCCGACATTCATCCGTTCCAGCCGGACAGCACTGTTCAGGGGGCCCTGGCCCTGATCGACCTGACCGCCCATTGGCTGAAGACCCTGACCGGCATGCCGGCCATCGCGATGAGCCCGGCGGCCGGTGCCCACGGCGAGTTCTGCGGTCTGCTGACCATCCGGGCGGCCCTTGAGGACCGCGGCGAACAGCGGACCCGGGTCCTGGTACCGGAGTCCGCCCATGGCACCAACCCGGCCAGTGCCGCCGCCTGCGGCTTCACCGTCGATTCGATTCCCGCCAATGCACGGGGACGGGTCGACGTGGCGGCCCTGAAGGCCAAGCTGGGCGGGGATGTGGCGGCCGTCATGCTGACCAATCCCAATACCTGCGGCCTGTTCGAGGATGAGGTGCTGTCCATTGCCGAGGCCGTGCACGGGGCCGGCGGCTTCTTCTACGGCGACGGGGCCAACTACAATGCCCTGGTGGGCCGCGTGACCATCGCCGACCTGGGCTTTGATGCCATGCACATCAATCTGCACAAGACCTTCTCGACCCCCCATGGCGGTGGTGGGCCGGGGGCCGGCCCGACCGTGTTGTCGCCGGCTCTGGCGCCGTTTGCGCCGTTGCCGGCGGTGGTGCATGACGAAGAGGGTTTTCACCTGGTCGAGCATGCCAGCGGATCCGGGCGCAAACCCTGCGGCCGCATCAAGGGCTTCCACGGCCAGTTCGGCGTCTTCGTTCGGGCCCTGAGCTACATGCTGTCGCTGGGGGCGGATGGATTGCGCCAATCGGCATCGGATGCGGTGTTGTCGGCCAACTATCTGCTGGCCAGCCTGGCGCAGGACCTGTCGCCGTCCTTTCCCGGGCCTTGCATGCATGAAGCGCTGTTCGACGACCGCTTCCTGAAGGATAGCGGCGTCACCACGCTCGATTTTGCCAAGGCGTTGCTGGACGAGGGCTTTCATCCGATGACCATGTATTTCCCGCTGGTGGTCCATGGAGCCCTGCTGATCGAACCGACCGAGACCGAGAGCAAGGAGACCCTGGATCGCTTCATCGCCAGCGTCAAAGGTCTGGCCGCGGCGGCACGCCAAGGCGATGGCCAACGGTTTCATGCCGCTCCGGTTCACACGCCGCGGCGGCGCCTGGACGAAACCCGCGCCGCCCGGTCTCCGGTCCTGCGCTGGAAGGAGCCGGGCTGAACCTGACGTTTCCCGAGGCGGGTCGGATGCAGTATAACATTCAGGGGCGTTCGACCCCGCCCGGGAAAGGTCTCACATGATAACACCCTCAGGCAGTAAATCCTCGCGCACCCGCCTGTCTTCCTATCTGCGGGCGCGGCGCCGGGTTTATCATATGCTTGGCGGCGAGGGACATACCGACCCCTGGGTGAAGCTTGTCGACTATGCGCTGGTCACTTTGATCAGCGTCAATTGCGTCTTTTCGATCCTGGAATCGGTCGAGGACCTGGCCATCGTGCATGGCCATATCTTCCATGCCTTCGATCATCTGTCGGTGGCGGCCTTCTCGGTGGAGTATGTCCTGCGCGTGTGGACGGCGGTGGAGATCGGCCAGCCGCGGTACCGTCACCCGTTGTGGGGGCGCCTGCGCTTCGTCTTCACACCCATGGCCATCGTCGACCTGGTCGCCATCGTGCCATTCTATCTGGGCTTCTTCGTCGAAGTCGACCTGCGCGCCATGCGCGTGCTGCGCCTGTTGCGCGTCTTCAAGCTGACCCGCTATTCCCAGGCCATGGGGATCATGATCGATGTGATGCGCCAGGAGGCCAAGTCGATCAGCACCATGCTGTTCATCTTCCTGGTGATCCTGATCTTCGTCTCCAGCCTGATGTATATGCTGGAACATCCGCGCCAGCCGGAGGTGTTCGCCGACATCCCTTCGGCCATGTGGTGGGCGGTGGTGACCATGACGACGCTGGGCTATGGCGACATGGTGCCGCAGACGGCGCTGGGACGAATCCTGGGCGGCTGTACCGCGCTGATCGGCGTCGGCGTCATCGCCCTGCCGGCTGGTGTGCTGGCGTCGGGGTTCAGCGAGCAGTTGCGCCGGCGCCGGCAGGAGTATCTGGAGACGGTCGACAAGGTGATCCAGGAGGGGCCGCTGCGACCCCGGGAAAAGCGGCTGCTGGAGGCGACCCGCATCGCGCTGGATTTGTCGCCGGAGGAAGCGGAGAACATCCTGAAATACGGGGCATCGGGCGTTCAACTGCATTGCCCGCATTGCGGCGAGCTGATTCACCGCAATCCGCCGTAAAGGCAAGATACGCTCGGTTCGCCGGACGTCTGATACCGGCAGGCCAATGAATTGAGCTGCCGTCGCTCGCCGGGCGCGGGCATCCGCCCGCTTGGCCGCCGCCTCAATGGCGGCCAAGGACCGGCGAACGAGTCAAATCAAAGGTTCGCTGGTATGAGCTCAAGGTTCAAGTCCTTCTCCCTGCGGGAGAAGGAGGGGGTCGCCCGGCAGGGCGGAAGGATGCCTTCACCCCAACCCCTCTCCCGGTGGGAGAGGGGCCTCGCAGTGACGCCGTGGCCGCTTTAATGCAGGCGGTTGGGAAGGTCCTTGATGGCGGCGTCCACCAGGGACGACGCCTGGGCGGGCGACAAATTTTCGGCAATCAGGTGGCGGGTGGCGGCCACGGCGATGTCGATGGCCTGGTTGCGGACGTCGCGCAGGGCTTCGTTCTCGGCCTGGGCGATCCGCTCGACGGCCTGCTGCTCGCGACGCTTCAGAAGGTCGTCCAGGTTGGCCTCGGCCTGACGGGTCAGGCGCAGGGCCTCGGCCTTGGCGTTGGCGACGATGGTCTCGGCCTCTTTCAGGGCGTCCCGCTGCTTCTTCTGATAGGAGGCCAGCATCTCCTGGGCCTCGGCACGCAGACGCTCGGCCTCTTCGATGCGCGAGCGGATCTTTTCCCGGCGCAGGTCAAGCGCGGCGGTGATGCCGCGGAAAACCGGCCGGGCCAGGGCTCCGACGACGATCAGCCAGGTAATGGCGACCCAGGTCTCGGGGTCGGAGAAGAACCCGCCGGCCTCGGCGTGGTGACCGGCCGTCTCGGCGGCCTGGGCGATGGACACCAACATCAGCGACGCTCCTCGATGGCGGACAGCACAGCGGTGGCGGCCTTGCCTTGGTCCAGGGTGACGCCGGTCAATTTCTGCGCGATCGAGGCCGCGACATCGGCCGCAACCTCGCGCACATGGCCAAGGGCTTCGGTCTTGGCCGCCAGAATACGGGCTTCGCCGGCCTTGATCTCCTGGGCCAGTCGTTCGGCCAGCTGCCGCTGACGCTCTTCGGACCGCTTGACCAGGGCTTCGGCACTCTGGCGCAGGGTCTCCTGGGCCTGGGCGCGCGACTGGCTCAAGGCTTTTTCGTAAAGCGCGATGGCCGCTTCGGCCTCGGCTTTCAGTTCACTGGCCTTGTCCAGATTGTCGTCGATCTTGCGCTGGCGTTCTTCCAGAACCGCGCCGATCTTGGGCATCGCCCAGGTCGACATCAGGACGTAAAGAAGCACAAAGGTGACGAACAGCCAAAAAAGCTGCGTCGAATAGAAGGTCGGATCGAACTGCGGCATCGCGGGTAGCTTCCTGTTCGCAAACGGCGGTCAAGACTTGGGCGTCCCGGTCCCCGTGGTACCGGATCCGGGACGCCGGGACGCCTTAGACGAACAGCAGGATCAGCGCGACAACCAGGGCGAACAGCGCGATGGCTTCGGTAACCGCAAAGCCGATCCAGCCGTACAACTCGACATGGGCCTTGGCGGCAGGGTTGCGCCCGACGGTCGCGATCAGGTTGGCCCAGATGTTACCAACGCCGATACCCGACCCGATCATGCCGATGGCGGCCAGGCCAGCACCAATCATTTTCGCTGCTTGAGGATCCATGAATTTTCCCTTTCCAGAAACCAATAAACACCAAAAACACATCTCGGCCCGCGAGCCGTCCCGAATGCCCGGGGTGGTCAGTGCATGTGGATGGCGTCGTGCAAATAGATGCAGGACAGGATGGTGAACACGTAGGCTTGCAGGACCGCAATACCGAATTCCAGGATCGTCACACCGCCCAGGAACGCCATCGGGACGATGCCGAACACCCCCAGCGCCACGACGAACCCAGCCATCACCTTCAAGATGATGTGCCCGACCGTCATGTTGGCGAACAGGCGGATCGCCAGGCTGAAGGGGCGTGAACAATAGGAAATCAATTCGATCGGCACCAGGATGACCGCCGTCGCCAAAGGGGCGCCATGGGGGAAAAACATCCTCAGATAATGGGTGCCGTGACGGGCAAAGCCGATGATGGTCACGCCGATGAACACCACGACGGCCAGCCCGAACGTCACGATGATGTGGCTGGTGTAGGTGAAGATATAGGGGATCATTCCCAAAAGATTGCCGACCAGCACGAACATGAACAGCGAGAAGATGAAAGGAAAGTACTTGCGCCCTTCGGTTCCCACG